>Ga0070741_10016152_pt1 | contig 12513 bp, 10 predicted proteins | sample Coa_R1_4_FD_66440 | JGI IMG/M metagenome (GOLD analysis project Ga0070741, IMG submission 66440) | Surface soil microbial communities from Centralia Pennsylvania, which are recovering from an underground coalmine fire - Coalmine... | ecosystem: Environmental > Terrestrial > Soil > Unclassified ...
GGCGTGGACGGATTGACGATCACCACCGCCGTACCGGCCAGCGCAGCTTCGCGCACGAGCGTCTCGGCAAGATATTTCGATCGCTTGTAGTGGCCAATCATCTCATCGAGGCCTGACGGCGTGTCCTCCTGCCCGGGAGAGCCGTCCGCAGGGATGCCGATCGTTGCAACGCTGCTGGTGTAAACCATCCGCGCGACGCCCGACACACGCGCCGCATTCAGTATGTTGCGAGTGCCCTCGACGTTGGTTCGGTACAGCTCCTGCGGATCGAGCGCTCCGAGTCGGTAGTCCGCGGCAACGTGAAATAGCGCATCGCAGCTGGCGAGTGCGCGCGTCAACGAGCTGCGATCGGCGAGATCGCCCGTGGTCACGTCCACCGCAAGATGCTGCAAATTGCGGCGATCCGAGCGCTGGCGCACCAGCGCGCGCACCTCCCAGTTGGCTTGCAGCAGGGCACGGGCCACTGCCGCCCCGACGAACCCGGTGGCGCCTGTCACCAATGCCTTCATGCGTGGAGGCTTTCCGCAGCACAGGAGAAAGCATCACGGGCCAGCCGTCCCGAACGGGCGACAGCGGCCAGCGACCGGCTCGCGCACTGATAGCGGCGCGCCAGGCGGAGGACCGGAGCGAGATCTGCTGGCGCGCGCGCAAGCGACCCGACGAGCTGCCACAAGCGTATACGTCCTGCTGCATCCGCTGCATTCATCACCGCGCGTGGCAAGCTGTCATTGGCAGCATCGACGATCACTCGCACGGCGATGAAGGGCAAGCCGCTGCGCCCGGCAACTTGCCCGATCGCGGCACTCTCCATGTCGACCGCCGCGGCGCCTGTTTGAGCGAACAACGCCGCTTTCTGCGCAGGCGAGCTCACCGGGGCGGCAGTCGTCAGGAGTCGGCCCCGATGCAAACTTTGCTGATCGCCTACCGCAGAGCTCAGCGTGTCGCACCAAGGCCGTGTCGTGTGCGAGCAGATCCCGTCCTGCCCCATCACCTCATCCGGCAAGCAGATCGTGCCCGCCTCGAGCGCAGGATCGAGTCCGCCAGCCATCCCCCAGCTCGCGAGCGCGCGCGCCCCCCTGCTGATCAGCGCCTCGGCCGCGCGATGCGCGGCCGGAGCACCCATTCCGCTGACCGCGAGCAGGGTTCCATCGTGCAGGGTGGTGATCTGTGGGCAGGCCGACCCGGTTGCCTGCCCGCCGGCTGGCTGCGCAGCTGTCAGCCGCTCCAGGCGGGGTCCGAGATGCCGGGCCTCGGCAACGAGGGCGCAGACGACGCCCACTCCGTTCAGAGTCAATGAGCGGCTCCAGGCCGCAACAGGTTCCGGTATGCAGCGAGCGCCCAGAAAGGAAAGTAGGCGCAATAGCCGTGATATTTGAGGTAGAAGACCCGCGGGAAACCGGGCGCCGTGAAGCTTGGATCACTCCACAGTCCATCGGCCTGCTGCGAGCGCAGGAGATATCCGATGCCGGCCTCCACAGCCTTCGAGCCGACTTCACCGCTGGCCATCAGACCGAGGAGCGCCCAGGCCGTCTGGTAGGGATTGCTGGCAGCACGCTCGGATGCTTCCGGCGCGCGCTCGTAGGATTCATTGGTCTCGCCCCAACCTCCATCGGGATTCTGCCGGGCAAGGAGCCAGCCTGCACCGCGGCGCACGGCGGCATCGTCCCGCGGTATGCCCGCGTGCGCGAAAGCCGTGAGCACGGACCAGGTGCCATAAATGTAGTTGGTTCCCCAGCGGCCGAACCACGAGCCCTCGGGTGTCTGCTCTTTGCGCAGGAACTCGATCGCCCGCGCCAGCGGCTGCTCGTCGCAGGCGCGCCCCACCACGCCCAACGCAGTCACGACACGCGCCGTGACATCGCTCGTGGGCGGGTCGAGCAGAGCGCCGTGATCAGCGAATGGAATCTGGTTGAGGCTGTAGTGCACGTTGTCCACATCGAAGGCGGCAAACCCGCCGTTGTGGCTCTGCATGCCGACCAACCAGTTGAGGCATCGCTCGAGTCGCCAGCCGTGCTCGCTCTCGGCCGAGCGCTGCATGGCCCAGGCGATGACCGCGGTGTCATCCAGATCCGGGTAGTGAGGATTCGCGAACTGGAAAGCCCAGCCGCCGCCTGCGAGCTGCGGCCGCTTGACCCGCCAGTCCCCGGGCTCGTCGAGAAGTTGTTTCGTGCCCAGCCATCTCAGGGCGCGCTCCGTGGCCGTCGCCGCCTCGCTGCCGCCAGCCTCCTGCAAGGCGAGACTCGCCAGTGCCGTGTCCCAGATCGGTGACACGCACGGCTGGCAATACGCGCTCGATGGGTGCACGACGAGCAGCTTCTGCAGGGCTCGCTTGGCGGTGGCCCGTCGCAGGTCGTTCTCGGGGTATCCAAGCAGCACGAGGGCCTCGAGCGCGTTCACCATCGCCGGAAATATGGCGCCGAGTCCCTCCTCCCCGTTCAACCTCTCGAGGACCCACTGCTCGGCGCGGCGAGTCGCGCGCTGTCGCATGAGCGACGGAATGAGCGGGTCGATCAGCCGGGCGACATGATCGAGGAGCAAAAACGCGCGAGCCAGCAGCCTGCCCCGGCCTTCGGGCAGCCGGAAGTAGTGGCGCTCCTGCGCCGGAGGCGTCGTGAAAAGCTCCGTGATCTGCACCTGGCGCGGATTCTTCGCCCGCGGCTTGTAGGTGCACAGGATCAGCAGCGGGACCATGACCGTCCGTGACCAGTAGGAAACCTTGTCGAGATGGAAAGGGAACCAGCGAGGCAGCAGCATGATCTCGACGGGGATGTAGGGGACTGCTCGCCACGGAACCTGTCCGAAGAGCGCCAGCGCAATTCGTGTGAAGACATTGGACCGGGCCGCCCCACCACGCTCCAGGATCGCCGCGCGCGCGCGCCGCATGTGCGGCTCATCGGGAGAGTCGCCGGCGAGCTTGAGCGCGAAATAGGCTTTCACGCTGCAGCTGATATCGAGCCTGCCTCCATGATAGAGCGGCCAGCCGCCATGCTCGGCCTGATGTGATCTGAGATAAACCGCGAGCTTGGTTTGCAAAACCGGATCGATCTCGTCCAGGTAGTGCATCATCAGGATGTATTCGGCCGGGATGGTGCAATCGGCCTCCAGCTCGAACAGCCAGCTTCCAGAAGCGCTCTGCGACTGCAGCAGCGCGGCACGCGCGGCGTCGATACCACGATCCAGGCCCGATTGCTGCGCCAGCCGCCCCACACCGGGCGCGCGCAGCTTGCGCGCATTGCCGCCCTCCTCCACGACCTCATCGAGCGCGGGTACATTGCGATTCAACGGACAGATCTCCCTTCGGATCGATGCGCGGCCCGCTCGAGCGGAACGTGATGCGTGCTGTTGGCGTATTCTTCCTGAGGTTGAGGACGCAGGATCGGCCGCAGCGGACGACGTACGAGCGCAGCTGAGGCCAGGGGCAATCCGGCCGCGGCGCGATCAAACAGCCGTCGCAACATCCAGTCATTGCGCACCGACAGCTGCGTCAACAGGCGAACCATCGCCACGGCCGTATGGGAGACTTTGACCTGCGCACCGCAGGTATAGCCGGGCTTCGCCTCGATCCTGCGCAGCGTGAGCACCGCCAGCCCGATAGCCCACAGGCAGAAGCGCCGGATACCCGTTTCCCGTGATGGGATGAGCAGCGTGAAGGCGAGTGCGTTGCGCAGATGAGCATGGGCCACACCCGTCAACTCATGCAGGGCGGCATCGAAGCGCGGGTCCGGCGCAGTGGCCGAAATCTGGGCGAGATCCACGCCGTGACGGCTGAAGACTTCCTGCGGCAGCCAGCAGGCTCCGCGGCTGCGATCCTCCCATACATCCTTGAGGATGTTCGTCATCTGCAGGCCCTGAGCGAAGGAGACGGCGACCTCGTGCAGCGCCGCCCGTTTCTGGCGAATCTGCGCCGAGTAGTCGCAGAACAGCTCCGTGAGCATTTGGCCGACCACCCCGGCCACGTAGTAGCAGTAGTCATCCAGATCGCTCAGGCGCGGCAGGCCGCGGACGCTGGCAGTCTGCTGAAAGCGATGCATGCCGCCGCACATGATCTCGATGCAGCGCTGGATTGCGAGGCGCTGGGGCTCAGGGAAACGCGCAGTGACCCTGACGACCCGCGCCATGTTGAGCACCAGGTCGCGTTCGGCCGGTAAGGTCTGCCCTGAGAGCTGGGGCGCCAGATCCCTCGCCAGGGGAGCGGCATCCTCGGTACCGGCCACGACCGCCACGAAGCGCTGCAGCAGAATCAGCGTCGCCGCAGGCGGCAGCGCCGGCTCGTCTTCTATGGTGTCCGCGATGCGGCACAGCAGATACGCGCTCGTGACCGGGGTTCGCAGCGCCGGCGGAAGCTGTGGAATCGTCAGTGCGAACGTGCGGGAAACATGCGGCAGGATCTGATCCTGGTAGTCCTCGTCACGGATGCCGGAATCCATCTTGACCGGGTCTGGTGACATCGTCCGAACGGGCCTCTGGGCTGCGGGCGCTATCCACCCCTCAACGCGGCAGACTTTAACATGGCGGACATATGGCAACCGCGCAGGCCCCGGCCCACGGCCTAATTTGCTTTGCAATGTAAAGTTACAGCCCGGAGTCGTGGTGCGGCCTCAATAGCTGCGGGCGAGCAGCCACTGAGCCAGCGCGCGCAGCGGCTCGGCACGCGAGCCGAAGGGCCTGAGCGCCTCCAGGGCCTCCTGGTGGAGCAGACGCACTTTCTCCTGGGAGGCGGGGATACCGACCACCGAGGGGTATGTCGGCTTGGCGCGCTCGTTGTCCGCACCCGTGGCCTTCCCGAGTGTTGCAACATCCCCCAGGACGTCAAGGAGGTCATCCTGAATCTGAAACGCCAGACCGATGGGGGCCGCAAAGCCGGCGAGCGCCGCATCCCATCGCGCCTCGAGCGCGGGCACACAGGCAGCTGCCATAAGCACGCTCGCCCGGATCAGCGCGCCGGTCTTGCGTGAGTGCATCTCCTCGACCTGACCGATCTGCAATTGCTGCCCCTGAACGGCCAGATCGATCGCCTGGCCGCCAGCCATGCCAGAGGTACCGCTCGCTTGCGCGAGCAGCTCGATCAGCCTCAGCCGGATAGCCGCTGATGCAGGCAGCGCCGGATCTCTTGCGAGGACCTCGAAGGCGAGCGTCTGTAGCGCATCCCCCACCAGCACGGCGGTCGCCTCATCGTAAGCCTTGTGACAGGTCGGTCGTCCGCGGCGCAGGTCGTCATCATCCATTGCCGGCAGATCATCGTGGACCAGGGAGTAGACGTGGATCAGCTCGATCGCGCACGCGGCCGGCTCGACCTCCTCTTCGGACCGGCCGAGGACGCGGGCCGTGGCAAACAGCAACGCCGGCCGAATGCGCTTGCCCCCTCCGAGCACGCTGTAGCGCATCGCCTCGTGCAAGCGCGACGGGGTGAGCGCAGGTTGGGGCAGTCGCGCGGCTAACGCCGCTTCGATGCGGTTCTGCCACGCCGCCAATTGTGCAGTGAATACCGGGTTGCCGGCGGCTTCTTTCGATGGGGCCAGTCGAGCACTGGATGCGTCGTTCACGCCCGCCCTTTCGATGCTTAACGGAGCTCGGAAGGCTGACGAGCGTCGGGCTCGCGGTTCGCCCGTTTGACATCCGCGACCGCCACCGTAGCGACGGTATGCGAGCGCCTCGCGCCCTCGCCATAGAGGATCGGTGGATCGGGAGCCATCGGGCCGGTCAGTCGGGGTCCGCGCAGCGCCACACCCAGGGCCTTGATCGGATGCGCGAAGGCGTCATTCACGGCGGTGCCCTCGAATCCGCAGTGCGCCATGCAGTTGTCGCATGCCGGATTTCGCCCGACCCCATAATGGTCCCAGGCCGTATCCTCCATCAGCGACTTGAACGTCGGCGCGTAGCCCTCGTCGGTGAGCAGGTAACAGGGTCGCTGCCAACCGAAGAGGTTGTACGTCGGCGTGCTCCAGGGCGTGCACTGGTAAGCCTGATTGCCCGCCAGGAAATCCAGAAACAGGGCTGAATGGTTGAATGACCAGCGGCTGCGAGTGCTGCGGCGGCTGGCACCCGGTCCCTCGGCCACGGGCGTGTCGCGCCGGCCCCGTTTGAAGATTTCGCGGAACAGCCGCTTGCTGGCACTGCGGCCGAGGAAGACGTCCTGTCGCGGAGCGTGGTGATAGCTGTATCCGGGAGAGACGGTGATGCCCTCGATGCCGAGTGCCATCGCCTCATCGAAGAATGCGGCGACGTGATCCGGGTTCTCGCCGCTGAAGAGCGTGCAGTTGACCGTCACCCGGAAGCCCTTGCTGCGCGCGAGGCGGATCGCCGCCACCGCCTTGTCGAACACCCCCTCCTGACAGACCGACTCATCGTGGCGCTCGCGGCTGCCATCGAGATGGATCGAAAAGGTGAGATAGGGCGAAGGACGGTAGTCGTCGATGTGTTTCGGCAGCAGAATGGCATTAGTGCACAGATAGACGAACTTGCGTCGCGCCACGATGCCCGCGACGAGCTGCGGCATTTCCTTATGTATGAGCGGCTCGCCGCCCGGAATGGAGACCATCGGCGCGCCACATTCGTCCACCGCTCGCAGCGCGTCCTCCACGCTCAGCCGCTTCTGTAGCGTCTCCTTCGGATAATCGATCTTCCCGCAGCCGGCACAGGCGAGATTGCACTGGAACAGGGGCTCGAGCATGAGCACCAGCGGATAGCGCTTGACGCCGCGCAGTCTGCGGCCGGCGATGTACCGGCCAACACGGTAAGCCTGTAACAAGGGAACGCTCAATCCTGAGACTCCTGTTTCATGTCAGCTGAAGCAGCTGCGGGCGGTGCTCGCCCCACACCCGTTGCCACTCGAGTACGAACCATGGCGTGAACCGGCCGGCCTCGGCAGTCATCTCGGCCTGCAGCGCCTGCGGGCTGATCCAGCGCCACGCGTGAATCTCGTTGCGGTCGACCATCACCGGCTCGCTCGAGCGGCCAACGAACACCGAGCACAGCTCCTGCTCGGCCCCGAGCGCATCGAACTGCGCCTGGTACTGGAACTTGTACAGAAAGTGCAGCGGGCAGCGCAGTCCGAGCTCCTCGTGCAGCCGGCGATGAACGGCCACCTCCATGCTCTCGGCGCGGCGCGGATGACTGCAGCAGCTGTTGGACCAGTAAAGCGGCCACAACCGCTTCGAGGCCGCGCGCTGCTGCAGCAGCAGATCCCCCGCACCATTGAAGATAAGCAAGGAAAAGGCCCGATGCAGGACACCTCTGCCCTGATGACATTGAACCTTGCTCAGGTGACCGACTTCGCGGTCAGCCTCGTCCACCAGGATGAGCGACTCGGAATCTGCGGTCTCGACATCGGCGCAGCTGCGGCTGCTCCGCTCTACATCCACCATCCCTCCATGATAGCCGTCAGCTCGGGCATTCGCCAAAGTAATCTTGGAACGGCCGCCCGCAGGCTGCGGTCCCCGCATGGGGGCCTGAGCTTCACCATTCGAAGGCCTTCCTGGACCTTCCAACCCAACCGGTCAGCTCCGACCCTCGCCGGGCTCTTCGTCGGCAACCGGGTTGATCAATGTACCGATGCCTTCAATCTCGATTTCGCAGACCTCCCCCGGTTGCATGAACACGGGCGGTTTGCGCGCGAACCCTACTCCGGAGGGCGTGCCTGTCACGATGAGGTCGCCGGGTTCCAGTGTGAAGGCTTCGCTCAGCAGGCAGATGAGAGTCGCCACATCGAAGATGAACTCGGAGGTCGAAGCGTTCTGCATGACCCTGCCCTGCAACCGCGTCTGCAGCTGCAGGCCCGCGGCGCCCGGCGGCAGCTCATCGCTCGTCACGAGCCAGGGGCCGAACGCCCCGGTGCCGTCGAAATTCTTGCCGATCGTCCATTGCGAGGTGCGCATCTGATAATCGCGGATGGAGGCATCGTTGAATATGGAATAACCGACGACATGCTCCAATGCGCGAGCTCGCGGAATGTGCCGCCCGCCCTGGCCGATCACCGCTACCAGCTCCCCCTCGTAGTCCAGTTGTCGTGAGACACGCGGACGCACGAGCGCGGCCCGGTGTCCGATGAGACAGGAGCGGAAGCGCACGAACAAAGATGGATATTCGGCCGCCTGGAAGCCGCTCTCACGCGTGTGCTCGCGATAGTTGAGCCCGACACAGATGATCTTCGGCGGCGCCGCCAGCGGCGGGAGCACCCGCACCTCATCCTGCTGGAAGCAGCTGCCATCCAGCAGCAGCTTGCCCGCCTGCCGCAGTGCCTCGGAGCCCCGAGGTATCAGAGCATCCAGGTCCCCCGGAAAGCCTGCCTCGCTCGCCAGCAATCCCCGCAACCCTCCCTTGCCATCTGCCACGGCCAGGCCACGTTGACCCTGCGAGTCGAATGAAACAAATCGCATCGCGATCGCGACTCCACACCCTAATCCGTCACGGCACTCGTGACAGGCGTTCGGCGTCGCAGATGCCCGAAAGTGAGATAGACCGGAATGCCGACGGCGCTCAGCCCGAGAGTATAGAGCAGGGGCCGCAGTCCGATGCCCACCGACGCCCACGCGCAATAGGCTGCAGCACAGAACCCCGCGACGGCCCAGCCGAAGGCTTGGTGGGGCTTGGCCGGAATGCGCCCTCGCCACGCGAGAACTGTGATCGCCAGGCCGCAGACGAAATACATCGGAATGTTGGTGGCGGTCACGACGACGCTCATGAACGTGAAGCCGCTCGAAATGGACTGATCATAGTTGCTCAGCAGCACGGCGCTGGCGACGAGACCCGTGATCACGAACGCAAACACCGGCGCACCGTGCGAATTTTCCCGGGCGAGCAGCGCGGGAAACCGGCCATGGCGTGCCAAGCCCTGCGTCACCTCGCCCAGCAGCAGGGTCCAACCGTTGAGTGCACCCAGTCCGCCGATGATGATGAACAGCGCCAGAATCTCGCCGGAGGACGGACCGAGCACGCGCCGGAAGAGATCGGCGAACGGCGCGCTGGAAGCCGCCAGTTCCTTCTGGGGAATCAACAGCATCGGAATCAACGAGACGCCCACATAGATCAAGGCGGTCACGGCGGCCCCGATGATGGTGGCTGCGGGTATCGTCCGCTGTGGATCCTTTATGCGGCACGCAGGAATGGTCGCGCACTCGATGCCGAGCATGGCATACAGAGCAAGGGTGGAGGCGCTGCTCACCTCCCCCCAGGATGCCGCATTCGGCGGGACGTTGTGTGTGTAGGCCGAGGGGTGCGCGAAGAGCACCCAGGCGCCCAGGCAGATGACCCCGACCAGCGGGCAGAGCTTCAGAATCGTCGTGAGCACTTGCACCCAGCCAGCCGTTCGGGCTCCACGCAAATTGATCGCGACGAAGATCCAGAGCAGAGACAACGCCGTGATGGGCGGAAGCCACGGATTGGTGTTGAGCGCAGGGAAGAAGACGGTGAAATAGCCGACGACGGCGATCGCTATGGTGGCGTTGGTCATCCAGGTGGAGACCCAGTAGCACCACATGACGAAGAAGGCCGCGCCATCCCCGAATGCACGCTGCGCATAGGCGTACGGGCCATCGTCCCGCGGGAAAGCGCGTGGCAGAACGGCAAAAGTGATCGTGATGAATGTGCAGCCGACGAGGGTGATGAGCCATCCCGTCAGCGCATTGAGCCCGTACGGAGCCAGCGAGGCCGGCAGGGCAAAGATACCTACACCGATGATGTTGCCCACGACCAGCGCGACGCACATTCCGAGGCCGAGGCTGCGATGCTCGCTCCCGACCGCATCGGCCGCCGACACCGCGCTCAAGCTTCCACCAGCGCTTCGGTCAGGGCCGCTTCGATCATGCCGAGGGCTTCGTCCACATCGTCGCGGCTCGCGACGAGCGGCGGAATGAAACGGAGTGTGCTCGCACCACAGGACAGCAGAAGCAGGCCGTTATGAAAGGCACGCGTCAGCACCCTCTGGCACAAGGCCCGCGCAGGCTTGCGAGTGTCCCGGTCGGTAATCAGCTCCGCGCCGAGCATCAGCCCCTTGCCACGAACATCCCCGATACACTCGAAGCGCTTCTGCAGCTCGCGCAGCCGGCCGAGGAAATACTCCCCCACCTCGGCTGCGTTCGCCGCATAAGACTGCTCGACCAGATCGAGCGTCTTCAGCGCCGCCGCGCAGCACACAGGATTGCCGCCGAAGGTGTTGCCGTGCGCACCGCGTTTCCATTTCTCCATGTGCGTGCGGCGGGCCACGACCACTCCAATCGGCAGCCCCGATCCGAGTCCCTTCGCCAGTGTCATGATGTCGGGTCTGACGCCCCAGTGCTCGCTTGCAAACATTCGCCCGGTGCGGCCAATACCGCTCTGCACCTCATCGAAGATAAGCAGAATGCCATGACGGTCGCAAAGCTGGCGCAGACCCTGCAGAAAGCCTGCGGGCGGCACGAGGTAACCGCCCTCCCCCTGAATGGGCTCTACCAGGACAGCCGCCACCTCTGCGGCCGGCAGGTTGCTCTGGAACAGCACGTTCTCGATGTAATCGAGAGTCGCCGCGCCCTGGTCCTCGCCTGCGAACAGCGGGCGGTACGTGTTGGGGTACGGAACGTGTGTGACCCCGGGCATCGTCGGAAAGAAGCCGGCCTGCTGCGTGTACTTGCTCGCGGTGAAGGCGAGTGAGCCCATCGAGCGGCCGTGAAAACCGCCCAGAAAGCCGATGAAGCGGGGCCGGCCCGTCACATAGCGGGCCAGCTTGAGAGCGCCTTCCACCGATTCGGTGCCGCTCTGGCAGATGAGGATCTGGGCCGGCTCGCCCAGCGGGTCCAGCGAGTTGAGGCGTTCGGCGAGGCGCGTCATGCGCTCATGCCAGTAGTCGCTCGAGATATGCAGGAAGTCATCCGCCGCAGCCTTGATGGCCTGCACGACCTCCGGATGCGCATGGCCGGTGCTGCAGACGGCGATGCCCGCGGCAAAATCCAGAAAGCGGTTGCCATCCACATCCCACACTTCGACCCCTCGTCCCCTGGCCATGACGAACGGGTAGTCGCGCGGATAGGACGGTGAGCTGACCGCCTGGTCGCGTTCCAGAAGGGCCCGTGCTTTCGGTCCCGGCAGCTCGGTAAGGATGTGGCGGGACGGCATCTTCAGGATGATAGCCCAGGGGCCGCCCGCTCCAGCAGCACTTCCAGCAGATCGAGGCCTTCGGTGAGCTCCGACTGCTCGATCACCAGCGGAGGAGCCAGCAGGATCAGGTTGCCACGAGCCGCAAAGGACACCCCGGCCTGCAACCCCGCCGCCAGCAGCCCTTTCAAGGCGGCATGCATCTGGGGCCAGGGTGCGGGGGGTTGCCGGGTGGCGCGATCGCGTACCAGCTCGATGACGGCAAACAGCCCCTCACCGCCGCGCACGTCCCCGATCACTCTGTGCCGCTCCTGCATTTGCCGCAAGCGGGCCAACATCGACGTGCCGAGCGCCCGGGAGCGCGCGATCAGACCTTCCTCCTGATAACTCTCGATTGCGGCAACACCGGCAGCGCACGACAGCGGATGCCCACAGTAAGTCAAGCCGGTCTCGAGCATCTGCGGCTCGAGTGCGCGGGCTATGCCCGCCGAGACCAGCACGGCGCCGAGGGGCAGATGGCCCCCGGTCAGACCCTTGGCGAGCGTCATGATATCGGGGCGGCCCGCCTCGCCGTACTTCTGCCAGGCGAACCACTCACCGCAACGCCCGAAGCCGCTCATCACCTCATCCGCGATCAGCAGCACGCCCTTGGCGCGCGTGGCCGAGCGCAACGCCGGCCAGAAGCTCGCCGGGGCGACGATGCCGTTGGTGCCTGCATGGGGCTCCATGAGCACCGCTGCGACGTCCCCAGCACCCAGGGTATCGATAGCAGCCGCTGTGGCATCCACGGCTGCGGAGCCACAGGCGCTTTCGTCCGCGGTTCCGAAGGGGCAGCGGTAGGCATATGGGGGAGCAACGTGCTTGACCCGGTACGCGGTGGCATCGACTTGGTGTGCCGTGCGCGTATCCCCGGACAGCGCCATGGCGGCGTAGCTGGCGCCGTGGTACGAGCGATCGCGCGCAACGATCCAGCCACGCGGCTGGCCCCGAACCTGGCGCGCGAACTTGATCGCGTGCTCATTCGCATCGGCGCCGCCGAGCGTGAAAAAAACTCGACCGCCGGTGAATCCGGACTTCTCCAGCAGCAGTTCCGCCAGTCGGGCGCGCGGCTGTGCGCCCCAGGCGTTGGTCACGAAGCACAGCCGCTCGGCCTGCGAGCGGATCGCTGCGACCACGCGCGGGTGTTGGTGGCCAAGATTGCTGCACTCGGCGAGACTGCTCATGTCCAGGATGGCGCGGCCATCGGCGGTGCGCAGCCGGGCTCCGGTCCCGCCCACGATCGTGGGTGCATCCCAGTCTGTCTGCTTGCACCAGCTGTGCAGGACCGTTTCCTGTTCCGGGCGCATACGATCCCGCGGCGTGGGCTGAGCCTCAGTGAAGCGGCAGTTTAGGGGATATTGACCGGGGACGTTATAATTTGAGGTCCCTCGCGACTCTCAACTTTCCGGG
>Ga0070741_10016153_pt1 | contig 12512 bp, 8 predicted proteins | sample Coa_R1_4_FD_66440 | JGI IMG/M metagenome (GOLD analysis project Ga0070741, IMG submission 66440) | Surface soil microbial communities from Centralia Pennsylvania, which are recovering from an underground coalmine fire - Coalmine... | ecosystem: Environmental > Terrestrial > Soil > Unclassified ...
GATGGAGCACACGCTTACCGCACCGCACGATGGAGTAGTCGCGCGCGTCGGCGCCTCCGTCGGCGAGCAAGTGTCGATCGGCGCCGAGCTGTTCGTCATCGACGCTGAGCCGACCAACGCAGCGTCCGGAACCGAGGACCCGTCATGAGCGCGCGACTCCCCCAAGTCTTCCCGCACGCAGGGCTCCCCTCTCGCGTCACCGTGTACGAGGTCGGTGCCCGCGACGGCTTGCAGAACGAGCAGACCACAGTCCCGACTGAGGTCAAGGCCGAGTTCATCGAACGCCTCGCTGACGCCGGTTCCACGACCATCGAGGCGACGAGCTTCGTGCACCCGAAATGGGTACCGCAGCTCGCCGACGCCGAGACGCTCTTCAAGCTGCTGGAGCGGCGCCCAGGGCTGCGTTACCCGGTCCTGGTGCCGAACCTGCGCGGGTACGACCGGGCTCTCGCCTGCGGAGTGCGTGAGATCGCGGTATTCGCTTCAGCCACCGAGACATTCGCACAACGCAACCTCAACACCACGATCGACGGTGCCCTTACCGACATCGAGGCCGTGGTAACGCCCGCACTCGAAGCCGGGCTGTGGGTACGTGGCTATGTCTCCATGTGCTTCGGCGACCCATGGGAAGGACCCGTCGACCCCAGCGCTGTAGCGAGAGTCGTCGAACGGCTGCTTACCGCGGGCTGCAACGAGATCAGCCTCGGCGACACCATCGGTACCGCGACTCCCGGGCACGTCAGAACGCTCATTGACCTGCTCGGAACCCGGGGCGTGGACCCGGCGCGGCTGGCCGTGCACTTCCACGACACCTACGGCCAGGCGCTGGCGAACACCCTCGCCGCGCTCCAGGTCGGCATCACCACCGTCGACGCTTCCGCAGGAGGCCTCGGCGGCTGCCCGTACGCGGAGTCCGCCACCGGCAACCTCGCCACCGAAGACCTCGTGTGGATGCTGGACGGACTCGGGATCGACACCGGCATGGACCTGCCGGCCCTCGTCGCGACCTCCCGCTGGATGGCCGACCAACTCGGCCGACCGGCCCCTTCCAGAGCCGTCCAAGCCCTCACAAAGGACTGATCACAGTGCTCGATCCGGAACTGCCCGCGGAGTACGAAGAGCTCCGCAAGACCGTCGAGGAGTTCGCCCACACCGAGGTCGCCCCGGTGATCGGCGACTACTACGAGCGGCACGCCTTCCCTTACCCGCTGGTCGCCTCGATGGGGCGGATGGGCCTGTTCGGCCTGCCGTACCCGGAGGAGTACGGCGGCATGGGCGGTGACTATTTCGCGCTCTGCCTCGCCCTCGAGGAACTGGCGCGCGTGGACTCCTCGGTCGCCATCACGTTGGAGGCCGGCGTCTCGCTCGGCTCGATGCCCGTGTACCGGTTCGGCACCGAGGAGCAGAAGCAGCGCTGGCTGCCGGACCTGTGCGCGGGCGAACGGCTAGGCGCCTTCGGCCTTACCGAGCCGGGCGGCGGATCCGACGCCGGCGCGACGAAGACCCGCGCGGCGCTCACCGACGGCTCCTGGCTGGTCAACGGATCGAAGTCGTTCATCACCAACTCCGGCACCGACATCACCAGCCTGGTGACGGTGACCGCGGTGACCGGCCCGGAGCAGGACGGTCGCAAGGAGATCTCGTCGATCATCGTCCCGAGCGGCACGCCCGGGTTCACGGTCGAGCCGGGCTACTCGAAAGTCGGATGGTGTGCCTCGGACACGCACGGCCTGTCCTTCGAAGACTGCCGGGTGCCTGAGGAGAACCTGCTCGGCGAGCGCGGCCGCGGGTACGCACAGTTCCTGCGCATCCTCGACGAAGGTCGTATCGCCATCGCCGCCCTCGCTACCGGTCTCGCACAGGGCTGCGTGGACGAGTCGCTGCGGTACGCCCGCGAGCGCGCGGCATTCGGCCGGCAGATCGAGCAGTACCAGGCGATCCAGTTCAAGATCGCCGACATGGAGGCCCGCGCGCACACGGCCAGGCTCGCGTACCGGCACGCCGCGGCCTTGCTGATCACCGGTAAGCCGTTCAAGAAGCAGGCCGCGATCGCCAAGCTGGTGGCCAGCAACGCCGCGATGGACAACGCCCGCGAGGCCACCCAGATCTTCGGCGGCTACGGGTTCATGAACGAGTTCCCGGTCGGCCGGTTCTACCGCGACGCCAAGATCCTGGAGATCGGCGAGGGCACCAGCGAGGTCCAACGCCTGCTGATCGCACGCGACCTGGGCCTGCCCGCCTAACGGTCCTTCTGCGCGACTGACTGGCCGTCACACCGCACCCCGCCGGTTCCGCGTCCGCGAGTACATCGCGGCGCGGGCCCGGCGGGGGCGCGCATTCGCCTGCCCTCGCGCCGGACACGCACCGTTCACAGTCCCGCACGCCCCGAATTGCCGCCCGGCAATCAGTTCGAGTCTCGGAAATACGACTCTTCTCCTGAGTACGGTAACCTGTGCGGACCCTGAGTCGGACGGCGATGAACAACCCCGTCCGAGGTACGCACTCGGTCGCGCGCAGACAATCCGACACGCAGTTAGTCCGACGCAGCCACGCGGCCGCAACCCCAGCACGGCCCCAACCACCGAGGAGAAACACGCCATGGCAGCCACGCTTCAGGAGATCCTGCTCACGCCGGATAACCGCCCGAAGGTCGTCGCCGACTGCCAGACGCTGATCGACCAGGAGGTCTCCGACAAGTCGGGCATCTCCGGCACCGCGATCAAGCTGGCCTACAAGACCGTCACCGCCTTCGCCTCCGGCATCATCCACGACGCCGTGGACGCGCTGCTTCCGGACTTCGTGGCCAAGCTGGAGCCGTACTGGGCCGACTTCACCGCCTCCGGCGGCGCCGAGTTCGGCGACTACCTGGCCAAGCGCGGCGGCGAAGTCTCCGAGGCCCTGCTCTCGGTCACCGACGAGCGCGCCGAGAAGTCGGAGCGCGCGCCGCTGAAGAAGGCGTACAGCACCGTGCGCCCGAGCGGCGTGAAGAACGTCGAGGCCGCCCTTCCCCGCCTCGGCGCCCTGATCCAGAAGTACGCGGGCTGAGCGAACAAGCCCCGCCCAAAAGTTCCAATCCGCGTTTCCGCTGATCAAGCGTCAGATTCCGGCTCCCGTCGAGCCGGCCGTCTGACGCTTGATCAGTTTCTGTCGGTACCTCCTGTCATAGTCAGTGACTGGACGTCATAGTTCGTCCGCACTCGACTGAAGGAGGAGAAATGTCCGCACCGTCCACCGCCACCCCGCGCGCCGCCGCGTCCGTCATCGAGCTCGAAATCGCCGCCGAGGCCGGTCCCGGCTGGCTCGGCTCCGGAGCGGAGCCGGTCACCGTCAGCCTGATCGCCGAAACGGTCCGCTTCGAAGGCCCGCACCTGCACTTCGTCACCGGGAACACGGTGGTGCGCAGCGTGCCCAGAGCCGAGGTGACGGCGCTGACCTGGCGCGGCAGTCCACCGCGAGGGCGCGGCTCGGGGCCGCACCGCAACGCCGGGGTGGTCTGGACCGAGGAGGAGCGCGCCCGGCTGACCGCGGAGGTGCTCGGCGACCTGAGCTGGATCGAGATCAGCCACCGGCACGAGCGCAGCATCTCTGCGGTACGCCGCGAGGCGGTCCGCATGCGCTTGGTCGACGAACTCGGCCGCCGGCTCGACGAGCAGCCGGAACCCGGCGCCGCGCTCAGCCCGCGTTCCACCGCCACGAGCCAACTCCCCCGTCCGGCCCCCGCTCCCGCCGCAGCCGTCAACTCCGCAACCGTCAACACCGCAGCGAGCAACCTCTCCCCAGCACCTGCGTCTGCCTCCGAGCGAGCAATCTCCCGCACGAGGTCAGCTCCCTGACAAGCCCTCATCCATAAAACAGCCGCTCGAACACGCCCCGGGCCCGACGCGCGCGGCGGCGATGCGCGTCAAGCAACGCCTCCTTGTCGGCCCGGTGGCGATCGAGCAGACCACCGAGCGCCAGCACCGCGCCCCCGCTTTCCCAGGGCGCGGTTCCGGCCCCGCCTCCAGCACCCGCACCCGCGCCGGCACCAGCCACGCCCCCGGCACTGGCCCCAGCTCCACCCCCGAGACCGGGGGCGTGCTCGGCCGCAGCCACTCCAGCGCGGTGCCAGCTGTCCAGGTAGCGCGCGATCACGGCCAGATCGCGCGCACCGGTCGGCACCTGATCAGAAGCGCGGCCACGCACGAGGGTGATGCCGTTGCGCATCCGGGTCGTCTGGTACCAGGCGTCATCGAGCAGCAGCCGGTCGTCCTCGCCGATCAACTCGGCCGCAGTGGCCGCCGCCAACGCGGCCCGGGTGCCCGTGACCCGAAGCGCGGGCACCTGAGCCCCATGCCTCAACTGAAGGAGCTGAACCACCCATTCGACATCTGACAAGCCACCCGGACCGAGCTTCGTGTGCAAGGCTCGGTCGGCGCCACGCGGCAACCGCTCGGCCTCCATCCGCGCCTTGAGCCGCCGGATCTCAAGCACGTCCGAGTCCGCCAATCCCTTGACGGGGTACCGGATCGGATCGATCAGCGAGACGAACCGCGCGCCGACGTCCTTCGCACCCGCCACCGGCGCGGCACGCAGCAGGGCCTGCGACTCCCAGACCCGCGACCACCGCCGGTAGTACTCGGCGTAAGACGCGAGGCTGCGCACGAGCGGCCCCTGCCGCCCTTCCGGCCGCAGGTCGGCGTCTATCGCCAGCGGCGGATCGGTCCCAGGTGCCTGCAAGAGCCGGCGCAACTCGTTGGCGAGCTCGAAGGCGACCGCCGTGGCCCGATGCTCGTCGGCGCCAGCCACCGGTTCGTGGACGAACATCACGTCGGCGTCCGAGCCGTAACCCAGCTCGCCGCCGCCGAACCGGCCCATCGCGATCACCGCGAGCCGGGTCGGCAGCTGCCAGCGAGCGTCGGCCCCCGCGTCCGACTCGCGCAACGCGTCCGCGACATCCAAGGCGGCGTCCGAGGCTACGTCCGAGCCGTCGTCGCCCGACACAGCCCTCGCCGCAGCATCCAAACCACCGTTGGAGGACCCGCTGCTCGACACACCACTCGACGCCCCAGCAACCCCGACGCCCGCCCCATCGTCCGGCGCACCACCGGACTCATCACCGGAGCCGCCGCTCACCAAGCCACTCGACGCCCCAGCACCACCGCCGTCCGAACCAGCGCCCGGCGCACCACCGGACCCGCCATCGTCGCTGTTGCCTGTCCCGTCGCCCGTCCCGCCACCCAATGCGGCGTCTGACGCTTCATCCGACCCGCCACCCGACAGAGCCCTCGCCCCAGCATCCAACGTTGCGGCTGAGCCTTGGGCCACCTCATCGCCGCTCGATGCTTCACGCTGCCTACTCGACGCGTCGCCCGCCACACGAAAGGCAATCACTGCCGCGAGCGCCGCCTCGATCGTCGCCGCGGTCACGTCCGTCAGCGCTCGTCCAAGCCGGTCGAGCGGATCCGTTGACGCCTCGGTCCCTGCCTGCCCCCGCATGTGCGCGCCGCCGAGACCGCCGCCATCCCCTACCAGCGCACCACCACGACTGACGGCATCCCCCGCCTGCGTCCCTCCGAGGCCACCACCATCCCCCGCCGACGTCTCGGCCTCGCCGTCCAACAACCCCAGCAGATCCGCAGCGACGATCCGGAACAGCTCCCGCCGCCGGATCGCTCGCACCGCCGTCACCGCCTGCTCGGCACTCGGTGCGCGGTCGACCACGGCCATCATCTCCGCCTCGATGGCCGCCCGGTCACGCAGCACCAAGCCGCCGTTGCGCTCTCCCAGCAACGAGACCGCTGCCGGATCGCGGAGCAACAGGTCCGGGACGTATCCGCCGCACGAAAGGATCCGGGCCAGTCGCCACGCGGCTTCGCCCTCATCCCTCAATGTCCTGAGATACCAGGGCGTCGAGCCGAGCGCATCGGAAACCCGCCGAAACGCGAGCAGCCCGGCATCAGGATCCGGGGCATCCGCGAACCAGCCCAGCATCACGGGCAGCAGGGTGCGCTGGATCGCCGCACGTCGGCTTACCCCGGTCGCAAGCGCCTCGATGTTCGCCAGCGCTCCGGCCGGATCCGCGTATCCCAGCGCCTCCAGCCGCGCGCGGGCCGCCTCCGTTGACAGGCGCGGGCCCGGTTCCGTGCCACTCGGCACCGCCGCCGCGCTGCTCTCATCCAGCCGCGCGACTGCGACGAGCAGCGGCCGGTAGAACAACTTCTCGTGCAGTCGCCGAACCTCTCGGGCGTGCCCGCGCCACGCCTTGCCGAGTTCCCCCGCCGGATCGATCGCCCATCCCATGGAGCGACCGATGCGGCGCAGCGCCGCCGGGTCGTCGGGCATCGTGTGTGTGCGCTCAAGCCGGAATAGCTGAATACGATGCTCGAGCGTGCGCAGGAAGCGGTAGGCGTCCGCGAGATGCACGGCATCCTCCCGGCCCACGTACCCGCCATCGGCCAGCACCCGCAACGCCTCGAGCGTGCCTTGCACGCGCAGCGTCTCGTCGCGGCGTCCGTGCACGAGCTGCAGCAGCTGTACCGCGAACTCGACGTCGCGCAAACCGCCGGGTCCGAGCTTGAGCTCCCGGTCCACGGCGACTGAACCCGGAGCGCGCCGCAATGTGTCGGTCGCATGATCGACCACGCGACGCCGCATCGCCTGCACGTCATCCACGAAGTGGTCGCGCCCGGCTGCCGCCCACACCATCGGGCTGATCATCGCGATATATGCGGCGCCCAGAGCCGCATCACCCGCCACCGACCGCGCTTTCAGCAGCGCCTGGAACTCCCAGGTCTTCGCCCACCGCTGGTAGTACGCAGCGTGGCTCGCCAACGTGCGAACCAGCGGCCCCGACTTGCCTTCGGGCCGCAGCCCCGCATCGACCTGCCAGATGCTGCCTTCAGCGGTGCTGTCGGAGCACAGCCGCATCATCCGCGATGCGAGCCGCGTTGCCGCGCGCAGCGCCTCAGCGTCGTCGACCGTCACCGCTCCCGCCGCCGCGTCTGCCCCCTCCGGACGCACCGGCTCAGCGACGAAGATGACGTCGACATCGCTGACATAGTTCAGTTCACGCGCACCGCACTTGCCCATACCGATCACCGCGAGTCGGCACATCGCAGCGCTCGCCGGATCTTCCGCACGCGCCACAGCCAACGCCGCCTCCAGCGTCGCCCCGGCCAATTCCGCCAGATCGGCGGCGACGGCCGACAAGTCTGCGGACGCGGCCACGTCCCGCGCGGTGATCGCCAGCAATGCTCTGCGATAGGCGACGCGCAGCGCGTCTTCGGCGGCAAGTCCGGTCAGGCTCGCTAATGGAGGGGAGGCGCCTTCTGTTCGGCGCCCGTCTGCTCGCGAGTCAATCCCGCCACCGACACTGGCGCTGGCGCCAAGACCGCTACCGGCGCCAATACCGCCACCGGCGCGGGTATCAAGATCGCCACCGGCACCGGCACCAGCGCCGCCGCCGGCACCGGCGCCCGCTCCGGATCCCGCCTCCGCAGCCCTCCCCCCGCTCCCGGCTTGCGCCCCAACTGGCTCGAACATCAGCGCGCGGAATCGGTCGGGCTGCGGCGTCAGGTCCTCGACCTCGAACTCCTCCAGCACGTGCCAGGATTCCGGATGCCGCACCACAAAATCACCAAGCGCCGCGCTGACTCCAAGCACGCCGAGCAGCCGGTCACGCAGCGGCTTCGACGAGGCCAGGGTCGCGCGCAAGGTCTGCGGCGCATCGCTCACCTCGAGCAGCCGGCCCAGCGCGGCCAGCGCCAGATCGGGATCCGCACATCGGCTCAGCGCGTCGAGCACCACCGGATCGCGGCCGAGCTCACCGAACGACTCCGAGCCGAGCAGCGCCGCCGCCGCAGCCGGATCGACGAAACCGCGCCGCGCCAGCAGGCTGAGCTGGGATTCCCGTTCCCGATCAACGACCACCAGATGACTTTAACCAGCCACACCCGACGAGTCACGCGATCGGCCGGACCGGCAACCGCCTTCAGCACCGGCAGTTCCCACTGCTCCCCACCGCTCCCCGCCACCGCTCTCCATCGCCGCACCACACCGTCCACCCGCCCAGCAGTGCGGTCCATGCCCACCCTGGGAAATCGACGCGCTGACTCCCTCAGATGGGTGAGCGCCGAGTATGACGCCAATTCGTACGCAGTTCGCTCAAAAGAGTCGCAGCCCACGCGGTTACCCTCCGCTGCGCTACGGTGACGCCATGCGTGAGAGCATCCTCGCCCCCACTTCCACCCCTCACCCCGGTTCCCCGTCGCCGGCCGCGCGGGCGGACCAGGACAGTGCTCGTCCCGCCGGGCACCCGGGCCCGATCCGGCCCCGGGAACGCAAGACCCTGACACGAACCGACTGGACCGCGGCCGCCCTCGACGCCCTGGCCCGCGACGGTCTGCGCGCGGTCGCCGTCGAGCCGCTGGCCGAGCGTCTCGGCGCCACCAAGGGCTCGTTCTACTGGCACTTCCGGGACCGCAACGCGCTGCTCGAGGCCGCGGTCAACCACTGGGAGCGCACCGCCACCGACGAGCTGATCACCCGCCTGGAGAGCATCGGTGACGCGGACGAGCGGCACCGCGCCGCCGTCGGCTGGGTCGCCGACTCCGACCGCGACATGCAGATCTTCATGGTGCTGCTGTGGAATGCCGATCATCCGGTGATCGGACCCGTCATCAACCGGATTCTGAACAAGCGCATGGCCTTCTCGTTGCGCCTGCGCGAGCAGTGCGGCGAGAACGCCGAGCAGGCCCGCACCTCGATGATGTACGCCTATTCGGTGCTGCTCGGCCTGCAACTGCTGCGGCGCGCCGCCCCCCACTTGGTTCCGGAGGGCAGCACGCCGCAGGGCCTTCGTGACTACGTCGCTTCGCTGATCAGGCAAGCGACCGGGATCCAGCTGCCGGCCGCCGCCTGACCTCGCTCAGTCCCGAGTCCTCAGTGCTCAGTGCTCAGTCGCAGAGCACCGCGCCCGTCTTCGGGTCGAGGATGACCCGGTCGGCGCTGCGCTTGCCGAAGTCGAACATCGAGTTCAGCGAGCCCGCGACGGCGTCGAAGGAGTTGTCGCCGATCGAACCGGTCTTCCAGTTGTCCTCGACGAACTTCAGGATCGAGGTCTGGTCGGTCACCGAGTGGTCGACGTAGTTCGCCTTCGAGTAGGGCGAGATCACCAGCAGCGGGGTGCGCGGGCCGTAGCCGCAACGGTCCTGGTACCCGCCGAGCGGCACCCGGGACTGGGTGTTGCATACGCCGGTGCCGTTGAGGAAGTCCCAGTTCGCGTCCTTGGAGGAGTTCACGTTCGGCGGGGCGACGTGGTCGTACCAGCCGTCCGAGTCGTCGTACGCGATGACGACCGCGGTGTTCTTCCAGTCCTTCGACTTCTCCAGCGCGTTGATCAGCGACACCACGCCCTGCTGCTCGTCGATCGGGTCGGAGTAACCGGCGTGCCCGTCCTGGTACTCGGCTTGCTTCACGTACGACACCGCGGGCAGGTTGTTCGCCGCGATGGCCTTGTAGAAGTAGGACAGGTCGTACTGGTGGTTCGCCGGGCCGTTGTGACCGATCTCGTTGACCGAGGCCGGCGCGGTGTGGTGCACGTTGGCCGTCGAGGCGTAGTACTCGAACGGGTTGTGGTGCGGGCTGTAGTCGGTGATCGTCGCGCCACCCACGTTGTTGTGCGACTGGCCGCAGACCGCCTTGCTCGTCGCGGTCGCCGGCGCGGTCGCGCCGAAGCCGCCCTGGAACCAGCCCCAGCTGACGCCCTTGGCGTTGAGCAGGTCGCCGACGTTCTTGCCGGTCATCGCGAGGTGGTCGCTGGTGTTCGAGCAGTCGTCGAACGCCGGGTCGCTGTCACGCACGTCGGTGCCGATGCCGTTGGCGTCAGCGGACGCGACGACACTCGCGTCGGTCACCTTCTGGCCGGCTGCGTTGACCGCGTAGCCGCCGTGGGTCTGGCCCGAGATCAGGTTGATCGCGCCGGGCGTCGACGGGCCGTACACCGTGTCGTATGAGTTGTCGCTCATCGCGTAGTTCTGCGCGTAGTTCCACAGCGCGGTCACGGTGTTGCCGTCGTAGTAGTCCATCACCAGGCCGGGCACGCCGACGTCAGGCGACGAGCAGCTCTCCACGCCGGTGTTGGCCGGGAACTTGTCCGCCAGACCGTTGTCGTAGGCCTTCTGCTCGGCGTTGTAGCCGTGGCCCTGGTCGCAGGTGAGGGCTTGCGCGGGGGTGAGGCGCTTGGGGTTGACGCCGTTCGGGTTGTTCGTGAGCAGTGACGTGGTCAAGCCGTCGACCGCCGGGGTGTTCTTCTTGGCGGTGAACTTGGTTCCGTCCGCGTTGGTCGCGTTCGGGTAGGTGCCGAAGTAGTGGTCGAACGAGATGTTCTCATCGAAGATCACCACGAGGTGCTTGATCGGCGTCGCGGTCGAGGACCCCGAGTCCGCGGCGCCGAGAAGCACGCTGCCCCCGGATTTCGGCGCCGCGGGCGTCGCCGCGCCTCCGCTGCCCCAGCTCGGCTGGGCGAGCGCGAACGTCAGGCCGAGCGCCGCGGCCGCGGCGGTACCCGCGACGGCCACCGGGCGCCGGGCGGCCTGCTTGATAGTGCGTGGAAGTCTTGCCACGTCTTCCCCTCCGCATGGAGCCGAGCTGGGTCGGCTACTCAGGATGTGCGGAGTAAGAGCTTGCTCTGGTGTGCGGACCTGGCGTCCACGCCGAAGTTACTCGCGAGTGAACTTCAGGGAAGCGAGCGGCATACCCAGCCGTTACGGGCCTGTGATAACAGAACACGAACACGCAGGTCGCCGCCGCCGGCGGCTCACAGGACCGGCAGATACCTCGTCAGCTCGAACGGCGTGACCTGACGCTGGTACTCCTCCCACTCCGCGCGCTTGTTGCGGAGGAAGAAGTCGAACACGTGCTCGCCGAGCGTCTCCGCGACCAGCTCGCTGTGCTCCATGACGGCGATCGCCTCGTGCAGCGACGCCGGCAGCGGCTCGATGCCCAGCGCGCGCCGCTCGGCCCGGGTGAGCGTCCACACGTCGTCGTCGGCGCCGGGGGGCAGCTCGTAGCCCTCCTCGATGCCCTTCATCCCGGCGGCAAGCAGCACCGCGTACGCGAGGTACGGGTTGCACGCGCTGTCCAGCGACCGCATCTCCACACGCGTCGATTGGCTCTTGCCGGGCTTGTACATCGGCACCCGCACAAGGGCAGAGCGGTTGTTGTGTCCCCAGCAGATGTAGGCGGGGGCCTCGCCGCCGCCGGAGAGCCGCTTGTAGGAGTTCACCCACTGGTTCGTCACCGCGGTGATCTCGGCGGCGTGCCGCAGCAGGCCCGCGATGAACGAGCGTCCGACCTTTGACAGCTGGTACTCGGCGCCCGGCTCGTTGAACGCGTTGCGGTCGCCCTCGAAGAGGGAGAGGTGCGTGTGCATCCCGGAGCCGGGGTGGTTGTTCAGCGGCTTTGGCATGAAGGACGCGTACACGCCCTGCTCGAGTGCGACCTCCTTGACCACCAGCCGGAAGGTCATGATGTTGTCGGCGGTCGTCAGCGCGTCGGCGTACCGCAGGTCGATCTCCTGCTGGCCGGGCGCGGCTTCGTGGTGGCTGAACTCGACCGAGATGCCCATGGACTCCAGGTGGGTGATCGCCTGGCGACGGAAGTCGTGGCCGACCCCGTGCGGCGTCAGGTCGAAGTACCCGGAGGAGTCCACCGGCGTGGGTTCGAGACCGCGCTCCGGCTGGTCCTTGAACAGGAAGAACTCGATCTCGGGGTGGGTGTAGAAGGTGAAGCCCTTCTCCGCGGCCTTGGCGAGCGCACGCTTGAGCACGTAGCGGGGGTCTGCATAGGAGGGGGTGCCGTCGGGCGTCAGGATGTCGCAGTACATGCGGCCGGTCCCGGGTGCCTCAGCGCGCCAGGGCAGGATCTGGAACGTGGACGGGTCCGGCTTGACCAGCATGTCGGACTCGTGAACGCGCGCGAAGCCCTCGATCGCGGACCCGTCGAACCCGATGCCCTCGGCGAACGCCTGCTCCAGTTCGGCCGGGGCGACGGCGACAGACTTGAGGAAGCCGAGGACGTCCGTGAACCACAGACGGACGAACCGGATGTCTCGCTCCTCAAGGGTCCTGAGGACGAACTCCTGTTGCCGTTCCATGCTCCACGCTCCCGCTTCGGCCGTGCCGTGCACGGTGTGAGGATCTGATCCACAGCTCGGTCCCACAGTATCGCGTGGGTGCGTTACGCCCGCATGAACCGCCCGGAGTGTAGCCGTGTGCGCTGTGTGCGGAAAGGGTCGAAGGGCGGGGAAGAGCAGGCGACGGGAGGCCACCGCGTGCGTCAGCGCGCTAGCTCGTCGGCCGCGGTGTCTGGTCCGGAAGCATCGCTATAACGCAGTTAGGCCCCGCCCGATGACTTCGGGTGGGGCCTAACTTACGGGTTGTGCGGCGGTGTCCTGCTCTCCCGCCGGGTCTCCCCGGCAGTACCCTCGGCGCTGGCGGGCTTAGCTTCCGGGTTCGGAATGGGTCCGGGCGTTT
>Ga0070741_10016154_pt1 | contig 12510 bp, 12 predicted proteins | sample Coa_R1_4_FD_66440 | JGI IMG/M metagenome (GOLD analysis project Ga0070741, IMG submission 66440) | Surface soil microbial communities from Centralia Pennsylvania, which are recovering from an underground coalmine fire - Coalmine... | ecosystem: Environmental > Terrestrial > Soil > Unclassified ...
GTGCGTCCCGGCCAACGGTTGAGTCTGCAATCGCACGGCGGCCGAGCCGAGCTCTGGATTGTCCTCGACGACGGGGCGCTGGTGCAAGTCGAGGACCAAGAACGGATTTGCGTCGCGGGTGAGGAGATCTGGATTGGTCGGGGACAAAAGCACCGGCTCAGCTGCGCAGGAACAACTCCGGTTCGTGTGCTCGAAGTGGCCTTTGGCGACTGGCAGCAGGAAGATATTCGGCGCTATGCGGACGATTACCACCGCTGATCCGGGCTCTATCTCTGCTTAACTTTTCCAGCCGAACGCCGGGACGGCTTCTTCAGGCCACTCTTCTTTTCGCCGCGCTGCGCCAGCTTTTGGCGCGCTTCGGCCAATTGACGGCGTAAGCTCACAATTTCCTCAGCGGCCCCGGCCTGCTGCTTCCCCGACGCACCCATCTGGGCATGGTGGCCTTCGCGGTTTCGCCGGCGCAGTTCAAGTTGGGAAACGACATGGCGCGCCAAAACCCGCAAGGCTTGCTTTTGTTCCGGGCGCAATTCCCGCGGGACCTTGTCAATGACACAGAGAGTCCCCAGCGCGTATCCATCGGGAGTGGTCAGTGGGGCGCCAGCGTAAAACCGGATTTTGGGATCCGAGGTAACCAGGGGATTAGTGGCGAACCGCTCGTCTTGGGCGGCGTCGGGAATAATGAACAAATCAGGCTGCTGAATGGCATGCGCGCAAAACGAGATATCCCGGGATGTCTCGTTCACGCTGGTCCCAAATTTCGATTTGAACCACTGGCGTTTTTCATCCACCAGCGAGATCAAAGCGATGGGCGCTTCGCAGATTCCGGCCGCCAGTTCGGTGAGATCATCGAAGATCGCCTCCGGCACGGTGTCCAGCAGGTCATACTGCCAGAGGACATTGAGGCGCTTCTTCTCGCTCTGAGGAGTTGTTGGGCTCATGGCTCAATTTCTTCCCGTGGCTGCATCATAGACAGCGACTGTTTGATTGCAAACGATACTTTTCACGCCTTTGATTGAGATTAATAAAACTCCGGCAACTTCGCCAACTTCGCCGGAGAGGTTTGACGGGCGGTGCCCCACTGGATAGCCTCACGGGCGTGACCACCTCGGCCGCCAGGTTCCAGGTTCAAAGCCCCGCCCGGTTCACGCTGGGCGCTATTATCACCAGCAGTCTGTACGGATTGATTTTGTTCCTGCCGGTCCTGATCGCCATTCTGGCCGTCACCGCTTTCCCGTTCGGGGTTGTGACTTTCCTGGTTCCGCTAGCGGCAATTGTGGTGGCTACTTTTTTTCTGCCACTGGGTTTCGGCAATCCTTACATCTGCCGCTTGGTGCGGCCCTTGCGACTGGGCCCCGAAATCCCGGATCAATTTGTCGTCCAACTGACACGCCAGCCGCGGATACACACCGGCTTAAGGGCACTTCTCGACGATGCTGACGATGTGGGCATCGTCTCGTACTCTGCCAACGCACTGGAGTTTTATGGAGACTCCGTTCGGTTGAGCGTGCCTTTCAGTGACATGCGCGACCTCCAACAGCGGAATGGGGGCGGGCGAGCTTTGTTTGTTTACGGACGGCATATTGTCTTCCGAGTGGAAGGACTGCCGGAGGCGGGCCTCATCCGGCTGGCGGAGCGGTCTTCCTGTCTTTTGCCCACTTCCCGCCGGAACGCAGACCGGATGTACCATCAATTGAGGGGAAAAAAAGTGGCCGCCGCAACCTCGCCGACGGAGAGTTGAAGGCCGGCGTCCGGTGCCTGTCTCAGGCGTGTGTCGATCCGTTCACGGGCGATAGCGGCACGGCGCAGAGATAAACCGTAAAGGTAGTTCCTTCACCGGGCTCAGTGCGAACATGCAGGGCGCCGTGGGCTTCTTTGATCAGGCGCTGAACGATGTTCAAACCCAACCCAGTGCCCTGCCGCGCGCCTTTAGTGGAAAAGTATGGCTGAAATATTTTGGGCAGAATCTCTTGCGGGATACCCGGGCCGGTATCTCGAACCGAAATCCGCAGCAGCGGCGCGACATTGTCGAAGTTTTCGACGTTCAAAAGGCGCTCGCGGGGACCGTCTTTGAATTGAGCCAGATCGAGCGATTGCTGCAGGACCACGGCCTGGACTTCCACGTTGTGGATTTTGGGGGAACACTGAAACGCGTTTACCGTGAGGTTCAGCAGCACCTGAATCACATCCGTGCCATTCATTCTCACGGCGATATCTTCGACCAAAGGCTGAACGGTAAGCTGATTGTTTTGGCGGCTGGGGTGCACGCGCGCCAGGTGGCTTAGGTCGGTGAACAGTTGGTTAATGCCGACGCGAGGAGTGTCTTCGGAATGTCGGCGGAGGAAACTGAGATAGCGTCGGGAGATTTCGATGCAATTAGTGACCTGGCGGGTAATCGTTTTGAGCCGGTCCTTAACAAATTCCAGGTCGTCGTATTCGAGTTGGGTGGCGTTGCCGATCCGCTGGTTCAATAATTGCACGAAACCCGAAATAACGGTCAACGGCCCGTTGATGTCGTGGATAATACTCGCGTAAATTTCGCCGCGGGTATGAGCCATTTGCTCTTCCACCTTTTGGTTTTGCAGTTCGGTCAAAAGCTCCTGGAGTTTTTCGGCGTTGGTGTGGATCTCCCCTTCGAGCGTGCGGCGTTGCATGGCATTGGCCACCGCGGCGCGCATGGTGGAAATGTCGAAAGGCTTGTTAATATAGTCGCACGCGCGCAATCGTAATGCCTGACGGATGGTGTCGGTTGTCTCGAACGCGGTCATCATCACAACTTCGATCGAGGGATCGACAAATTTGAGCCGCTCGAGCACTTCGATACCAGACATTCCGGCCATACGAATATCCAGCACGGCGACGTCGATCCGATGATTTTGCGCCAGGGCGATCGCCGACGGACCATCGCCCGCCAGCAGGATCTCGTATTCATCCTTGAAAATCACCCGCAACGACTGACGAGGGCCGTCCTCGTCATCGACGATGAGGAGCGTTCCCCGCCGGCGAGGAGCGGCGGGTTCAACAGTGCGATGAAAGCTATCCAAAGTGGCCGGGGAAGCGTTCATTAAGAGATCTGCGCGTCGCCGACTACAAAGGTTGTTAATCTGAACGCTTCGAGCACCAAGGCATACTACCGAACTGCCCCGTTTCGACAAGAACAAACAATGCTTTTGGAGATCACCCGGGATGCACGCAACTTAGGGATTGGCCGGAATCGGAAGGCCTCTTCGCGGCACCGTGCCCAGGCTTTCGGAGTCTCGGTTCGACGCCGGCGCGCTTCAAATCGAGCCGCAAATTCAATCGTGACCGATGCTCTTGACTACCCGGGTCCTCGAGACGACTATCCCGGCGAACCAAACCTTATACCTTATGAAGAAACTATTGTTCAGCTTGTGCGTTACAGCCCTTTTCTGCAACCCCGGCGCCAGGGCGGATGATCTCGATTCTTTGTCCGGAAAATGGTCTGTGAAGAAGCTCAATAACGAGGGCCAAAACGTCACGCAAACCATCGAGATCAAAAAGAATAAGTTCATCTTCCAAATCCTGGGCGCCGACGACGCATTGGTGCTTTATGCCGAAGGAGACTTCACTGTGGAAAAGCTGGGGCCCTTCAGCGCCGCGCGCTTTTCGCACATCCGCGCCGGCAGTTCAGCCTCGAACCTGGACGACGTGGATGACGTCTACGTTTCCATTTACGTGCTGGACGGAGATAGCTGGACGATGGCGACAAACTTCGATCGGCCGCGGGACGGACAGAAACCTTCGCTCGACATTTATCATCACATGAAGGCCGCTAAATCCAAGTCCGACAAATAGGCCCTCAGAGCACGCGCGCGCCGCCCGCCGGTCGGGTAGCGAAAATCCCCGGCATGTTGCCGGTTCTGCCTGCGTATCCCTCTTCGAACTTGCGTCCAATACTTTTGAGTGCTTTGGTTCGAACGAGGCTGACTGCGCATCCGCCAAAGCCTGCGCCGGTCATCCGGCAGCCGATCATGCCGTCCCTCGGAGGGATTTGCCTGGCAATCTCCACGATGGCGTCCAACTCGGGGCAGCTGACTTCATAATTATCACGCAAGGAAGCGTGGCTGGCGTACATCAGTTCGCCGACCCTGGCCCAATCCGCGTCTTGAATGGCCTGCGCCATTTTCAGCGTCCGTTCGTTCTCGGCAATGACGTGCCGGGCGCGGCGGAAAACGACCGGATCCATTCCGGCCCGAACGGCCTCAAGCTTTTCGAGCGTGGCTTCACGCAAGGACGGAACCTTAAGAATTCGCGCCGCCGCCTGGCATTGTTGGCGCCGGGCGGCGTACACGCCGTCAACCAGCTTGTGGCGAACATTGGTGTTGATGATCAAAACAGTCACCGACGGATCGCTCATGGGCACCCACTGCGCCGTCCGTGACCGACAGTCCAGCAGCAAAGCGTGATCTTCTTTGGCCAGCACCGAAGTGAACTGATCCATGATCCCACAGGGAACCCCGGCAAACTCGTGCTCGGCAACCTGACACAACAAAGCCTTTTCGATTGGGTCCAGTTTTTGGCCGAGCATTGCCTCCATCAACGTGGCGGCGGCCACCTCCAGGGCGGCGCTGCTGGAGACTCCCCCGCCATAGGGCACACTCGAATCGATAACGGCATCGAACCCGCTGACTTTCATGCCGCGCTTCTGAAAGCCGGCAACGACTCCCCGTACGTAGTTGGACCAGCCAGGCTCTCCTCGTTGCACCTCCGGACGCAGCCCGAAAGTCGCGGTTTCTCCTGTGGTAACGCTCTGCAGTGTAACTTCGCGCTTATTATTGCGCCCGCCGGCCAGCACCGTATAGCGATTGATGGCCATCGGAAGAACGAATCCGTCATTATAGTCCGTGTGTTCGCCAATCAGATTGACGCGGCCGGGTGCGGCGACCTGCCACTGAGGGGCGCGGCCGAAACACTTCGCAAACATTTCGGCAGCCCGTTGTGCGACTGAGGCCAAAGCCATAGTTCGTAAGTTACACGATAAAAGCATGTTCCCGAAACGCAAGAAAAGCCGGTTAATTGCCAAAAAAAGAGTAGCGGGCTTCGGCAGAGATGCTGGAGTGGTTCTTATGAACACAATCCCTGTTGCCCTCTTCAGGAACCGTGCTGAGGCCGAACCGATTCATCGGCGCTTGACCGATGCGGGTATCTTCAGCCAGATCCGCCAAGAACGCTGGCTGCAGAAGTTGTGGTTCGTCTCCAAAGCTGCGGCCGGGATTCGGCTGGAGGTCCCGGTCCGACAGTTTGAACGCACCGAACAATTACTTTCGGCCTGGGATGAGGAGTCGGATCGAATGTTGCAGCGGGCTATTCATTGTCCGGCATGCAAATCCTTACTGGTGGATTACCCGCAGTTCGCCCGCAACTCAGTAATCACCAATTTCGCCGCCGGTTTGCTGGCTGAGGTTGGGTTATTGGAACGGGATTATTATTGCGAGCATTGCCATTACACCTGGGCGAAAGAGAAATCCGGCACAAAACAACGCCACCATGTGGCCCCCTTTTACTTTATTGAGGGAATGGAGCAAGACGCCTCGGCCACCGGCGAGCGCGAGACACGCTCCTGAGTATGTGGGTCCCAAGATTGGGTGATTGCCAATTGCAGATTAAGCAGTGCAAATGGAGAATTGAGCTGCAACGCATCGCTGTCGCCTGCCATTTCGGGGCCGTTCCAATTGCAGAAGTAGCCTAATATTTCGTTGCCGCCACTCGTCCTGCGCTGCGCGATGCGTCGCCTGTGAAAACAAGTCTTTTCCTTTACTTGGACGCCTGGATCTGATTCAGTAGGCGAAGAACAGGGCAGAACGACACACACACGGGGTCTGGGTCGTTTTATTGGAGCTCTTGTTAGCAATGAAGCATAAAATACGCGTCTTCGTCGCAGATGACCACCCGGTGGTCCGAAAAGGCTTGCAGTCCTGCCTTGTACAGCAAGAGCGGCTGAAATTGGTCGGGGAAGCCGCCGATGGCGAGGAGGCCTTTGCTAAAGTTCTGGAACTTAGGCCCGACGTGGTTCTGCTGGATATTTCGATGCCGCGCCGTGATGGTTTGGCTGTGACCGCCGCCCTGCGCAAGGAGGCTCCGGACATTAAGATCCTGATCCTGTCGATGCACAGCAACAAAGAGTACCTCTTTCGGATCATTCAGGCCGGAGCGCACGGGTACGTGTCCAAAGGCGCCTCGCCCGAGGAGTTGTTACAGGCGATTGAATCAGTTCACGGCGGCGAGACCTTTTTCAGTCCTGAGATTGCGCAGGCCGCCCTCAATCAGCTGGTCAACAACGGCGGCCGGAAGGAGCCTTTTGCGCAACTTACCACGCGCGAGCGCGAGGTCCTGGTACTTATCGCCCAAGGCCGCAGCAACAAAGAAATCGCCAGTCACTTGGGCATCGGCGTTCGGACAATCGAGACTCATCGCGAACGGATCATGCGCCGATTGAACATTCACTCGGTTGCCGGCCTGACCAAGTTCGCCATAGCCAACGGCCTGGTTTCCCTCGAAGAAGGCCAGACTCCTTAAGGCCTCGGCGGTTCCCTCTTTTTCCTTCGGAAGCCCACCCCTGATTGCGAGCAGCTCAGCTCGCATTCCTATTCTTGCAGCCATCGCGCAGGGCAAGACCTGCAGCTTTTTTGCCCTCGCCCCGGTGGATCCCCGGGGACTTGATTCGTGGTTTGACTGGGCCAACAACCCTGCGTCCCCCTGATTGCCGCGCGGCGGTGCCAGCCTAAGCTTTGGGCAATGCGAGAAATACCAGGATTCGAAGAAGCATGGGGCCCAAAGGGTTCGCTCAAAGATCAGGTGCCGACGAGCGTTCTGCTGGCAGGCCCGTTTGGTTCCCGGCAATCAATGAAGGACGAGCATATGAAACTAACCAGATCCGCAACGGCTGCGCTGCTCCTTACAGGAGTTCTTGCTCTCTCCAGCCTTAGGCCAGCCATGGCCATTTCAACCAAAGCCGAGCCCAAGGAGAAGAGCAATACATCAATCTGCAAGACCGCCGGCGGCGCGGCCGTGGTAACGCCCGCCCGTGGAGGAGAGGCTATTCCTGCCAGCACCGCCGGCCAAGCATGGACCACCTTGACCGGCCCAGTCATCGAAGAAACCTATGCGCGAGACACGGGCGGCCCCGGTTTGGGCACAATCGTTTTGAACATCCCCGCAGGGTTCGAATTTAATCCCAACGCGCCTGTGACCGTTTTGGTCAATGGGGAAGGGCATAAGACGATTAACAAAGTCGCCAACGGTGGGACAATCACGGCCACGGTCACCTCAAAAACCATTACCATCGAGATTACCTCGGTGAGTCGGGGGGGATTGGCGTTTCCCGACAAGTTGACCTTTCAAAATATCCAGGTCCGGCCCACCGCGGGCAGTGTCCTGGCGAAAGGAAACTTGAGCGAAACAGGCACCTGCAAGTTTCGCAATTTGACTTTGAGTTCCAGCGGCTGGGGTGTGCTCAAGGAAATCGGCAGCGCCGTCCCCAATCTGCTGCTGGCGGATCCCCTGGGTGACTGGGATGGAGACGGGCGATCCAACCTGATCGAATATGCTCTGGGGACCGATCCCAATAATCCTACGGATAACGCAACGGGCATGAACGTTTGGATTCTGGACGACAGCGGCAACAAATACCTGGCGATGGGTTACAAGCAGCGCTTGACCGCCGGCTTGAACCTGCTCTACCAGCCCGAAGTATCCGGGGATAAACAGACCTGGTACTCGGATAACAGCCACATCGTATCCCTAAGCAGTACTGCCGTGGATTCGCAATTCAATTGGGTCGTCGTGCGGGATACGATCCCCCTCACGCCAACCACCCCGCGCTTTATTCGTCTGACGGTGATTCAAAACTAGACCGCAGCAAAAGAATTCTATGAAAGACCAATTCACGTGTAAACGGACGCTGCGGGCGACCTTGGCCGCGGCGATGATCAGCGCAGGCCTTTGTCCCGCTTGGGGCGCCGTGCAAAGCAGTTCCGAAGTCTGGGTTGGCAGCGCCTCCTTGATTCAAGGCAGCGGCAACAGCGCCTCCAGGATGAGCATGTTCTCGCTGCGCATGACCAGGCCGCTGGAAACGGCCGGAGTTGTCAGCTCTTTGCAGAACGCTGTGCTCACCGACACCAACAGCGTCTGGACCGATCACCAGTTTGGCACCGCGGGCGTTGCCGCTTATGTCGAATTCGACAACGGCTGGATGGCAGACATCGCGGACACCTCGACCGCAAATCAATCTCTCAACCTGGCCGGTAGTCTCGGCAACGCTGTCTCCGCCGGCAGCCATTACCGGCTCCGCAAGCATTCCACCATTGCTTCAATTTTTGGCGCCAACAATGAGGCTGGACTCAAATCCGGGTCTAATCCGTCAATGGCAGACAATATTCTGTTGGAGGATCCGCAGACGCAGCGGGTGATTACTATCTTTTATTATAGTGACACGACATTTCATGGCTGGCTGGATGCAACTTTCTCGCCAGTTGACAACCTAATCATTTACCCGGAACAGGGAGTGATGATCCGGCGGCGGGTTGCCACTGATTTGAATATTTATTTGGCCGGCCCGGTTAAGGTTGGCCCGGCGGTGGTTACCCTCGACGTCGGCAATAACCTGGTGGGCACTCTTAAAAGCGCTACTCCGTTGACGCTGCCGGCGCTGAATCTGTACAGCGGCGATGCCGCGACCGGCCTGGCCAGCGGGTCCAATCCATCCGGGAGCGACAACCTTCTGGTAGTACAGCCGGATGGTTCGGTCGCGACTTACTTTTTCTATAGTGATTTGAGCTACCAGGGGTGGCTTGACGCTTCGTTTAATATCGCCGACGGCGTCCAAATCCAGCCGGGCAGCGCTTTTTTTATCCGACGCAAAGCCCCGAACGCCGCTTTCAATTGGACCATACCGGCTGAGTAAATCCGACTCAGCCAATTGCCGCACAACCGGATTGGCGGCAAACTTCCACCTCGGGGCCGGATCGCCAGATCCGGCCTCGCGTGTTTTGATGCTCGCTTGCCCTGATCTGGTGGGATTGGCAGACTGAATCGAGATGTTTGAAAAAGTTCGGGCTTTACGGGAAAGTGGCGAGACCTTTCTTTTGGAGGTCATCCTCGAAGAACGCAAGGGGTGGAAGGAATCCTCTGTCCGTGGACTCCTGTACTGCCTGTCAAAGGTTTTCCAGGTCCTGGTAAAGACGAGGCGGTTTTTATATAATTTCAGAATCCTGCGTGATTCCACACTCGGCGTGCAAGTCATTGCCATTGGCAATCTTACCGTCGGCGGAACCGGCAAGACGCCGGTCGTCGAAAAGTTTGCCCGTGAATTGCGCGATGAGGGCCGCAACGTGGCCATCCTCTCGCGCGGTTACCGTTCCAAGCCCGTGCCGGTTCATCAGTGGTTTTTGAACAAGCTTTTTCTTCGCGACGATACGACCCCTCCTCGGGTCGTTTCCGACGGACGTTCGCTATTGCTTGATTCCGAAATGGCCGGGGACGAGCCTTACATGCTGGCGTCAAACCTCAAGGATGTCGTGGTCCTGGTGGACAAGGATCGCGTCAAGAGCGGCCGCTACGCCATCGAGAAGTTCGGGTGTGACACGTTGTTGCTGGACGATGGATTTCAGTATTGGAAACTCCGCGGGCGGCGGTTGGACGTGGTGCTTATCGACCGCCAGCAACCTTTTGGAAACGAACGGCTCCTGCCGCGCGGTACCTTGCGCGAGCCTCCCTCACATCTGGCGCGCGCCAGTTTCATTTTTATTACCAAAAGCGACGGCAACACTGCCGAACTGCGCCGCCGCATCGCGCAGGTCAATCCCTCGGCGGGCATTATCGAATGCATTCATCACCCGTTGTACTTGGAGGATGTGTTCACGGGTCAACGCTCGGGTTTGGAGTTGCTGAAGGGCCGAAAGGTCGCCTCACTTAGCGGCATCGCCCAGCCCGAGAGCTTCGAGCGAAGCCTGGTGCAGCTGCAAGCCGAGCTGGTTTATTCCAAGCGCTTTGCCGATCATCACCGGTTCACTCAACAGGAAATCCTCAACGCCATTAATCGCAGCAAGAAACGCCAGGCCGAGGCCATCATCACCACACAGAAGGATGCCGTGCGCTTTCCGAAATTGGACCGGCGGGACTTGCCCATCTACTTCATGCGGGTCGAGATCAAGATCCTCAGCGGCGCCAATGACTTCCAGGACTGCGTTCGCAAGATCTGTTTTCGTTAGCCATGGACCTGGTCCTCTACTACCTGGCCCGGGCAGTCATCGCCGCGATTCAGAGCCTGCCCCTCAGATGGGTGGCTCGACTAGGCCGCGCCGGAGGACAGTTGGCGTACTGGTTCGACGCCCGGCACCGGAGAGTGGCCCAGCGAAACCTGCGGATGTGCTTTGGCGGCGAAAAATCGGAGGCGGAGCTTATCGCGATAGCTCGCGAGAATTTCCGACGGATTGGCGAGAGCTTCGCTTGCGCGGTCAAGACGGCCTCGATGACCTTTGAGGAGTTGCGCCCCCATGTCGAGTTCGTCGCTCCCCCCGCCATTCTGGCCCCGCAAGCTCCGACCACCATCGTGGCTGCCATCGGACATTTCGGCAACTTTGAGCTCTACGCGCGCTTCAGCCAGTTCGCGCCGGCATACAAGTCGGCGACTACTTATCGCGGGTTGAGACAACCTTCGGTTAACCGCCTGCTGCAATCGCTGCGGGCGCGTTCGGGTTGCTTGTTTTTCGAACGGCGATTTGAGGGTCAGGCGCTGCGGACGTTCATGAAACAGAAAGGAGCGATGCTGGGATTGCTTTCCGATCAACACGCCGGTGACGCCGGCTTGCGGCTCCCGTTTTTGGGTCATGACTGTTCCACCTCCTCCGCGCCGGCAATTTTCGCTCTTAGGTATCACTCCACCCTTTACACTGGGATTTGTTACCGGGTGGGCCTGGCCCGCTGGCGCATCGAGGCGGGCGCCGAAATTCCAGTGCGTGAAAATGGAGAACCGCGATCGACCAAAGCCATTATGCTGGACGTCAATGGGGCTTTCGAATCGGCGGTGCGCCGGGACCCGGCCAACTGGTTCTGGGTCCATAACCGCTGGAAACCTCCACCGCCCGAGCGCGTTCCCCTGGCCAAACACGCTGGCGCGGCGGTCATCCCCTGACAGGAAGCCTGTGCCAGCCGAAGCTGCTCGCAACGAATCCGAGCCGCGCCACATACTGGTTCGCGGCGTGAACTGGCTTGGCGATGCGGTAATGACCACCCCCGCGATGCAACGCCTGTGTCAGCGCTTCCCCCACGCACAGGTGACACTCCTCACAAATGAAAAACTCGCCCAGTTGTGGCAACAGTATCCCGGCCTTACTGCCATCGAGACTTTCAATGACCGGGACCATCCCTGGTCGGTGGCTCGACGCCTCCGAAGCCGGCGGTTTGATGTCGCGCTAATTCTGCCGAACTCACCGCGCTCGGCCCTGGAGGCCTGGTTAAGTCGAATCCCGCGGCGGGTCGGTTATGCCGCGCCAACGCGCAGTTGGCTCCTCACCGAGGCCGTGCGACCTCCTGAAGCGCGCCCTCGCAAACGTTCGATTCGTGAAGTTAAGAGAGCGATCCAATCAGGACGCCAAACTACTTCAAACGCCGAGCCGGGACTACGGGTGCACCAGCTTTATCATTACTTAGAACTCGGCGCGGTCCTCGGCTGCGATCCAACTCCGGTCGCCCCTCGCCTGCAAATCAGCTTGGATGAAATTCGAGCGGTTGCGGCTTCCTTTGGGTCGCTGTGCAACCTTGGAAGCGCCGCCAGCTCAGATCTTCCAGCCGTCTGGCTGGGACTGAATTTGTCCGCCGCGTATGGACCGGCGAAAAAATGGCCGCTGGAACGATTCGCAGCCGTGGTTCGCGACACTTCGCGCCAGATGCCCCATTGCCGCTGGTTGAACTTTGGCACCGCATCGGATTGGGAACTGGGCGAGAACCTGGCAGCGAGCAGCGGGGCGCCAGTGGTTAACCTGGCCGGAAAAACGTCGCTGCGACAGCTAATGGCGTTATTAGCGAGCTGTCGCGTCCTGTTAAGCAATGATAGCGGGCCGATGCATCTGGCGGCGGCGCTAGGCGTGCCAGTAGTCGTTCCCTTCGGAAGCACCTCGCCGGAACTAACCGGGCCTGGCTTGCCCGGAGATCCGCGACATCACATCTTGCGAGGCGACGCCCCGTGTTCGCCCTGCTTCCGGCGCACGTGCCCGATTGATTTCCGATGCATGACCAGCATCGACGGCGCGTCCGTCGTAAGGGCAATTCTGGCGAGCCTCGGACGGACGTAATTGCGAACCAAGCCGGGGTCACGGATGTGCCCGGATGAACATTGGATGAACGCTGATGAACCGCTGACGGAATTGAAAATGGCTGTTGGGGCGGGAACAAAAGGGGACGGCCGCGAGTTCAAAAGGGGACAGGTGATTTGGGTTGGGGAAACCATCTCTTGGTCGAGGGCTTGAGGAGGCCTGAGCGTAGCGAAGGCCGACG
>Ga0070741_10016155_pt1 | contig 12510 bp, 10 predicted proteins | sample Coa_R1_4_FD_66440 | JGI IMG/M metagenome (GOLD analysis project Ga0070741, IMG submission 66440) | Surface soil microbial communities from Centralia Pennsylvania, which are recovering from an underground coalmine fire - Coalmine... | ecosystem: Environmental > Terrestrial > Soil > Unclassified ...
AACGAAGCGGAGGGTACGGATGCGTGTGATCCTGGATGCCATGGGAGGGGACGAGGCGCCGCGCGTGACCGTGGCCGGGGCGGTGGAGGCGGCACGCGGTGGCCTGGCGGTGCTGCTGGTGGGGCGCGAGGCGGAGGTGCGCGCCGAGCTGGCCAGGCACCCCGGCGCGGCGTCGCTCCCGCTGGAGCTACTGGCAGCGCCGGAGGTGATCGAGATGGGGGAGCATCCGGCGCAGGCGGTGCGCCAGAAGCGAGAGGCTTCGATCAACGTGGCGATGCGTGCGCTCAAGGAGGGCCGGGGGGAGGCGCTCTACTCCGCCGGCAATAGCGGCGCGGTGATGGCGGCTGCGCTCTTTGGGCTGGGGCGCCTGGAAGGTGTGCACCGGCCGGCGATCGGTGCCGTACTCCCGCTCCTCGAGAAGCGCTGCTTGCTGGTCGACATTGGCGCCAACGCCGACTGCGAGCCGCAGGATCTGGTGCAGTTCGCGCAGATGGGCGCGGCGTACATGGCAGCGGTGTATGGGATTGCGCGCCCGCGCGTGGGGCTGATCAGCAACGGCGAAGAGGCGACGAAGGGCAACGCGCTGGTACAGGCCACCTTCCCTCTGCTGGAGCAGAGCGGCCTCGACTTCGCCGGCAATATCGAAGGCAAGGACCTTACCCGCGGCGCGGTCGACGTGGCTGTCTGCGATGGCTTCACCGGCAACGTGATGCTCAAGCTGGGCGAGGGCCTGCAGGAGCTGATGGTGGCCCTGCTGCGCCGCACGCTGAGCGAGAAGCTTCACTATCGGCTTGCCGGCGCCGTCTTGCGGCCGGGGCTCCGCGCCGCCCTCCAGCGGCTGGACTACACCGAATACGGTGGCGCGCCACTGGTGGGTGTACGCGGCGCCGTCTTCATCGGCCACGGGCGCTCGAATGCGCGGGCGATTGCCAGCGGCCTCCGCGCGGCGGCGGCGGCGGCGCAGGCGGGCGTGGTAGAGAAGCTGGCTTCGGGGCTCCGCGCTACACTTGCCGGGGCAACGTAGACGTAGTGGAGTACCATTGGCTGCTTGACCAGGTGCCGTAGCCATCCGAGGTGCCGGATGCTGGCGATTGCCGATGCGCGGTTCGTGGGAGGTGCCGAGACGACCGACGGCACAGTGCTCATCGCCGGCGGCCGCATCGTTGCTGCCGGCCCGCCCGAGGAGGTGCCGGTGCTGCCGGGCACGCGCGTGCTGCGGGCTCACGGCGCCTACGTGCTGCCGGGGTTCATCGACGTTCACGTCCACGGCGGTGGTGGCGCCGACTTCATGGATGCCACGCCGGAAGCGGTGCGCACCGTCTGCCGGTTCCACGCCTCGGGCGGCACGACGGGTCTGCTGGCGACGACGGCCGCCGCGCCCGGCGACGACCTGCTACGCGTGCTCGACGTGATTGCCGAGGTGCAGCGCGCCGGCACGGGTGGCGCGGTGATCCTGGGCGTGCACCTGGAAGGGCCGTACTTTGCGCCCTCGAAGCACGGCTGCCATCTGGCGAGCGAGGTGCGCCTGCCGCGGCCCGAGGAATACCTGCGCCTGCTCGATGCGCATCCGGGCCTGGTGCGCTGGGTGACGCTGGCGCCCGAGATCGATGGGGCGCTGGAGCTGATGGCGGCGCTGGTCGAGCGGGGCATCGTGCCCGCGGCCGGGCATACCGAGGCGCAGGAGCCACAGATCGAGGCGGCGCTAGCCGCCGGCCTGCGCCATGCGACGCATCTCTACTGCGCCATGAGCACCATCACCAAGGAGGGGCCGCGGCGCATCCCGGGGCTGGTGGAGGTGGCGCTGGCCGACGACCGGCTGACGACCGAGGTGATTGCCGATGGCCATCACCTGGCGCCGGCCTTACTACGCCTTGCTGCGCGGGCGAAAGGGCCCAAACGCCTGCTGCTGGTGACCGACGCGATGCGCGCGGCCGGCATGCCCGACGGCACCTACCCCTTTGGGCCGCCGAACGGCTCGCTGGCGATCGTGGAGCACGGTGTGGCGCGCACGCCCGATAACACCGGCTTTGCCAGCAGCACGGCGCGGGCGAACGAGCTGGTGCGCAATATGGTGCGCCTAGCCAGCTGCTCGCTGGCCGATGCGGTGGAGATGATGACGCTCACGCCGGCGACGGCGCTCGGGCTCGCCGGCCGCAAGGGCCGGCTGGCCTCCGGCTTCGATGCCGATCTGGTGATGCTCTCCTCCGGCCTGGAGGTCCAGGCCACCATCGTCGGTGGGGAGCTCGTGTGCGGGCGGCTCTAGCGCGCAGGGCACGTCCTACCGGAGCCGGACGAAGGACGAGAGACGAAGGACGACTGCTGCTTCGTCTTTTCGTCCTGCCGGCACCGGATTCGAGGGCTACACATGGAGCCGGTAGCAGTGATGGGAGTTCGTCCCCGGCCTATGTGGCGGCGTCGATGATGTCGAAGCTGTCCTCGAGCTCCACAATCTCTGGAAGGTCCCTCACCGAGCCATCTGGCTGATGATAGATTGCGGGCTGATCAAGGCGAATAACGTAGTAGCCTTCCCACCCGTCCGGTCGCACGACGGTCCCGTGCCGGGGCGTAGCTCGATCACGTGCAACGCCGATCGTAGCCGAACGCGTGTTCCCGCAGCTAATGCGCGGTCAGCAAGTGCCATTGGTCACCATCCCTTGCTTAACGGAGCCGCCGCCACGTCCCTTCGCTACCCACTACAGGTTTTCCCGTTTCCGGGTCGATCTCCTAAATACCGTCTGTGCCGGGGATCGATCCGATGCCAGGTCCCTTTCATTGGATCTGGGTCGCGCTCATACTCAAAATCGCGAGATTTTAAGCAATGTAGCCAGCTGCTCTGGGAAGAGGAAGCCTTCCGGGGGAAGCTGCAGAGTGGATGGGAGCGCTCAGCGTTCCAGCAGGCGGGCGCAGATGGCGCCCGGCAGCGAGGGACCAAAGTAGACCAGGCCGGTATAGACCTGGATGAGCGTTGCCCCGGCGTCCAGCCGCTCGAGGGCATCGTCCGGCGTCATGATCCCGCCGGCACCGACGATGGGCAGCCGCCCACCGGTCTCGCGGGCCAGCCAGCGTACGATCGCGGTCGCCCGCGCGCGCAGCGGCGCGCCGCTCAGCCCGCCCGGCTCGTGCTGCCGCGGGTCGCAGAGGCCTTCGCGCGCGAGTGTCGTGTTCGTGGCCACGATGCCGTCGATGCCGTCGGGGCCATCGGGGCCATCGGGGCCATCGGGGCCGGTCGCCTCGATCGCTTCCAGTACGGCGCCCAGCTGGTCCCAGCTCAGATCTGGCGCGACCTTTACTAGCAGAGGTACCCGCTTCCCATCCGGGCGCTGCGCCAGGGCGTTGCGCCGGGCCACGATCGGTCGGAGCAGGGCCTCCAGCGCGTCACGCTCCTGCAGCCGGCGCAGCCCCGGGGTGTTCGGCGAGCTGACGTTGACCACGGCGTAGCCGGCAAGGTCGTATAGCGCATCGAGCACGGCGACGTAATCGCGGGCTGCCTCCTCGAGCGGCGTCGTGGCGTTCTTGCCCAGGTTGATGCCCAGCACCGCACCGCCCGGCAGGCCGGCGCGCCAGCGCCGCAGCCGCGCCCGCGCCCGCGCTGCACCCTCGTTTGGGAACCCCATGCGGTTGAGCAAAGCGCGCTCGGCCGGCAGCCGAAAGATGCGCGGGCGCGGGTTGCCCGGCTGTGGCCGCGGCGTGATCGTGCCCACCTCCACTGCGCCAAATCCCAACGCGGCGAACGCCGCCGGCGCCCGCGCGTCCTTGTCCAGCCCGGCGGCCAGCCCCACCGGATTGGGGAAGCGCCGCCCGAATACCTCCAGCTCCAGCCGGCGGTCACGTACGGCAAAGACGCGCTCCAGCGCGCGCAGCAGGACCGGTGAGCGCTGCGCCACTGCCAGCAGCTGTAGTACGAGCGCGTGTGCGTCCTCAGGATCCAGGCGCGCCAGAAAGGGCCAGGCGAGCCGGCGGTAGCCATTCACGTTTGTGAAGTGTAAGCGAGGGGCTTCGCAATCAGGTCGCTGCACCAGGCGTCTCGCTTCGCTTACGCTCTGAGTAAAGGGACCAAGCCTGCTTGCTCGAAGTGACGGTCGGTTGTGAGCGCTTCGGTCAGGCCGCGCTGGCGCATCACGACAAAACTGGTGACGTCCACAAGGGACCAATCTTTGTCGGGTCGTGACTTGAGCAGAGCCCAGGCGGCCGCATCCGTTGGCGCATCAATAGGCACCACGTCAACGTACGGAGCTGATCGAAGGGCATCGATGTAGCGAAGCTGCACTGGCCTGGGGACACGGAGCGGGCTGGTAAGCAATGCGACTAGCTCGGCGAGCACGTAGTTAGTGGTGACCAAGCGCCGCTGTTGTTGCTTCCACTGACGGAACAGCCTGGAGGCTTGGACATGTTGCACCTCTGTACGGACAAAGAGCGCTGCCCATCCAGCCGTATCGACAAAAGCATCATCCACCTTGGGGCCTATCTACCAGCGCCTGGCCGATGTAATGGTCATGTCGCTCCGCAATATCGGTGGTCTCGGACTCGAGACTGCCGATCAATGCCTCCAACGGATCTTCTGTGACCTGCGCTGGTTCCGGTCTCGCCGGGCCGCCGCGTGCCGCCCGCGGTGGGAATGCCTCCGACAGCCACTCGACGATGACCTCTTCCGGTTTCATTCCCCGGGCCGCCGCCTGCGATCTGACCGCCTCGTACGTGGCCTCGGGCAGTTCGAGCACTACGGTTTGGCTCATCTCCATCAATTCCCCTCACCTATATAGCATGCTCAGGGCGAACCTGTACCGTGTACCGTGTACCGTGTACCGTGGAGGTCCCTGCAGTAGGCTCAGGGCGAACCTGTACCGTGTACCGTGTACCGTGGAGGTCCCTGCACTCGCCTACAACTAAACCGGCGCCGAGGTGGAGTCCACCGTCAGAGCCAGGTCTAGAGCCTGCGGGTTTCAGCGTGGCTTCAGTACCGGATTGGGGAAGCGCCGCCCGAATGCTTCCACCTCTTGGCGATCAGCGCGCCGCCGCCAGCGCCTGTCCATACTGGCGCTCGTAGTACGCGCGGTACTCACCCGACTTGATCTTCCGCCACCATGCCTGATGCTCCATGTACCAGGCCACCGTCGCCTCAAGCGCGTGTGCAAAGTCGTATCCGCGCCGCCATCCCAGGCGCTTGATCTTGCTGCTCTCCAGGCGGTAGCGGTAATCGTGCGCCGGGCGGTCGGGTACAAACCGCATGAGTGTATGCGGCTTGCCGAGCAGATCGAGGATGCGCGTCGCCAGCTCCACGGTATTGATCTCGTCTTCTGAGCCGATGTTGTAGATCTCGCCCGGCGTCCCGCGGTGCAGCACCAGCGCGATCGCCGCCACATGGTCGTCGACGTACAGGTAGTGGCGTACCGCCTTCCCTTGCCCGTAGATCGGTAGCGGCTGGTCGTCGAGCGCGTTGGTGATGAAGAGCGGCGTTGCCTTCTCCGGATACTGGTACGGGCCGATGGTATTCGCACCGCGCGTCACCAGCACCGGCAGGCCAAAGTTGGTGCAGTAGGAGAGCGCAAGCAGGTCGCCGCTCGCCTTGGAGGCACTATAGGGGTTGCGCGGCCGCAGCGGCGCCTCCTCGGTGGTCGCCCCTTCGGCCACGTGGCCGTACACCTCGTCGGTGCTCACCTGCACAAAGCGCTTGACGCCGGCCTCCTTCGCCGCGCGCAGCAGCGTGTTCACCCCCAGCACGTTGGTGCGCACGAAGACGTCCGGATCGAGAATTGCTCGATCGACGTGGCTTTCCGCCGCGAAGTTCACCACCGCATCGGCTTTGGCGATCACCGGCGCAATGGCCGCGAAGTCGCAGATGTCGGCCTGCACGAAGGCGAAGCGCGGATCGTCGCGCACCGGCGCCAGATTCTCCAGATTGCCGGCGTAGGTCAGCTTGTCGATGGCGGTGATGCGCGTCTGGGGATGCTCGCGCAGGTAGCGGCGCACGAAGGCGCTGCCGATGAAGCCGGCGGCTCCTGTGACGACGAGATGCTCGAAGTGGGTCGACTCTTGCCCCTGCCGTGCTTGCTGGGTGGCCATGCTTGTTTCGCCGTTGCTCGCTTGCTGGGTGGCCATGCTTGTTTCGCCGTTCCTCCTGGCCGGACGATGCGCTCACTCGCAGGAGCACTGCGAGTGGAGTCTGCTCTGGTGCGCCGATCCTCGCGCCGGTTCCCTGAGTATTGCAGGTCCGGGCGCGCGCCTGCTCCCGTTTATCCTTTGAAGCCGGCGGTGCACGAACACCCCCGGCCGTCTGAGGAGGGGGCCGGGCGCACACCGGCTCCCGTTACCCTTTGGGGAGCTTTCAGGAGGTTCGAACGCTCGAGTGGCCGGGTCGGCTTCAAGCGCGCTGAACGGCCCGGCCACTGTGAACGAGCTCTGGTATGGCTACCGAAGTAAGTGCCATATTCTCCATTCCACACCCGCTTCCGCCGCCGCCCCAGCCGCTTCTTGCTGTGGGTCGGCACGCGCCGAGTAGCGTCGACGCGGAGGACTTCAGCCGGCGCGTTGGCGTGTGGGGCGGCGCCGCGCACCTGATCGGCGATCGCTGGGAGCAGCTTGCACCCGGCCTGCTGCGCCGCCGCCTTCCGTGGACCTTCGCTGCCGGTGGTGGACACGCGCACACCATCATCGCCGTGCTCGCGCTCGATGCTGATCCGGTGGCCGGGCCTCTGCTCCAGCGGGCCGGCATCTCGGCGCCGGACCTGCTGCTCGTCGCCGTCTTTGGCGCCGCCGGTCGAGCCGGCAGCCACCTGGAGCGGCCGAGCGCCGGCCCTGGCCGGCAGGTGGCCGATGCGGACGCCGCTGAGAGCCGGCCGCGCCTGCTGCTGCGCGCCGCGGACTGCAAGGTCTCGCTGGATACAGCGGAGCGCGACCAGACGGCGCCGGCGCGGCTCCAGGCAGCGTTTGCCCGCATCGCGCGGGGCCTGCCGGAGGTGATCGAAGCGCTCCGGCAGCAGGTGGCAGCGCTGGCGGAGCCGGCGCGCACGCTGGCTGCCACCGCTATCGAGGCGGCGCTAGCCGGTGACTGGGAGCACGTCGCCGCCGGCGAAGGGCTCTTCGTCGCGCCCGACAGCGGCTTCAACCGCTGGTTTCTCGGCCGGCTAGCCGAGCGCCGGCGCACCGGTGCCCCGCTGGGCCGCCTGCCGGCCTCCGGCCCACGCCGCGCCGCCGCCGAGGTGCATGGCCCGGTCTCGGCTGAGCTAGCCACGCGCCTGGCCCTGCCGGCGCACCTCGAGCCGGTGGACGCCGCATCGTTCCTTGGCCCGCTTCCCGGCTGGCCGGAGGCGGCGGTGGTGGCCGAGCTTGACGGCCTCTCGCTTGGCGAGGCCGATCTGAGCGTGGCCGAGCGCTGCTGGCGAGTGGGCGTGGGGCTGCGGGGCGCGATCCTCGCCCTGCGCCGGCCGCTCTTTCGGCCGGCACTGCAGCCGGTGCTGCCGGATGGCACGCCTCGTGACGTGGCGGCCGTGCTGCGCCAGGTGGCGGCTCGCCGCCGGCTGCGCGATTCGGCCGGCCTCGTCGCCGCCGTGGCGCACTCTCTCGCGGCGCGCCGGCCACTTTGGGAGCGCGAGGCGGCGCTGCTCCAGGCACCGCTTCCCTTCTCCACCTGGCTGGAGCTGATCACCTCCGTGCACCGGGCACTCGAGTCCGGGGCCGAGCCGGAGGCACTGCCGATAGGCGGTGCCGAGCCAGACGGCGAGCCCGAGCCGTCGCCGCTCGATCCGCGCGAGCTGCCGCTCGAGCTCCGCACCCTGGCGCGCGCGCTGCACCGCGAGATGGCGGCGCGCCACCGGCAGCGGGTGATCGAGGCAGCCGCCGCGCTGGCGCCCGAGGACGAGACGGCACTGCTGGTGGCACTGGAGCAGCGGCAGGATGAGTGGAAGGCAGCCGCTCGTGCCGATGCCTGGGAGCTGGTGCGACGCGCGTTGGACCGGCCAGCGGGTACCGGCGCAACGGGCCCAGCCTAAGGTTTAGCTCGTACCGGCTCTTGCGACAGAGCAGCAAAGGCTTAATGCCGGATCGAGAAGCCCTCGAAGCGGCCGGTCGCCGGCTGCCATGAGATGTCTACCCCTTCCACATAGGCGCCGATGGGGCCGCGCCGCAGCGCATCGAGGAGCTGCTCGAGTGCCGGTCGCTCTCCCTCGGCCACTACCTCTACGCTCCGCCCGTCGGCGCCGTTGCGCACGTAGCCGGCCAGCTTGAGCCGTGCCGCCTGGCGCTGGACGAAGAAGCGAAACCCCACTCCCTGGACGCGGCCACGAACGGTAGCCTCCAAGCGCTCGCTCATGGTGCAATGCTAGCGGCTCGCGCGAGTGCTCCCCCAAGCGGCTTGGCAGCGTGGCGCGCTGTCGGGCAGCTCGTGCAGGGTCCCGCGCTTGGGTGCGAGCCGGCGACGTGCTAGCCGCCGTAGTGCCAGCCGAGCTGCGCGAGCGAGAGCGGCTCGCCATCGCCGTTAACGCCGGCGGCGACGACCTCACCGACGTAGAGGACGTGGTCGCCGGTCTGGTGCCGGTGGATGACCCGGCAGTCCACCCACGAGAGCGCGCGGGCTAGCAGCGGCGCGCCGGTCTCGCCGGTGGTGAACTCCTCGTCCTCCAGCTTGTTTCCGGCCCGCTTCGCCGGCTTGACGAACTTTTCGACCAGGGCCTCGGCGTCTGGCCCGGCGCGTACGATGTTGATCGAAAAAACCTGCCCCTGGTCGATCAGCTGGCGCGTGCGGGCGTCGTTCTCAATCGCCACCATGACCAGCGGGGGGTGAAACGAGACCTGCATCGTCCAGTTGGCCGTCATGGCGTTCAGCTCGTCGCCCGCTCCTTTCGAGCCGATGATCACCATCGTCGTGCCGTGCGTCAGCTGTCTCAGCGCCGTCGTCTTCGCCTTTTCGTCGAGCGGCATGGCTCCTCCTTTGCTTGCTCTCGTGTGGCTCGTGTGGCTCGTGTGGCTCGTGTGGCTCGTGTGGCTCGTGTGGCTCTCGTGGCTCTCCCGATGCGAGCCGGCTGGCTCGTTATGCAGTGAGATCGCCGGCGCCGGCCGCCTCCGCGTCCTGCGCTGCCCCGCCGGTTTCAGCGGCTCCCGCTGGCGGGGGCTCTTCCGGCGGCGCGGGTGGCTGCTCGCCCGGCCGGAGCAGCGCCCAGCCTTCGCCGGCACGGGGAACGCCGCGCAGATCGGGCTCGCCTTGGCCGCTGCGGTCGGGGCGGCGGCCCGGCCGCCGCCGGGCCAGAGGCGCCGCCCTCGAGGCGTGGTCGCCGCCCGCGACCCGGCGCACGGGCATCGGCGCTTGGCCACGCGCCGAGCGCCCTGCTCCAGGCGCCGCCCGCTGAGCCGGGGCCGGCGCCGGCAGCGTCCTCAGCTCGATCGTTCCGTCGCTCCAGACCATCGCGCGCTGGATGCGCGCCGGCGCCGGCACGCTCCGCCCCGCTCGCCGCTGCTCCACCAGGTACTGCAGCACCCGCGCTTCGTGCGGGTGGGCCTCGAGGTACTGCGTCACCGCTTCCTCGCCACGAAGGAGCGCGAGCTCGCGTTCTACGTCGCGCAGCCGCGCGCCGGTGATATTGGCCACCATCGTCCTGGACATCGTGCGTTTCGATTGTACCCTCGGCCACAGCGCGGCTCGTCGCCGGAGGTGTCCGCCATCTTCTTGCACGGCCGGATCACCCCTCACCCCTAGCCCCTCTCCCACAAAGGGGAGAGGGGAACGAGAGGGGAGCTCCGGCTGTGATCCCTGCTCCCCTTCTCCCCTTGTGGGAGAGGGGGAGCACCGGCCGGCGCATGGCCTACTCGAATAGACGACTGATCGACGTCTCTTCGAAGATGCTGCGAATCGCTTCGGCGAATAGCGGCGCGACCGAAAGCTGGCGCACGCGCGCATCGGCCGCCTCTGGATGCAGCGGCACCGTATCGGTGACGATGACCTCCGCCAGCGGGCTACGCGCCAGGCGGGCGATGGCATCGCCCGTGAAGAGCCCGTGCGTGGCCATGGCGCGTACCGACCGCGCGTCGGCGGCGACCAGCGCCTCGGCCATGCTGGCGAGCGTTCCGCCGGTGAAGATCACGTCGTCGACGATGATCGTATCGCGCCCGCGGACGTCGCCCAGCAGTGCCGTGACCTCGGAGCGCTCGTCGTGGTGGGGACGCACCTTCTCACCGAGCGCGATGCCGCCATCCACCGCGGCCAGCCGGATAGCCAGGTCGCGTGCCCGCTTGGCGGCACCGGCATCGGGAGCGACAATCACCGGCCGCTCGATCGCTCCCGCGTGCACCAGGCGCTCGATCTCCGCCCGAAAGACCGGCAGCGCATAGAGGTTATCCACCGGCACGTGGAAGAAGCCTTGCATCTGCGCCGAGAGCAGATCCATGGTCAGGATGCGCTGCGCGCCCGCAGCTTCCAGGCAGTCGGCCACGACCCGCCCGCGAATGGAGACGCGCGGCTCGTCTTTCTTATCGCCCTTGCCGTAGACGAAGTACGGCATCACCGCCGTCACGGTGCGCGCGCTGGCCAGGCGCGCGGCGTCGATCAGAAAGAGCAGCTCCACCAGGTGGTCGTTTGGGTTCGCCTGCCCCGACTGCACAATGAACACCTCGCGCCCCCGCACGTTCTCCTCTAGCCTGACCTCGATCGCGCCGTCGGAGAAGGTGCGCAGGCGCGCCCGGCCCACCGGATGCTGCAGGTGCCGGCAGATGGCGGTAACGAACTCCGGATGCGAGCGGCCGCCCAGAATGACGACGCGCTCCCACGAGTCGTGTCCTTCACGCGGCGGCATTGGTCACGATACCCCTGCCGCAAGCGCCCGCGCGAGGCGCTCGAGCCCTGCCGGCACGTCGGCGCCAAGGTGGACGCGCAGCGCGCGGCGCCCGCGCTCGGCCAGCACCTGGAAGTCGCCGCGCGCCTGCGCCGCCTTGACGATGCCAAACGTGTAGCGCTGCCCCGGCACAGCCAGATCCATCGCGTCGTCACAGGTGATCTGCAGGAAGACTCCAGTATTGGGCCCGCCCTTGTACGCCTGGCCAGTCGAGTGGAGAAAGCGCGGGCCAAAGCCCAGGCAGGTCGCTACCCGCTTCGCGTCCCGGACGGTGGTGCGAAGCGGCTGCAGCTGGGCGGTGTGCTCGTCGGCCATGGCGAGATAGGCGAGCATGGCAAAGTAGTCGCCGGGCCGTAGCCTCGCCAGATGGGCGCGTAGATAGTCCTCGAGCGAGGCGCCCTCGCCGGCCGCCTGCTTGAGCGCCGCGGTGTTGGCGGCATCTGCGTAGAGGCGCAGCCCATCGCCCTTGAAGAACGGCGCCTCGGCCGGCAGCGCACCGGTCTCCTCGTAGGCCTGCGTCAGCTTGCGCGTCTCCACCTTGCTTGCCTCGACGTCCGGCTGATCGAACGGGTTGATGCCGAGGATGGCTCCGGCGGCGGCCGTGGCAAACTCCCAGCGGAAGAACTCCGCGCCAAGGTCGTAGCGATCGGCCACGGTGAGCCGCACCACCGGCTGCCCCGTGCGCTCGAGCGCGGCGACGGCCTCCTCCTGCGCGGCGTCGGCGGCGCCTTCTAGTCGGAGATAGACAAAGAGGCGGTCCGCGCCGTAGACCTCCGGCGGGCCCAAGGGCTCCTGGTCGATGGGGATCAGGCCCTTGCCCTCCTTGCCGGTCGATTCAGCAAGCAGCTGCTCCAGCCACGCTCCCAGGCGAGCAATGCCCGGAGAGGCGATGAGTGTCACCTTGTCGCGCCCCTGGCTGGCCAGCGTGCCCAGCACCGCGCCGAGCACCGCGCCCGGGTGCTCGGGCGCCGACACCGCGGCACCGCAGCGCTCCACCATCGCCTGCGCTCGCTCCAGCAGGCGGCGGACGTCCAGCCCCATGATCGCCGCCGGCACCAAGCCGAAGTCCGAGAGGGCAGAGTACCGGCCGCCAATGCTCGGCACCCCGTGGCAGATGGCGCGGAAGCGCTCGCGCTGAGCGACCTGCTCGAGCGGCGAGCCGGGATCGGTGATGGCCAGAAAGTGAGAGCCAGCGCGGCCGGCGCGCTCCGGCCCCAGGGCCTGCTGCACCCGCCGCTGAAAATACTGCAGCAGGATATTCGGCTCCAGCGTGGTGCCCGATTTGCTGGAGACGATGCAGAGCGTGCGCGCCAGGTCGAGGCGCTGCTCCACCAGCCGGATCTGCGCCGGATCGGTCGAATCGAGCACGTGCAGCGCCGGTGCGCCGTATTGCTTGCCGAAGGTCAGCGACAGCACCTCGGGGCAGAGGCTGGAGCCGCCCATGCCGAGCAGCAGCGCATGGGTGAAGCCGGCGTCCTGCACATCCTGCGCCAGGGCCGGGAAGCGGTTCTGGCGCTCGAGCTGCTGCCGGACGATGTGCAGCCAGCCCAGCCATTCGTGCTCGCCGTCACCGGTCCAGAGCGCCGCATCGCCCGCCCAGAAGCGCTGCACGAAGCCATCGCGCTGCCACCGCTCGAGCGCCGCCGTAACCGCCGCGCGTGCATCGGCCGGAAGGTGGAGGTGCATCTCTGCC
>Ga0070741_10016156_pt1 | contig 12509 bp, 8 predicted proteins | sample Coa_R1_4_FD_66440 | JGI IMG/M metagenome (GOLD analysis project Ga0070741, IMG submission 66440) | Surface soil microbial communities from Centralia Pennsylvania, which are recovering from an underground coalmine fire - Coalmine... | ecosystem: Environmental > Terrestrial > Soil > Unclassified ...
GGCGATTACATCAAAGCCATCGAGTCGCTGAAGAAGGCTTCATCTGAAGATCCTCAGGATAACGAAGCCGTGCAGCTGCTGGGCCTCTCCTACTACTTCGCTGGTAATCCGTCGGAGGCCATCCCTTTGCTGGAGCGGGTCCAATCTTGGTACCCCATCGCCAACGTGGATGCCTCTTATGTTCTAGGCATCTGCTACATTCATCAAAGAAAATACGATCAGGCTAGGCGCTCGTTCTCCACGATGTATGGGGTCACGCCGGATTCCGCACCGGCGTATCTGTTCACTGCACGCATGCTTCTGCGCCAGGAATTCGATCCCATCGCGGAGGAGTACGCCCAAAAGGCCATTAGCCTCGATCCCAAGTTGCCGCTCGCGCATTTCTTTATAGGCGAGCTCTATCTGTTTAAGTCACGAATCCCCGAAGCGCTCGAGCAGTTCCAGAAGGAATTGGCGATCAACCCTGCCCACTCCCCGACGTATTACAAGTTAGGCGATGCGTACTCGCGCCTGCTGAAATTCGACGAGGCCGAGCGGGCGCTTCAACGGTCAATCTGGCTGGATTCCACCGCGACGGGGCCGTACGTCTTAATGGGCAAGGTCTTGCTGAAAAAAGGCGAGCCCGAGTTAGCAGTCCGTACCCTGAAGCACGCCCTGGAGATGGACCCCAACAACTACATTACTCATCATCTATTGGGCGAGTCCTACCGCGCGCTGGGCAACTCAGCAGAAAGTGACCGGGAGCTCAAGTTAGGCGAGCAGCTACAGTCCCTCGAGACATCACACCCCTAGCATCACACAAAGGTGGGTTTGCAGCGATTACTTTTCCAGGCGGCTTGCCCAATCCCTCGGTAGCTGATGCAGTAGCGCGAGGAAGGCTGCGTTAGTCCACCCGAACCCTACTTCATTCGTTGTGTATCCCGCCCGGACGGGCGTTTCCGAGGAACGCGTCACCACATTATATTTTTCGCGGATCGTCCCATCCCGCCGGAAATTTTCCAGAATCGTGGAAAGGAAGGCGTACGAAACCCGGTTCGCGTCATCGTTGAACCCATATCGCCGCAACCCCTCAATTGCCACCAGCTGAGTCGGCGCCCATCCGTATGGATAGTCCCACTGCATTCCGCTATCGGTCCGGCTCATGGCCAAGCCACCCGGATGCTCAAATACCTTCAAATTGCGGACCAGGGCGCTGGCCTGCTCCGGAGTGGCCAGACCAGCCCACAACGGATAAAACGTCGCTATGTATTCGTAAGTCGAACGGACTTGCTTTTGTGCATCGTAATCGAAATACATTCCTCGTTGCGCATCCCACAATAGACTCTGCATCGCGCGGCGGCGTTTTTCGGCGCGATCGTGCCACTCTCGTGCTTCGGAGTCGCGGCCTAGTACTGAGCCTATCTGCTCCATGTCTTTTTCATATTTGTAGAGCAGGCTGTTCAGACACACTGCCGCATAGTGGTGAGTATCGGCGCCGAATGGTCCAAAGCGGAACGAAATATCGAATCCTGATTCCCGCATGCTGCGGTCACCCTTGTAGTACTCAGGCGTGAGGGCGACGTTCTCCAGATGATCGCAGCGCGAAGTCGCCGGCTCGGATGCATTCACCGTGTCGCAAAATTCGACCGCATACGTTTGGCCCAGCACAGGCCGACTCTCGTTTTCGTTTACAGGTATCTCCCGTCCGGCAGCAGCTTCAGGATGCAGCAGAAAATATCCCGCCGGCCTGCGATAAGCCGCTCCTTCGCCCTGGGTGGCTTCGGGCGCAGGTCCCTCGCCAAAGTCAAAATAGCGGGACAATCCGGTCGTACCGGCGAGATGTGGGGCGTGGGTCCAGAGCTGGTAATCTGTGGCTGCGAAACTGTAGGCTCTCGCCAGCCAAGCGCTGTCCTGGTGTCCCGCGCGTTTTTCCGCGTCATATACGGCCAGAATCATCGAGGTCAAAAAGGGAGGCTGGGAGCGAGTCAGCATGTAGGTGCGGTTCGCGTTGAGCACGGTTCCATAGTGTTCAATCTCAAAAAAAAAGTTTTCCACCATGTCGCGCGCCAATTCCACACGACCATCCTCCAGGAGCCCGCGAATTATGAAGTAGCTGTCCCAACCGTACATTTCGTTGAACCTGCCGCCCGGCACGACGTAAGGCTTTTCGAGGAACAGTAGTCCCGGTGGTTGAATCTTTTCGACGTCAAGTTCACCCGGTTGGTGGATCGCTTTCGGAAGCTTCTCTACATCGACCGCGCATTGTTTTTCGAGCGCCTGAACACTCGTGGGCGGTGAATAGTCCGCTGGCAAGTACATCACCGGCTTGGATTTGAGCTTGGGGTCAGCAACGCTGGAGCACTGAGTAGTAGAACGAGTGAGCGTGTTCCAGCCGTTTGAGATGTATTGCAGTATGTCACTGAGCCCGTGAGGCTGTGGGGCTGCGGCTTGCGCGGATCCAGAACTGGCGCAGAAGATTATCTGTAGGAAAACTACACAAACAAGCAAAACTCGCGGATTTGTTGTCTTCATAATTTTTCAGGCTACTCGAAACACTCCCGTCGGACGGCGACCGGAATCCCACCAGCTTACACAACCACTACAACCGCAGCAATCGCACCGCCGCGGACCAGCTATTGCGAATATTCAACCGCTAGGATAGATTGCGTGACTTGGTTAGTTCTTCTAACCATCACTGATGATCATGGCGACTTTCCGGGTGCAGCACAGAAAAGCTCTGGTGGCATTCTTACTGTGCCTCTCCTCTCCGCCCTGTGTGGCACAACTAGCACCCGGCGCACCCGGCGCAAAGGCCACCTGGACCAACGGCAATAAACAGGGAGTTGGCACTTCAAACACACTTACTTCGAAGGTTTGGTTTTCCCTGGGCGAGGGCGCGCTGAATGAGGTTTACTATCCGACAATTGATAAAGCCAACACTCGCGACCTGGAACTGATTGTCACCGACGGCCGTACCTTCGTCGAAAATGAAACCGAAAACACAACCCACCAGGTCGAAGTACCGGATCCCGCTGCGCTGGTCTTCCGCCAAGTCAATACATCAAAATCCGGACGCTATCGGATATCGAAAACGTATATCACCGACCCCGAACGCGATACTGTGCTCATCCAAGTGAAGTTCACCCCGCTTCGGCCGGGCGATTACCACCTTTACGTGCTATACGACCCTTCTATTAACAACAGCGGATTACATGACACCGGCTACTCCATAGGTGGGGGCCTAATCGCTGCTGATGGACCGGTAGCTTCCGCGCTGCTGTGCAGTTTGCGCTTTTTGCGCACCAGCAGCGGGTACCTCGGCACAAGTGACGGCTGGACTGAACTGAAACGGCAGTTCGGACTCGAGCACACTTACGTGCGCGCCGCGGATGGCAACGTTGTTCAGATAGCGGAACTACCAGCGGAGGCGGCCACTTCCGCGTTCACGCTCGCGCTTGGATTCGGGGCCGAAGGCCAATTGGCCATTAAGCATGCACGAGAATCGCTGCAGCGGCCGTTCCCGCAACTTCTACAGCAATACAGTGCGGGCTGGCACGAATATTTGGCGACTCTTAAATCAGTTGATCCGCCCTACCACGATCAATACCAGATGTCAGCCATGGTGCTGAAGGCGCATGAAGACAAGACTTATCGCGGCGCCGGGGCCGCTTCGCTGAGCATTCCATGGGGCAATGGGGTTGACGCTAACGAGCCGTCCGTGGGCGGGTATCACCTGGTGTGGGCCCGCGACTTATACGAAGTTGCTACCGCCTTTTACGCGATGGGAGACAAGGAGTCGGCAGACCGCGCCCTAAACTATCTGTTTACCGGACAGCAAAAGCCGGATGGTTCATTTCCGCAAAACTCCTGGCTCGATGGACGTCCCTACTGGCCCTCCCTGCAAATGGATGAGGTATCCTACCCCATCATCCTCGCCTACCAGTTTGGCCGGACCGACGGCCAAACCTACCTCCAGCACGTAAAGCCTGCGGCCAATTTCATCGTCGCTCACGGGCCCGCAACCCCCGAGGAGCGTTGGGAGGAAGTACCGGGCTACTCGCCATCCACTATCGCGGCGGAAATAGCGGGCCTGATTTGTGCAGCTGAGATTGCCCGCCACAACTCCGATGACGCTTCGGCCAAACAATGGTTGAGCACAGCAGACAATTGGGCCAATCAGCTGGATTCCTGGACGGTGACCACTAGCGGCCCTTACGCGCCGCGCTACTTTATTCGTATCTCCCAGCACGGGAATCCAAACTCAGGTGAAAAGTTGGACGTCCACAACGGCGGCGGAACTTGGGACGAGCGCGAGATCGTGGATGCTGGTTTTCTGGAGCTGGTGCGTCTTGGTATTCGGCCGCCCCACGACAGTGCAGTCCAGGCCTCGCTGCCCGTAATTGATAAGGTCATTCGTATCAACACTCCCAATGGGCCGGATTGGTACCGTTACAACCATGATGGGTATGGGGAGAAGCCCGATGGCAGAGGTTGGGATGGCACCGGTATCGGGCGTCTCTGGCCACTCTTTGTTGGCGAACGAGGCGAATACGCCCTTGCCTCAGGACAGGATGCGCATCCTTACCTGGATGCCATGCTTCACATGGCGAACAAAGGACGTATGTTGTCAGAGCAAATTTGGGATCGGCCAGACACTCCCGATCCGGAGCATTTGAGGTTCGGCGAGGGTACAGGCTCGGCCACTCCGCTGGCTTGGACCAATGCTCAGTTCATCCGTCTCGCCCTTGCTATTAAAGAAGGCCGCCTGCCGGAAACGCCCGCCGTCGTGGCTGAACACTTCAATAAGCGCGAAGTTCGCCAGGAGCCGTGATGCAGCATCGTTTGTGGCGCTGACCCTGGCGTACAACGTAACCTGGTGTCTCTTTGGCCGGAAGGTGAGGGACCAGCAGGCCCAGTTTTGCCGCTGCCGCTGCTCGGCTGCACGAACTGGAGGGCCCACTGGAAAAAAGGATCAGCAGTCGAAATCTGTCGGAACTTATTGATGCGAAAAGGGTGGTGCGAAAGGGGGGAGTCGAACCCCCATGGGTTTCCCCGCCAGATCCTAAGTCTGGTGCGTCTGCCAGTTCCGCCACTTTCGCACGTGGGAGATCAATTATATATAGGCTCCTTGTTTTCCGGTTTGGCTGGCGTAGGGACTACTGTAGGGACATATCTGCAAATGCGGCAGTAAGTCAACAGCTAAAAGCTAGCCTGCCGAAAAATGGACTCGCGGCGACACTTCTCAACGGTTTGCTTTCAACTTGGTTCGGCCACCCACAGTTCTTCTTCGAGTAATATTCGGCTATTCTGCAATTTGAAACGCGGACAATTGGAAAACTGTTGCGCCGTCGGAATCTACCAGGAACGCTCCGAGAGTGCAGGTGTTTGCCGCCGTTCCAAGTAGCTTCGGCGCAGGCCCAGACGGCGAACGAAAGTTGCTGGGGAAAGTGAACGTGTGGCCGCCAGCTCCGTCCTGGCAAACAACAAAGTTAAGCTGCTCACCTGCTACCGGATTGGTCAAATTCGAACTCGCCACGGTTCCCATCAATACAATCTTTTGAGAATTGCCGAGAGAAGCGTCAAACGTTGGATTGGCAGAGAAAGCTACTACATTAATTCCGGGGGCAATGGCTTTGGTGGACAGCGTTCCAGTTAAGAGGAGAGGATCCCACACGAAACCGCTTGTGAATTCGCGCCTGGCCGCGAATTCACAAGCACCAAAAGCTGCCAGAAAAGCTGACCGGTTAGGCCGTCACCTTTTCCTGTATGCTGATATTAGTTGGCTGGAGGTGCAGCTTTCTTAATGGCGCCGTCCGGATTCAGTGTCACTTCCGACTGAATATCTGCGTCGTACCCTAGGACCGTCCCGTCGGCTTTCGTGACTCGTTCAAGTTTGGCAACCGAGCCGTTGATGCCTTTCACGTATTTCTGCAGTGTTTCCCGAACCGTTGCCGGAACCTCATTCGAGTCCATTTTGACTTCTTCTTCGATGCTGAGGACCCCGCCCGTTGACTCGATGAGAAGATCGCGAGTCAAGCCCGCCGCCGTGACCGTTTCCATCTCATAGTGTACGTGGCCGATCTTATTTGTTTCCGCGGTATATCCGCGTACCGTCGCTCCCTTTAACTGTGCGGTCGCTGTTTGTTGCACAGCCTTAGGTAGCTCTTCAAATTTAACTGCATGCTCTGCTTCCTGTGCCACAACTCTGGTGAGCAAACCGAAGCTAACGAGGCAAACCAACGATACGGCTACGGCCAACATTCTTGTTCGAGACATGTCCTTTTTCCCTCTCCATTATTCGTAAGGTGGTATTTAGTGCGCCTTCTAAAATTGCAATTTCAAAGCGAGTTGGATGGAGCGCGGCCCTCCAACCTGGTACAGCGGATTCAAACCTCCTTCCTGGCCCCCGCTCCCCAAGCTTCGGCCGAGCATTTGAGATGGAACACCAAAGAAGGGATTTGGAAGGGGTCCACCACTTGGGGAAAGACCGTTATACAAAATGCTGGAATTCACCGTATCAAATCCGACGTCGGCGAAATTTGGATGGTTGAAGATGTTAAAAAGCTCACCCCGGAACTGCAGCGCCAGCTTTTCCGTGAGCTCAAATCGCCGGGCGAACCCAAGATCAAGCTGATACATCGCCAAGCCACGAAGCGCATTGCGGCCAAGGGTTCCCTGCCTGGTATCGGGAGGCAATGCAAACGCGTTGCTGTTTATTCTTCTTCCGCCTGGAGCTTGCGGATCGTGGACATAAAAGGGAACATTCGGGACCACATCCGGGCGTTGCAATCCGAAAATCTGAACTCCGATAATTCCGGCACCGGTGGGGTCACCAGTAACGATATTGACCGGTGTCGCGGACCTGGCAGTAAATGTTGGGGCTACGGACCAGCCTTTCAGTATGTGGTGGATCGCCGAGCTGACATGCGGAGCCGGAATGTCATAAGTGGCGGCAGCATTAAATGCGTGCCGAACATCAAACGAGGAAGAACCTCGATCAATGTTCGGATTGAGAGCGCCTACCCCAGCCAGATTTGACGAATCCTCCGAAGCCAGATCAATCGAATGAGCCCAGGTATAGGACGACAGTATCTGCAGACCATTTACGAGCCGGCGTTCGAACTGAAGCTGCAAAGCATGGTAGTCGGAAGTGGCGGCATTCCGCGTGATAGCGACGAAACCGAAATCCGGGTTCGGTGCAATGATTAACTCCCGGCGAAGAAGTCTTCGTCCCACCGTGCCTACGTAGGTGGCCGTGATACCTTGACTTGCTCCGATGGCCTGCTCCAGAGCGACGTTCCACTGGTATGACCTGGGTAATTTCAAGTGTGGGTCCGAAGCCTGGACGAATCCAAACGGCGGGCCAGAATTCACGAGTGAAGGTGGCGCTGCGTCGGTTAGACTGAGCGGAAAATGAACATTGTCGAAGAACTTGGAAGCGGAATACGGCAGATTCGTTAAACCGCCCGCAGTAGAGGAGTTACCGAGATCGTAAAATAGACCAAAGCCTCCTCTGAGGATGGACTCCGTTCCTTTTCTTTCGGAAAGGTGATAGGCCGCTCCGATTCTTGGCGCAAAGTTGTCATAGGTCGTTTGGTAGAGCGGGGTGTTGGGCGGCGCGACGCGGATCGTCGCTGGGCTATCCACGCCCTGCAGTGTGATGGGATTTTTGCCGCTTGCCTCGGTGGGGGGCGGTTCGAGCTCCCAACGTAAACCGTATGTCAGGGTAAATCGAGGAGAGGGCATCCAAACGTCCACCGCATACAGACCCAAACTCAAATATCGCGGGGAAAGGTTGGCCGCGAAAGCGTCCACTTCCACGGAATCGGCGATTCCCGTGAGGGCACCCGCAGTGCCGTTGTAAAAAACTGCCTGCTGCAGGTAACTGGCGGGACCAGAAACAGGGAAAAGCCTCCGATAATCCACGCCGAACTTTAGTTGGTGCTCGCGCTTGATTACGTTCACATTGGCGACCAAATTGATCTGCCTTTGCAGGTTGCTGGCGAGGGTTCCAGATGCCAGGTCGTTGGCGCCAAACGGGATGAACTCCACCAAGGCATGGGCTCTCGAAGTGAACGGCGGAAAAATGACCGAGTCTGCCGGTGGCTTGGCGCCATGAAAATTGTCTACGGCGAACGTATTCGCTCCCCGAACTCGGCTGTAGTTCATGCGCACATCGATTCCGAGGGTTGCGTTCAGCGTCCAGGTATAGCCGCCGGTGAGGGTTTGCGTATCCACTATGGAGTCCACAACATCACTCATTGCAGAGCGGCGCCGGGAACTGCTGGATGGCGCGGAGTTGTAGCGCACGAAGAAAGAACCATGCTCGGGGATTGTTTGATCCACTCGGATACTTCCGGCGTGAACTACCGACGGATCGGCGTAGTTCGCGGCAAAAACACTTTCGCCATTGATCGTATCGGGTCCGTTCGGGAGCGGATAGGCATCCAGCCAAGGCTTCAGTTCAGGACTCGCGGCGGCCCGCGAGGCCAGGGAAGGGACCTTTGAGGTCTTGGTTTGCGGGAGCCGCAGGGTCAATTGTTCATAGGAAGCGAAAAAGAAGGTCCGATCCTTTACGATGTGCCCGCCGAAAACGCCTCCAAAATCGTGTTGCCGCAAAGGCGCCTTATGGAGACCGAGATGGTTGCTGAACCAGTCGTTTGCATCGAGAGCTTCATTCCGAAAATATTCAAACGCCGTCCCGTGATACGCATTGGTGCCAGAGCGCGTGACAATTGAAATTTGACCGCCCGGGGTATGACCAAATTCCGGGCTGAAAGCCGATGTTTGAACCTTAAATTCCGAGAGAGCGTCAACCGAGACCAGGTTGCTTGTCGTGCCCAGTGCCGTGAGGGATGGCAATGAGCCTCCCGCGGCTTGACCTAGCCCGATCGAAGTATCGGCGGCCACATTCGCGCTGACTCCATCGATGGAAATGGTATTGGCGTTCGTTCTCTGCCCGTTTACGCTGAACTGCCCCGGATTATTACTGTCTGCTTTCGCTGTCACCACACCTGGGACGAGAGCAATCAATGCCTGGAACGTTCGGCCGTTGAGCGGAATATTTTCAACCAGGCCGCGATCGATTACCGTTCCGACAGCAGGGGACTGCTGGAAATTCTCTTGCGTGGCTACAACGGTAACCGATTCTGCTACGGAGCCGACCTGCAATTCAAAGTTTTGCGCGATGTTGTCCTGCACACGCAATGAAATTCTTGTGCCTACCGTCTGACGGAAGCCGTCCTTCACCACCACGATTCGATAGCGCCCCGGCTGGAGGTCCGCTAATACATATCGGCCCTTTTTGGTGGTTATGGTTGATACAGAGCGATTGGTTCCGATCTCCGTGGCGATAACCTCCGCGCCGGCTATGACTGCGCCTGACGGATCTGTGACACGCCCCGTTATCACGGCCCTTTCGCTTTGCCCCATGACGGGACGCGGGAGCACAATCAGCAAGAGAAGACAGACAAGCGAATGGAATGTACGCCACCGCTGCATTCGAGGGACCTCTGAGCCCGTTATTCACAGTATTCCTTCGTATGGGGAAATTTGTACCAAAGGAAATGCGGACAAAAAGAAAAATGGGGCGGCTGCTCGCCACCCCCTAATTTGTTCAGCGTGAAGCTGAACAAATTTTAATATTTCTCTCAACCTATGGATGATTCGGTTGATTGTTCAAAAACGCGTATAGCAATTTCTTGCCGGAGGGTTGCTTCTTTCCTCCATATGGTTCTACGGTGACAAAAACAGAGTCAATCTCTCGCAGTAATCCTGGATCATCCACTTTAAGCACCCAACGTCGCTGGGAATGGTCATCGAGGTACAAAATGCCGAGGCTTCGCGCCGAGTCGTCGGCCTGATCCTGTTGCCCCCAAACCTGGAAAGATTTTGCATTCTGCGGGTGCGGATCGCCCAGGTCGTAAGCATAAAAGATAAGAGACTCCCCTTCCGTGTAGAACACTCGTCCAAAGGCCTTCTTATTCTTGCCGCTCTTATCTAAATCGTGTACATCGATAATGTGCAGATTTCGGGCGCTCATGAGTTCGCGAATCAACCGGTCAGATGCCAGGAGTTCACGTTCACGGTCTAACTTTTCCTCCAGCTGTCTGGCGCGGTCAGAGAGTTCAGTGATCCTGCCTTGTTGCGCGGATTCAAAAGAGAGGGCTTGCTGCCTCTGCGTCCGTAATCCTTCCAGCTCTCTTTGAGCGTCGGCCAGCAATTCGGAATCTGTTCTCTGTATCGCTTCCAACGTGGCGAGAGAAGCGGCCGCCTGATGTAATTTCAGCTCCAGGTCCTTAGCTTCTTCGGTTTTGCTGTTGAGGCTTCTTCGCAGCGCCAAAAGGGCCCGGTCCGAATTTTCTTTTTGGCGTTGAAGGGCCAGGAGCTCGTTCCGCAGCTGTTCTTCGCGTTGCCATGATGGTGGCGGCCCCGCACGAACTGCTGATACTTGCTCACTGCCTGCCCGGCTTGCGAGAGGCGCGTCTTGTCTTGATGGACGCGCCCTGACACCGAAAAGATATGCGGCAAGTATCAAAGCTGCTGCTCCCGACAGAGCTAAACTCACTCGGACGAATGCCCGCCATGCATCAACTCGCCAGAAACCTGCAGGAGACCTGGCTTCAGGAGAAGTGGTTTTAGGCGGATCGCCAATAACAATTCCTTCCTTGCGGGCTCGATCCACGAATCTCGTGCGCAATTCACTGGCTCCAAAATCGTTTCCAAAGAATTCAAGTTCCTGGCTTTTATCAGCTCGAACCAACTCTGTCAGCGTCATCCTGAATTTCACCTCAGAGTCGCGGCAATCGGAGCAATTTGCCAGGTGGCGGGACAAGGCATTCGCTTCATCCTCCGAGATTTGTCCAAGCGTCCACAAGGCGCACAGTTCCTCGAAGTATTCATGGTTTAGCATCGAGGGTACCCTCCAAAACGAGTTTCTGTGATTGACTGGTGTTTTTTGGCACGATCAGTGACCTGAGCTTCTTAAGCCCTCTATAGTAGTGGTGCCTTACGTTGCCAAAAGATTGATTGGTTATTCTTGCTATTTCCTTTAATGACAAGCCTTCAAAAAATGCCAAACAGATTGTTTCGCGCTGGGCGTCATCGAGACTCTTCAACGCTTGATCAACCAAATGACTGGACTCATCATTCGTTAGGCAATGGGCGGCTCGCGTTCCGCTGTTCTGTAAACGGCTCTCATCCGCGATAACATTTTCCAGGGTGCTTTCCGCGAACATTTTGGCGTGAAGGTGCTGTCGTTTCGTCAGGCTGCGGTGGTAAGCAATTTGCAACAGCCAGACCTTGACGGGGCCTCGAGTGCGATCGTACTTGGCTGCAGACTTATAAAATTCAAGGAAAACGTTTTGCATGATATCTTCTGCTTCTTCTTTGTTGCGCACGATCTTCCAGCACACCGCGAAGACCAGGCGGAAGTAACGGTCGTAAATGACTCCCAGGGCCTCATCTTGTCCTGACAGCATCGAAGCAACCAGGGGCTCATCCGGGAGATCACTCAGTTCGGTGTACGACAGTTTTGGTGGGCTCGCTGAGGACGAATTTCGATCCCGGCTGTCAATAGAGAGCATTTCCGCCTTGCCCTTTTTGGCAGCACCCGCGTTACAGTTTGGGTCAGTATTTCCGAACTTGGCCATTATCGGCTTTTAGACCACGTTTTTAATGTTCGCTTGAGCGTGATGTTTCTCCGTGCTTATCGATACGACCGATCGAACGCTCACGACCCCAGATGCCTGAATGAGTCGTGGATTCAGAAAAACTCCGGCACAGCACTCCACTCGCTTTGGAAACCCGCCGATCACTTTGTGAAGTTCGTTCATTCGCCTGTCCCGCGGCTGGCCGAGCATTATAGCCGCAAACGCGACGACGCCCAATCCTGGCTGCTTTCTGGTAGTGGTGCAGTCTTTGATAGGTAGGTGAATTATCGACTCGGGCTAACCGATTTCTCCAGATTATTGTCCTTTGGACGCAACCCGCGGGAAACGAATATTTCTAGAGGGGAGGCCTGGGCTAAGAAGAAGCAGAGCCGCATAGTTGCCGGATGGAATGGCGCTGCGCGTCGCGCAACAGCACGAATTCGAAGCCGTGGGCGAATCCTCTTTGGCTGCGGACCGCGGCATACACGCGTAGCCCGTCCTTAAGTTGAAGATAGACGACCTCACCCAGGCGGAACTGCTGGGACATGACGGCGCCGACGCCGCCTTCGCCAATCACATGGCATCGTCCGGAGACAGTCATGGTGGGAGTATCGGGCCAATTCAGCACGGCATAGAGTGGGCGATCCACTGGATACCTTGGAAAACGGCGCTGAGTCGAGTAGTCGAGCGTTCGATCGTCGTCAGATACGAGCATGATCTTTCTCTTGGTTCGAGTCTACGCGCATCTTTGCAGGGGCGGAAAAACGCAGGAACAGCGGCGGGAGGCCAGTGTCCGTCCGGCCAGCGACCTTGGTGCGAAACGCCTCAAATCGCAAAAGAGAATGCCTCCCGCAGGAGGCATTTTTAAAGCACACTCTT
>Ga0070741_10016157_pt1 | contig 12509 bp, 8 predicted proteins | sample Coa_R1_4_FD_66440 | JGI IMG/M metagenome (GOLD analysis project Ga0070741, IMG submission 66440) | Surface soil microbial communities from Centralia Pennsylvania, which are recovering from an underground coalmine fire - Coalmine... | ecosystem: Environmental > Terrestrial > Soil > Unclassified ...
ACGCAAATCGCGGGTCTTTCCGCGTCCACCACGCCGCCGCCCACAAGCTAACCGCCGAAACCGCGAAGGCCAGGAGTCGGGCATTCGCCACTTCATGATGGGACAGGAATCCGGAGTACATCCGGCTATCGACCAATCCCAGCCGCAGCAGCACCATCACAAAAACCGCGCCCGCCGCGTAGATCGCGCGCACTTCTCCGAGCCGCATGGCAATCCACGTGACCGCGGCCGCTTCCAAAGCCCAGGCCAGCGTGACCCGATAGCCCACTAACTGGATCGGTGCGGCGAGCACTACCAGAGTCGCTGCCATTCCAGCCGCGATCAATCCGGCCCGCGAATCCCGGCGCCATAGCAGCCGCGCCGCGCCTCCTGCGACCAGTGCGGTACCGAGAGCGAACACCCCTTCGTACGCGCCGTACCTGGTTCGCAGCAGGGAATAGCCGGCGCCAAAATAGAACGCGGGGTTCAACGCCAGCACCGTAAGATCCGCGAATCGCAGCCTTCGATCTCCGCTCCCGGTGCCGCGAACGGGCCAGAAGAGGAAGACGGCGAATGCCGCGGTGAGCACGGCGAGCGGTGCGCCCACACTCGGGCCGCGCCACCACGCGTACGCCACCCAGAATCCGGCAAACGAGGCGCCCACGGAACTGGACCAGCCACGCCGCTCCGCTACCGCCAGGCCCGCGACCGCAATCGCGAGCGCCAGGATGAGCACACCCGCATCATGCGTCCAGACCTCCACCAATGCCACTCCCGCGAGCACCTGCGCGATCGACGAGACGGGCCGTAGCGGCGCCCACACGAACTGCGCGTAATAGAGGCACAGAAACGCTGTGAAGACCCATGGAACTCCGGGCGGCGTCTGCCCCACATACAGAACCACGGTCCCGGCGAGCGCCAGGGATTCCATCCAGCGCCATCCGCGGGCCCGCACCGCCCATGCGGCGCCAAGATTCAACAGCAGCGTATAGGAAAGGACAAACCAGGGATTGCGTCCATTGCCCAGCAGGAGCGGCGTCGCATACCCGAACGCCAACCCGAGCGCCGCGATCGCCGGCCCTTCATATCGCAACGCCAGCGCGCCCGCCGCCCCCGTCGTGAGCAGCATCAGCCCGAAAGCCGCGGGTTCCGCAAAGAGGTGATAGAGCGCGAATGCTGCCCAAATCGAGAGGTACAGAAACGCGATTCCCGCCGCAGTGAGCGCCTGCCCGAAGGTGCGTTGCTCGGCCCGCCACATCCGTTCCCCGAACAGCAGCGAGGCCGCGCCGCAAACCAGCCCCAGAACAACCCGCCCCCACTCCGTGACCCAGTGGTTCTCGAATGCATATTCGAAGAAGAACGCCAGCGCGAGCACCACCGTGATCACGCCGATGCGGCTCAGCCACGTCAGCCCCAACGCCGTTTCGAGGCCCCGGGAGGCCGCTTGCGGTTGCGGCGCCGGCGCGGGCGGAATCACCGGCTCCGCCGATACCGCAGCCGGCGGCGGGACGGGTCGAATCACTGGCTCCGCGTATGCAGCGGCGGGCGGCGGGACGGGTCGAATCACTGGCTCCGCGTATACAGCGCCGGGCGGCGGGACATTCACTGCTGCTTCGATCCGCGCGAGCCGCTGTTCGATTTCCGTCTGGCGCCGTACCATTCGCGCCAGCGCGTCCGTCATCGCGTCCAGCCGCTTCTGATCCTCCGGGCTCACCGCTCACAGTGTACCCGGTTTGGTATAAATATTTGATAGAGCACGCCGTGGCGGAGAGGCTTCCACCGTGGCCGCGCTCTCATATTTTTGGAGGTTGCCGTTCGATGAAGCTCGCCATTTCGATGGTATTGCTCGCTTCGGCAATGATTGCCGCCGATAATCCCGCGAGTCCGTTCCACGATCCGAACCTGGATGCTATAGTGCGCAAGTATTTGGGAAACGTCAAACCGGGTCAACCGCTCTCGCCAACCAGCCTGGAAGCGGCCATGTTGGTTTCCGAGCAAAACACGCCCGTCAAAGACCTGGCCGGCCTGGAGCAGTGCAAGAATCTTCGCTACCTCTATCTGCCGGAGTCGCCGATTGCCGATCTCACTCCATTGGCTCAACTGGATAAGCTGGAGGCCGTCACCATTCGCGGCGGCAAGGTTCAGGACCTGGCTCCGCTGGCCGGCCTGACCAAGCTCGAATACCTGGACCTCTCGCAAAACGAGGTCACCGATCTGAAGCCCCTGGCGAATCTCAAATCGCTGAAGTACCTCTACCTCTCCAATAACCGGATCGCCGACTTGACCCCGCTCGAAAGTCTCTCGAACCTGCAATCTCTCCACGTGGACGGCAACCAGGTGAGCGATGTGAATCCGCTGGCGAAGCTAAAGAACCTGCTATCTGTCGATCTCCGAAAGAACCACATCGCTGACGTAAGCCCTTTGGGAAAGTTGACCAACTGGCATGAACTCTACCTGGACCAAAACCAGATCGGTGACGTGGCGCCGCTCGTCGCCGCCACGCAAGGCGACTTGAAGCAGGTGGTCGCGCCGGTCCGGACGCTCTCGCTGGCCGGAAACCCGCTGAGCGCGGCTGCCCGCACCAAGGAGTTACCAGACCTTCGGAAGCAGCTGTTCGACGTTCTGTTGGAGAAGGGCGGGTCGCCGAACCATTAGTGCGCGATCTCTTCGAGCGCGAGGTGCCGCGTGCGCGGTCCAAACGCGCTGATCGTGACGGTCATCACGAGCATGGCGCCTCCGATGAATAGAGCGACTCCGGTGGCGCCGCCCTGCTTCAGAAAGAAACCGATCAGCAGGCCCGCGAATGCCGCGCTGGCGCGGCTCCATCCATACACGAATCCCACCGCGCGGCCGCGCACACGGGTGGGGAACAGCTCTCCCTGGTAGTTGTGCAGCGTGAACGACATCCAGTTATTGGAGAGCGTCACCATCACGCCGAACAGAATGATCGCTGCCGGCGCGTCCTGGAGCGCGAACAGAAACATGAACCCGCCGATGCAAATGCCCGAAGACGCCAGCTGCCACTTCCGCTCGATGCGATCGGCAAACAGCATTCCCACGAGCGGCCCGACGGGATTGGCGATCGCGATGACGAACGCATATTCGAGACTGGTGGTGATGTGGATGCCCTTGGCGATAAGCAGGGTCGGCACCCAGGCGCCGAAGCCATAGAAGCCGATCGTCTGCATCAGGTTGAAGATCGACATCACGATCGTGCGTCTGCGATGCGGCGGGCGGAAGATTTCGGCGAAACGGCTCCTGCCCCCGCGCGTCGGCAGCGGCCGCCCCGGCGGCGGCAGGGGAGCTCCGGTATCACGGGAAATCCGCGCTTCGAGCTCCGACATGACGCGCTCGGCCTCGGCATCGCGGCCGTGCAACGCGAGCCAACGCGGGCTCTCCGGAAGCCCGCGGCGCAGCCACCACGAGGCCAGTGCGCCGGCCGCGCCGATGAGCGTCACCCAGCGCCACCCGTCTAGCCCGAGCGGGTGCCGCGGCACCAGCAGCCATCCCAGCAGCGCCACGATCGGCACCACCGCGAACTGAACCACCTGACAGAACGCGAAGGCTTTGCCGCGCTCTTTCGGGGGGACGAGCTCCGGGAGAAAGGTGTCGATGGTGACCTGCTCCAGGCCAACGCCGATGTTGGCGATGAACCGCCACGCATCCACGCCCGCCGCCGTGTGTTGGAACGCCATGATGGCTGTGCAGACGGAATACCACAGGAGCGCGGTGATGAAAATGGCGCGGCGGCCGAGCCGGTCGGCGATCGATCCGAAACCGATGCAGCCGACGAACATTCCCGCGAATGCAGAGAACACGAAGAACCCGACGCCGTTTATGGCGAACAGCCCGCTCGTGGTATTGGCGAACATGCCGCTTGCCACCAAGCCGGGCGCGACGTACGGGCTCAGGAAGAGGTCGTAAAACTCAAACGCACCGCCGAGCGAGATCAGAAAGATCAAGCGCCAGAGGGAACGCGAGAGCGGCAGCCGGTCGAGACGCGCGGCGATCAGGCTGGCGGTTCCGGTCGACGCATTCGATACTCCGATCATCGCACCGGCCCCGCCCTCTACCTAAAAGCTGAATTTCATCGCGATCTGCAGGATGCGCGGATCGAGAGCGCTCGTGATCTGGCCGAATGTTGGAGTACCGAACGTCGTGTTGATACCCGAGGCGCCGGCCTGCAAGCTGGGCAGCGAGATTCCCGGACGCATGCTGTTGGTCAGGTTGAACGCTTCGGCGCGAAACTCCAGCCCTCCCTTTTCACCCGTGCTGAACTCCCTGGAAAACGCGGTATCGAATTGCCAGAATCGCGGACCGGGAATCGTGTTGCGGCCGAGCGGACTGAAGGTGCCCAACGCCGGAGAGGCGAAAGCGGCTGGGTTGATCCAGCAACTCGGCGACGGGCCCGGATTGGAGCACAGCGGGCTTGCCGCTACCTGGACCGGCCGCTGGTTGGCGGCGGAATCCTGCGTCAGCGACACGTCGCTGGCAAGGACGGGTGTTATCCAGTATGCGGATCTTGCGGTAAAGATTTCCGCGAATTTCCAACCCGAAGCGAACATGCTCAAGCGGCGGTTCGAGAATCGCGGCACTTCATAGACGATCGTCGTGTTGAAGATGTGGCGGCGGTCGGAAGAGAAGGTGCCGCCGATTTCGTTGGACTGGCAGTTACTGCGATCGTACCGGCGGTTATTGGGGATCGCCAGACCCGCGCCCGCATTGCCCGTGCTATCGCCGATCGACAGGTCGCTAATGCAATGCGACCAGGTGTAGTTGGTGTTCATTACGAAGCCCTTGCTGAAGCGCTTCTGTAGGGCCAGAGATAAGCCGTTGTAGCTGCCGGTTCCACCGGAGTCGAGCCGTTCCACATACCCGTAATACGCGCTGCCCGGGTAATTGTTGATCGTGAATAACCGGCGGGCCGCCGCGTTGCTGTCGCCTGCCGGGGAGCAGGGACCGGCGGCCGCCAACCCATACTGGCCGGCTTGGCAATTTCCCGGAATGAAGACCGCCGGATTCTCCTGGTACGAAAGCCACAGGTGACTGCTCTGGCTTCCGATGTAGGTGGCGGACGCAAGCCAGTCATTGCCGAACTGGTGCTGCACCATCAGATTCCACTGTTTCACCGAAGTGGTCTTCAAGTCGCTGTTGGGATAGATGTAGGTGCCGGCCTTGACGAAGGGCGCGTTCTTGTCGATCGTATAGGGGAAGATGTTTCCGCCGGGGTTGTCGGCGTACGGATTGCTGAAATGGCTGCCGGCCCAGATCGCGGTGCCGCCGAACGGCGGGGCGTCGGCCGAGTTGACCAGCATTTCTCCCGCGACAAAATCATAGGAGATCCCAAAAGAAGCGCGGACCACCGTGCGGTTATCGCCCTTCGGATCCCAGGCAAGCGCCACGCGCGGCGCGAACGTATCCCAGTGATCGTTCATGCCTTTTTTGCCGTTGAACCCGGGATCGCCGGGGAACGTGAGACCGGGAGGCGCATTCGCATATTGCGTGGTCTTCACGTTGTTGATCATATTCGCCTGGCTGAAGTTGTAGATGTAGCTTTTGATCTCCGAGGGGGCCAGGAACGGTTCCCAGCGGAGCCCGAGGTTCACCGTGAAGTGAGGCGTGGCCTTCCAGGTATCCTGCACGTACGCGTTGACGAACCACTTCTGTAGGTCCAGCGTGTTGGGCTGAGAGAGCGAGTTCGCATTGAACTGCCCGAGTAGAAACTGCGGCAGGTTGGGGAAGGTCCAATTGGTTTGCGCGTAGACGTTGCCGTCGAAGAGCATCTTGGAGACCTCTCCGCCACCGCCGAAATTGATCTGATGGTTGCCCTTGACCCACTTCAGGTCGTCGTTCACCTGAAGCGGAGTGGTGTGCGCCACCGCCTGGCCGCCGGTACCGGGGCCAACATTAAAGGCTCCCGTGACGGTGAAACCACTCTGATGCGGCACGTATCCGCAATAAACGAGGGCCGCGCCCAAATCGCATGCGGAAACGTAGTCGGCGGAATAGCGATGAACGCCCAGCCGGTCCACGGTCGCGCCGAACTGATTCACCAGGGTCGGGGTGACCAGGTACGTGTCGCCGAAGGCCCAGGAGCGATCGGTATCGTCCAAGGCGCCTTGCGCGGTGGTGAGAATGTTATCCGGAGTGAAACTGTAAGACGGCGGCCGGAAGTAGTGAATCTGGAAATAACGTCCAAACAGCGAGTTCTTCGCGCTGGTCTGGTAATCGAAGCGTCCCACATATTGGCCTTCATTGACCCGGGTAAGCAGGCCGAATCCCGTATTGCCGCACGGCGCGGAGGTCTTCGGTAACAGCGCGGCCAGTTTCAGCGAAGCAGGGTCATATAGCGTGGGACTGATCTGATTATTGGTAAAGAGGCTCTTCGCGTTTGCCGGGAGATTGGCTAGATCCTGCGGACACGCGCTCCAATCCCCGGCCAGCATGGCGGCGGTGGGAACGAACGTCGCGGCAGTGTTGGACGCCGGATCCTGGCGGGTGATGGTGTCCTGATACCCGAAGAAGAAGAACATCTTGTCCTTTTTCACGGGCCCGCCGACGGTGCCGCCAAACTGATTCCGCTTGAGAGTATCGCGCCGGGGTGCGAAGAAATTGCGCGCGTTCATATCGCCGTTGCGAAGGAATTCGAATACGTCGCCGTGGAGTCCGTTGCTCCCCGCCTTCGTGAGACCTGTGACCGTGCCGCCCGCGTGGATGCCGTTTGACGCGGTCATCGTGCTGGTTTCGACTTTGAACTCCTGCAGCGCATCCGGGAAGGGCATGGGCATGTTGGCCAGATCCCACGGGTTGTTGTAGACGCTGCCATCCAGATAGAAGGCAACCCCGAACGCCTGTCCTCCGGCAATGACGAACTGCTGCGTACCGGGGTAGCCGCCGTTACCGGCGACGCCCTGGGGAATCACGCCGGGGGTGTACTGGATGAGGTCCGTAGCCACGCGGCCATTGAGCGGCAGTTCGAGAATCCGCTGGTTCTCCATGACGGTTCCGACGCTGGTGGACTGCGACTCGACCAGAGCCGCGTTCGCCTCCACCTGCACCTGCTCATTCACATTGCCGACTTTCAGAGTCGCCTGAATGACCGGACTCGTCGCGACCTGCAACACGATACCGGTCTGCGCGAAACTGGCAAAACCTTCTTTGTTGACGTCCATCCGATACGGTCCCACCGGAAGATCCGGGAGTACGTAGGTGCCGTCCGCGTCCGTGACTACGTTGCGGACCAAGCCAGTTGCCGTGTTAGTCACTTTGACAGCAGCGCCGGGAATGGCGGCTCCGGTCGAATCCAAAACCGTTCCCGAGATCTGCGAAAGCTGTCCCTGGGCAATCAGAGTCAGGCTGAATACAACGCCAGCCATCAAGAGTAGAAATGTTTTCACGCGGCGCTCCCTAAGCAAAATTGACTGAATTGAAGGCGTGGCACCCCCGTTACGGCGGCCGACTCCCTCCAGTTCCAGTGCCGTGAATTATATAAGGCTCAGTGGAACAGTGTCAAACGCCACACATGTCTGAAATCCGCGCCGGGAAAATTCCCTCCGCCGTGATGCGACTCCTCCGGATCAATCACGCAGTGACCGCCGGCGTTTCTCTTGACCGGACTGGGGCTGGTAGGATTCGGCTGCCGCCGCACGTTCCGGAAGGACGGAGGCCGCCCGCGACTATGGAAGGCGCCGCACCCAGGCGAGGATGGCGTCCGCGACGGCGCGCGGCTGTTCGACAATGATCGCGTGCGCGGCGTGTGGGATCCGCACCACCGTGACACGGCCGGCTCCGAATTCGTCCACTAGCTCGTTGGCGCTGGAGGGCGGTTTGTACGGGTCGTTGTCGCCCTGAATATCGAGCATGGGCGCGATTCCGCCGGAATAATATTCCTTCTGCGGGGTTGAATCGCGGGCGATAATTTCGGCGCCCCGCACGCTGGGGTGGAATCCGGTCAGCCAACTGGCGGGATCGTTTCCCGGGGCAAAGAAGACGTGCTTCAGCGCCTGGAGGCGCGCGGCTTCGGGCTGCGAAGGATCGCTGGCAATCGCGACCGAGCGCTGCACGGCGGGATCCGGATTTTTCTGCGCGGCTCCGATCAGAATGACGGCGCGGGTGAGCTTGGGGAAATCCACAGCCGTCATCTTCGCCACAAAATGGCCGAAGGCGTGCCCGGCCAGGATCGCAGGCCCGGCGTTTTCGTGCTCGATGACGGCGGCGACATCGCGCGCGTAATCATGCAGGGTGATGCCTTTCATGGGGCCGGTGCTTCGGCCGTAGCCGCGCGGCTGCGGGCGTAAGACGCGCAGGCCGCCCGCAGCAAGCCGTTCGGCCACCGGGTCGAACTCTTCCGAATCGCGGCCGAGAGAAGGTAATAGCACCAACAGCGGCCCACGGCCTTCGGCGATGACTTCAATCCTTACATCGTTTCGGCGAAGCACTTCACGAGTTCGCTGGGCCATGGCAGTTGCGGCGGTGAGGACGATTAACGCAAACAGGAGGCGCGCTGGAGCATTCATTTGAGCTCTTCTATCTTATACACTGTGTGAACATGCATCGAGTCGTCTGTCTGCTCTTGATCGGCGCTGCCAGTTTTGCAGCCGAGCACACTCTGGCAACGCGGGAATTTTTCTATGTGGGTGGCAAATACGCCGGCCAACCAGGGCACGAGGTCATGGCCGGGCAAATGTACGTGGAGGTGCTGCGCCCGCAGCACGTCACACAAAAGTATCCGCTCGTCTTCTTCCATGGCAACTGGCAGACGTCCACCAACTGGATGGGCACGCCGGATGGCCGTCCCGGATGGGCGGACTACTTTCTGGGGCAAGGTTACCTGGTGTATCTGGTCGATCAACCGGCGCGCGGCAAATCCGCCTGGCATGCATCGGTAAACGGTCCGATAGGCGGACTTTCCATCGCGGATACAGAGCAGCGGTTCACGGCATCGGAGGTAAACGGCACATGGCCTCAGGCCAAGAAACATACCCAATGGCCGGGTGATGGGGCGAAGAAAGGCCGGAAAGGCGATCCTATCTTCGACGCCTTTTTCGCGACCCAAGTCGAGAGCCTGACCAGCGCGGTGGAAACCGAAACGCTGATTCAGGCCGCTGGAACCGCTTTGCTCGATCAGATCGGCCCGGCGATCCTGGTGACCCATTCCCAATCGGGCTCGTTCGGCTGGCTGCTGGCGGACAGCCGGCCGAAGGCGGTGAAAGCGATTGTGGCGATCGAGCCGTCCGGGCCACCCTTTCGAAACGCAGTTACCAATGAAAACAAAAACCGCGCATGGGGACTAACTGATATTCCCCTGACTTACGATCCACCCGCTAAGTCGCCGACTGAGCTTACTGCGATTCATGAAGGTAAGCCGGCCGGGCCCGGATTAACGGCCTGTTGGGAGCAGGCAAGTCCGGCACGCCGTCTTCCGCATTTAAAGGGGATTCCGATCCTGATCGTTACGTCGGAATCGTCCTACCACGCGGTCTACGACCATTGCACATCGAAGTATTTGACGCAGGCGGGCGTGCCGAACACGCATTGGCGGCTTGAGGAGCAAGGGATTCGCGGCAACGGGCACATGGTGATGCTGGAGAAAAACAGCCTCGAAATTGCTGCCTTGTTGCAGAAGTGGTTATCGGGGCACGTCCAATAAGAGTGCCAACCGGAGGTTCGGAGCGCATGGCGCGCGTCCTGAATGATCCCATCCAGCCGCCGAACGGTCCACATCGGCTACTTGACCACGGATTCCCATTTCGTTTCGGCCGCCTTCAGGGCCGGGTGAGAGACCAGCAGATGCCAAATGACTGCCTGAAAGGCTTCGGTATGGGGCGTGATATGGGCGGAATTCACCGTGGGAACAATCACACAGGCGTCAGCGGTCTTCGCGGTATATCCGCCGTCGCGTCCCACAATGCCGGTGACGCGCGCCCCGCAAGTGCGAGCATGGTCAATGGCCGCGATCAGATTCGGACTAACTTGTTTTTCGGCGCTTCCGCCGCCAACGGAAAGAATCAGGAGCGTGTCCTCCGGCCGGAGGTGACTCACCTTCAACCAGTCGGCGAACACGGTCGACCAACCTTCATCGTTAGTGCGCGCAGTTAGCTCCGCTACGTTATCAGTCGGAGCATAGGCCTCGATGCCCACGATCTTTCGAAAGTCATTGACCGCGTGCGAAGCGTTCGCCGCGCTGCCGCCGACTCCCAAAATGAAGAGGCGGCCCTCACGCGCCTTTGTGTCGGCAAGTATTCCAACAACCCGATCAATCGACTCATGATCCAGGCGCGACACGATCTCCGAGGCCTCGGCGAGAAACTGTTGCGTAAAATTCATGATCGATCCGTATGTCTTCGGTATAGATGGTCCACAACCTGAAGCACAGCGCGAGCATCGGCGAGCGTGGGGCCGTAGCTCGTCCCTTCGCGGACCGAGCGTTCGAAGTCGGCCAATTCCAACTGCCAGGATTGGTCCTCTCCCGGATACTCCCAAATGGTCGTTTCCGGAGGACCCATCTGAGGGAGCATGCGGTAGAATGCGAGCCGCTCCACTCCGTAGCTGCCGCCGAGGCCTTGAATTTCGAGTTTGCCGTTTCGCCCGTAGACTTCCAGCGAGAACAGATTTTTCCATTCGGTACAACTGGCATGCAGCCAGGCCGTTTGGCCCGTGGCAGTGCGAAGATTCAGGAACGCGTTGTCGTCCACCGACATGTCCCAGAAATATGTTTCGACTTGCCCTTCGACGACCGTGAAGTCACCCAGAAACCAGCGCGCTAAATCGATCAAGTGGACGCCCTGGTCGATCAACTCGCCGCCACCGGAAATGTCCGGGTTGGCCCGCCATTCTTTCTCGTAACCGACCCTGCCTCCGTGCCCGTAGCGGCCGCGAAGGAATAAGAGAGGCCCTAGGGCGCCCGCGTCGACGAGCTCGCGAGCCTTTCGAATCGCGGGATGGTATCGGTGATTGAAGCCTGTCTGCACCTGTACTCCGGTTTCTTGCGCCGCCGTGATCACCGGATCGATCTCGCGAACCGAGCGGGCGACCGGCTTCTCCACAACCACGTGCTTACCCGCGCGGACGGCAGCCACTGTTACCGGAGTTAGCCATTCATTGGTTGTGGCAATGACGACCGCATCCACCTCGCTGGCGGTGACGGCCCCGCACCAGTCGGTCGAATGCGAGGCGCCCGGGCACTGCAGGGCCAGTTGCCGGGCCCGGTCGCTTGCCAGGTCGACGGTCATATGGATCGAGTGCCCGGTAGCCCGCAAGGCCGCCGCCCGCTTGTGCCCGATCAGGCCACACCCGATGATGGCAAACTTCACCTATTCAACGTATCACCAACACTTTTATGCCGTAGGCTGTCATGCGAGTAGTATGGCCCAGCGGCGGACGCGCTCCCCACGTTACAGTGGTGGTCCCTAGAGTACTCCGCGACCTAGTGTAAGATCGATTAGGGATATGGAGAGAACCGCATGAAAGGTATCGTGCTGGCCGGGGGTACGGGAAGCCGGTTATTTCCGTTGACGAAGATCACTAATAAGCACCTGCTGCCGATCTACGACCGGCCGATGATTTATTATCCGATCCAGACGCTGGTGGATGCGGGGATCCGGGACATTCTCATCGTCACCGGCGGCCGCAATTCCGGTGACTTTCTGCGGCTGCTTGCGAACGGGAAACAGTTCGGGTTAAAGCACATCAACTACACCTACCAGGAAGGCGAAGGCGGCATCGCCGACGCGTTGGCGCTGGCCGAGCACTTCGCCGACGGCGAAAAGATCTGCGTCGTGCTGGGCGACAATATTATCGAAAAAGATATTCGCGCCGCCGCCGATCGCTTTCGGCAGCAACCGGCGGGCGCCCACATTCTGCTCAAGGAAGTGCAGGATGCCGAGCGGTTCGGGGTGGCGGAAGTCAAGGGCGACCGGATTTCCAGTATCGAGGAAAAGCCGAAAGCGCCCAAGAGCAACTATGCCGTAACCGGGATCTATATGTACGATCCAACGGTTTTCGACAAGATCAAGACGCTGGTGCCTTCGGGGCGAGGAGAGTTGGAAATTACCGACGTAAACAACGCCTACATCGCCGAGGGCACGATGAGTTTTTCGTACCTGGATGGATGGTGGACCGACGCCGGGACCTTCGAATCGTTGCTGCGCGCGGCGAATCTGGTGGCCGAATCTCGCGTCCACGAGCCGGAGCTGAAACTGTCTGCGACGGAAGGGGCGGCGCGACTCTGAGCGCCCCCGCACAGCCATGAAAATTCTAGTAACGGGCGGAGCAGGATTTATCGGCTCCGCGTTTGTGCGAATGGTGGTGACCCAAACCGCGCACCACCTCGTAAACCTGGATAAGCTGACTTACGCCGGGAATCTGGAAAATCTGACTTCGGTGGAGGACAGCGACCGCTACCGGTTTGTCGAGGGCGACATCTGCGATCCGCAGCTAGTCGAAACGCTGATCGGGGAAGAGAAGCCGGACGCGGTGGTGCATTTCGCGGCTGAATCGCATGTCGATCGCAGCATCCTATCGCCCGAGCC
>Ga0070741_10016158_pt1 | contig 12509 bp, 10 predicted proteins | sample Coa_R1_4_FD_66440 | JGI IMG/M metagenome (GOLD analysis project Ga0070741, IMG submission 66440) | Surface soil microbial communities from Centralia Pennsylvania, which are recovering from an underground coalmine fire - Coalmine... | ecosystem: Environmental > Terrestrial > Soil > Unclassified ...
GGACGCCGACGTGGTGGCGACGGTGCGGCGGGCCGGGGCGGTCCCGTGGGGCAAGACCAACGTGCCGGTGATGCTCGGGGACTGGCAGAGCTTCAACCGCGTGTACGGCACCACGAACAACCCGTATGACCCCACCCGCACCCCGGGAGGCTCCTCCGGCGGCGCGGCGGCGGCCCTGGCGACCGGGGTGACCCCGCTCGAGATCGGCTCGGACATCGGGGGCTCGCTGCGGCATCCGGCCAACTTCTGCGGCGTCTACTCGCTGAAGCCGACGTTCGGGGCGCTCTCGATGCGAGGCTCGGTGCCCCCGGGTCCGGGCACCTACGTGGAGACCGATCTCGGGGTGGCCGGCCCGATGGCCCGTACGGCGGCCGACCTGAGGCTGCTGTGGGACGTCCTGCGTGACCGCCCCGGGCCTCCTCCCGCGCCGGTGGCCGGCGCCCGGGTCGCGCTGTGGCTCGACGATCCGGAGTTCGTGGTCGCCGACGAGGTCCGAGCGGCCCTGCTGGTGGCCGTCGAGGCGTTGCGCGGCCAGGGTGTGCAGGTGGAGGAGGTACGCGCCCCGGTGCCGGTCACGGCGCTGATGGACACCTACATGACGCTGCTGATCCCGATCCTGGCCGCCGGGTTCCCGGAGGAGGTGTACGAGGCGCTGGTGGCGGCCCGTCCGGAGGCCCGCGCCGCCGTGGCCGCCGGCGCCGACCGTTACGGCGGGGCCGCGTTCGCGCTGGCCGCCACCGCCTCCTACCGCGAGGTCGCCCGGGCGCGGGTGGTGCGCCAGCGGCTGCGCGAGGAGCTGGCGGCGTGGTTCGGTGACCGCGACGCCGTGCTGTGCCCGGTCGCCCCGGTGGTGGCGTTCACCCACCGCCAGGAGGGCACGGTTTCCGACCGGGTCCTGGACGTCGACGGGCGGCCGGTGGCGTACGCGCGGATGCTCGACTGGGTCGCGCTGGCCACCGTGCTGCACGCGCCGGCCCTGGCCGCGCCGGTGACGCGCACGTTCTCCGGGTTGCCGGTCGGGGCCCAGCTCGTGGGCCGGTGGGGCCAGGAGACTCGGTTGCTCGACCTGGCCGACGCGCTCGAGCGGGCCACCGGCGGCTTCCGGGCCCCGGACGGCACGCCGCCGGATACCGCCTGATCGGGTCCCCGCTGATCGGGTGCGCGGCGTTTGCCGGTCAGCCCGCCCGGGTAGAGCAACGCCATGTTGCTGCGTCGAGTCGCCCGACCCCTGCTGGCGGGAATCTTCATCCAGAGCGGCGTAGCCGCGCTGCGTGACCCCAAGACACACGCGGATATGGCCGCTCCGGTGATCGACCGTGTCACCGCGGTCGCCCCGGTCGAGGACCCGCCCGACAACGTGACCCTGGTCCAGATCGACGCCGGGGTGAAGATCGGCGCCGGCGTGCTCCTGGCGATCGGCAAGGCTCCCCGGCTCTCGGCGGTCATGCTGGCGGCCACCCTGGTACCCACCACGGCGGCCCAGCACCGTTTCTGGGAGACCGAGGACCCCAACCAGCGGGCCAACCAGCAGCTGCACTTCACGAAGAACATGGCGCTCCTGGGCGGGCTGATGCTGGCGGCGGCGGACACCGAGGGCAAGCCGTCACTGGCCTGGCGGGCGCGCCGGGCCCGGCGGACCAGCGCGGCCACCGCCGAACTCTTCCACCGCGACGTCACCGAGGGACTCGGAAACCTCTCCGGCCAGCTCTCCGAGCGCGCCGGGCACCTCACCGGGGAGCTCGCCGAGGCGGCCACCCGCGCGGGCAGCCAGGCGGGGACTCTCGGAAAGGAGGTGGCCACCCGGACCGGCGAGCGCATCGCGCCGGTGGCCACCAAGGCTCAGGAGCGGCTGGCCCCGGCGGCGGCGCGGGCCGGCGAGCGGATCTCGGAACGGACCGGCCAGCTGCTCAGCGACGCCGAGAGCGCGGGCGCCTCGGCCATCGACTCCGCGCTGGACCAGGCACGCCGGTCGAAGACGGTCAAGGACGCCCGCAAGGCGGCCAGGAAGGCGCGCAAGCGCGCGGCCAAGCGTATCGACGCCGCCTCGAAGCAGGCGTCCAAGCAGCTCGACCACGCGACCAAGCAGCTGGAACTGGCCGGCAAGCGCGCATCCGCCGAGCTCGACAAGGCCGGTCGGATCGCCGCCGAGCGCCTGGGCCGAGCCGGCTGAGGACCGGGACCGAATCCGGGTCGTCGAGCTCGCCCCGCCGAGGGTCGAGCCGGCGACCCGGACGTATGTCGGGGCCCGCTCAGCGGCGGATCGCGCCCAGCAGGTGGGCGGCCGCCTCGGCCAGCGGCACCTGGGCCTGGTCCCCCGAGGTCATGTCGCGCACGGTGACCACGCCCTCGGCGTGCTCGCGCGGGCCGAGCAGGACGGTGAAGCCGGCCCCCTGGTCGTTGGCCCACTTCATCTGCTTGGCGATCTTGCCGGAGGCTCCGAGGTAGGTACCGACCCGCAGGCCACCGGCCCGCAGCGCGGCCGCCAGCCCGACCAGCGCGGGCAGGCTCTCGTCGGAGAGGACGGTCAGGGCCACGTCCAGGCCGGGCTCGTCGGAGTCCTGGGACTCCTGCGTCGACATGATGCGTTCGATGCCGATCGAGCCACCGCAGGCCGGCAGGTCGGGACCGCCGAGTGCCGCGACCAGACCGTCGTAGCGACCGCCGGACGCGATCGAACCGGGGTAGCCGGGTGCGCTGACCTCGAAGATCGGGCCGGTGTAGTAGTCCAGACCGCGCACCATCCTCGGGGTGAAAACCACCCGTCCGGCCGGCAGGACCGCGGTCAGCGCGAGCACGCGGTCGACCTCGGCCAGCCCGGCGCGGCCGCGTTCGGTGCCGTCGAGCTGCTTGCGCACCCGGTCGGGCTCGTCGGCGGCCAGGTCGGCGACCAGCGCCGCGGCCGTGTCGGCGCCCAGGCCCCGCTCGACGAGCTCCTCGGCCACGGCGTCCGGGGCGACCTTGTCCAGCTTGTCCAGGGTGATCAGAACGCGGGAGCCCAGGTCCTCGGGCACCCCGTAGGCGTCCAGCAGCCCGTACAGCGCCTGGCGGGAGTTCAGGTGGAACCGGAACTCCGGCACGCCCAGCGCGGTCAGACCGTCGTTGATCGCGAGCAGGATCTCCACGTCGGCCAGCGGTGAGGACGATCCGACGGTGTCCAGGTCGCACTGGGTGAACTCGCGGAATCGGCCCCGACCGGGCCGGTCGGCGCGCCACACCGGGCCGAGCGCGTAGCGGCGGTAGGGCATGGGCAGCCGGTTGCCGTGCGTGGCGACCACCCGGGCCAGCGGAACGGTCAGGTCGTAGCGCAGCGCCAGGTCGGCCTCGCCGGATGCCTCGTGCTCGCCGCGGCGGAGGATCTTGAAGATGAGCTTGTCGCCCTCGTCGCCGTACTTGCCGGTGAGGACCTCGAGGCGCTCGAACGCGGGAGTCTGCAGCGGCTCGAAGCCGTAGCGCTCGAACGCCGCGCGGACCGAGGCGAACGCCCGCTCGCGGCGGCGGACCTCGGCGGCCAGGAAGTCGCGCGTTCCGGACGGCGGCTCGGCGGCCTGGGCCATGCGGGTAACCCCCACTTTCGTGATCAACGGTTGCCCGGGCCGGCGATGGACGCGCGCCGACGGGCATCTGAGGCCACCATTGTGTCAGCAGCGGGTCCGACCGCCGCTGTGGTGCCGGACCCACCCCGGGTTGCCCGCGACCGGATGCGGGTATCCGGGCCCGACGGGGTCGGTCAGGACGATTCGGTGAGGACGATAGGGAGCGATATGCGATGTCTTGTGCTGGGAGCCACGGGTTACGTCGGGGGACGGCTGGTGCCCCGGCTCGCGGCTGCCGGTCACGAGGTGCGCTGCCTGGTCCGTAACCCGTCCAAGGGGGAGGCGCTGGAGCGGCTCGACTCGGTGGAGGCCGTTCTCGGGGACGCGATGAACCCGGACGCGGTGCGCACCGCCATGGACGGGGTCGACGTCGTCTACCACCTGGTGCACTCGATGGACCGCCAGGACTTCGGCGACGCCGACCAGGCAGTCGCGCAGAACGTGACCCTCGCCGCCGACGGCCGGGCGAGCCGCATCATCTACCTCGGCGGGCTGCGCCCACCCGGCTCGGACTCGGACGGCTCCCTGTCGCGTCATCTCGCCTCCCGCGCGGAGGTCGGCGACATCTTCCTGGCCGGCCCGGTGCCGGCGGTGGTCCTGCAGGCGTCGATCATCATCGGTTCCGGCTCGACCAGCTTCGAGATGTTGCGGCATCTGGCCGAGCGGCTGCCGGTGATGCCCGCGCCGAAGTGGCTGGACAACCCGACCCAGCCGGTGGCCATCGCCGACGTGCTGCACTACCTGGTCGCGGCGGCCGACCTTCCCGAGGGCGTGAACCGTACGGTCGACATAGGCGGTCCCGACGTGCTCACCTACCGGGAGCTGATCGCGCGCTACGCCCGTATCGTCGGCCAGCCCACCCCGATCTGGCTGCCCACCCCGGTGTTCCCGACCGGCTTGTCCGCGCTGGCGGTGTCCGGTCTGACCCCGGTGACGGCCGTGGTCGCCGAACCGCTGCTCGAGTCGCTGGCGCACCCGATGGTGTGCGCGGCCGGGGAGCCCGAGGCCGTGCTCGAGGACCCGCCCGGGGGCCGGCTCGACTTCGAGGAGGCGGTGCGGCGGGCGCTGGACGTGGGACCGCCCGACGGCGGTGGGTCGAACGGCCATCCGGTGCCGGCGGCCTCCGGAGGAGATGCGGCGCGCGACTCGGGGGACTCGGCTGGCGGCTCGGCGGGAGACCCGGTGCCGGGTTCGGCGCGCGGCCGGGCGGGAGGTGGGGGAGCGCCCGGCGCGGTGCCCGATCCGGCCCTGCCGGCGGCGAACGACCCGGCCGGCTCCGGCGCCCCGGTCCTGCGGGAGGAGCGCCGCCTGGTGACCTCGGCCTCCCCGGAGGATCTGTGGAAGGTCATCGAGAGCATCGGCGGCGACAACGGCTGGTACACGCTGCCCCTGGTGTGGCAGGCGCGCGGCGTGCTGGACCGCGTGCTGGGCGGCGTGGGGGACTACCGGGGACGGCGCGATCCCGAGAGGCTGCGCCGGGGCGAGGTGCTGGACTGGTGGCGGGTGGAGGACGTCGTGCCCGGGCAGCGCCTGCAGTTGCGCGCCGAGATGCGGATGCCCGGCTCGGCCTGGCTGGAGATGAGCATCGGGAGCACGCCGGACGGGCGCACCGAGTACCGCCAGCGCGTCACCGTCCGGCCGGCGGGCCCGGCCGGCCACCTCTACTGGTGGGGCCAGCGGTTGGGCCACGAGGTGGTGTTCGCCGTGATGGCCAAGCGCCTGGTCCGGGCGGCCGAACGGCTCAGCGGGGCCCGGGTCAGGTAGGCCGGCGGGTCACAGCGCCAGGCGGATGATCTCGACGGTGCCCGCGTCGCCGTCGAGCCGCAGCAGGTCACCGGTACGGATGGTGGAGGTCGCCCCCTCGGCGCCGACGACGCACGGGATCCCCAGCTCACGGGCCACGATGGCGGCGTGGCTGAGTGCGCTGCCGATGTCGGTGACCAGCCCACCGGCCACCACCATGAGGCTGATCCAGCTCGGGTCGGTGGTGTGGCAGACCAGGATCTCGCCGTCGCGGACGTCCACGCCCCCGGTCGGGTCCCGCACGACCCGGGCGGTGCCCTCGAGCGTCCCGGCGGCGACCGCCAGTCCGCGCACCACCGGCGTCCCGGCGACGGCCGCGAGCCCGCGCTCCACCGGCGCGCCATCCCGTCCGCTCACCGCGTCCCCGGCAGCGGGGAGCGCCTCGGGCACGCCGGTGAACTGGGCGGGTATTTCGAGCGTGCGGTAGTGCTCACGCCGCTGCCTGCGGTGGGCGATCAGGTCGGTGGCGTCCGGCGGCAGTGTCCCGAGCAGCTCGTTCAAGGTCAGGTGGAACACCGCGTCAGCGTCGGGCAGCGTGCCGTCCCCGTGCAACGTCGAGCCCAGCGTCCGCGCGTGCGCCCGCATCACGTCGAAGACCCGGTGCATGGTGCTGCGCCCGGCCTCCCGCAGCGGCAGGTACCGCCGGGCCATTCGCAGGGTCAGGGCGGCGGAGGGTCGCCGGTGGGCCGGCAGCCCGGCGAGCAGCTCCGTCTCCAGCCCGGCGCGCTGGTGGCTCTGGCGCAGCGCGCGCTGGGCGGGGTGACGGTCCGGGGGCTGCTCGCGCAGGGCGGACAGCGTGCCGTCGAGCAGCGCGGGACGTTCGCGCCAGCTCGCATTCGAGAGCTCGCCCTCGTCCGGCCCGTGGTGCCCGTGCTCGGCCAGGAACCGGTCCAGCGGGAGGCTCCCGTGCGCCACTTCCCACAGCCCGGTGGCGATCGCTGTCTCCTCGACCCCGCCGTAGCCGCTGATCAGCTTTCTCTCCAGGCCGGGGCGGCCGGCGAGCGTGGCCAGCGCGGCGACCTGCTGGTAGAGACCCTGGCCGATGAACGTGGCCAGCGCCTGCGGGCGCACGGCGGCGGTGAACAGCTGGGCGCCCTCCCGTAGCACCGACCGGGATCGGGTGGGGTCGGCCGGCAGATTCGCCTGCCGGAAGGCCCGCACCCGGGCGTCGGTGGCCCGCATCCGCCGCTGCAGCGTCGCCACCGCCCACGGCAGCCGTACGGCGATGACCGGGTAGCGCCGCGCGGTGTCCCGGATCCCCGCCGGGGGAGGGCCCGGCGCGCCGAAGACCTGGCTCATCACCGCTTCCACGGTGTTTCCCGGCATGGCCGCGACCACCCGCAGGACGGTGTTGACGTTGCCGACGGGATGGCCGTGGAAGATGGCCAGGTTGGCCACATCCGGGTCGAGCGGGTCGGGCCGGCGCCCGGGCAGGGTCGGCAACACGCCCATGTCGACGAACGCCCGGTGAGCGCCCAGGTTCACCCCGGGTCCCTGGATGCTCCAGCTCAGCGGGGTGGGCACCCCGGGCATCGCCTCCGCGACGTTGCCCGCCGACCACATGGTGGCCGGCGAGCAGGTGTCGTGCAGCGGGTCGCCGGGATCGGCGGGCTTGGCGGGCACCCCGCTCACCCTCCGGCTCGGCCCGCCCCGGGGATGCTCAGTCCCACAACCTCGGCTGGGCGGCCGCCGGGTCCCACACCACGGGGATGGTGAGGAAGCCGTTCACGGTCAGCGCGTCGGAGCGCTTGGGCGGCCGCTCCGGGTCGAGATCGATGCCTGGCAGCCGCTTGAGCACCGTCTCCACCGCGACCCGGACCTCGGTACGGGCCAGTGCCGACCCGAGGCAGGCGTGCGGGCCGGTGGCGAAGGTGACGTGCCCGCGCAGGTCGGTGATCGGGCGGTCGATCCGGAACTCGTCGGGGTTGTCGAACCGCTCGGGGTCCCGGTTGGCCGAGGCGTAGACCACCCGCACCTTGGCACCGGCCGGCAGGTCGACCCCGTTGATCGTGACCGGCTTGGTGGTGGTGCGGAAGGTGCCCTCCACGGGCGCGTCGTACCGGAGGATCTCCTCGACCGCGTTGTCCAGCAGCGACCAGTCGGCCTCGAGCTTGGCCCGCTGGTCGGGGTGGGTGATCAGGCGGTACAGGCCGTTGCCCATGCCGGTGGCGGTGGACTCGAAGCCGGCGGTGAGGAACTGGTGGGCGGCCATCAGGATCTCTTCGTCGCTGAACGTGTTGCCCTCGTCCTCAGCGGTGATCATCGCGTTGAGCACGTTCACCGGCAGCTTCTCGCCGGCCGCATGCTTGGCCCGGCGGGCCTCGATCTCCGGTTTGAGGTACCCGAACAGCTCCATCACGGCCATCGTGCCGGCCTGCAGCTGCTCGTTCGTGCCGCCCATGGTGGCGATGCTGGCCGCGCCCCACCGGGTGATGTCCTCGCGGCGGTCCGCGCCCGCGCCGAAGAAGTCGGTGATCATGGCGACGGTCAGCGGGAAGCTGATGTCGGTCATCAGGTCGCAGTGGCCCCGCGCGGCGACCGCGTCGACGAGGTCGTCGGCGACCGACTGGATGAACCCGATCCGCTGGTTGACCACCTTGGGCAGGAACGCCTTGTTGGCGATGCGCCGCTGGCGGCGGTGGGCGGGGTCGTCGGCGGTCAGCAGCACGCCGTCGGGGTGCATCGGCGCCATCCGCTCCGGCCCGGGCCCCTCCTTGCTGGAGAAGCCCTCGGGGTCCTGGAGGATCCGCACCGCGTCCTCGTAACGGAACACCGACCAGAACTCGTGCGTCGGCGAGGCCACCAGGTAGTGCTCGTTCTGGCGCTCCACCTCGGACGCGGGCATCGTGTGGTGGTGCACCGGGCACTTCGCCCGCAGATCGGCGAAGTAGTCCCAGGGCCGCTCCTTCCACTCCTTGGCAAGCGGGTCGTAGGAATCGGCCAGCGTCATCGCTTCTCCCAAACTCTGTAGTGGGTACTGACTGCATAGTAGGTAAGCCGGCCAGCTACCGGTAGGCCGATACGGGAATTGGCTTCCTCGGCGGCTCATCCTCCTGGTCAGGCCGGTGACCGGGCAGCACCGGGTATGATCAGCCGATGGAGAACCCCGCCGACGAGCGGCCGCGCGTTCCGCGACGGGCACCCGGTGAGGTGCGCGAGCTCGTTCTCGAGTCGGCCCGGGAGCTGTTCTCCACCCACGGCTACCCCAGCACCAGCACCAAGCGGATCGCCGAGCGGGCCGGGGTGGCCGAGGCCCTGCTGTTCCGGCACTTCGGCAGCAAGGCCCAGCTGTTCCGCGAGGCGGTGGTCGATCCGCTCGTGGTGGTACTGGAGGGCTACGCCGACCGGTGGCTGGCCTATGACGACCCGCACGAGCCCCGCCAGCCCGTCCGGTCCTTCATCGACACGTTCTTCGGCGCGCTGTCGGACCGGCGGGGGTTCGCGATGGCGCTGACCGCCGCCGCCAACTACCTGGACGACGTGGTCGACGACGCGGGCGCCGCGCTGGCCGACGTGGTGCGGGCGATCGAGCGGGTCGTGGCCCAGGAGGCCGACCGGTTCGGCTACCAGGGGCTGAACCCGCCGGTGACCGCCCGGGTCGGGATGGGGTCGGTGCTCGCCGCGGCGGTCTTCCGCAGCTGGGTCTTCGGCGCCGGGGGCTCCACGATCTCCGACGAGCGGATCACCGCCGAGCTCGAGCAGCTGATGATGCACGGGGTACGCGGCCGCACCGCCCACTGACGAGGCGGCCGGCTGGCGCTTAGCGACCGTCAGTCGCTAGTCTCGCGGTGTGGCTGACGAGATGACGGTGCCCGACGCCGGGAGCAGGCTGCGCATCTACGAGACGATGCGCACGATCAACCTCACCGACGAGCGCGTACGCGGCCTGCTGATGAGCGGGAAGATCGCGATCATCTACTACTCCCCGCGCGGGCAGGAGTGCATCCCGGCGGCCGTCGGCGCGGCGCTGGAGCCCGACGACTACACGGTCACCACCTATCGGGGGATCCACGACAGCCTGGCGGCGGGCGCGTCGCTGGAGGAGATCCTCGGCGAGGCCTTCGGCAAGGCCACGGGCACGTCCAAGGGCAAGGGCGGTCCGATGCACCTGTCCGACCCCTCCTGCGGGCTGATGGCCACCACCGGGATCGTCGGAGGTGGCCTGCCGATCGCCAACGGCGTCGCGCTGGCCTCGCAGCTGCAGGATCTGGATCGCGTCACCGTCTGCTACTTCGGCGACGGCGCGACCAACATCGGAGCTTTCCACGAGGCGCTCAACATGGCCGCCATCTGGGATCTGCCGGTTGTCTTCGTCTGCCAGAACAACGAGTACGGCGAGTACAGCCCCCGGATGGAGACCCAGAAGATCGAGAGGATCTCCGACCGGGCCGCCTCCTACGGGATGCCCGGGGTCACCGTCGACGGCAACGACCCGGACGCCACCTACCGGGTGGCCGCGCAGGCCGTCGGCCGGGCCCGCGCCGGTGAGGGTCCGACCCTGATCGAGGCCAAGACCTACCGGTTCATGGGCCACCTGTTCGGCGACCAGATGCCGTACATGCCCCAGGAGGAGTACCAGGCAAGGCTGGCCGCCGATCCCGTACCCCGGTACCGCGCGTTGCTGATCTCCGACGGTGTGGCCACCGGGGCCGAGATGGACGGGATCGACGCCCGGATCGGTGCCGAGGTGGACCGCGCCGTGCAGGCCGCCCTCGACGCCCCGATGCCCGATGCCTCCGAGCTGTTCACCGACGTCTACAGCGAGGTTCGTTCGTGAGTACGCGCGACATCACCTTCGCCCAGGCCCTCAACCAGGCACTCGACGGCGAGCTGGCCCGTGACCCCTCGGTGTTCCTGCTCGGCGAGGACATCGTCGATCCGGCGGGCGGCGTCGCCAAGGTGACCCTCGGGCTGTCGGGCAAGTACGGCCGCAAGCGCGTCCGGGAGTCGCCGATCTCGGAGCAGGCGATCATCGGTGCCGCGACCGGGGCGGCCATGTGCGGCATGCGCCCGGTGGCCGAGATCATGATCGCGGACTTCTACGCGGTGTGCCTGGACCAGCTCGTCAACCACGCGGCGAAGCTGCGGTACATGTCCGGTGGCCGCACCCACGTGCCGATCACGGTGCGCGGCATGTCCACCGGCGGCATGATGTTCGGCGCGCAGCACTCGCAGATGCCCGAGGTGTGGATGGCGCACACCCCCGGTCTGAAGGTGGTCGTCCCGAGCACCCCCGCTGACGCGAAAGGCCTGCTCACGGCGGCGATCCGGGACGACGACCCCGTGGTGTGCATCGAGTCGGCCGGGCTCTACGCCACCAAGGGGCCGGTGCCCGAGGGGGAGTACGTGGTCCCCCTGGGCCGGGCGGACGTCAAGCGCGCCGGCTCCGACATCACCCTGATCACCTACGGCAAGACCGTGCAGGACAGCCTGGATGCCGCGGAGCAGCTCGCGGGCGAGATCGACGTCGAGGTCCTGGACCTGCGCTCGATCGTGCCGTGGGATGCCGAGGCGATGATCGCGTCTGTGACCAGGACGCGCCGCGCTGTCGTGGTGCACCAGGCGGTCGAGCGGTTCGGGGTCGGCGCCGAGATCTCGGCGTGGCTCACCCGGGAGTTGTGGGGAACGCTCGAGGCGCCGGTGGGCCGGGTCGGCGGGGAGTACACGCCCGTGCCGTACTCGCCCGAGCTCGAGGCGGCCCATCTGCCCTCGCCGGCCCGGATCGTCAAGGCGGTCCGGGCCACGTGCGGGTTCTGACGGCCGGTCAGGTCCGGCCCGGTCGGATACCCCTCAGTCCTGATGCTCCACGATGATGGCGAAGTTGGGGCACTCGAACGCGACCTTCTCGGCCTGCTCCTCGGTCATCCCGGAGATGTCGGTGACCTCGGCGATACCGTCCTCGTTCAGCTCGAAGCTCTCCGGCGCGATGTAGAGGCACCGCTGTGCGCCCATGCAGAGGTCATCGTCGACCCGGACGGTGAACGACATGCTGGCTCCCTACCCTTTCCACTGCTGTTCGGTGGCTGTCTCGGCCGTTGTGACGCGTGCAGTTCCGGCGTGACAGTATTGGCCGGTCTTGATTGCCTCTGTCTTGCGTCGGTCCTGTGTGCGATTACGGTACTCTTGAGTACCAGGATTGTAAGCGCACACTTCATACGACTGCTCATGGCGCGTTCGCGCCTGAGCTTTCGACACGCCGACGGGACGGTGCCGGTGGCCGGACGGATTCGTGTGTCGCCCAACGACGTCGAGTTCGACGTCGACGACGGCGAGAGCGTGTACGCCGCCGCGGTGCGCCGGGGCATCCGCTGGCCCTCGATCTGCCATGGTGACGCCGAGTGCGGAATCTGCTACATGGTGGTGACCGACGGTGCCGGGAACCTGTCGGAGAAGTCCAAGCAGGAGGCCGACCGGCTGGCCCTCGGACTCAAGGCCAGGGAACCGAGGGCGCGGCTGGCCTGCCGGACGAGGCTGAACGGTGACGCCGTCGTGGAACGCCGGGGGGTGCGGCAGTGACGAAAGCGGACGCGGGCAAGCCGAGGCTGCGCAGGACCTCCCAGGAGATCCGGGGGCTGCTGCAGGCGGCCGCGTCCAACTACTTCGCGCAGAACGGCTACGCGGGCACCAGTACCAGGGCGATCGCCACCGAGGCGGGGGTGTCCGAGACCCTGCTGTTTCGCCACTTCGGAACCAAGTCGGGGCTGTTCGAAGCGACCACGCTCGAGCGCTTCCGGGTCGCCATCGACGAGTTCGTCGCCCGCTGGGACCGGCGTGCCGTCCCGACCGACACCGACGACTCGCACTCGCGCGCCTACCTGGCCGCCATGCTCAAGCTGATCCGCGCTCAGCGGGGTGTGATGTTCGCCCTGCTCACGCTGGACCGCGACGAGCCCGAGGTCGAAGCCATCCAGGCCGCGGCGATGGAGGCCTTCGAGAAACTGTTGGGCGGGGTCGACCGCCATGTGCTGCGGGGCCCGGACGGGCGGCCGTGGCCGGGGGTGGAGCCGGAGGTCAGCGCGCCGGCGGTCGCGGCGGTGGTGCTGTCGGTGACGTTGCTCGACGAGTGGTTGTTCCCGCCGGGCTCGGGGCGGCCGCCCACTGCCGTGGTGGACG
>Ga0070741_10016159_pt1 | contig 12509 bp, 11 predicted proteins | sample Coa_R1_4_FD_66440 | JGI IMG/M metagenome (GOLD analysis project Ga0070741, IMG submission 66440) | Surface soil microbial communities from Centralia Pennsylvania, which are recovering from an underground coalmine fire - Coalmine... | ecosystem: Environmental > Terrestrial > Soil > Unclassified ...
GGCTTCTTCTCGATCAGCACGGAGACCTGTGGCCCCTGAACACCCGGGAGGGCGCGCTTCTGCCGCACTTCTTCTCCCACCCGGCGCGCCGCCTGCTCGACGGCGTCGTAACCGCCCGAATCGCACACGGCGAAGAACCGCTCCGGTCCCGCCTTTCCGTCGAGGCGGACGCCGCCCGGGAGCGTCACGTCGCCGCGCACTTCTTGCGTCGCGTAGAGCTTCGAGACCAGGCCGCTCGAATCGACCGAGACCAGCGACAGCAAGCAGGGCTTTTCGGTCCGCACCCGGAACCGCAGCGAGGCGGAGGCGGGCACCGTGTCCCCTTCGGCCAGCGCCTTCGGCCCGGAAGGCAGGGAGGCGTATGCGGTCAGCGCCAGCGCATCGCCTTTCGAGCCGATGTAGTCCGGGGTGGGACCCGTCCGGGCGATCAGCAGCACGGTTGCAAGACCCGCCGCGGGCGCGATCACCCACAGCGCCCGCAGCGGCGCCCAGCGGCGCTTCACGACGTTCGCAAGCGTCGCCGGATAGATGAATCGGCGGAAGTCCTCGCCCTCTTTCTCCATCTCCGAGAGGCGCGTGCGGCACCGCTCGCAGCCCGCCACGTGGTCCTTGACCGGCGACCGATCGGGGTCGAGCAGGTGCCGCTCCAGCTTCAGCTCAGATGGGTGGTTCATGCGGCGCTCCGCTCCAGGTACTTGCGCGCGTGCTCGAGGAAGCGCGCCAGCTTGCGCGACACCGTCTTCCTCGAGATTCCCAGCGCGTCGGCCACTTCCTCATGCTCCATTCCGTCGACCAGCACGGCGACGGCGATCGACTGCGTCCTGGTGTCGAATCGCGAGAGCACCCGCTGGACCAGGCGCCTTTGCGGGAGCTCCGGCTGATCGGAGGCGAGGTCCAGATCCACCAGCTCCGTTTCGCCCCTTCTGCCCGTGTTGCGCCGCTCGTTCAGGCAGTGGTTCGTGGCGATGCGGTAGATGAACGGCAGCGCGGTGTCCGGGTCGGCGAGCTTCCCGGGCGAAGCAAGCGCCTTGCGGAACACCTCCTGCGTCGCATCGCGTGCCGCTTCCTGATCGCGCAGCAGCCGGAGGCACCGGCGATAGATGGCCGGCCCCCAGGTCTTGTACAGCCCGGCGATGTGGTCGCCGCTCACGCGCCCTCCACGAAGACCCGACACCCGGGCCGTCCCAGACGGGACACAAATCGTGCGTGGACGTCAACGGATCCATCGCCGCAGGCGCTCCTTCCTGCCGGGATGGACACCACAGGCCTGCCGCCCGGGACAGAAAAGTCTCAGGCCGTCTCGTCGGGGGGCGCGGGGCGCAGCCACGACACGACGAGCGCGACCCCGAGGATCGCCGCGATGATCAGCAGCGAAGTGCCGGTGGGCAGGTCGATCCACTTGAAGAGCAGCATCTTCAGGCCGACGAAGATGAGGATCCCGGCGAGGCCGGGCTTCAGGTAGCGCAGCCGGGTCAGGGCGCCCCGGACCACGAAATAGAGCGCGCGGAGCCCGAGCAGCGCACAGATGTTGCTGGAGAAGACCAGGAAGGGATCGTCGGTGACGGCGAACACCGCGGGGATCGAATCCAGCGCGAACACCAGATCCGTCGTTTCCGCCGCGACCAGCGCGAGCAGGAGCGGCGTCGCCAGGATCTCCCTGCCGTGCTTGACGAAGAAGTGCGGGCCTTCGATGGTGCTGGTGACCGGGAACTTCTTCGCCACCCAGCGGACCACGGCGTTGTCCGCCGGCTCCGCGTCCTCCTCGTCCTTGTGGAAGAGGATCTTCCAGGCCGTGTAGACGAGGATGGCGCCGAAGACGGCGATGATCCAGTGGAACCTGCGCACCAGCGCCACTCCGGCGAGGATCAGCGATCCCCGGAGCACGATGGCGCCCAGCACGCCCCAGAACAGCACGCGATGCTGGTACTTCGGCGGGATGGCGAAGCTGCGGAAGAGGAGGACGAAGACGAAGAGGTTGTCGACCGAGAGCGACTTCTCCAGGAGATATCCGGCGAAGAACTCCAGCCCCTGCTCGCCTCCGTAGTGGAACCAGACGAAGAAGCCGAAGCCGACGGAGAGCACGATCCAGAAGACGCTCCAGCGCACCGCTTCCTTGAACGTCGAATCCTGCGCGCGCGAGGAGATCTTCAGATCCACCGCGAGCACGGCCATCACGCCGATCAGGAAGCCGCCCCAGAGCAGGGGGCTGTCGATGTTGTGGGCGCCGTGATCGACGACGGCCGGGTTCACCGTCGCGCTCCCGAGCCGCGGGGAGTCGAGCGGCTCTTCTGCCGGAAGACGAGCCGCACCGGCACCCGCAGCCGGAACTCCTCGCGAAGCCGGTTGAGGAGGAACCGCCGGTAGGAGTCGTCGACCGCCTGCGGCCGGTTGCACTGGATGGCGACGGTCACCGGCTGCGTCGCCACCTGCCAGGCGTAGCTGAAGCGAACCGGGAACCCGCGGAAGAGCGGCGCGGGGTGCTCGTCCTGCATGCGCTGCACCCAGTCGTTCAGCCTGGGAGTGGGGATGCGGGTCGAGGCCTCGTCGTGCAGCTCGGCCGCAAGCTCGAGAACGGCGTGCACGCGGGTGCCCTGCAGCGCGCTGACGAAGATCAGCGGCGCGAATCCGACATGTTGGAGATGACGCTGCGCCTCTTCCCGCAGCCGCCTGGCCTCTCCTTCCTTGTCCTTCACCAGGTCCCACTTGTTCACGCAGAGGATCACGGCCCGGCCGCGCTCCTCCGCCTGCGCGGCGATTCGCGCGTCCTGGTCCACGCCGAGCTGCGTGGCGTCGGTCAGCACCACCACCACGTCGGCCCGCTCCACCGCGCGCAGGGCCCGCTGCGCGGAGAAGACCTCGACCTTGTCGACCACCTGCCGCTTCTTCCGCAGCCCGGCGGTATCGGTGAGCACGAACTTCCGGCCCTTCCAGACCAGCTCCTCGTCCACCGCGTCGCGGGTGGTTCCCGGCATCGCGGACGCCACGAAGCGTTCCTCGCCGAGCAGCCGGTTGAGCAGCGTGCTCTTGCCGACGTTCGGGCGCCCGAGCACCGCCAGGTGGACGGTGGTGTCGCTCTCGGGCGCATCCGCGTCGGGGGCCTGGGGAAACTTCGCGACCACCGCATCGGCCAGCTCGTCGACCCCGCGGCCGTGCTCGGCGCTGACGGGGAAGACGTCGAAGCCGAGGGCGTGGAGCTCGCCGAGGTCGAGGGCCGCTTCGCGCTTGTTGGAGTCGATCTTGTTGGCGGCCAGGAACACCGGCTTGCCGCCGCGGCGCAAGACCTGGGCCAGCTCCCGATCGGCGCCGGAGAGGCCTTCGACCGCGTCGACCACCAGCACGATCGCGTCGGCCTCCCGCATCGCCGTTTCCGCTTGCTCGCGGACCGCGCGCACCAGTTGCTCGTCGCTGCGGGGCGTGAAGCCGCCCGTATCCACCACCCGGAAGCGCTTTCCGCCTTGATCCGCCTCCGCGTACTGGCGGTCGCGGGTCACCCCGGGAACGTCCTCCACGATGGCCAGCCGGCGCCCGACGATGCGGTTGAACAGCGTGGATTTCCCCACGTTGGGCCGTCCGACCAGCGCGACGAGGGGGAGCACTACGCCGACACCACCGTCAGGCGCCGCGTCGGCGTCCGCTCGCGCCGCGGGGCGCGGTCGACCATCTCCGCCTGGACCCCCCGGAGCGAGGCGACGCTGGCGGAATCGACCCGCACGTTCACCACGTCGCCCGTCGCCGCGTCGCCCTCGAAGTGCACCGTCCAGTTCTCGCGCGAGCGCCCGAACCCGGGATCCTCCACCAGCACTTCGACGAGCCCGCCGACGCGGGCGCGGTGGCGCTGGAGCGTGCGCTCCATCTGCAGCCGCTGCACCTCCTCCAGCCTCCGGAGGGCCACCTCCCGCGGGATCTCGCCCCATTCGCGGAGCTTGAGGAGGGCGCCGGTGTGCGGACGCGGGCTGTAGAGGAAGGAGAAGAGGTTGTCGTACGGCGTGCGCCGGAGGAACTCGAGGTTCTGGCGGTGCTCGTCTTCCGTCTCGCCCGGGAAGCCGCAGATGATGTCGCTGGTGAGGACGACCTCCTTCGGGAGCGCCGCGATCCGCTGCTCGTAGTCTGCGATGGTGTACTTGCGCCGCATCCGCTCGAGCACCGTGTCCGCGCCATGCTGCACGGGAAGATGGAAGTGCGGCATCAGCCGGGGCACCTCCGCGAAGCAGCGCACCAGGTCGGGCGACAGATCCATCGGGTGCGAGGTGGTGAAGCGGATCCGCAGCAGGCCCGGAATGGCGGCGACGCGCCGGATCAGCGCCGCGAAGGTGCAGCCGCCCGCGTACGAGTTCACGTTCTGCCCGATCAGCGTCACCTCGCGGACTCCGACCGCGACCAGCGAGGCGATCTCGCGCGAGATCTCCGCGTAAGGGCGGGAAACTTCTCGACCCCGGGTGTGGGGAACCACACAGAAGGAGCACACATTGTCGCACCCCTTCATGGCGGTGACGAACGCGGTCGCCCTCCCCCGGCTGGTCTCCGGATCGGCCTGGGGAAAGACGTACTGCTCGGTGTCGAGGAACTCCGTCTCGACGCCGCCCTTCTCCACCAGCTCCGGCACCTTCTCCAGGTGGTCGGGACCGAGCACGAAGTCGACGAAGGGGGCGCGCGAGAGGAGGCGATCCTTTTCCTGCTGGGCGACGCAGCCGGCGACTCCGATGCGGATCCCGCGCTGCGCCTTGAGCAGGCGGTAGCGGCCGAGTGCGGAGAAGAGCTTGTCTTCCGCTTTCTCGCGGATGGCGCAGGTGTTGACGAGCACCAGGTCCGCGCCGTCGGGAGCGAAGGCCGCCTCCCAGCCCGCGCGCGAGAGCGCCTCCGACATGCGCTGCGAGTCGGATTCGTTCATCTGGCAGCCGAAAGTGTGAATGAAGTAACGCCGCGCCACGAGAGCGTGGGATATCGCAGAGCGCCCCGACGGCGTCAACGGATTCGGCCTTGACTTGCGGACGGACCTCAGTGGACCCTGACGGGCCATGCGAGCATTCGCTGCCGTCCTCCTCAGCGCCGCTTCGGCCGCGTCCGCCCAGGGCCTCGACCGCGACACGCTCCTCACCGACGCGCCGGCGGTCCCTTCCGTGGGCACGGTTCGCGTCACCGGCTCCGGGGTGGCGACCGAGAAGAGCGACAGCAGCTCCTCGAGCTTCACCGGCACCGTCGCGTGGACGCCGATCCAGAATCTCGGCGCTGACGTCGGCGCCTACTTCCAGGCGGGAGCGCAAGGCCCCGCGGCCCGCGTCCGGTACCAGATCCTCAACCAGTCGGCGCACGGTCTCGACATGTCGGGCGGCATCCGCTTCAAGACCGTCGGCTTCCACCCGGATCAGGGCGAGGTGGAGTTCCTCCTCGCCGCGGGCCGGCGGTTCGGCCAGTTCGAGGTGGTGCTGAACGGCGTCTTCGGGGTGGAGACGGGCGGCGAGAACGGGAAGGACGTGGAGGCGAAGGCGTTCGCCGGGTGGCGCTTCAACGAAGCGGTCCGCGCCGGCGTCGACAGCCGCCTCCAGGCGGAGATCGAGGACGAGGCGGCGCCGATCACCCCGGTCCCCACCGGTCGCGACTACGATCTCACCGTCGGTCCTGCCGTCTCGTGGCTGGTGACGCGCACCATCCAGGTCCAGGCGCTGGTCGGGATGGCGCAGCCGAAGAAGACCAACCTCACGTCGCCGGTCGGCGTGGTCTCCGCGAGCATCGACTTCTAGGACGGCTTCGGCCTGGACGCGCGGTCGACGCCCACAGGGTGCGCTTTACTTGTTCGTCCTCGGTCATGTGGGAATCGGCCCGCGGTTGCTGGGACCGGCGCGCCACCGCCTGCCGGCGCGCTGGCTGGCTCTCGGGTGCCTGCTCCCGGACCTGATCGACAAGCCGCTCTTCTACGCGCTGCTCTGGGCCGAAGGCCACGCCGACGCGCTGATCCGGGGCTCGCGCAGCGTGGCGCATTCGGGCCTCTTCCTGCTCGCGTTGATCGCGCTCGCCGCGGTCGGGCGACGCGCCTTTCTCTGGGCGCTCGCCGCCGGAGTGGCGACCCATCTCGTCCTGGACATCGCGGGGGAGCTGATCACCGGGGCAGATCCCGATTCCTCGATCTGGCTCGCGATCTTCTATCCCGCGATGGGCGCACGATTCCCCCGCGCACACTTCGGCAGCATGCTGGAGCACCTCAAGCTCACGGCCGAGAGCTGGTACGTGGTGGCCGGCGAGGTCGTAGGGGCCGCGCTCCTGTTTCGCGCGTACCGCGAGGGGCGCAAGGCTCAGTCCTCGTAGCCCGCGCGCTGCAATCCTTTGGCGGTGCGGGTCCAGCCCGGCTCGACGCGCACGAACAGCTCCAGATACACCTTCGCCCCGAGCAGCCGCTCGATCTCCCGCCGCGCCTCCGTGCCGATCTGCTTCAGGCGCGCGCCGCCCTTGCCGATCACGATGCCCTTCTGGCTGTCGCGCTCGACCACGATCACTGCCGAGATCCGCACCAGTCCGCGGGGACCTTCGCGCTGCGACTCGTCGAACTGCTCGACCAGGACGGCGGCGCCGTAGGGCACTTCCTGGCCCGTCTGGCGGAGCAACTGCTCGCGGATCAGCTCGGCGCACAGGTCCCGCTCCTGCATGTCCGTCCATTGCTCCTTCGGGAACAGGGCCGGTCCCTCCGGCAACCGCGCGATCAGCGCGTCGAGAAGGCCGCCGACGTTCTCTCCTTTGAGCGCGGACAGCGGATAGATGTCCGTCCACGAATGCAGGTCCTTCCAGCGCTCGATCAGGGGCAGCAGTCGCGAGCGCGGGAGCTTGTCGATCTTGTTGATCACCAGGACGGTCGGCTTGCCCGCGGCCTTCACCTGCTCCAGCGCCTTGCGCGTCGCCGCCTCGATGGCAGGAGATCCCGCCTCGATGAGGAAGAGGGCGATGTCGGCATCCGCCAGGCCCTGCAGCGCCTGCTGCACCATGCGCTGGTTGAGCCCGCCCTTCGCGGTGTGCAGGCCGGGCGTGTCGAGGAACGCGATCTGCGCATCCGGCCGGGTGACGACGCCGAGGATGCGCCCTCGCGTCGTCTGCGGCTTGGGGCTGACGATCGCCAGCTTCTGACCCATCAACCGGTTGAGCAGCGTGCTCTTGCCGACGTTCGGACGGCCGACGATGGCCGCGAAGCCGGCGCGGTGAGGGCGTTCGGGCAAGCGCTCAGGGTACCTTTTCGCTGCGGACGATCTCGACGTGCTCCAGCTTCGTCTGGGCGTTGCCGCCACGGGCGATCTGCGGCACCAGATCCTGTCCCTTCACCACCTCGCCGAAGATGGTGTGCCGGTTGTTGAGGTGCGGCGTGGGCACCTCGGTGATGAAGAACTGCGAGCCGTTGGTGTTCGGGCCCGCGTTCGCCATCGCCAGGAGGCCTGGCTTGTCGAACTTGCGGCCGCTCTGGAACTCGTCCTCGAACTTGTATCCGGGCCCGCCCGTGCCGCTGCCCAGCGGATCGCCGCCCTGGATCATGAACTGGGGGATCACCCGGTGGAAGACCGTTCCGTCGTAGAGCTTCGCCTTGCTCTTCTGGCCGTTGCGCGGATCGACCCACTCCTGCTTGCCCGTGGCGAGGCCCACGAAGTTGGCCACCGTCTTCGGCGCCTCCTTTTCGAACAGCTTGACGACGAGGTTGCCGCGGCTGGTCTGGAAGATCGCGTAGAGATCGCCTTTGCCTTCGGGAATGTTCGACATGCGGATCACATCCTTTGCGTTGAGCTCCCGCGCAGGCGCCTGCGAGGGAGCGGGAGGCGCTGCAGTGGCGGCGTTGTCCTTGCACGCAGAGAGCAGCAGGACCAGGACGGTCGCGGTTCGAACGGTCATAGGGGCGCGCAAAATAGCGAAGGGCGCCGCAGTCCACAAGCGGCGAAATGCGCAGACCGCGTCCTTCACGGAGCGGCCCAGCGTCGCGCGCGCTCGAGCATCTCCAGCAGCAGCCCCGCTTTCTCCTCGGAGTACCGCAACAGCGTCGTCAACCCGCCGTCGACCGCCTGCCGTTTCTTCGCCGCGTAGCGCTCGCGGTCTTCGGCGTGCGCCTTGAGGTAGTCGCGCAGGAGCAGCGCGTCGCGCCAGAGGACCCCGCCCAGCTCCACCACCTGCGCGTCGAACGACACCGGACCGCGCTTGCGGAAGCAGAGGCGGCCGGGAACGAAGGCCTCGCCGAGCGGCTCGTAGTCGGGCAACCGCAGCGACGGGGGCAGCTCGCGGACGCCGATCAGCAAATCGATGATCGGCTTGCCCTCGAGATCCGGCACGGCCGTGCTGCCGATGTGCTCGACCTGCGCGTCGGGAAGCGCTGCCCGGATCCGCGCTGCCTCCTCCGCGGCGAGCTCGGTCCAGCGCGGGTCGGGCGACACCACCTGCACCGGTTCATCGAGCAACGCGCGCTCCAGCAGCGCCGGCTCCTCCAGCGCCGCGCGGGCGGCCGCCTGCTCCGCCTCCTTCTTGCTCCGCCCGCTCCCGCGGCCCAGCGGCGTTCCGTCGAGACGCACCTCCACCTCGTACGACCGGGCGTGGTCGGGGCCGACGACCGCGAGCACCGAATAGTGCGGCGAGCGCCTCCGGCTCTGGAAGAGCTGCTGCAGCTCGGTCTTCGGATCGCGCGAGAGGTCGGTCTGGGCGAAGAGCGGCGCGAGCACCCGCTCCACCACCTCTTCCGTGCGGGGAAGGCCGCAGGAAAGGAGGACCGCCGCGATCACGGCCTCGAGCGCGTCCGCCAGCCGCGCCGCGTTCTCGCGCCCCCCGCTCCGCTCCTCGCCGCGTCCGAGCAGCAGCAGCGGCCCGAGGTCCAGCTTCCGGGCCACCAGCGCGAGCGATTCCTCGCGGACCATGCCCGCCCGCAGCCGCGTCAGCTCGCCCTCCGGCGCATCGGGAAACTTCTCGTACGCGCGCCGGGCGATGAGGAACCCCAGCACGGCGTCGCCGAGGTACTCCAGCCGCTCGTTCGAGCGCAGCACCTCGCGCCCCGGCGAGAGCGAACGCTCGTGCGCGAAGCTGCCGTGCCGGAGCGCTTCCAGCGCCAGCTCCGGCTTCAGCGCCCCCTCGGGAAGACCGAGCCGCGAGGTGAGCAGCGCCACGCGCTCCTGGTCGTTGAGCTCGGCCACCGGAGGAGATTACAGCCGCGCCGCTTCGTCCGCGACCGTGTAGGGATCGGTCTCGCGCCTCGCGATGCGGACCGCGAGGTCGTCGAGGCGCGCTCCATTCTGCGCCAGCCGATCGAGCGCCACCTTCAGCAGCCGGTCGCGCAGCACCTCGACCAGCTCGAACTTCGCGCGCAGCGTCTCGCGCTGCAGGCGGCCCGGTCCGGCGGTGAGGAAGCGGTAGTGAGACTCGATCGCGGCCCAGACCTCCGCCACCCCCTCGTCCCGCGAGGCGACGCACTTGACGATGGCGATCTCGTGGGCGCCCACGTCCTTGCCCATCACGTGGTTCAATTCCAGCATCGAGCGCAGATCGCGCACCGTCCGGTCGGCGCCTTCGCGATCGCTCTTGTTCACCGCGAACAGATCGGCCACCTCCAGGATGCCGGCCTTGATCGCCTGGATGTCGTCGCCCAGGCCGGGGACCACCACCACCACGGTGGTGTGCGCGAGGCGGCAGATCTCCACCTCGTCCTGGCCCACGCCGACGGTCTCGATCAGGATCACGTCCTTGCCCATCGCGTCGAGGACGCGCGCGCAGTCGGAGGTGGCCCGCGACAGGCCGCCGAGCTGGCCGCGCGTCGCCAGCGAGCGGATGAACACGCCCGGATCGAGCGCGTGATCCTGCATCCGGATCCGGTCGCCGAGGATGGCGCCGCCGGTGAACGGGCTGGTGGGATCGACGGCCAGGACACCGACCGTCTTGCCCCGGGCGCGAAGCAGGGCGACGAGGCGGTCGACCAGCGTGCTCTTCCCCGCGCCGGGGTTGCCGGTGATCCCGACGATCTGCGCGCGGCCGGTTCGCGGCCAGAGCTCGCGCAGGAGCGCTTCCGCCTCGGGCTGGGCGTCGTCGATCATGCGCATCAGGCGCGCGGCAGCGCGGACGTCGCCGGCGAGCACGCGGTCGGCCGCGGCACTCATGCCTTGAGCAGCTCGCGCGCGATCACCATGCGCTGGATCTCGCTGGTGCCCTCGCCGATGGTGCAGAGCTTGACGTCCCGGTAGATGCGCTCGACCGGGAACTCCTTGGTGAATCCGTAGCCGCCGTGGATCTGCACGGCGTTGGCGGCGGCGCGGCAGGCCGCCTCGCTGGCGAAGAGCTTCGCCATCGCCGCCTCGTGCGTGTACCGCTTTCCCTCGTCGGCGAGCTGCGCGGCGCGAAAGACCAACAGCCGGGCCGCGTCGAGCTCGGTGGCCATGTCCGCCATCATCCAGCGCAGCGCCTGGAAGTCGCCGATCGGGCGGCCGAACGCCTTGCGCTCCTTCGCGTACGCGACGCTCTCTTCGAGCGCGCCGCGTCCGAGGCCCACGCTGAGCGCGCCGATGGTGATCCGCCCCTTGTCGAGGATCTTCAGGGTGTCGATGAAGCCGCCGCCCACCGCTCCGATGCGGCGCCAGTCCTCGACGAACACGTCCTCGAGCACCAGCTCGGCGGTGTCGCTGGATCGCATCCCGAGCTTCCCGTGCAGCGGGCGCTGGGAGAAGCCCTTCATGCCCTTCTCCAGGAGGAAGGCGGTGACACCCTTCTGCCGCTTCTCCGGGTCGTTGAGCGCGAGGACGACGAAGACGTCGCCGACGCTGCCCTGGGTGATGAACATCTTCGCGCCGTTGAGCACCCAGCCCTTGTCCTTGCGGACGGCGGTGGAACGCATGCCGGCGGCGTCGGAGCCGCTGCCCGGCTCGGTCAGGCCCCAGGCGGCGAGCTTCTTGCCCGCGGCGATGTCCGGGATGAACCGCTTGCGCAGCTCGTCGCTGCCGAAGCGAAGCAGGTGCGAGGTGCCGAGGCCGTTGTGCGAGGCGACCGTCAGCGCCAGGGACCCGTCCCACCGCGCGATCTCCTCGATCACGCAGGCGATGGACAACGCGTCCAGCGCGGACCCGCCCAGCTCCTCCGGGACCGTCATCCCGAGCAGGCCGAGCTCGCCGAGCTCCTTGACCACCTCGCGCGGGAAGCGCTCCTCGCGGTCCCACTCCTGCGCGTGCGGCTTCACCTCGCGCACGCAGAACTCGCGGACCATCGCCACCAGCTTCCGCTGGCTCTCGTTCAGCTCGAAGTTCAACAGGCTCTCCGTCCCCGGGCGCCGGGGTTTCTACCAGAGGAGCGTCACTTGCGCACCACCAGCTCGCCGGCGGCCAACGGCACCGGAGTGTCCGCATCGGCGGCCTGCCGGTAAATCCAGACGTCCAGGGTGTGCTTCCCACTCGACAGCTCGCGCAGCCGCGCAGCGTGACGGCTGCTGAGCCGGAGGGCAAGCTGGTCGTCGTCGGGGGCGAGCGCAGGGTCGAAGATCACGTGGGAGCGCTTGACGCCGTCGATCCAGAGCTCTTCCCAGATCTGGCCGGCCTTGTTCTCCCCGACCGCGCGGGGGAAGTAGCAGCGGCCGAGAATGGGGTCGCCGGCGGCGAACACGGACCGGAGCGCCGCCACATCTTCCTTTCCCCGCTCCAGCTCCCGCGCCGAGAAGACGCAGTTCCCGTACCCGCCGTTCGCCTGGATCCGCCGCAACCCGGAGCGCTCCAGCCATCCCTCGACGGGGACATGCCCGCGCGAGGCCGCGGTGCTGCGCAGATAGAAGAAACCGGCGGCGCCGAGGACTGCCATCGCCGCAAGCGCCCCGACGGCGACGGCGCGCCAGGGGCCCCGCGCGTGCGCTGCAGGCCCCGTCGGCCGCTGCCGGCGCGGTCCTTTCGGCGTTTCCGCCGGCGGAGGCAAGGCGCGCGTCTTCTCCGCTTTTGCGGGCGCGTCCAGCTGCCTGCCGCCGAGCGATCGCGGAAGCGCGTCCAGCGCGGCGATCAGCTCGTCGCAGGTCTGGAACCGCTCGGCCGGCTTCTTGGCGCACATCTTCTCGACCACGCGGACCACCCGGGGATCGCAGGGAACGATCCCGGCGATGTCCGGCAGCGGCGCCTTCACCTGCATGAGCATCACGTCCACCTTGCTCTTCGCCTCGAACGGCTTGCGGCCGGTGAGCAGGTGGAAAGCGGTGATCCCCAGCGAGTAGAGGTCGCTGCGGGCGTCGATCGCGTACCCGGTCGCCTGCTCCGGGCTCATGTAGTACGGCGTGCCGAGCACGGTCTGCCCGGTGAGGTCGGTCTTCGCGTCGAAGAGCTTGGCGATCCCGAAGTCGAGGATCTTCACCTCTCCTGCCGGCGAGAGCATGATGTTGCCGGGCTTGATGTCGCGATGGATGACGTTGTTCGCATGCGCCTTCCGCAGCCCTTCGGCGCATTGCCGCAGGAGTGAGACCACCTGCGCGGCGCCCAGCGGACCCTCCTTGAGGAGCGCATCGAGGGCCCGGCCCTCGAAGTACTCCATCACGATGTACGGGTCCG
>Ga0070741_10016160_pt1 | contig 12508 bp, 8 predicted proteins | sample Coa_R1_4_FD_66440 | JGI IMG/M metagenome (GOLD analysis project Ga0070741, IMG submission 66440) | Surface soil microbial communities from Centralia Pennsylvania, which are recovering from an underground coalmine fire - Coalmine... | ecosystem: Environmental > Terrestrial > Soil > Unclassified ...
TCGGCGTCGCCGCGGCGGGCCAGTTCTCGACGCTCGCGACGATTCCGCGCGGTCAGTTGTTGCGGCCGTTCCCCGAATTCGGGAACGTCTACATGATGCAATCCACCGGCGCCCACTCGATGTACAACGCGGGCATCGTCCAGCTGCGTAAACGCATCACGGGCCTCTGGGGCGGACAGATCAGCTACACGTACAGCCGGTTGAACGACAACCAGTTCGGCGAAGCGAACTACTACTCGGTCAACCCCGGTCTGCAGAACAACTACACCGTCGTCCCGGGCTCGCCGTACTACAACCCGGACGCGGAGTACGGACGGTCGCTGCTCGACTCGCCGCACAAGCTCGTGATCGCGCCGACGCTCAACATCCCGCTCGGACACGATCATGCGCACGCGTCGAGCGGGTGGGCCGACTACGTGCTCGGCGGCTGGTCGGCGACGACCGTCATCACCGTGCAGAGCGGCTTCCCGATCGGCGTCACGCAGAACCAGACGACGACGCCGTTCCTGTTCGGCGGCAACCCGCGTCCGAACGTGACCGGCGCCGACTTCCTGACGTCGGGTGACATCACGGATCGCATCACGTCGAATACGAACGACAACGTGTATCTGAATCCGGCGGCGTTCTCGGCCGTGGCGGCGAACCAGTTCGGCAACGCGCCGCGCACGCTCCCGGGCGTGCTGTCGCCGATGCGGAACAACGTCGACATCTCGGTCAGTAAGCAGTTCCACACGTCTGGCCAGCAGGCGGCGTCGATCCGGATCGATGTGCTGAACCTGTTCAACGAAGTGCAGTGGGCCGCGCCCGCGAGCACGGCGTTCGGCAACTCGGCCTTCGGCCAGATCACGAACCAGGCCAACAACATGCGCATGGTTCAATTTACGCTCAGATACCAGTTCTGAGGTGCAAAGGTGCAGGGTGCACCGTGCAGGGTGCTTTTGGTGCGCGGTGCACCATGCACCCGGCACCGGTGCACCTTGCACCCTGCACGGTGCACCTTGCACTCTGCACGCTGCACGCTGCACCTTGCACGCTGCACCTTGCACCCTGCACGCTGCACCTTCTAGAATCGCGTCCATGAAGTTCCTGTCTCTCCCACTGGCGATTCTTCTCGTTGCACCACTCGCGGCCGAACAGACCGTCACAGGTCAGATTTCGGATTCGCTCTGCAAGGCCAAGCACGAAGAAGCGGCCGAAGATCAGGGCAAGATGTCGGACCACGACTGCACCGTCGCGTGCGTCAAGGGGGGCTCGAAATACGTGCTCCTCGGGTCTGACGGCAAGGTGTACGACATCGCCAATCAGGACTTCAAGGATTTGGAGAAAATGGCCGGCGCGAAGGTCAAAATGACCGGCGATGTAAAGGGAACGTCAATTTCCGTATCGAAGATCGAAGCTCAGTAGTAGACTCGCCGCACTCGACCTCGGTTACTCCCCTTCAAGGAGGTTCGAATGCGGACGTGCCTCGTGACCGCGTGCTGCGCCGTTCTGGCGGCAGCTACTCTCCACGCACAATCGTTTCAAGGCGGCCTTCGCGGTACGGTGAAAGATGCTCAGGGCGTCATCCCTGGCGTCACCGTGTCGCTGGTCAACGAAGCGACGAATGTTGCGCGCGAGACGGTAAGCAACAACGTCGGTGAGTTCTCCTTCCCAGCAGTGGATCCGGCTTCATACACCATCAAGGCCTCGGTCCAGGGGTACAAAACGTTCGAACGCAAAGGCGTCCGCATCGGGACGCAGCAGTTCCTCACGCTCGATGTTGCGCTCGAGATCGGCACGATCGAAGAAACGATCAGCGTCACGGCCGAAGCGCCGCTGATCGAGACGAGCAACGCGTCGACGAGCGAAGTGCTCGACACGAAGCAGCTCGAGTCCATCCCGACGGCGGGACGCAGCGTCTTCCTGATGGCGAACCTCGCGCCGACGGTGCAGACCAGCGGCAACGCGCACTGGAACCGCATGCAGGATCAAGTCGGCAACTCGGCGATGTCGATGGGCGGCGGCGCCGTCCGCGGCAACAACTATCTCGTCGACGGCTTCCCCGTCACCGACCTGCAGAACCGCGCGTCCACGAATCCGAGCATCGAAGCGGTGCAGGACATGAAAGTCCAGATTCACACCTACGACGCCGAAATGGGACGTACCGGCGGAGGCGTGATGAACATGGCCGCGAAGTCAGGCTCCAACGACTTCCACGCGTCGGGCTACACCGTGTTCCGTCCCGAATCGCTCGTCAGCGAACTCCTGATTCCCAAGCTGAAAAATCAGGCGAACACGCCCGAGTACTGGCGTGACGGCGGCGGCGGTGGCGGCGGGCCGATCATCAAGAACAAAACGTTCTTCTGGTTCGCCGGCGAAAAATACGTCGACAACCAGCCGCAGCAGAACAGCTTCCTCGTGCCGACCGCGGCGGAACTGTCCGGCAACTTCGCCGGCGTCACGCGCAGCGGCTCGCAGGTGACGATCAAGGATCCGTTGACGGGACAGCCCTTCCCCGGCAACGTGATTCCGGCGAACCGGATCAATCCGGTCGGCCTCAAGCTCGCGTCGTACCTGCCCAGCCCGAACCTCGGGGCGATCGACAACGGACAGGCGAACTACAGCTACACCGACCTGCTGCCGAACAAAGCGATGCAGGTGACGACGAAAGTCGATCACCATTTCAATGACAAGGTCGCGCTGACCGGCTTCTTCCTGCGCCAGGTGACGCACGAAGCGAGCACGAACTACAACTCGGATCATGACTTCGCCGGGTCGAGCTACCAGCTCGATCGGTCGATCAACACGTTCGTCGCGAACAACACCTACGTCCTGAGCGATTCGACGGTGTTGACGTTGCGCGCCGGCTACAACAAGTTCAACGACAACTACAACCTGAACGACCGTAACGGCAACCCGTTGAACTTCGACGTGTCGCAGCTCGGCTGGCCCTCGTCCCTCACCAGCCAGATGGCCGACACGCACCGATTCCCGTCGATGACGATCACCGGCTACATCGGCAGCGGCTGGACGGCGCGGCAGGCCAACGGCTACTACCAGTACGGCGGCAACGGCACGCTGAGCAAGTTGATGGGCGAGCACAGCGTCAAAGTCGGCGGCGACTACCGCATCATCGGCGTGACGTCGACGAACTACGGCAACTCGACCGGCTCGTTCACCTTCAGCGGCGGCTTCAGCGGCAACGCGCTCGCCGATCTGCTGCTCGGGTATCCGCAGGGCACGAGCGCGGGCATCCCGGTCAACACACCGGTCGACGGATTCGTGAAGTACTTCAGCGGCTACATCCAGGACGACTGGCGCGTCAACGGCAAGCTGACGATCAACTACGGCCTGCGGCTCGAACGCGAAACGGGTCTGGCGGAACGCGACAACCAGATCACCGTCAACTTCGATCAAACGGCCGTCAGTCCGCTGAGCAGCATGGTCAACTTCGTCGACCCGCTCACGAAGCAGCCGCGCCAGATCATGGGCGGCCTCGTGTTCGCCGGTGTCAACGGCGCTCCAACGACGCAGGGCAACCAGCCGGCCTTGAAGCCTGCGCCTCGCGTCGGCGCCGTCTACAGCTTCAACGACAAGACGGTCCTCCGCAGCGGATGGGGCCTCTACTTCTCGCCGTGGAATTATCCGGCGGCGGGCACGACCGGCTGGGGCCAGATCGGCTACTCGGCGACGACGCTCGTGCCGCAGCCGACGACGATCCCGACGGTGACCATGAGCAACCCGTTCCCGAACGGGCTCGTGCAGCCGACCGGCAACACGCAAGGGCTGCTGACCGGGACCGGCGGCGACATCTTCTTCGTCGATCCGAACAAAGGCGCACCGCGCGTGCAGCAGTACTCGGTCGACTTGCAGCGCGAGTTGCCAGGCGGCGTGAGCGTGTCGGTCGGCTACAGCGGTTTGACCGGGACGAACATGGGCTGGGGCGGATCGAGCAACACGTCGATCAACATCAACCAGCTCGATCCGAAGTACCAGAGTCTGCTGACGACAGGTTCGGGGCCGGGCGGCATCTCGCAGCTCGTTCCGAATCCGTTCTTCGGCGTCGCCGCCGCAGGTCAGCTGTCCACGCGGTCGACGATCGAAATCGGCCAGTTGCTGCGTCCGTTCCCGCAGTTCACGAACGTCAACATGCAGCAGTCGACGGGCGCGCGTTCGCAGTATCACGCGGCGATCTTCCAGATCCGGAAGCGCGCCACCGGTCTGTGGGGCGGCACGATGAGCTACACCTTCAGCCGCTTGAACGACAACCAGTTCGGCGAGAGCAACTACTACTCGAGCAACCCCGGCCTCCAGAACAACTACACCGTCGTCCCGGGCTCGGCGTACTACAACCCGGATGCGGAATATGGACGCTCGCTGCTCGACTCGCCGCACAAGGTCGTCATCGCGCCGATGCTGAACGTGCCACTCGGCCGCGGCCACAAGGTCGCGGGCGGCACGCTGGGCGACGCGTTCCTCGGCGGATGGACGGTCACGACGGCCATCACGCTGCAGAGCGGCTACCCGATCGGCGTCACGCAAAACGTCACCGGCACGCAGTTCCTCTACGGCGGGACGCTGCGCCCGAACCTGACCGGGCAACCGCTCCTGACGTCAGGCGACGTGACGGACCGGATCACGGCGAGCGCCGGCTCCGACAACTTGTTCTACAACCCGGCGGCGTTCGCGGCAACGGCGCTCAATCAGTTCGGCAACGCGCCGCGCATGCTGCCCGACGTCCTGTCGCCGTGGCGGAACAACGTCGACCTCGGCGTCAGCAAACAGGTGCGAACGGGCGGCAGCACGTCAGCGTCCATTCGCCTCGAAGTCCTCAACATGTTCAACATCGTCCAGTGGGCCGCGCCCGCGAGTTCGGCGTTCGGCAACTCGTCGTTTGGTCAGATCAACAACCAGGCGAACAACATGCGGATGGTGCAGTTCACGCTCAGGTACCAGTTCTAAGCGGTTAACCACGGAAGGCACGGAACTCACAGAACAACTTCTGTGGGTTCTGTGCATTCTGTGGTTGCCTCTACTCCGCCTTCGAATCGAACTGGATCGCCCCGAACACGTTTCCTTCGGTATCCCTGAAGAACATCAACGCGCCGACGCCGACGATGATCGATTTCGGTAAGGCGACGGTCCCACCCGCTTTCTCCACTCGTTTCGCGGTGTCGTCGATCGAATCGACGGAGATGGTGCATTCGAAGCCAATCGTCGGCTGACCAGGGACGAGGTACCGGCGTCCCTGCAACGCGCCTCGCACGTGCTGCGTCTCACCTTTCGCGGCGGTCTCGATCTGATAGAAGTTCGGCGGTCCCCAGGCGCTGAATTTCCATCCGAAAGCCTGCTCGTAGAACTTGCGCGCGCGATCGCAGTCGTCGGCGTTGATGGCGAAGTGGGCGATGTTTGGCATGCGCGAAATATACGTCCGGACGTCGTGGCGTGCTTGCGCTATAGTGCCAATGTTTGTCGCGCATGCGCCAACGCCCCGACGGCTCGGTTCTGGTACGCACGTATCCCGTCACGTTCCTGCACCGACATACGCTGCCGCCGCACACGCATGACTGGGATCAGCTGACGTACGCCGCGTCCGGAGTCCTGCGCGTCGAGACCGCGGACGCGAGTTGGATGGTGCCGCCGCACTGCGCCGTGTGGGTACCCGCGGGCGTCGAGCACAGCGAGGAAATGCACCCGCCTGTGTCGATGCGCAGCCTGTTCCTCGCGCCCAGGATCGCCAAGGCGCTTCCGCGCGAGAGCCGAACAGTGAACATCTCGCCGCTGCTGCGCGAGCTGATCCTGCATGTCAGCCGCAAAGGCGCGCTCGACGCGCGGGACCCGTCGCACGCGCATCTGATTGGCGTGCTGCTGGATGAAATCTGCAGCGTCACGACCGTGCCGATGCAGCTGCCACTGCCCCGCGATCCGCGCGCGTTGCGGCTCGCGGTCGCGTTGCAGAACAGGCCGGGTGACATGGCGTCGGTCGCGGTCCTCGCCCGACGCGCCGGCGCGAGCCGCCGCACGATCGAACGGCTGTTCGTGGCCGAAACGGGCCTGAGCGTCGGCGACTGGCGACGCCGGCTGCGGCTGCTGCACGCCGTCCGCTTGCTCGCCGGCGGCGAGTCAGTCACCAACGTGGCGCTCGAAGCCGGTTACTCGAGCGTCAGCGCGTTCGTCGCGGTGTTCAAGAAGGTGTTCGGGGTGACGCCGGGGCGTTACAACTCTCAAGTCTCAAGTCTCAAGTCTCAAGTCTCAACTCTCAATTTCAGAGTTGAGCGTTGAGAGTTGAGCGTGGCCGGAGCGCTGGCGGATCAACCCGATGATCCACCACACAGCCGCCAGCGCAACGACGATCATTGCCCACCGCATCACGCTGACGAAGAACAGCGCGTCGATCGCCGGCCACTCGACTCGATACTGACGCAGCGTCGCATAGCGATCCGCGAGCCAGTGCCACGCCGTGTGCGCGACGATCGCGGACAGGATGATCGTCCCCATGCGCTCTTCGACGACGTAGCGGAACAGGATGGCGAGTGCGGGCAGCGCAATCGCGAGGACGAGCAGCTGGCCGAGTTCGACGCCGACGTTGAACGAGAACAACGACGTCAGCAAGTGCGAACCCGCGAACTGCAGCGTCTGCCGCAGCGCGAACGAGAACCCGAAGCCGTGGACCAACCCAAATCCGAACGTGATCAGCCATCGCCGCCGGACGTTGGCGCCGACGATGTTCTCGAGCGCCATGTAGACGATCGACGCGGCGATCAGCGTTTCGATCAGCGGCGGGAACCAGAGCGCATCGGGCGCGAGGTTGTACGCCGACGCGAAGAGCGTGATCGAGTGCGCGACGGTGAACGACGTGATCACCGCGATCAGCGGCTTGATCTTGCGGAATGGGATCACGAGGCAGAACAGGAACAGCAGGTGGTCGGTGCCGTCGAGGATATGCGCGAACCCCAGCTTCACGAACTGAAACGCCGCTTGCGTCCAGCTCGGATCGAGGTGCACGAGGCCCGGATCACCAGGCAGTTCGAACGCGCGCACCGCGCCGCCCGGCGGCATGAAGCGAATGACGGTCAGCGTGTGGATGCCGAGGCGTCCGAATTTCGGATTGATCGAGAACCGCGACTGATCGGAATGGATCGGGAACTCGAAGAGCACGTCGAGCAATCCCTGCGACCACGGAAATTCGGTGTCAGAAGGTAGCCTGGCACCGGTCACGTGCGCGAGCGCCTCGTCGTAGGACGTGAACGACCGGTCCGACTGCAGCGACGCGCGAACCTCGGCGACCTTCGGATACGGCAGCTTCTGATCGTTCTCGTAGACCTCGAGGAAGTCGGCGATCCACAACGTCGCCGCATCGCGCAGTGTCTTGTCGGCGCGCTCGAGGTCGAGCATCTCCGAGTTGCGCGCGCCGCGCTTCGGGTAGTCCATGTCACGCATCGCCAGAAGCGGCACGCGCAGGACGAGCCGCAGCCGCGACCCTTCGGGCTTGAAGAACGTCTGGACGGTGACATCGTTCGGGATTTCGTGCGCTCGAACGGGCGCGGCGGCCAGCAGACAAATAGCGACAAATAAAAGAGTTCGCTTCCCCATGGGTATTGCTGGAAGTATACTTGCCGCCTCCGAGGGGAGGGATGAGAAATATGAAGCGTAACGTGTTGATCGGGAGCGGATTTATCGCCCTCATTGCCGCGCTCGCGATTGGCCAGACAGTCGTCGAGAAGCGCGCCGAGGCCCAGGCGAAGAATACGGTTCAGGCGCCGCGATTCGAAGTCGATCCGATGTGGCCGAAGCCGCTGCCGAACCACTGGCTGTACGGCAACGTGATCGGCGTCGGTGTCGATTCGCGCGACCACATCTTCATCATTCACCGTGGTGAAGGGAATCTGAACCCGAAAGAGATTTATCACACCGCCAATCCGCCCGCCGCCGACTGCTGCGACGTCGCGCCGCCGGTGCTCGAGTTCGACGCCGAAGGCAACTTGGTGAAGGCGTGGGGCGGACCGGCCAAGAACGGCGAAAAGTACGACTGGCCGGGGAGCAACCACGGCATCACGCCGGACAGCAAAGGCAATCTCTGGATCGGCGGCAACGGTCCGGATGACGGCCACATCCTCGTCTTCACGCGCGACGGGAAATTCGTCAAGCAGTTCGGCTTCCCGTACGCGAGCGCCGGCAGCAACGACATGTGGGCGTTCAACAAGGTCGCCAAGATCTCGCTCGACGAGCAGGCGAACGAAGCGTACGTGGCCGACGGCTACGGCAACCACCGCGTCGCGGTGATCGACATGGACAGCGGCAAGATCAAACGGTACTGGGGCGCGTACGCGAACAAGCCGGACGACACGAACCTCGGTCGCTACAACCCGCAGGCGCCGCCGGCGCAGCAGTTCAGAAACCCGGTGCACTGCGCGGTGCCATCCAACGACGGCCTCGTCTACGTCTGCGATCGTCCGAACGACCGCATCCAGGTCTTCTCGAAGGACGGCAAGTTCCAGAAGGAAGTCTTCGTCGAGAAGAACACGCTTGGCGACGGCGCCGTGTGGGACATCGCCTTCTCGAAGGATCCGCAGCAGACCTACTTCTACCTGGCCGACGGCGCGAACGAGAAGATCCACATCTTCGATCGCAAGTCGATGACGGAGCTCACGAGCTTCGGCGACGGCGGCCGCTACCCGGGCGCCTTCTACGCCGTGCACTCGATCGCGACCGACTCGAAGGGCAACATCTACACGACGGAAACCTACGAAGGCAAACGCCTCCAGAAGTTCGTCTACAAAGGCCTCGGTCCGGTCACCAAGAAGGACCAGGGCGTGGTATGGCCGACGAAGACGTCGACTCACTGAAGGTTCAATAGGTTCAGGGGGTTCAAGGGGTTCAGGAGGTTCAACTCCTGGACCCCTTTTTCTTTTTCTCCGAACCTCTTGAACCTCTTGAACCTCTTGAACCTCTTGAACCTCTTGAACCTCTTGAACCTCTTGAACCTGCCAGTTGTATACTCCGTCCCCATGAGACGCATTTTTCTCCTCTCGGCGTTGGTGAGTGGCGCGGTCACAGTCGGCTTCGCGCAGACAGCGGCATTGAAGGTCGAACCGCTGTGGCCGAAGCCGTTTCCGGTGGCGAAGCACTGGATTCTCGGGTCGGTGACCGGCGTCACCGTTGACGCGCAGGATCACATCTGGGTCGTGCATCGCGGCGTCGATTCGCTGCAGAACAACGAAAAGGGACCGACGCTCGAACCGTGGGCGAGCCAGTGCTGCTTCTCGGCGCCGCAGATCCTCGAGTTCGATCCGGCCGGCACGCTCGTCGCGAGCTGGGATGTCGGCGCGAACAAAGGCTACGACTGGCCGCACGATCCGTCGGGCATTGCCGTGGACAAAGCCGGCAACGTCTACGTCGGCGGCGGACTCGCGCCGTCGGCGCTGCCGGCCGGACGCGGACGAGGTCCCGCGCCGGAAGGCGCGGCTGCTGCGGCTCCGGCGCGCGGCGCGCGCGGCGGTGATGCGCCCGCGGCTGGTCGCGGCGATGCGGCAGCGGCGCAAGGACGTGGACGCGGCGCGGCGCCGGCTCCACCGCCGCCACCCGCAACCGCCGTGCTCAAGTTCGACAAAACCGGCAAGTTCGTCTCGGCGATCAGCGGCGTGGAGCGCCCGCTCGCCGTCGCGGTCGACGATGCGGCGAACGAACTGTACGTGGGCGATGACGGTCACGGCCGCATCGCGGTTTTCGACACGGCCACCGGCGCGCAAAAGCGCGAGTGGAAAGCGAACGGCGACGCGTTCAAGACGATCGCCTGCGTGAAGGTCGGCAAGGACGGCATGGTCTACGTCTGCGACCGGGGCAACAACCGCATCCAGGTGTTCTCGAAGGACGGCAAGTTCCAGAAAGAAGCGAAGGTCGCCGCCGACACCAAGGGCGACGGCTCGGTGTGGGATCTCGCCTGGTCGCCTGATCGCAAGACGCTCTACGTCGCCGACGGCCACAACAAGAAGGTGTGGACGCTCGACGCGGCGTCGCTGCAGACGACGGGCAGCATCGGTCAGGGTGGACGGTATCCTGGCGAGTTCTACGGCGTCAGCGCGGTTGCCGTCGATTCGAAGGGCAACCTCTACACGGGCGAGACCTACGAAGGGAAACGCGTGCAGAAGTTTGTAAAGCGATAGCACGAAGCTCACGAAGTAACACGAAGATCACGAAGCGTCTTCGCGATCTTCGTGGTCATGAGGATGTTGATGATGAAACGCAATCTTTGGATCGGTTCGACGTTCGTCGCGCTGATGCTCGCGCTCGGCGCGGGCCAGCTGCTGCTCGAGAAGAAAGCCGACGCGCAGGCCGGCGGCAAGGTGCAGGTGCCGCGCTTCGAAGTGGACCCGACGTTCCCGAAGCCGCTGCCGAATCACTGGTACCAGGGCATGTCGATCGGCGTCGGCGTCGATGCCAACGATCACATCTGGATCGTCCATCGTCCGGACACGGTCAACGCGCTCGAAGCTGCCGAAGACGCGAAGACCGGTGAGTGCTGCGCGAAGGCGCCGCCGATCCTCGAGTTCGATCAGCAGGGCAATCTGCTCCGCCACTGGGGCGGCAGCGACGGCGACGGCTATCAGTGGCCCTCCTCGAACCACGGCATCACCATCGACCACAAAGGCAACGTGTGGATCGGCGGCAACGGCGGCGGCGACGGTCTCGTGCTGAAGTTCACGCAGGACGGCAAGTTCCTGAACATGTTCGGCAAAAAGGGCGTGCCGATCGACAGCAACAGCACCGAGCACTTCGGCATGGTGGCCAAGATCTTCGTCGACGCGAAGGAGAACGAGGCGTACATCGCAGACGGCTACGGCAACAAGCGCGTGGCGGTCATCGACGCCGACACCGGCAAGTTCAAGCGCTACTGGGGCGCGTACGGCAACAAGCCGGACGACACCAACATGGGCCGCTACAATCCGGATGCGCCGCCCATCCAGCAGTTCCGCACGCCGGTGCACTGCGCCGAGATGTCGAAGGATCGCCTCGTCTACGTGTGCGACCGAGTGAACGATCGGATCCAGGTGTTCACGCCCGAAGGCAAGTTCGTCAAGGAAGCGTGGGTCAGCAAGCGCACGCTCGGCGACGGCTCGACGTGGGACATCGCCTTCTCGAACGATCCGCAGCAGAAGTACATCTACCTCGTCGACGGCCACGACGAGAAGATCTGGATTCTCGATCGCCAGTCGCTCGAGATCCTCACGAGCTTCGGCGACGGCGGCAAGATGCCGGGACAGTTCTACGCCGTCCACAGCATCGCCACCGACTCGAAGGGCAACATCTACACGACCGAAACCTACGACGGCCGCCGCCTGCAGCGCTTCCTCTTGAAAGGCATGCAGACGGTCACGAAGGGCGAGGATCAGGGCACCGTCTGGCCGCGCTCGTCGACGCGCTGACGGAATGGCTAAAGGCTAATGGCGCAAGGCTGATGGATGTCGCGCGACCATGGACCATGGCCGCGGAGATCCATTAGCCTTGAGCCATCAGCCATGAGCCATGGCGCTGGCGGCGTGACCCGCCGCGACTTCCTCGCCGCCTCCGCCCTCGTTCCCGCCGCGTTCTGGCCGCAGTCCGACTCGGAACGCTTTCTCGCGACGGTTCCCCTTGGCAATCCCGGCGGGGCGCCCACGGCGCCACTGCATCGGCTCCTTGGCAATGGTCTCGACGCTCGCCTGTTCACCGACCTGTCGGCGATCGATCCGCGCGACCCGAAGACGCTGATCACACCGAACGATCGCTACTACATCCGCACCGCGAGTCCCGGTGACGTTGCCGGAGCGGCACGCTTTCGCCGAACGGACCTCGCTGCGCTCGAGCGCGACGCTGTTCGCGTGGGACCCTACGTGATGGAATGCGCCGGCAACGCAGACCCGGCGAACTTCGGCCTCCTCAGCGCCGCGGCGTGGGAGGGTGTGCCGGTGCCGGCGCTCCTCGACCGGTTGCCGAAGCCGGCGCCGAACGCGCGCGTGCTCGTCACTGGCGTCGACGACTCGGGACCGGCGAGGACGTCGGTCCCCGGAGCGAGTTGGATCTTTTCGCGCGATCAATTGGACCGCGCCCTGCTCGTCACGCGCATGAACGACGCAGCGCTGCCCCAGCATCACGGCGCCCCCGCACGTTTGATGGTGCCAGGCTGGTACGGCTGCGCCTGCATCAAGTGGGTGGACCGGATCGCGTTCGTGGCGAACGACGCGCCCGCCACGAGCCAGATGATCGAGTTCGCCGAGCGGACGCATCAGCCATTTGACTCGCCTGGAAAGCTGCGCTCGCTCAGGGCCGCCGACTACGAGCCGCCGGTGATCGACACGGCCGCCATCCCGGTCCGCGTCGAGAAGTGGGCCGTCCGCGGCCGCATCGAGTACCGCATCACCGGCATCATCTGGGGCGGCACGAAACCAACCAACGCGCTGTCGATTCGGTTCAAGGTCAACGAGGCGTGGGCCAAGGTCGACGACTGCCCTTTGGCCGCATCGCCCCTGACCTGGAGCACCTGGACGCACAC
>Ga0070741_10016161_pt1 | contig 12507 bp, 10 predicted proteins | sample Coa_R1_4_FD_66440 | JGI IMG/M metagenome (GOLD analysis project Ga0070741, IMG submission 66440) | Surface soil microbial communities from Centralia Pennsylvania, which are recovering from an underground coalmine fire - Coalmine... | ecosystem: Environmental > Terrestrial > Soil > Unclassified ...
GAACGCTTTGGGATGGACTTGCATGACGGCATTATTCAATCTATCTATGCCGTCGGCTTGACACTCGAAGAAGCAGAAAATCGAATCGAGGACGAGCCGCGCGAAGCAGGAACGCGGGTGCAGCAGGCAATTCACAGTTTGAATGATGTGATACGCGACATTCGCAATTATATTCTGGATTTGCGCCCACAGCGATTTCAAGGGCGCGATCTAGCGCGCGGTTTAGAAGAACTGGCGCGGGAGCTGCGGGCAAATACATTTCTGACGGTGAATCTGATGTGCGATACGCTTGAACCGGATTTGCTAACCCCTGAACAGACCGTAGAAATTTTACATGTCGCGCAAGAAGCATTGACGAATATCCGCAAGCATGCGCGGGCGAGCGTGGTGGACATTGATTTGATACGCGACGCCGATGCGGTGGTTTTGGAAATTCAAGACAATGGAGCGGGGATTGATGCGACGCGGTGGGAGAATAGCGGCGGGCACGGATTAAAGAATATGCGGGAGCGCGCCCGCGCGCTCGGCGGCCATTTGCGGATCGAGTCGGGAGAGGGTAGTGGTACGCGGGTGGTGATGAAGATTTTCCTCAAGTAGGCTTGTCCCTCCCTTCTAGGGACATTCGCCCCTATTGGCGCGTTCCTCGTTCTTTTATACTCCTCGACGATGGAACGCATTCCCATTTTGCTTGCCGATTGTCATTTGAACGTGCGCGCTCATATCCTGGCGCGGCTCGAACGCGAACCTGCGTTCGCCATCGTCGGTGTCACGGAAACCAGCCGCGACACGATTGCAGGTGTAGAGGCAACGCATCCCTCTATTCTCCTGATTGACCCCTCCATGCGCGACGGCAACGGGTTAGACGCCATTCGTGCTATTCGCGCCGCGTCGCCCGATACCACTGTCGTCGTTTTGAGCGCGTTCACGGACACGGCGCAAAAAATCGAGCTGGAAAAAATGGGAGTGCGTTCTATCCTCAATAAAGGGATTGAATCGTACCAGTTGATTAATACGCTGCGCGCCGCCGCGCAGCAAACCCGAAATCATCCTGCATGGAATGGAAGGGAATAATTATGTCTGCTTCTATGATGAATCGTCGTGAATTTTTGGCGCTGGCGGGAGCGACGGGCTTGGGGATTGGCGTCGTCGCGTGCGCCACGCCACCTGTACCCTCTGCGCCGCCTACATCAGCCCACTCCAACGAGCAACCGCCGGCCGAGCCGACACCGGATCAAGCACAAGTCGTCGCCGACATGGATGCGATGCACGAAAAGGGCGTAACGGATTTTGTCAATGGGATTCAGAAAAATTCGGAAACATTCTGGGCCCCGAAAATGCCGTTCACAATGGACGGGGATACAAAGGTTTTTGAAATTGCGATGAAGCCCGTGAAATGGGAAATTCAACCGGGTGCGGTGGTGGATAGCTATTCGTACAACGGTATTGTGCCGGGCCCTGAAATCCGCGTGACGGAAGGCGATAAGGTGCGCTTTGTGGTGAAGAATGAGTTACCCGAAAGCAGCGCGATTCACTGGCATGGGCTTCATACGCCGAACAAAATGGATGGCGTGCCGTTCGTGACGCAGCCGCCGATTAAACCGGGAGAAACGTTTACGTATGAATTTGTCGCCAAGCCGATTGGGAGCCATATGTATCATTCGCACCACAACGCGGCGGATCAGGTGACGCGCGGGCTGCTTGGGGCGTTTATTGTTGAACCGAAAGACAAGAGCAAAGAACCCCAGTACGACAGCGACTATACGCTGATTTTGAATGATTATAACGTCGGTCTCACGTTGAACGGCAAAGGGTTTCCAGCGACTGCGCCGATTATTGCCAAAGTGGGGGAACGAGTGCGTGTGCGGTTTATGAATGAGGGGTTGATGATTCACCCGATGCACCTGCACGGGTATTATATGAATGTCATCGCTCAAGATGGCGCGCTCTTGCCCAATCCGTATCAATGCGATACGTTGAACGTGGCACCGGGGCAGCGCTTTGATGTGATCATCGAAGCAGATGAAGAAGGCGTGTGGGCATTCCACTGCCATATTCTGACGCACGCGGAATCACCGCATGGGATGTTCGGAATGGTGACGGCGTTGATTGTGAATAAAGCGTAGGTTGTTCTACCGCAGAGAACGCAGCGCGAATATGAGTTAAGGACACCGCCCATTGTTGGGCGGCGTCTTTGTGTACGGGCAGACAGCGGATAGAAAATGGAATTGTATTTTCTCTAGCGGGATGACTGATTGGAGGTCGTTGCGCCGTTCGCGCTTGATGGGGGTTTGGCGTTGAGCGTGGTTGGCTGGTTCGCCGCGTTGCTGTTGGCGGCGTTGAGCACAGACGGTTTGGACTGGATCGCCGCGTTTTGCTTTGGAGCGGCGTTTTGTTTTGCCGCCGCTGCGGCCTTTTGTTTTGCCGCCGCGATTTGCCTCTCCAGCTCTCTTTGTTTGGCAATCAGCGGTTCCACATTCAAGAGCATCGCGTTTTGTTCGGGGTTCTTGCATCCGCACGCTTCGCGCACTTGATCGCCACTAAAGGCGAACCCATCATATTGGTTTTCCCCGCCTTGAATAACCCAGTCGCCGAGCGCCAGCGGAAAACGCGGGTCGTCGGCGGGAATCCACATTCCATTATACAGTCGGGCAAAGTGCATGTGTGTGCCGGTCGAGTAGCCGCCTTCACAGGAGGGATGACCAATGCGGTCGCCGACTTGGACTTGAGTGCCGATTGCCACGCGTGCGCTGGATGAGATGTGCATGTACATGAGCGCCCAGCCGGTCCCTTGATACCCATCTCCATCGAGGTCTTCAATGATACGACCATTTTCCGCTTGCACGATTTTGCCCGGTGCGACGGCGAGCGCCCATTCGGGAGAAACCTTGCAGGTGCCGCGCGTCGAGTCTGGTGCAAAATCTACCGCCGCCCAAGGGCTGCCCTCCGCCCAGCCATTGTGGGGCCCGCCGGTGAACCACCACGTATCTCCGTCGCTCCAAGGAAGAGCGAGAGCTGGAGCTATGGTTTTGGCGGGAATCACGCTCTTGATTTCATAGTCATAGGGATTGCCAAAGAACTTTAAATAAGTTTCGAGGAACGCATAGTTCGTGACCTGCTCCGTAAATGTGTCCCACGAGCTGGAGCGCGCAATCACGTTCTGCACCGCCGCCGAGCCGGGATTCAAATCAACAGGTAACTCGACTCGATCTCCGTCGAACAGCGAGAGCGTAATGAGCTGATGTCGCATCCGCGCGTAATATGCGGCGTTGAGCCGTACGGCGACCCATGACGCCTGATTGAACAATCCCGCATACGGTAGTTTCATATAGCCCATGGGGTATGCGAGCTGGAGCTTGGTGGGGTTGCGCTGCGTCACCCAGCCGCTTTTCAATTCAAGGATTGCAAGCAAGATACGTGGTCCGACACTGAAACGCTCTGCGACGAGCTGAATAATTTCTGGCCCCGTACGCACCTTCCCTTCGACCAGTTCACGATAATTGACCAAGTACCCGTTATACTGATTGGCGAACGCATTGACGTCAAAGTCTTTATACGCAGGACCATAGACGACTTCACTGTCCGGCACCAATCTATCCGCAGGACCCAAATGGGTGACAGTTGCGCGCGGTGGAGCCGCTGTGATCTTGAGAACTTGGCCGACTTGTACGAGATTCGCCTTCTTGATGCCGTTCCATGCCATCAGATTCTGGAGGGTTACGCCAAAGCGCGCGGCAATGGTAGCCAGCGTGTCGCCGCGCCGAACAGTGTAGGTTTGGGTTACGGGTTGAGACGGGGTAGTCGTGTCATCGCTGACCGTATAAGGCACTGGCTGCCATTCTTCCTCTGCTGCCTCATTAGAATTGAGCAGGTCTGTGGCAGGTTCGTGTACCTGCACATCGTCATCGCTGGTGTCCACAGGGTCGCCCGTCTCTGCGTTTGCCTCTATTGTATTTGCAGTTTCGTCGTCAGACCGTATCATCGGGAGCGCGGTTGGCTCCGTCTCCGCACTGGATTGGATTTGGTCTGCCGAAGGAGAGAATAGCCGGGGGAGAGTTGTGACAAGGAGCTGCCCACAGCCAAAGAGCGCGAAAAGAACGAACAGCACTTGGAATAGGACGCGTAGGCGCGAGGGTCGAGCGTACATAAAAAGAGTCTTGCTTCCTTTCTCGGATTTGCTCGGTGAGGCTATGCCCACAGTGGCTGTGAGCAGCAGACATTCTATTGGAACCGCAAACTCTTAATTAAGCAACAACACGAGGCGTCTACGACGATGTAACCCAGGTTACTCGGATGGGGAATGTTACGGCGGGATAATACCCTACTTTAGCGGCAAGTCAAATCCCTATCTTCTGTAAAAGAAATCCTACCCCTGCCCAAGTCACTCAAAGGATAATTTGGGGCAAGCTGGTAAAAGAAAAGAGATGTCCAAGTTACAACCTTTGATTCTGGTGCGTGAAGAGGACCCTGCGGTGGCCCGCGCGCTGCTGGATGGATTAAAGCGTGAGGGCTATAACGTGGTCTGGAAAAATACGGGGGCAGCGCGCCCGTGCTTGCATTAACGGCGGTGACCGACCGGATGGCAGCGGGCGATTTATCAAGCCGCGCCACCGTCAACAATCAAGTTGCCTGCGCGCTGATCTTCGAGCCAAACAAACAGCGCGGTAAATTCGCCGACATTACGCAACGTCAGCGTCCATTCATTCACCCGCCTAGTCATGCGCTAACACATTCCTCCGCAAGCGCCACCGCCCCCCACAGCGGCGCATCATCGCCGAGCGCGGCGGGCACAATATCTATACTCATCTGCGGCAGCGCCGTTTGCCGCGCCACCTCGCGCAATACCTGCCAAAAACGGTCTCCCGATTTCGTCACACCGCCGCCGAGTATAACGCGGGCGGGATTCATCAAATTAATGCTATTGCCAATGCCGATGCCCAATGCCCATGCCGCGACCTTGAGCGCGCCCCATGCCAACTCATCGCCTTGCGCGGCAGCGGAAGCGACGATTTGCCCAGTGATGGCGTTGAGATTGTTGTTCATAATGCCGCGCAAAATTTGACCGCGTTCCGGTTGCTCGACTAACCATTCGCGGGCGCGCTGCGCGATATAGGGTCCCGACGCGAGGCGTTCGACACAGCCGCGTTTGCCGCAAAGACAAATCGGACCATTCGGGTCAACGACGGTATGACCAATCTCGCCGGCCATGCCATCCACGCCGTGCCAAATCTTGTTATCCAGTACCCAGCCGCCGCCCACGCCAGTACTCACGGTCAAATACAAAATACTTTTACAGCCCTTGCCCGCGCCAAAGCGATATTCGCCCCATGCCGCGACGTTGGCATCATTGTCCACGCACGCGGGCGCACCAAATTCTTGTTTCAACAAGTCCGCCAGCGCGATATTTTCCCACCCCGGCACGTGATGGGAGAGACGCACTGTTCCCGACTGCGCTTCGACCGGACCTCCAAAGCTTACACCAATTGCCGCCGGTTGTGCGCCCGCTAACAGCTCGCGCGCGGCGGCAAACATTTTTTGTAAATCGGATTGCGCGGTGGGGTTTTCGCCCGATATGACGCGTTTGTGCCCGCGCCACTCGCGGTCGCCGCATCCGATGATGCCTGCGGTGTGTTTGGTGCCGCCAAAGTCGAGGGCGAGCAAAAGCGATGTCATATGTAATGTTTATTCCCTTCTCGCGCGTTTGCCAGTTGTCGGTGTCAAAGCGCGTCGGGACAGCCGATAGCGGCAATGCGCGCGCAAGTATATTCCCTTGATCACGTCTTTGCGCGGATTGAGGTCGTTCGGTCGAATCATATCCACGACATCGGCGAGATAGGGATGCGGGGTATGGGCAATGACGAGCGCATCGGACTTTATCGTTTCGCTTGGTCGTGAACGATTCCTAGATACAGCTTCATCAGCTCAAGCTCCACGCTTCGCCGTACGCGTACAGATTTGGCCCGCTCGGACTGCGCTCGGTGAAATCAATTTTTAATCCATCCGCGTTGTATCCATCGGGCGAAAGTATTTCGTCAATAGATTCGCGCAGACAACGCTCAAAATTTGGATTCGATGGATCGCATGTTACTACAATCCCGCGCGGATTCAAGACACATTCCTCGCTCGGCAACCCTTTCGCGCCCCTCGCGCAGCCAGAGCAACACATGGCGTCCGCACGCATGTTGCTGGTCAATAAAGCCGCGTAGGTCGTGCCACTTGGTTTTGTCCATGCGGTTTTCGTCGTACGTTTTTTGCCACTTGCCGTCAATGCCCCTTGCTGGTATGCTGTCCGATTTCGTCCGACAGCAATCTTGCCAACGCGCATGATTTGACTGATACTAGCCGCACTCACTGGAACGCGGGTTGTACAAACGAATAGGGAGACACGGATGGAATCATCGAACCGCAAGGTACAGGTCGCCATTCTCGGTTCGGGCAACATCGGCAGCGATTTGATGTTCAAATTGCTCAAGCAGCCCGGTCCTATGCAGCTCGCGCTCATGGCGGGCATCGAATCGCAGTCCGAAGGTCTGGCGCGGGCGCGTGCGCTCGGCGTACCTACAAGTGACCAAGGCATTCAAGCGATTCTTGATAACCCAAACATTCAAATCGTATTTGATGCCACCAGCGCACCCGCGCATGTGCGTCATGCCAACATATTAAAGCAAGCGGGGCGCATTGCGATTGACCTCACGCCCGCCGCGCGGGGTCCGTATGTTGTTCCGCTGGTGAATCTCGGCGAGCATCTGGACGAAAACAACGTCAATCTCATCACCTGCGGCGGACAGGCGACCATTCCTCTCATTCATGCGATTCAGCGCGTGACGCCGGTGGATTATGCCGAAGTGGTGAGTACTGTGGCGAGCCGTTCGGCGGGGCCCGGCACACGCCAGAATATTGACGAGTTCACCTACACGACAGCGCGTGCAATGGAAGTGATCGGCGGCGCGCAACGCGGCAAAGCGATCATTATTCTCAATCCCGCCGACCCACCGATTCTGATGCGTAACACGATTTACGTTCTCCCCGCCGCGAACAAAGTGGACGAAACCGAAATCAAGGAATCGGTGGAGCAAATGGTCGCAGCCGTGCAAGAATATGTGCCAGGCTATCATTTGAAAAATCCGCCCGTCTTTGATCTGCGCGAGACGCCCAACGGCAAACGCTTGATGATTGCGATGCTGTTAGAAGTGACGGGCGCAGGCGATTGGCTGCCCACGTACGCGGGCAATCTCGACATTATGACTGCGGCGGCGCAGCGCGTGGGAACAGTATTTGCCGCGCGGTTACTAGCGGCGAACGACGGAGGACGGACGCAGCCAGCGGATTAGAGCGGATAAGCGGATGGCAACCGCCAGCACTGACCGCCAACGATGGACGGAGGACGGATGGGCAATAGACAATGAACAAATGAATGCACAATGCAGAATGCTTGCACCACAGTGTGGTACACACTGCAAAATGCTAATGGCTTTCGACTAATGGCTAATTGCTAACGACTAACGACTTAGGACTAACCTAATGAAACCACCACGCGTTACGGACACAACTTTACGTGATGGCTCGCACCCGATGCGCCATCAATTTACGCGGGAGCAAGTACGGGCGATTGTTACAGCATTGGATAGTGCAGGCGTACCGATTTTAGAAGTGACACACGGCGATGGGCTGGCGGGGTCGTCCATTCAATACGGCTTTTCGCGCGAGAATGAAATGGATTTGATTGAAGAAGCGCGGCGCACCGCACAACGGGCTAAAATCGCCGCGCTGCTCATTCCCGGCATCGGTACGCGCAAAGAATTAAAAGAAGCGACGGCGCGTGGGATTCAGGTCGTGCGTATCGCTACGCAATGCACGGAAGCGGACATTTCGCAGCAGCATTTCGGGATGGCGAAAGAATTGGGATTGGAAGCGGTAGGCTTTTTAATGATGGCACATATGCGTCCGCCGGAATTTCTCGCCGAACAAGCATTGTTAATGGAAGCGTACGGCGCGGATTGCGTCTATGTCGTGGATTCGGCGGGCGCGATGCTACCGCACGAGGCGGCGGCGCGCGTTCGGGCGTTGAAGAATGCGCTGCACATTCAAGTCGGTTTTCACGCGCACAACAATCTCGGCTGTGCGATTGGCAATACGCTCGCCGCGCTTGCTGCGGGCGCGGACCAGCTTGACGGCACACTGCGCGGACTCGGCGCGGGCGCGGGCAATGCGGCAACCGAACTGCTTGCCGCCGCGCTCGACAAATTGGGATTGAATCCGGGACTCGACGTATTTGGTTTGCTAGATGCTGCCGAATTCGTTGTCGCGCCGATGATGCCGTTTCAACCCTTTCCCGACCGCGATTCAATTGCGCTGGGATATGCGGGTGTCTATTCCACATTTTTGTTGCACGCGAAACGCTTGGGCAAGCAGTACGAGGTTGACCCGCTGGATATTCTCGTCGAACTCGGACGCCGCAAGGCAGTGGCGGGTCAAGAAGATTGGATTCTTGATGTCACGCTCGAACTGGCGAATAAAAAGACGGTTAGCGGATGAATAAAGCGGATATAAGCCGCGCATTATCCATGTCGCGCGCTTGTTCAGCGGCGTGTGCGAGTCATTGGCGTTGACGCTCGGCAGTCTTGACGTTATTATCTGTAGCATTCTGCTGGAGAGGCAAATACAATTTGAGTGTGAATGCAGTTGTGGAAGAACTAACGATTCCTGAAATACAAAGCAAATTTGATTCGGGCGAACTCACCGCCCACAGTCTCACCCAAAACTATTTAGAACGCATCGAAGCACTAAACGAGCAAGGGCCTGCCATTCGCGCCGTGATTGAGGTCAATCCCGACGCGCTGGCGATCGCCGCCGCGCGCGATCAAGAACGGCGCGCGGGCAAAACGCGCGGGCCCTTGCACGGCGTTCCGATTTTGCTCAAAGACAATATTGATACGCATGACCGAATGCAGACGACAGCGGGTTCTATCGCGCTGGAAGGCTCGATTGCGCCGCGCGATGCGTTTATTGTCGAACGTCTGCGCGCGGCGGGTGCAGTGATTCTGGGCAAAACGAATTTGAGCGAATGGGCGAACTTTCGCGGTCAGCACGCGGTGAGCGGCTGGTCGAGTCGCGGCGGATTGACGCGCAATCCGTATGCGCTCGACCGGACTGCCTGCGGTTCCTCCTCTGGTTCAGGCGCAGCCGTCGCAGCGAATCTATGCGCGGCGGCGATTGGTACCGAGACCGATGGTTCGATTATTTGTCCGTCCCAGATTAACGGAATTGTGGGAATCAAACCGACGTTGGGGCTGGCGAGTCGCAGCGGAATTATTCCCATCGCGCACAGTCAGGATACGCCCGGTCCAATGGCGCGCACCGTCACTGACGCGGCGATTTTGCTCGGCGCACTGACGGGCGTTGATGAACGCGATGCTGCCACGCGTGCCAGCCAAAAACACACGCTGACCGATTACACAAAATTTTTGGACAAGAAGGGTCTCAAGGGCGCGCGCATCGGCGTCGCGCAGAAGATGGCGGGGACGAATCCACACATTTGCCAAGTTCTCGAATTTGCGATTGAGGTGATCAAGCAGCTGGGCGCGGTGGTGATTGACCCTGCCGATGTGCCGAACTTTAACAAGTTTGAAAAGACCGAGCTCGAAGTTTTACATTTCGAGTTCAAAGCGGATTTGAACAAGTATCTCGCCTCGCGCGGACCCGACGTCCGCGTGCATTCGCTGGAAGAGATTATTCAATTCAATGAGGAACACAAAGCGCAGGTTATGCCCTACTTTGGACAAGAACATATGCTGACCGCGCAAAAGAAAGGATCGCTGTCAAGCAAAACATACCGTGAGGCATTGGCAAAAAATCATCGCCTATCGCGCCGAGAAGGGATTGATGTGACGTGGCGCGAATATCGGCTCGATGCGATTCTCGTTCCGTCCGGCGGACCTGCTTCGTTGATTGATCTCGTTACAGGCGATGCGATGAATTGGGGCGTCGAAAGCACCTCCGTTCCCGCTGTCTCCGGCTATCCGCATATCACCGTGCCGGCGGGCCTGGTCTTTGGTTTGCCTGTCGGTATTTCCTTCATCTCCAAAGCGTGGCAAGAACCAACGCTTATTAAATTCGCGTATGCGTTTGAACAAGCGACGCAAATCCGCACGCCGCCCAAGTTTTTGCCGACGGCGGAGCTGGGAATCGAACAAATAGATGGAATCGAAGCGCATAGATGATTTACGGAGGCACACCGTCGGACGACGAACCACCGTCCTCTGTCGTCCGACCGTATTGAAACAATACGACGCATGAATCCAATCATAGAACGCCTGCTGGCGTCGCCAGAGCCAGCGATTCGCTATAAAACGCGTGTCAACATTTTGGGTGAAAATCCGCGCGGCGCGAATGCGCGGAAACTGCGCGCCGAAATCGCATCCTCCCCGCGCGTGCGCTTGCTCCTGTCCGAGCGCAACAAAAATGGCGAGATTCCGTATCACCCGTATCAAAAGTGGTACGGCGCGCACTGGGTCTTGACGATGCTCGCCGAACTGGACTATCCGCCAGGTGACACGCAGCTCATCCCTTTGCGCGAGCGGGTTCTCACGTGGCTGCTTTCTCCGAATTACGCGCGCTGGATTCCAACCATCAAAGGACGAGCGCGGATTCATGCTTCGATAGAAGGCAATGCGATTTGGTATTTGAACAAACTGGGGCTGGCAGACGAACGCGTGTCGCGGCTGGTCGCGCGCTTGCTCGAAACGCAGTGGCCCGACGGCGGCTGGAACTGCGACAAGACGGCGCGCGGCAATACATCCTCTTTTCACGAGACCATCATCCCCATGCGTGCGCTGATCGCGGACAGCAAGCGCACAAAGGATAAACACGAACGCGCCGCGACCAAGCGCGCGGCAGAAGTTTTCCTCACCCGCTGCTTGTTCAAGCGCCGCCGCGATAGTCAGATCATTTCGCCGCGATTTATCCAATTGCATTATCCTGCGTATTGGCACTATGATTTTTTGTTCGGCTTGAAAGTGATGGGGGAAGGCGGCTGGCTGCGCGACCCGCGCTGCGCCGACGCTCTCGATTTGCTCGAATCCAAGCGATTGCCCGAGGGCGGATTCCCCGCTGAAGCGAAATACTATCGCGCCTCGCGCCAGGGGATTCCCTACGGGCGTTCGCTTGTGGAGTGGGGGCCAACGGGAAAGACGCGCCTGAATGAATTTGTTACCGTAGATGCGCTAACTGTTTTGAAGCAAGCGGGTAGGTTCAACCCCAAGCGGGGTTAAAGTAGGACAGAGTTTGTGCGCCCTGCGTTCGCGAACGCAGGGCGCACAAACTCTGTCCTACAACTAAAATGGATAGACTATGACCCATCTCACCGACGAACAACTTCAAGCTCTCCAAGCAATTGATACCCCCACTATTTGCAACGCTATCGAGACCTTCCAAGTGCGTGGACGCATGGATGGATTCTTCGGCATGGACATCCGCTGCTTGTTTCCCGAACTTGGTACGATGGTCGGATACGCGCTCACGGTCCAGGTAGATTCAACCACGCCCGATGTGCGCGGCGATGATGCCGTCTGGCGCGAATGGGTCGTGGCGATGAATGATGCGCCTAAACCTATCGTGCTCGTGTTCCAAGATAATGGACCGCAGCCGCGAAAATCCGCGCATATTGGCGAAGTGATGGCGACGCTGGGGCGACGCTTGGGGGTTGTTGGCTTGGTCACCGACGGAGGCGTGCGGGATATTAACGAAGTACGCGCGTTGGGCTTGCACTATTTCGCGGCGGGCATCGTTCCGTCGCATGGCAACCCGCGCCTGTTGAAAGTGAACGCGCCGGTCACGCTCGACGGCGTGCGCGTCGAACCCGGCAATTTATTGCACGGCGATGTCAATGGCGTCACGACGATTCCGCTGTCTATTGCCGATCAGGTGGCGGACGCGGCGCAGCGTGTCCGCGAGCAAGAAGGCGAACTATTGCGCTATATGAAGAGCGACGAATTTACAGTGGAAGGCTTTTTCCAACGCCGCTTTAAGCACTAGCGTCTGTCAAATGGCAGTGCGCGCTTGGTTAGGGGCCAAGCATTCGCAGACGTGTCTGCGAATGCTTGGCCCCTACTCTTAGAACACGATTCTGTAACAACCGTTCATCGAACGGTTGTTTTTATTTCTATCAAGGGACGGATTACCCTGCGCGTCCAGGACAGTTGTCCCTCGTTTTATCCTACCTTGACCGCTACAATCAGCCACAGCGGTCTCGGATGAAAATTCTTCTCGTATCCCCGGAAGCGCGCATCTGGAATTCGCGCACACATCTTCATAACGGTCTCGGCTATCTCGCGGGCGCATTGCTGGCGGCCGGCTATTCCAGTGTGGACATTTACGATGGCGCAATCGAAGACGAGTCGCTCGACACGCGTTTGACGCGTGAACCGTTTGATGTCGTCGGCATTTCGTCCCCCACACCGTTGATTTACGAGGCGTGGAACTATGCGCGCATTGCTAAACAGCACGGCGCAA
>Ga0070741_10016162_pt1 | contig 12507 bp, 4 predicted proteins | sample Coa_R1_4_FD_66440 | JGI IMG/M metagenome (GOLD analysis project Ga0070741, IMG submission 66440) | Surface soil microbial communities from Centralia Pennsylvania, which are recovering from an underground coalmine fire - Coalmine... | ecosystem: Environmental > Terrestrial > Soil > Unclassified ...
ATTGTAACTCTGATTATTTGCCGCCTGATCAACATTTGGATCTGCCGACAGGAATCGGCCGAGGACGGGATCATAGATGCGGCCGTTCATGTGGATGAGGCCGAGATCGCTCAGCATCTCATGATCGGTGAAGCCACGGGTGGTCGCTTTGACGCCCGAGCTTGGCGCGAGGAGCTGCGTTTGCTGGCCCCACGGATCGTAGGCGTAGCGTTCCTGCACCGCGCCGGTTTCGTCGGTCACGGCTACGATCGAGCCGAGCGCATCCTGGTGGAAGTACCGCGTCGCAACCGTGCCGTTGTTGTGCACCGTGCGCACGACGGAGCGGCCGGACGGCGTGAAGATGTAGTACTTCACATCGATGTTGTTGGACGTGTCGGTGAATCGCTCGTAGGCGGAGCCGACATAGACCGTCGAGCCATGGTCAGTGACCTGGGTGGCACGCTGGTGACTGGCGTCGAAGGTGAAATCGCTGTAATGGCTGCCTTGGGCAATGTGCGAAACCTGATTGAAAGATCTCCAAGTTAGAGACCGGGCCGTCGTGCCCGTGGACGACGTCATATTGCCATCGGGATCGTAGGTGTATGCCGTGCCGCCGGCGGCGGTGACGGCGTGCGGCCCGGCACCGTTTTGACCATAGGTATAGGTGCCGACGTCGCTCTTGGAGGTGATGTTGCCGAGCGAATCGTAGCCGACGTTGACGGTCTTGGCCGTGCCGAGTCCGTGGAGCCCGATGGCGAGCGCGGACTGGGTCAGGCGGTTGAGTCCGTCGTAAATGTAGTTTTCCGTGCGCCCCGTCGTTTCATCGGCGCGGTAGACGAGATTGCCGAGCGAATCATGGACGTACGTGTAGGCGGCGGCGCTGTTGCCGGAGCCCATGCCGATGCCGAAGGCGAGGACGCGGCCAGTGGTATTGGCAATATAGCTGTCCTCGGTCACCATGTTGCCATTGGTGATGCCGTCGACGCCGCCCCAGACGGAATACGTGTCCGCCTGCCAGAAGAGCTGGTTTTGGGTGGTGTCGTTGACCAGATTGGTGCCGACGCTGGCCTGGCGGACTTCCTTGAGGAAGCCGAAGGCATTGTAGACGTTCTTCACCTGGTAGCCACCGGGATAAGTCGTGACCGTGGGCCGGCCGACAGGATCGTAATCCTGGCCGATACTGAAGCTCTCGGTGCTGCTGCTGGTTTTGATGACACGCGTGGTGGTGTAAGGCCGGCCGAGCGAGTCGTAGACATAGGTCTCGCTGTAGCTGTTGGGTGCGTCGACTTGGGCGAGCTTGCCGATGCCATGAGCGGCGGTGTCGTAGGTCCAGGTGGTCGTGCCTTCAATCTCGTCACGACGAACAAGCCGGCCGAGCTGGTCGTAGCGCACGGTCGTGATCTGGCCCTTGGCATCGGTCTGCGAGGTGAGCTCTCCCGCGGCATCGTAGGCGTAGTGCCACGTACCCATGTCCGGATCGGTCATCTGGGTCTTGCGACCGGCGAGGTCGTAGAGGAACGACGTGGTAATGGCGGAACCGCCATTGATGGCGCTATTGTTGTTGGCCACCGAGGTGGTGAGAACATTGCCGAAGGCGTCATACGTGTAATCCGTCTCACCGCGGTCGGACGCACCGGTGGCAGCGCCGGAGTTGGTAATGACGGAGAGGACCTGCCCCTGGCTGTTCTTGGTTGTCTGGGTGGCCTGGCCCTTGGGGTTAGTAGCCGTGCTGACAAGACCGTTGTAGGCGAAGTTAGTGTAAACGAAATTGCCGGGAACCTCTTCATCCGCCGAGCGCTGCGTGAGCGGACGGTTGAGCACGTCGTAGGACGTGACCGAGCTGGCCTCGGCGATGGGATCGCCGTAATAGAATGGCAGTGACGTCCACCAGGCACGGCTCATCGAGTCGTACTGAGTCAGCGTGCCGACGATCTTGAGATTGCCGTCGAAGCCGCCGCCATTAATGCCGAAGGAATAGGTGGCACGGCCCATATTGTCATAGAAGGCGAGGCTGGGCGGGGCATAGGCGGTGTAGGTGCCATTGCTATAAACAACGGCGTCGGTCTCGATGAGATAGGCGGAGTTGGCCGGAGCGCCGGTGCCGGCCCAACGATAATTGATCTGGGTAATGGTGCCGTCGGGGCGGGTTTCGCTGACCTTCCGGCCCATGCCATCGTAGCTCCAGGTGGTGGTCAGATTGTTCGGTCCGGTCTGGCTAGTCATGACGCCCCAGCGCGTGTCGTAGGTGTAGTCTTCGGTCTGGTTGAGGGCGTTGGTGGTGGATAGCGGGAACTGGCCGCGGGTATCGTAGGCCGTGCTAGTAGCGCGGCTGGCTGCAGTGCCGTTGGCGTCGGTCAGACCGGTGCCAGAAACGGTGGCGGAGTTTTTGTTGCCGAAGGCGTCGTAGCCGTAGGTCGTTGTGAGGGTTAGCGAGGAGTTGCTTGGTTCGACGGTTTCGGTGTGAAGCAAGCCGGAGTCGGAATAATAAGTGAAAGAAGACTCACGGGTGAGGACAGGCACGCCGGGAGCGTGGGCGGTGACCTGCGAATCGGTGAGCCGGCCGAGGAACCAGTTTCCTGAACCGTTACTATTGGCATCGTCGGCGCCGTAAACATTGGTCGTATCTTTCTCGTAGCCGGTGGTGGAGCCATCGGCATTGATCGATTCGACATCGACGGTGAGGGCGTTGCCGTGGTTGTCGTAGCTCGTGGTGGTCGAAGTACCGGAAACGTACGTGGTCGAGACCGTCGTCGTGGTGGGACTGGATATCAGGTCAAGGGATTGTTGCACCACGGTATCCGCGTAGGGGAAGTGGACGTTGCCGACGCCGGAATAATTCAACTGGTCTGTCCAGTGCGTGCTCGAGGAGGTGAGGATCTGGCCGCTCAGCGTGGTGGTGCTGTCCTTGGCCATGCCAATAAAAGGATAATCCTGACGGAAATCGGTGGTGGTGACGATGCCGGTGCGGCCGTCGGTGACCGTCATGGTGGCGAAGCCCTCGCTGCCGTGGAGCGCGTTGGAGCGCAGACCGGCGTAAGTGTAATTCATCGGATACTGGCCGCCTATGCCGTCGTCGTTGGTGACTTGAGAGACAACGTACATCGGCCCGATCACATCGGCTTCGGGGTAGACGGCGCCGCTACCCTTCGTGTAAACCGTAAAATTGCCGTTGGCGTCCCGATCGGTCAGCGGTTTGTAAGTGATGTGGGCCGACACGCCCATGCCGGTGGTGACAGTAATAAGGCGATCGGGATTGACGCGATTGTTCAGCGCGGCACCGGAGGCGGAGCCGAGAGAGCTGCTGCCGCCCTGCCAATTCCAGACCTCGTCGATGGCGCCGTCGCCATTGATATCGACAAAATCGGCGCCGGTGTATGGCACATTGGAATCAGTCAACTGCCAGGGTGGATTATAGCTTCCGTCAACCTGGGAGGTCCAAGTCGAGCCGGTCCCCAGATAAACGCGATGGTCGGTGCCCCAAATGTGGACCAGGTCGACCATGCCATCATTGTCGATATCAAGCAGAGCCGAGCCATCGGGCGTATGGTCGTTCTCGAGCTGCACCGGTGCGAGGTATCCTGAAGGCGCCTGGATCCAGCCGTTGCCAGTGTTGAAGTAGGTGAGGTCGACGTTATTCGGATCGTTGCGGAGGATGAAGTCGGGTATGCCGTCGCCGTTGAGGTCGACCAGCTCGGTGCCGATGGGCGCATTTTGATTGCCCGGTGCATTGGTATTGAGCACTTGCGGAGGAAGGTACGTGGCAAGCTCGGCGCCACTCAGGATTCGGAAACCGGTGCCGGTATTCAGTGCGATGCCGTGGTAGGTTTGGCCGAAATAATAATCGTAGTTTTGCCCCACGTCAGGCAGGCCGTCACCGTTGAGGTCGACGAACAAGGTGCCTTCATTGATGTTGAAAATGTTTCCATTGGGATCGGAACTCAGCGCCTCCCAGTAGGACCAACCGTTGGTTTGTGAGCCGAATTGCCATCCTGCGCCCAAGGAATTATCGCTGCCCGGCCCGCGATTAATCCACACTTCCACCAGCGGAACCGTATTGGTATTACCATAAGTATACATTCCGGTGACTGTGCCCGAACAAACGCAATCAGGGAGGCCATCACCATTGAGGTCGACGAATTGCACATGATCGCGGGAGAACCAGGTCGTTTGCAGCGGATTGTCGCCACCGTAAGAAGGTAAACTATTGATGGCGGCATCAACGCCCTCGCTACCTGAAGGCAACGACCATCGGCCGGATTGGGTCCAGCCCGCCCCGTTATTCCACCAAGCGGTTCCATAGGTGCCGGGCACGCCTGTTTGGCCGGTATTGACCGCAAAATAATCCGGCCGGCCATCCGCATCGAAATCGATAAAGCGTGTGTTGACGTGGCTCGCCGACGGATCCCGGTCGTCGGCCAAGGTGAATGGCAGCCGCCAGTCGGGCTGGCCATTGGCGCCGCTGGCTTCGACCCAGCCGCCCGGCGTGTTGATCCAAGCATCTCGCTCCGTGCCGTTGGGCCACGTATGGTACTGCACAAAATCGGGCAGGCCGTCGCCGTTGAGATCAATAAATCCGGTGCCGCGCGATGGCGCGTTGTAGATGGCCAGCGGAATCGGCGGGGGAAAATTACTATTCTGCGTGAAGCCGGCGCTCGGGTTATTGTAACTAAAGGTTAGCGGCGGATACGCTTTATAATCCGGACCAGCGCCGATTTCCCGAATATCGTCCAGGATGCTGCGGTTGTTGTTCGGCCGCTCACTGTAATCCATCTGATAATCGCGGACATGGGTCGCCCCGCTGCCGGTTCCGGTGCAGGCAATGATATGCTTCAGGCGCTGGTTGCGCGAAACCTGCGCGCCGAAGACATAGCCGGTGGTCGTGTCGTCGCGGGACTCATAGGTGAACTGGACCGAATTGTAGGGCGTGAGGCCGGCGCCATCATTGCCGGTGTAGTCGATCTCGGTCAGGCGCTGTTCGCCGGTCGCCGAACTGGTCGAATAGGTGAACGCCATGTAATTCCCCTTCGTGTCGGAAATCTTGTTCACCGACCAGGTGAGGACCGAGCCATTGGCATTGTCGGGGGCGAGCGCGGAATCGGACGTGTGACCGAATTCGATGATCAAGCCGGCCTTCGTCCAGACTTTGAAATAGGCCGGACCGTTGCCACTAGTGCCATAGGACACGATGCGGCTGAACGAGTCCATCTCAGTGCGGTATTCCGTGCCGTCGCCTCCGTCTGAACCGTTGATCGCGATCAACCGCTGGCCGTCGAGATAATAACGGTCGTTGGTGGAGAAATCCACGCCATGAATCTGTCCATCGATCGCGCGCGTCTGCGGGCCGCGGCTGATGGCGGAAACACCGCTCAGTGACCACCCGTAGCCAAGGATGCCCGCGCCGGCCTGGCTGCTGTAATTGAGGGAAAGCTTTGGCTCCATTCCTGCCGTGCCCGGGCAGGCGAAGAGCGCGATGGTGTAAGTCGCGGCGCCGGACTTGTCCACCGAAAGCTGGCCGGTGGTGATGCCGACCGCATGGGTGGTGTCACCTGCCGCGGCTAATGTCGCCCAGGCGCTGGGCAAATTATTGCCCAGCCCGGCGGTGCCGGACTGCCGCTGCGAACTAATGGTGACGTTCACGGCCGATGACGTCGTGGCCGCACCGAGGGCGTCGGTCGCCTTGGCGGTCAGGGAATGACTGCCAACCGGGGCGTATTCCCAGGTAAATTGATAAGGTGACGAGGTGACGGTACCGAGCAGGGTTGTGCCGTCATAAAAATCGACCTTGCTGATCGTGCTGTCCGAGCTGCTTGCGCTCGCCGTCAGCGCGAAAGTCACCGGCGCGTTGTATGATGCATTATTGGCGGGCGCGGTCAGCGAAACGCTCGGCGGGGCACCGACGATGACGGGAACGGCTGACGAGGTCGTGACGCCACCGTCGTTGTCCGTGGCTTTTGCGGTGAGCGTATAATCGCCTACGGCGACATTGGACCAAGTGATCTGATACGGCGAGGATGTGGCGGTGCCGAGGAGTGTAGTGCCTTGATAAAAATCAACTTTGCTAACGGTGCCGTCCGTGTCGCTGGCGGTAGCCGTTAAAGTAATCGGTCCGGGCGGTGCGATGAGCGCGTTGCTGGCCGGAGCGGTGATCGAGACGGTCGGTGGCGCGTCGATCTTGATTGTGATGGCTGTAGACGTGGCAATTTCGTTGAGGCTGTCATAGGCTTTGGCCGTCAACGTGTAATTACCGGCGGTTACGCCGGTCCAGTTGAACTGGTAAATTTGGCCGTTAGGCGATGTAACGGTGCTGATCAGCGTAGAGCCCTGGTAAAATTCAACTTTGCTTACGGTTCCATCGGTGCCGCCGGGGATGGCGGCGAGGGCGACGGTGGCGGGCGCGATCCCCGCCATGGCGTTGTTAGTCGGCGCGGTGAGGGTGACCGCGAAGGGTTTGGTCGTGACGTAATAGGCCGGACTCCAGGCGGACGTGTTGCCGAGCTTGTCCACGGCGCGCACGGTCATGGTGTAGAGGGTCGAAGGCGACAGGCCCGTGACAGCGGCGCTGAGACCGGTGAAAGTGCCAAGGGAGACGCCGTTTTGGCTGACTTCGTAATGGTCGACGCCGGCCAAATTGTCGGTTGAGGCGGCCCAGTTAAGGGTGAAAGAGGTATTAGCGAGATTGGCATAACTTAATCCGGACGGAACCGAGGGTGGGGTAGTGTCCGCGCTTGCCTGGAACGTACTGCCCGAGCAGGAGAATCCGGCATTGAGCGTGATGGAACCTGTGGCGGCAAAGGTGACATTCGAGGCGTTGGTCACCGCCACGGTCCCGCTGGTGGCCACCGTGCTCGGGCCGAGCACGGTCGTGGTCTGTCCGGAATAAGTGGTGTTGCTCACGGTGGTTTGGGCGCGGGCCGAAAGGCCCAGCGCCAGTCCCGCGAGCAGGGAAGTCAGAAGCCGGAGTTTCATGAGGGGGAGGTTTGGCGCACAGGACGCCGGTTAGTTGGTTTCCTTCCTGAAAATCATTTGGAAAAGGTGGGCTTGGTTTAGCGTGCGCTGCGCAAGGTGGTGTTTTCCTTCTCAAGCTGCTCGATGCGCGTTGCCTGCGCATCGAGGCGCCGCTGCTGATTGGCCAGCTGGCTTTGCTGGGCCGAAAGTTCTTTCTGCTGCTCGATCTGGTGCAGCGTGAGCTCCTCGATCTTCTGCAGCAGCTTGACCTGCATCTGGGCGAGATCGATGCCATGAACCTTGGCTTCCTCCTCGCTGGGGATGCCGGGGAGATGACCATCCTGCTTGATGGCGGCCTCGACCTGGCTCAGCGGCGCTAGCTTGTAGTCCGGCTTGAAAACGAAGTCAGCGTAGGTTGTGGTCGAACTGACGAACGAGGTCGCGTGCACCGAGCCGGCGACGTCAAGCGGATACACCGGCGAGATCGTGCCGATTCCAACGTTGCCATTGTCCAGCAGGGACATGTTGGTGTGCGTACCATCCTGAAAGATGAGCGGGTGATTTGTTACATTAGAGTTATTGCCGAGCTGCCAGGTAAGCGCGCCGGACTTGAGGTTGAGCCCGACATAATTGGCTGCGCCCGTGGATTCGATCGTTTCTTGTGTGTTCGCTGTCGAATAAAGATGCAAGAGCTGGGTAGGCGAGGTGATGCCGATGCCGATTTTCCCTCCGTTTGGATTGAGAATCAAATTGCTGAAGAAGCCGCCGCTGCCAGAATGAACCGGCTGCAAATAACCGACATCGAGGCTAGGATCGTAGCCGACATTGAGGAACTTGGGATTGGCGCCCTGGGCCGCGGTTACGCGCAGGGCTGATGTTCCGGGGTTGGCAGTGGCGGATTGTGTCGAACTATAAACATCAAGCGATGTACCGGGCGTGGTCGTGCCGATGCCGACGTTGCCGCCGCTGGGGTTCAAGAGAAGATTATTAACGTTGCCGCTGCCGTCGTACTTTTGTATATGCTCGTAATTTAATTCCAAGCGGGCGGTGTTGCCGGCGCCTCTTTCCACCCGCATGGCGGTTGAGGTGGATCCGCCGTCAGCAGCGACGGTCAGCGGAGCGGCAGGACTGTTCGTACCAATACCGATGTTGCCGCCTGTGAAGTAAGAATTTCCGGTCGGACTGACGAAAACATTCACATTCCCGGCAGCATCATATAAATAGACCTTGGGATAATTTGAAGCATCCTCCCGTACATCGAATTGGCCGGATCCGGTCGACATATCGGCCCGGATGACATCGGTCGCCCCGGCGGGCGATTTGACATTCAACTTCGCCACGGGGCTGGCTGTGCCGACGCCAACATTGTTGCTGCTGGTCACGACCAAGCCGGTGCTCTGGGCGTGAAGGGTAACGCCAGCGTCAAGGAGCGCAGCGGTGAGCAGGGCGAAATGAAGCGGGAATTTGGACATTTTCATGGTTTTATTTTTGCACGGAGTTCGGTATTTTCTTTTTCGAGTTGGTCGATGCGCTTTTCCTGCTCGATCTGGTGCAGGGTGAGCTCCTCGATCTTTTGCAGGAGCTTCACTTGCATCTGGGCGAGATCGATGCCGTGCGCCTTCGCCTCCTCTTCGCTCGGAATGCCAGGCAGGTGCCCATCCTCCTTAATTGCAGCCTCGATCTGGCTCAACGGCTCCAGTTTATAGCCCGGCTTGAAGACAAAATCGGCGTAGGTCGTCGTCGCGCTGACAAATGACGTGGCGTGCACCGAGCCGGCGACATCCAGCTTGTAACCGGGCGAGCTCATACCAATTCCGACGTTGCCGCTGGTATCTATTCGCACTCGCTCGGCTCCTACAGTTTCATCATAAATAAAGAATGACCCGCCTCCTCCCGGCCAGCTTTGGCCTGAACTATTTACAGACCAAGTGCGCCCGCCAGAACTATTATTTTTTATTCTAAGCCAGGTATTGTTAACATGGCCTGTCTCGACCAATAGCGCACCGCTATTACCAGACCCATAGATATGAAAATTGTCACTTGGACTAGTCGTGCCTACGCCGACTTTGCCGGAAGAGTTAATTAATATGCCATTACCAGATGCGCCGGCAAGGGATAAGGTGCCCCCCGAATAGGGAGTGACAATTTGTGCTGTAGGATAAGTTGCATTACCCAAAGTCATGACCGCGGCAGAGTCGCCGCTATTTCCCTCCAAATTAATTCTTCCACCAGCTACATGTAAGACACCTCTAGTTGGATTTATCGTGCCGATACCGATATTGCCACCACCGGGATTAAATAAAATATTTTGAGAGCCACCTGAAGGTGTTAGGGCAAAGAATCGAACATCGCTCGATGGACTCTGAATATAAAGCGAAGAGCCGCCACTTCTTTGAAAGTGAGCATCGCCTGCCACGGTAAGGGTTGAGTCCGGATTCGTCGTGCCGATGCCAACATTGTTGCTGCTGGTCACGACCAGGCCGGTGCCCTGGGCATGAAGCGGGGTGCCGCCGGCGGCGAATGCCAGCGCCAACAATAAAAGAGGAAGGGTGCTTTTCGATTTCATGGATTCAATTTTGCGCGAAGTTGGACATTTTCTTTCTTCAAATTTTCAATTTCTTTCGACTGTGCTTTTAGTTCTTTCTCCTGCTCGATCTGGTGCAGCGTGAGCTCCTCGATTTTCTGGAGGAGCCGCACCTGCATCTGGGCGAGATCGATGCCGTGGGCCTTGGCTTCCTCTTCGCTCGGGATGCCGGGCAGGTGGCCGTCTTTTTTGATCGTCGCCTCGACCTCGTTCAATGGCGCAAGCTTGTAGTCCGGCTTAAACACGAAGTCAGCGTAGGTGTTTGTGGCGCTGATAAATGACGTCGCGTGCACCGAGCCGTTGACGTCGAGTTTGTACCCGGGCGACGCAGTGCCGATGCCCACATTGCCGCCATTATTAGTTCCCTGCACCACCATTGTTGGATTGGCATTGGAATTATCGGGGAAAAATTCCAAAGTGACATCATTGGTTGCTGTACCACCGTTGTCTATTTGCTTAACAAAGTAAGCGGTTCCCCAAGCTTGCTCTTGCTCAAAGCTTAGATGCCTGTTCCCTGTGCCGGGGCTGCCGATTGCTTTTGGTATGAAAACAAACCCGCTTCCGCCCGATGTTCCATTGATATCCAGTTTTCCGAGAGGGGCAGAGGTGCCGATGCCGACGTTGCCGGACGGCAGAAATGTCATTCGTTCGGCTCCGGCGGAAAATATATGAAAGACGCTATTTGCAGCTTCGGTTCCGGAAAGATAGGAATTCCCATCATTACCTGCATAGAAGCTTGCCATTCTAGCGCCTCCCGAGCTCCAAAAGCTAATTCCTGAACGGTCGTCGGCAGCCGTCGATTGAATGGCAACTTGCATCCAAGCCGGAACAAATGAACCCTTCACATGAAGCAATGTGCCCGGACCGGTCGTGCCAATGCCGACGTTGCCGCCCTGTTTTATATACAAATCATCTTCCGTTGTGAATAAATCAATTGGTCCGTTTGGATTTTGTAAGTAAACTGTATCATTGCTATAATGTGACAGCAAACTTACGATATTTCCGGCTGCATTTTTTTGGCTTAAAATCATGCCATTGTCTAAAACCACCTTGTCATTGACCGCTCCAGAAACATGCAATTTGCCCTGTGGATTAGCCGTCCCGATGCCGACATTGTTGCTGCTGGTGACAACCAAGCCGGTGCTCTGGGCATGGAGAGCGCCGTCGGCTATCAGGGCCGGCACCAGCAAACTAAAAAATAAAATTTGTTTTTTCATAAATTAATTTGTCCCAAGTCAGATGGCGCTTAGGGAAATGAACGAGGCGTTAGGCGCCTGAAACCACAGGGGAGGCTGCCCTTAAAATGGGCGCCAAGGGGTGCTCCGCCGGCCGAGAAAGCGAAAGGGGCTTTCATAAAAGCTGGAAAACGCCAGAGATGGCCGAACCGCAAATCCGGTGCAAATGGGAAATCTCCCTAAAGCCGTATTTTCACACGGCTGTAATAAGCCGCATGCTTCGATCTTATGCGGTTCGTTACAACGCAGCCTGAAGAATCTTCTGCAGTTCCTCCGACGTGAGTGGAAGCGGATTAGCCTTCATGCTGCTTGCATTCGCGGCTTTTTCGGAAATTTCTGACAAATCTTTCGCCGTGATTCCGTATGCCGCCAACCGCGGAATGTGCAATTCGGCGACCAGATCGCGAACCCAGGCAATCCCTTCCGCGATGCCTGCGCGGGAATTCTGCGTGAGCGTTTGCACCACCGTAGCGTAACGCCGCAGCGCTTCGGCGTCCGGCTGGCGTTCGCGGAGCGCGCGGACGTTCATTTCCATCGTGGGAGCGAGCAAGGCGGCGCAGATGGCGCCGTGGGGCGCATGAAACATCCCGCCGATCGCCGCGGCAAAACCGTGGACCGCTCCCAAACCGGCGTTGGCGAGTGCGAGACCGCTGAAAAGGCTGGCGGCAGACATGTCTTCCCGCGCCTCGATATTGCCGCCGTCGCGAAAGGCGGTTTTCAGCGAGCGCGCGGCACGGCGAAGTCCTTCCAGGCAGAGGCCATCGGTCAGCGGGTTGGCCCGGCACGAGACGTAAGGCTCGATCAATTGCGTTAAGGCGTCGAGGCCGGTGCTCGCGGTCAATGCGGAGGGCAGATCGAACGTCAGGGCCGGATCGATCCAGGCGAGGCGCGGCAGCATCGAGGCGTGTCGCAGGCTGACCTTGACCTTGTGCTCGGGAGAGGAGAGCACGGCGTTGCGCGTCACCTCCGCGCCGGTTCCCGCGGTGGTGGGAATCGCGATGCAGGGCGCGGCCCGTGCCGCCAGCGGTCTGGCCCGGCCGATGACCTCGAGGTATTCGAGGACATTGCCGGGATTGGTCGCGAGCGCGGCGATTGCCTTGGCGGCATCGATCGCGCTGCCTCCGCCGAGGCCGATGACCAGATTGCAAGCGTTGGCGCGCGCCAATTCGCTTCCGGCGGCCACGGTTGCCACCGTCGGTTCGCATTCCACCGAAAACACGCGGGTGGCGATTTTTTCCGCCGCCAGAGATTCCAGCAAGACCTCCGCCCGCTTCGGATTTGCTCCTGTCACGACCAACGCGCTTCGCCCGAGCCCGCGCGCGGCCGTGCCGATCTGCCGCAACGTGCCGGTGCCGAAAACGATCCGTCCGGCGGTGGCGAACTCAAATTTCATCGCGAGAGCGCAGAGGTGAACGGTCTCAGCTGAATAAAAATCGCTGATGGTTTACCAATCGGCGTCCGCCGGAAACACGTTGGCAAATTTTTGCGGCTTTCGCGGTTCGGCCATCATCGCCTCGACGGTTTCTCGCCAGATTTGATAATGGCGCGTCTCCCGATGCGCGGCGTGGGCTTCGGGCGATCGATAAGCTTCCACGAGCATGAAACGGGTGGGGTCATCAGTTTGCTGGATGAAATCGAAACGGGCAATGCCCGGTTCGCGGACGCTGTTGCGCGCATTTTCGACCGTAGCGGCCTTGAAGGCGTCGACGCATTCCGGTTTCACGTGAATGGAGATGACAAGGATGTGCATGGGAGGATGGGTCT
>Ga0070741_10016163_pt1 | contig 12507 bp, 9 predicted proteins | sample Coa_R1_4_FD_66440 | JGI IMG/M metagenome (GOLD analysis project Ga0070741, IMG submission 66440) | Surface soil microbial communities from Centralia Pennsylvania, which are recovering from an underground coalmine fire - Coalmine... | ecosystem: Environmental > Terrestrial > Soil > Unclassified ...
CGATCGGTACGGTCGACTCCGCTTTGGGCGCCTGCTGCATGCGCCTGCGCTGCGGAGTGCCTTCGTAGTAGGCCATGGTATCGCTGGGTGCATGGATGATCATCACGCCGAGACTGCGGGCGGTGTTGATCACCTGGTTCATGCGCGGCGCCATGGCAGCGACGCGCTGCGCCGACATGTTGCAGGTATGCGCGTCCCACATATCGCAGATGACGATCGCGGTCTGCGCCACCTCCCAGCGGAGTTGCTTTTCGGTGGGGCCCTGTTTGGATCGGCTGCGCGCTCGCAGCGACAGCGTACCGGGGACCTTGGGGCGGTTGGGTAGAGGCGTTTCCGGGGCGGCAACGGCCAGCGCTCCGGGCAGCATGGCAAGGAAGTATCGTCTGCGCATGGTAGCTCCTATTCTACGCCGGATTGGCTCGCATCCAGGCCAACGTCTTCTGAATTCCTTCTTTGTACGATGTTTTCTGCACAGCGCCGAGCGTCTTCTTCAGCCTGCTGTCGTCCAAGATGACCGGCGTTTCGGCGAGATATTGCATTTCCACCAACTCCTTTACCAGCGGATCCACCAAGCCTGCGATCTTCAGCTTCGTGCGGCTGATCGCGCGCCATTTCGGCTCGCGTCCCAACTGGCGATACACCAGCGTCATGAACTCGCCGCCTGTGATCTCATCCGCGCCGCCCAGGTTCCACGACTGACCGTAGCACTCCGGGCGCGACGCCAGTTCCACGATCACCGGCCCCGCATCCGGCACGTAGATGAACTCGTGCGGCTTATCGGGTGAGCCCAGCCAGTCGGCTTTCTTGCCCGCCAGCGCCGCGCGTAAAATCATGTTGCCGAGGCTCGCCTCCGCCCACGGACCGTAGAAGTCCGGCAGCCGCACCACCAGGCTTTGCAGCCGTCCCTCCAGTTGCGCCTGGAATGCAATGTCCTCCTGCTCTTTGCGCATGCGCCCTTTGAACGTCTGCGGATTGCGCGGATGAGTCTCCGCCACCGTGCGGGTTTCGGGCACCCCGTAGCTGTAGACGCTCGATATGACTGCGAGATTTCGCACACCAGCCGCCGCGGCCGCGTCGACCGTCGTCTGCATCAGCTTCGGGTGCAGGTGAAACGACGTGTACGGCACGCCGACCGCGTAGATCACGGTCTCGACGCCGCGCGCCGCTTCGATCGCGGCTGCCGGATCGGAAAGATCCGCGGCGTGGACTTCCGCCTGGCGCATCTCTCCGAACGCCTCCTGCAACCGCGCGGCATTTCGTCCGACGGCGCGAAATTCGATATCGCGAAAGCGTAGCTCCTTCGCCACCGCCCTGCCCATTGCGCCCGCGGCGCCGAAGATCGCCACCTTCCCCATCATTGTTAAAATAGAACGGAAAATGATCCAAACGCTATTCGGTTCCGTCGAACAGGAGCCAACTCTTCTCGAAAAGCTGAAGCAGGGCGTAGAGAAGACGCGCGCCGGGCTGGTTTCGCGACTCGAAGAGACGCTCACCGGCCGCAAGACGATCGATGCCGATCTGCTCGACGAACTCGAATTCACGCTGATCAGCGCCGACATCGGCGTGCGCACTACCGACGAGATTCTGGATCGCATCAAGCAGCGGGTGAATCGCAAGCTGGTGGGCGATGCCGGCGAATTGCGGAACCTGATCCGCGAGCACCTCCTCGAAATTCTGCAGTCGAGCGAGCGTCCCATGGCTCATGTCGACGAGCCGCCCGCGGTGGTGCTGGTGGTGGGTGTCAACGGCACCGGCAAGACCACCACGATCGGAAAGCTGGCCAACCGCTACAAGAACGAGGAGCGCAGTGTGCTGCTCTGCGCCGCCGATACGTTTCGCGCCGCGGCTATCGAGCAGCTCGAAGTTTGGGGCGAGCGCACCTCGACCGAAGTCATCCGGCAGCAGCCCGGATCCGATCCCAGCGCCGTGCTTTTCGATGCGCTCCAGGCGGCCCGCGCGCGCAAGGTGGATTACGTGATCGTGGATACCGCGGGTCGTCTGCAGACGAAGGCGAACCTGATGGCGGAGCTGGAGAAGATGCAGCGTACGGCGAAGCGCGTGATTCCCGATGCGCCGCACGAGGTACTGCTGGTGATGGACGCCACCACCGGACAGAACGGCCTGGAGCAGGCGCGCAAGTTCACCGAAACCTCGGGCGTGACCGGCATCGTGCTCACCAAGCTCGACGGCACGGCGAAGGGTGGCGTAGTGATCGCGATCGCGCGCGAGTTGAACCTGCCCATTCGGTACGTGGGAATCGGCGAGAAGGTGGATGACCTGCTGCCGTTCGATCCCGAGAAGTTTATCGAATCGCTGTTCGAGCAATGAGCGCGGAGTACATCCGCGAAGCCCTGGAACTGGCCCGGAAGGGGCGCGCGCAGGCGAGCCCGAATCCGATGGTCGGGGCAGTGCTGGTGCGCGCTGACGAGGTCGTGGGCCGCGGTTTCCACACCTACGCCGGACGCAGGCACGCCGAGATCGTCGCCCTCGAAGAGGCGGGCGACCGGGCACGCGGCGCCACGCTCTACATAAACCTGGAGCCGTGCTCTCACACCGGCCGCACCGGGCCATGCGCCGACGCGCTGGTCGCGGCCGGCGTACAGAAGGTGGTGGCGGCGATGCGCGATCCGAATCCGCTGGTGGCGGGTGACGGATTCAAGCGGCTGCGCGACGCGGGCATCGAGGTGGAAATCGCATCGGCGTTTACGGCCGACGCGGAGAAGCTGAACGAGGCGTTCGTGCATTTCATGCGCACGGGTCGCCCCCTGGTGATGCTGAAGACCGCGCTCACGCTCGATGGTAAGATCGCGGCGCCCGACGACAATCAGGGCTGGATCACCAGCGAAACCGCGCGCTCGCACGTACAGCAACTCAGGCATGACACCGACGCCATTCTCACGGGTATCGGCACCGTGCTGGCGGATAATTGCCTGCTCACTGACCGCAGCGGCTTGCCCCGCGGACGGCCGCTGCTGCGCATCGTGCTCGATTCGCAGCTTCGATTGCCGCTCGATTCGAAGATGCTGCAAAGCGCGAAGGACGATCTGCTGCTGGTGGCAACCTCGGCGGCTCCTGCCGACCGCCGGAAGCTGCTGGAGAGCCACGGGGCGAAGATCGTGGTGTTCGATGGCCCCGGCGGTCGTGCCGATATCCGCCGCGTCGTGGAGTGGCTCGCGGATGAGAAGTACCTGTCGCTGATGATCGAGGCGGGCAGCAAAGTGAACTGGTCGGCGCTGGAGGCGGACGTGGTCGACAAGATCTTTTTCTACTACGGCCCTAAGATTCTGGGCGGCATGCAATCGCTGCCGATGGCGGGCGGTATCGGCAGGCGCCGGCGCGCCGACGCCATTCGCGTGCACAACATCACTGTGCACGCCATCGCCATGGACGAGTTCGCCGTGGAGGGTTATGTTCACCGGGATCATTGAAGAACTGGGCAAAGTGGAATCGATCGAAACGCGCGCGGCGGGAGCACGGCTGACCATCGGGTGCAAAACCGTGATGTCCGATATGACCGAAGGCGCGAGCATTGCGGTCAACGGCGTGTGCCTGACGGCGGTCGATCTGCGCCCCGCGTCATTCGCGGCCGACCTCTCGCCTGAGACGCTGCGGCGCTCCAATCTCGGCGATCTGCGCATCGGCCGCGTGGTGAACCTGGAGCGGCCCCTTTCGCCCTCCGGCCGGTTAAGCGGACATTTCGTACAGGGACACGTGGACGGCACGGGTGAGTTTCTGTCGCTCGATCCGCTGGGCGCCGACAACTGGTGGCTGAATATCCGCGTCCCGCAGGATCTGGATGCGCTGCTGGTGTTCAAAGGCTCGATCGCGATCGATGGCATCAGCCTGACCATAGCGGCGCTGGAGCGCGACGTGCTCAGCGTGACGATTATTCCGCACACTTATCGGAACACCACCCTGGGGTCGTATCATCCGGGGAGCCGCGTCAACCTCGAGTGCGACGTGATCGCCAAGCACGTGGAAAAGTTGGTGCGAAGCCTCGATTTGAAGAAGGGCCTGACGATGGAGAAGTTGCGCGAGAACGGCTATTAGGTTAGGGTGGTGTCCGCCGTACCGCTTGCCGACGCGCGCGGCTCCGCACGTTCGGTGGGCCGCGACCGTAAGGGAGCGGGGACGGACACCCTCGGGGTTACATCGATAGCAAGCGGTTGAAGAACGAGCGGTAGCGTTGCAGCGCTACGCGCAGGTCCTCGGTCGAGACGTCATCGCCGCGCGACCACTGGTCTTCCATCTTCTTGCGTTCATCGGAGAAGATTTCCGCCAGCCGCTTCATCGTTTGGGCCACCAGACTATCGGCATCCTGGACGGCCTTTTTGGGCTCGTCCACGAAGCCGATCTGAATTTGGTCCCATTTCGTACGGAAGTCGTTGCATTCCGTATCCTGAAACAACGGTGTCACGGTCGACGTGTTGTCCCTGACCATCCTGGCGCCGCCGCCGCCGTAGGTTCCCGTGGCCTCCGGTTCACGCCCGTTGGCCTCCTGCACTGGAATATCCTTCACGCCGGCCCGATCGCCCGTCGCGACAAAATCACTCGTAGAAAGTTGTTCGTCCCTCATCTGTGCACCTCCTGCACCTCAAGCAGTTCATCAAACAGACCGCGGTAGAAAACCAGCGCTCTGCGTAAGTCTTCCGTGGTGGCCTCGCCCCGGCGATGCCGCGCCGCGAGTTCGCGCGCTGCACGGTAATTCTGCACCAGGTGCGGATGGTCCACGGAAATGTCTTCCACCCGCTGATCGAAGTCCGCAACCGGATAACCGCGCGCTTTCATGACATCCTGTACCAAACGGTCGGCTTCCGTGACGGCTCCCGCGGGATCATCCACGAAACGAGCCTGATCGGCCTTCCACGCGGCCACATAACGGTCGTGTTCGGCCATCGAGAGTGGGTGAATGTGCAACCGCTCCACCCGGTTCGCGCGCCGCTCCAGGTCGTGTTCCGCGCGCCGGCGGTCACCGACCTCTTGCACGGTCCGCTCATACTCCGGCCCGAAACGCGAGCGAAGTTGCATGCTCCTGCGTCTGTCCACGAATAACCAGGCCACGATTCCCGCCAGTACGATCACGGCGATAATCAGTCCGAGTTCCCATCCGGGCATGTATCTATTCCCTCCCTTCAAACCGAGGTGCAGTTCGAGGGCCAAGCGGCGGAACGTGTCACGCGATACAACGCGTGGAGGGACACACCGCACGGAGCTATATTAAGGCTACATGCGACGCAAACTTTGGCTTATCCTTCCGCTTGCGGCACTGGCCGTTTTCTCACTGCCGTGGAGCCGCTCGGCTCCCTTCCAAAACCCAGCGGCGCCGGCAGGCGGACCGGCGAGCTTTAAGATTATTTTTGGCGATCTGCAGGAATCGGCCTACGACTACTCGGGCTCGGTCGCACTCACCCAGGGAAAAGTGATACGCGTCACACCGTGGCGCTTCCTGCGCGACGACGCTCTGAATGGATCCACCTGGAAGCTGAAACTGCAGCGCATGGCTTTCGAGAACCAGCCCGACATGCCGCGCCCGATTGCCTCCCCCGGCCAGACGCAGAACCTGGTCCCTGCCGGCGTGGTGGTGACGGTCGATGCACCCGCTGGCGCCGGCGTGACGATCAAAACCGAGCAGGGGAATTTCGATTTCCACCTGCGCGATCTGCGGGACGGTCACATTCTCCGGTTCCGCGATGGTGATGTGTTGATCGAACCCGTGCCCACACCCCAGGCGGTCTCGGAAGCGAACGGCGCCGAGCACGATTACCCTTCGCTCGCGGTGACGCGCAACGGCGTAGTGTGGATTGCGTGGCAGACATACGAGGATGGCGGCGACCAGGTCTACGCGCGGCATTCCACCGGGTCGGGCTGGTCGGAGACGATGCGGATCACGGAGCAGAAGACCGACGTCTTCCATACTGCGGTTGCCGAGGATTCCACCGGTCGCGTGTGGGTGGTGTGGTCGGAGCGCGCCGGAGAGGATTGGGACCTTTACGCCCGCACCTACGATGGCCGCGCGTTTGGTGCGCGCCGTAAACTCACCTCGGCGCATCGGCCGAACATCTTTCACGAACTGGTATCCGACCGCGCGGGTAACCTGCACCTGGTTTGGATCGGCTATCAGGACGGACAGTCGCACGTCTACTCGAGCCGCTTACGTGGCAACGACTGGTCGGAGGCGCAGGAGATCAGCGGTGCCAGCGCCTGGATGCCCGCGGCCGCGGTTGATTCCAAGGGCAATCTTTACGTCGCATGGGACAGCTATCGGAAAGGCAATTACGACATCTTCTTCCGCCGCATAGCCGCCGACGGCACGATGGGCGAGATCCAACAGGTGACCAAATCGCCGCGCTTCCAGGGGCACGCCAGCGTTGCCGTCGATCGCGACGACCGCGTGTGGGTGGCGTTCGACGAATCCGGCGCGAATTGGGGCAAGGATTATGCGCGCGACGACACCTGGCGCGGCATTGTTCTCTACGCCGACCGGCGGCCGCGCGTTGCCGTATGGGAAAACGGCACGTGGAAGCAGCCCGCCGCCGATCCGATGGCGGCCATGCCCCGGCGCTACAACCGGTACGTGGAGAATCCGAAACTGGTGGCAGACGCGTCGGGCCGCATCTGGATGGAACTCGAGGTCCGCACATCGACCGCCAACAATCGCACGGATTTCTGGGCCTCCAACGGCCGCTGGGAGCGCTTCCTCACCAGCTTTACCGGCGCGGCATGGACGCCGGCAGTCGCGATTCCCGAGACCAGCACGCGTCCCGACGGCATCTTCCGGATCGCGCGCGCGCCGCGCGGCATCTGGACCGCCTGGGTGAACGATAATCGTTCCTTCGGTCCGGGAGGCGGAGGCGGCGAGGCCCGATTCGGCCGCAGCGCCCAACACAACGCGATCGAGGCTGCGCCGTTCAGCTTCGAGGCCACGCCCGCAGCGCCCGACCTGACCGCTTTCGCGGAGCCGCCGGCCACCGCCCCGATGGTGCATCGCGACGAACCGGGCGACGTAAAAAGGATCCGTGCGTACACGGCATCCAACCTGCATATCTATCGCGGTGACTTCCACCGTCACACCGAGATCTCGCCGGACGGCGCGGGCGACGGCTCGCTCGAAGATTACTTCCGCTACATGATGGACGCCGCCTCGATGGATACCGGCATCGTTTCCGACCACAACGCGGGCGGCAACGAATACACCTGGTGGCGCACGGAAAAGGCGATCGACCTGTTCCACATCCCCGGCGGATTCACGCCGTTGTTCGGCTACGAGCGCAGCGTGCCCTATCCCAACGGGCATCGCAACGTGGTGTTCGATCATCGCGGGGTGAAGGTGCTGCCCATCAGCCGCGAAGAGAATCAGGGCAAGGTCAATACCGGCCCGATCCTGTATCCATACCTGAAGCAGAATCGCGGCATCTGCATGCTGCATTCGCTGGCCACCGATCAGGGCAGCGACTATCGCGACAACGATCCCGAAGTGGAGCCGCTGGTGGAGATCTACCAGGGCTATCATGCGAACTACGAATACGAAGGCGCGCCCAGGGCGGAGAGCGCGGATTACACCGTCACAACGCACGGCGGCTACGAGCCCGCCGGCTTCTGGTGGAACGCTTTGCGTAAAGGCTACAAACTGGGGACGGAGTCGAGCTCGGACCACATCTCCACGCACACGTCGTACACGATGATCTGGAGCCCGTCCTCGCGCCGCACCGACCTGGTGGAGAGCATGCGCAAGCGCCACGCCTACGGAGCCACGGACAACATTGTGGTGGACTATCGCGCGGGTGAACACATGATGGGCGACGCGTTCGACGCCACCACGGCGCCGCGCATGACCGTGAAGGTGGCCGGCACCAGCCGGATCGACAAGGTCGAGATCATCAAAGATGGCAAGTTCGTATATGAGACGCGGCCCGAGGGTTCGACGGCGGAGTTCACGTACGTGGACCAGAATCCCGAGAAGCGGGAGAGTTGGTATTACGTGCGGGTGATCCAGGCCGACCGGCAGATGGCGTGGTCCAGCCCGATGTGGATCCGGTACCGGTGACGGCCGGCGTCAAACGGCGAACCCGATCGCTGCGACCACTACGCCGCTCAATGCCGCCACGATGCCCACGCCCGGAAACAGCGCGCGGCGCGCTATGAAGTAGAGCGAGCTTAGCACGAGTCCGATCTCCAGCAGGCCCTCGCCGAAATCGAAGTAGAGTGCCCGCTTCTCGATCGCTTCGCCCTCTTCTTCGTTGTGCCGCGCTTCGTTCTGTAGCTCTTCGGAACGTTTTTCGTACTTCCCCTTGTCCCGGGCATATTCAGCCAGCAAAGCGGCGCCGCGCTCTTTCGTGGCCAGGGACGACACGAGATCCTCTCCCACCTCGATGCTGTGCAGCTTTACGCGCGTCGATTGGTAGCGCTGCCAGTTGTCATTGGCCGCCGCCTTCACCAGCACGGCCTCCGTGTGAGCGCGGTGGGAAAGGATCGTAACCACGGCCAGCACCACGGCAATAATCGCAGCCTGGACGCCGACCCGTTTGCCGTACGGGTCGCTGACTTCCACTTCGTGATGGATCTCGAGTTCAGCCATGTTACTTCAGATATCCGGCGACGGCGATCGCAATACCGGAGAGTCCCGCTACCACGCCGACCGCGGGGAAGAGCTTCCGGTGCGCGATGAAGTAGAGCGAACTGAGCACGAGTGCGATCTCCAGCAGTCCTTCGCCGATGTCATAGCGCAGCGCCTTCGCCTCCGCGTGTTCGGTCGCTTCCTCTTTCTCGCGCGCCTCCTTCATAATGTCCTTGCCCTTCTCTTCCTGTTTGCTCTTGTCCTTCTCGTACCTCTTGAGCTTCTCCCCGGCATTGGCGGGCGCTAGCGCAGCCATCAGATCCTCACCGAGTTCCAGGCTGTGAAACTTGACGCGCGTGGACTGATACTGCTGCCACTTATCGTTCGCCTCCGAACGCGAGATGATCGCGTCCGTGTGGCTGCGGTGGGAGGCAATCGTTACGATCGCCAGCAGGACGGCCAGAACGGCAGCCATAATGCCCACCCGCTGGCCCATGGGGTCATGTTTCTCTTCACCGCCTTCGTGATGGATCTCGAGTTCCGCCATTGAAATGTCCTCCGGAATAGGATAGCGGAAACAGGATCGCGAAATGGCGGCGATCACACGACGTCGCGCGGAGCGCCGAGACGCAGGGTCTACGAAGTGCCGTAGGCATCACTCGCCGGACGTTTGCTCTCGGCGGTGTCGCACAGCATTGGAAAGGTGACGCGGAGCTCGCCAGTGAACTCGAGAGTGGCCCCGGGTTGGCCCTGTCAATCGCCGAAGATCGACACGGCGGCGCCTGATCAGCGCCCGCCCGTCGGGGGCAGACACTTCAGGCGTTCTCGCAACGGCTGCCGACTCAGGCAGTCGGATGGTCTTTGCTCTGCCGGCTGCTCCCATTCAGCCAGCATCGGCGTTCATGCTTTGTGCCTCGCCGGCGACATCGCCCATGGCGCCTGTCGCCGGCGGATTGGGCCCCCGATGTGCGCGCTACCAGACCACCTTCAAACCCATTTGCAGGTTGCGAGGTGTGTCGGCGCTGGTAATCTGACCGAATGTCGCAGACCCCAGGTTGTCGCCTGCCTGTCCGAACCGGGGTGTATTCGTAAAATGGAATGCCTCGAATCGGAACTGCAGCCGGGCTCGCTCCTTCAGCCGCCACTCCTTATGCGTCGAGAAGTCCCAGTTGAACGATCCGCGCTGCCGCAGAATATTCCGCCCCGCGTTGCCCAACGCGTACTGCGCGTTGTTGACGAAAGCCGTCACGTCGAAGTCCTCCTGCAGCGTTCGGTCGATTGCATAGGGGTCGCTCAGGACGTTTGGCCGGTTCACCACTACGTTGGTTCCGGTATTCGCGTTGTTCCCCTGCGCGATTACGTTGTACGGGCGGCCGTCCGCGACCACCAAAATACTACCCACCGACCATCCGCCAATCATCGCGTTCAGCGCGCCGGGCATTTTCGAGCCGAAACGCCGGCCCTTGCCGACCGGCAGTTCATAAACACCGCTCAGTGCGAAGCGCCGCGGAATGTCGCTGTTGTCGATCGACCGCTCCGCTCGGAGATTTCGGATGTCCTGGAATCCGCAATCGGTCGTGTCGCCGATCGCCGATACGCCGCACGTGTCGCCGATCGCCTTCGACCATGTGAAAGATCCGAGCAGCGTCAGGCCGCCCGAAAAGCGCTTCTCCACTTTTGCGAGCAGTCCGTGATAGATGCTGTTGCCGTTGAAGTGATAGCCATTGATGGCGCCCAAGGGCGACGTCACGATCCCGGTGCCGGGAATCGCGGCTGACTGATACGGCCGCTTCAGATCGATGTTCCCCGGTCCCGGAGGCGAGTAGTTGTCGTCATACTTCTGCTCGATGTGAGTGCCCTTCGTCCCCGCATACCCGATCTCCATCATCACGTCCTTCGTGAGTTCCCTCTGGATGTTGAAGTTCCACTGCTGCGCATACGGCGAAATCGGCTTCCGCTCGATCGAGGTCATCACGATCGAGGTGGCCTTCTGAATGGTGAGCGATCCCGGCGGAGGACCTTGCGCCAGAGTGAGCGCGGGTACCGTGGGACTCGAAGTCATGATGACGCTGAATGCATCCGGCGGGTTGCCGATCAGCCACTCACCGTCGCCCAGCGGCTCCATGTAGCCGTAAAAAACGCCGTAACCCGTGCGGATCACCGTCTTGCCGCCGAGTTTATAAGCCAGACCGAGCCGCGGCATGAAATTGTTCTTATCGATACCCATCATGGCCCGGTTGTAATAGTCGTCGCCGTTCTGGCCGGCGTGGATCAGCACGGGTTTCGCCGGATTGGTCTGAATGTCGAATACGCCCATCCGGTTGCGCTTCTCCTCGAACGGCAGCGTGACCTCATACCGCAGCCCGAGGTTCAGGGTCAGCTTCGGGGTGAGTTTCCAGTCGTCCTGAACGTAGGCGCCGTCGTTCCAACTCCGCAGATTGATCTGAAACCGCGTGCTCCACGTAAACTGACTTGCCATACCGAGCAGAAAATCCGCCATTCCGTCCTTCGTGTACCGGCCGTTGAATTGGAAGGGTCCGCCGAGTTCGTTCCGGACGTTGGTAACGTTGTTCTGCGAGCGGATGATACTGCCGCCGAAGCGAACCGCGTGACGCCCGTGCGTCCAACTCATGTCTCCCGCCACCTGCCGGTTTTGCGAGTCGCGAGCCACCGGATTGCTGGCGCCCGTGCCGAGCGCCCGATAGCCGGTGATATTCATCTGCGACAATCCGCCCGGCAGGTCGGTGCCCGCCTTGATGCCGTATTTCTGGTTCAGCAGTTCGCCCGCGGAAGCCGCCGGAGAGTCGCGCCAGAAAAAACCGTAGTTCCACGCTCCGCGCAACGACAGAATCAGGTTGGACGTGAAGATGTGGTTCCAGGTGGCCCCGGTATTGGTCCCGTCCGTTGTCGAATCGAGCGCATTGCCGCCATATGCCGGAGCGGGCAGATTCAAGGTGGCCGGCGTGTTCGTCTTCTGCTTGCTGAAGCGCCAGAACATATTGTCGTGAGTGCCCAAATTAGCGTCGATCCGGACATCCCACTTCGTCCAGTCTTCGTTTTGTGGCGAAAGATAAATATAGTTCGCGCCGAGCCCTGGGGTCTGCGGATTGGGATACAGGTTCACCAGCGTCAACGCCACCGGGTCCAGCCGCGAGGTCGGAATCACGTTATTCGGGAATGGCCGGTTACCGTTTGCCGGATCCGTAAGGGCGAGGTTGCGTTGACTCAGCAACTCGCTGAAATCTCCTTTGCGCATCAATGCAGTCGGCAGGTTGCTGGAAGTGGTCGCGCTCTGCCGGATCCTCGTTCCTTCATAATCCGTAAAGAAGAACAGCTTGTTGCGGCCGTTGATCACCTTCGGAATGTAAACCGGACCACCCAGCGAGTAACCGAATTGGTTGCGTTTGAACGGCGGCTTCGGCCCCGGAGGATCGAAGAAGTTCTTCGCGTCCAAGTCCTCGTTGCGAAGGAACTCAAAGGCCGTTCCGTGCAGGTCATTGGTACCAGCCTTCGTGGTTACGTTCACCACAGATCCCATCGAGCGGCCATACTCGGCGGAATACGCATTCGTCTGTACCTTGAACTCCTGGATGAAATCGATCGATGGCTGCACCATTTCGGCGCGGCGTTGCGCCGCCGCGAGTTCCGTCGGATTGTTGTCCATGCCATCGAGGATGAAGTTGTTCTGACTGTCCCGCACGCCGCCCGCGCTGAAGCCGGCCATGCGGGCGTTCGGAAGCGGTTGAACCGCCCCGGCGGAAATCAGCGCCAGCTCTTCGTAGTTGCGTCCGTTCAAAGGCAGCTCGACAATTCGCTTATTGTCGATCACCTGTCCCTGGCTCGCCTGCACCGTATCCAACTGCGCTGCGTCAGCCTGCACAATCACGTTCTCCGACACGGTGCCCAGCTCGAGGGTAAAGTTGATCTCCGCCCGCTGGTCCACAGCCAGAGTA
>Ga0070741_10016164_pt1 | contig 12506 bp, 9 predicted proteins | sample Coa_R1_4_FD_66440 | JGI IMG/M metagenome (GOLD analysis project Ga0070741, IMG submission 66440) | Surface soil microbial communities from Centralia Pennsylvania, which are recovering from an underground coalmine fire - Coalmine... | ecosystem: Environmental > Terrestrial > Soil > Unclassified ...
CGGACCAGAACCTGGCGGGCGTTTCTCGGGACAAATGGTCGGAGATTCTCGAGCGGATGTCGCCCGAGGACTTCAAGTACAAGATGTGATCGCGCTTTCGGGCGCAGCCAATCGGGCCCGCGTTGTCTTCGGGATGAAGGGAGCGCGCGCCGGGGCCTGACTTCCGCAATCCGATGCCGTCCACCCGCCGCCACCATCATCACATCACCCGCAAGGAGCTCAAGCAGCCGGACGAGTTCCTGGCGTTCTTCGAGGCCGCGCGCGAGTTTCTGATAGACAACGTACGCCAAGTCGTGATCTCGGCGACGGTCGTGCTGGTGTTCGCCGCGATCGCGATTGGAACGTATCTGTACGAAAGCCGCGGCGATCGAATTGCGGGAGAGCAGTTCCAGCAGGCGCTCAGCGCCCTCAACGACAGGCAGTACAAGACCGCGGCGGAGCAGTTCGCGAAGCTTGCCCAAAGCGAGCCGCGACGCAGGGTGGGGCGTCTTTCGCGGTTTTACCTCGGATGCGCCTACATGGGAGACAACGACCTCGCGCATGCGCGCGAGGCTTTCGTGTCGTTCGTGGGCGAAGAGCACGACAGCACCTACGCCAACCTTGCGCTCACGAACCTGGGCGTGATCTACGAGCGGATGGGGGACTATGCGAAGGCGGCGGGCGCCTACCAGCAGGCATCGACCGTGCCCGGGCCGGAGCAGACGCGGGCGCAACTGGGGGTGGCGCGGATGCTGGCGAAGCAGGGGGCGAAGGAAGGGGCGATAGCCGCCTACCAGGCGTTCCTTTCAGCTCATCCGTTCGCCTCCCAGCGCCAGGAAGTAATCGAATCGCTCGCGATGCTGGGGGCATCGCCGAAGCCTCTGCAATTGAAGCCCGGCGCGCCTGCATCGGGGAGCCTTCCGGTCGCCATTCCAGGCGCGTCGTCACAGGCGCGCGGCTCCGCGCCGTAAGGGCGATCGCGCGGGATTCGCCCAATCCTAAGGGACTCGGCGGCGGCGCGGATCAGCGGGAAGCGTGAGCCGCGTTCGCGGCGAGTTCCGAACTAATCACGAAATCGAAGACCTTGCCTTCGGGAAGGCCCACCAAGGGAATTCCGTTGACGAAGAAGGTCGGAGTCGAGGAGACGTGGAGCGCGTTGCCGTCGGCCTCGTCCTGGGCGATGCGCTGGGCGGTGGAGGGCGTCTGCATGCACATCTTCAGGGCGGCATCGTCGAGGCCGAGCTTGGAGGCTTCCTCATCGATTTTCTGCTGGACGTTGCCGGGATTGATCTGGCCCTGGTTGCTGTAGAAGTAGCGGGCGAAGTCCCAGAAGGCGGAGGGATTCTGCAGGCGGGCGCATTCGGCGGCAAGCGCGGCGCTGCGGGCCCATGGATGCCCGTTGAGGGGATAGTTCTTGAAGATGATTCTGATCTTGCCCTTGTAGGTGGTGTTGGCGAGGGTTTCGACCTCGCCGAAGGCGCGGGCGCAATAGGGACATTCGAAGTCCGCAAATTCAACCATCGTGATCGGCGCATCGGCGGGCCCCAGGGTAGGGCGGTCGTCGAGATGGGCCGGGGCCATGCTGATTCTTCCCCAGGCATCGGAGCCGAGGTCGAAGTACTGGCCGATGATGGCCTTGCTTTCGTTCTGGTCGCTGAAGAGAGTGACGGTGACGGACTGGCCCTTGTCGTTGCTGACGGTGACCTGACGCTGGAAAATGCCTGGGAGGCTGGTTTTCTGCATGGGGCCGAGGGCGATTTCGCTGGCGCTGCCGATGCGAAATTTCTTTTGGAGGAACTCCTTGAGGGCCGCATCGCGAATGGGATTGCTCGTGACAGACTCGGCCTGAGGGGCGGCTTTGGGAGCGCCGGCGGCCTCGACGATACCCGACCATCCGAAGGCGACGGCGCCGAGGACGGCGGCAGCAGCCGCAAGGCGCGCCTGCGGAAAAACACGACTCAAACGACCCATAAGGGCTACATGATACGGACGGGAGCGCCGATGTTCCAGCCCGCGACACGTGGGCGCTCCAAGGGCGATTCCGTGCGCCCGAAGCCGCCGCCTAAGGAAGAGAAGGCACCAAGGAAAACGCACGCACGACCGCATCTACGCCCCATGGCGTAAGATCGCATAAGGAATATTATGTCAACTTAATGCTTCAACCGCGCGACTTTTAATTCTGCGGGCAATTCAGGCGCGTCCGTGCGCTTCGCGCAATCAGTCGCCGCCTGCCATTCTAAGGCTGCGCCGCCAGCGCATGCGGTCGCTGCCATAATCGGCCAACAAGAAGATATTCCCCCCCTTCTACCCTGAACGGGTTGTCGTTTCGATTCGATCAGACCCTCGACAACTTTTGGTAAGGTGGGGGCGGGAGTTCGATGGTTATTGAATCTCCTCCTGAGACGTCGCCATCGGAAAGTACGACCGCCATGATTCCGGCCTTGAGGATGACGGCGCCGTGCTCATCGCGGCCGATGACCGCGGCCATCAAGCCTGGGCGGAGGCGATCGAGTTGGGTGCAGGGGTTTCGCAGGCCGGTTACTTCGACAACCGCCGAGGGGCCGATGCGCAGGCGGGACGCTCTGGGGAGACCAAGAAGATCGATGCCGCGGGTGGTTATGTTTTCTCCCATCGCGCCGGGGGCCACATCGAATCCGGCGCGTCTTAGTTCGTCGTGAAGTTCGGCGTGGATCAGGTGGACCTGGCGGAGGTTGGGCTGAGTTGGATCGACGGCGACGCGGGAGCGATGTTTGATGGTCTTTCCCATGTGGGCGTCGCCGGCGACGCCCATCCCCGCGATCAGGCGGATTGATGGGACGTTTGCCTTGCTGAAGGAGTGCGTGGCGCCGCGACTGACAGCTATGACGACCCCGCTCATAGGCATGGATTCCAGCGACTATCGTTGGTTGCGCTCATACGCCTCCGCGAACGGAAAGACACCCGTTCCAGCCATCGGTGCGGCATCCATTTATTCTTGAAGGGCAAAGGCGAATCTACCGCTCGGTTCGGTCGGCGGATGGAAGCGGTGCCTCGGTCGTCTTCAAGGTGTGGATGAGGATTGTCGGATATCCTTCAGGGCGCGGCGGGCGGTTAGGTTTCTGGGTTCGAGGCGGAGCGCCTCTTCGGCGTAGTGGGCGGCGGCGGTGGCGCGGCCGAGGCGTTGCGCGCATTGCATCATCGCAAGCATCACTTCAATTCCGCCGGCGCCGAATTCGCGGGCGTGCTTGAGCGCGTCAAGCGCTTCGCGGTCGCGGGCCATCGCGGCGAGGATCAGGCCCAGCGTCGCCATCGCGTCGGCATTGAGAGGGTCGAGTTCGAGCGCTTCGCGGCACATCGAGAGCGCGTTTTTGCGGGCTCCCTTGTTGAAGAGATCGCGGGCGGCGGCGGCGAGGCGGCTCCCCTCTTCGGGCCATCCGCGGCATTCAAGTTCCACTTCAATGCGCTCGCGGGAGATCTCGGCCTTAGCGACCTTGACGCGGGGTCCGAGATAGTCGCGCAGGCGCTCGATGATGACGTCACCGGAGGTTTCGGCGGAGGCGAGCCATGCGATTCCGATCGGGTCGCCGACATGATCGTCGCGCCGGATGATGAGGCGATGGAGTCCGCGGCGGCGAGGAGGCCGTCGGGGCGGCTCAGACTCGCTCATCGGGGTCGAACAGTTTTCGGTATTCGTCGAGCGCAAAGCGATCCGTCATCCCTGCCACGTAGTCCGCGACCACGCGGGCGATTGGTTCGTTGTCGTGTTCGGCGCGCCTGAGGATATGCTCGGGCATCTGGCGCGGCTCGGCCATATAGGTTTCGAAAAGTCGGGCGAGCACCCTGCCCGCCTTCTCGGTCATCCTGCTGACCCGGTAATGGCGGTAGAGGCGCTGGCGCATGATCTCCTTGAGTTCATTGACCATCGGCGCCATCCGGGGCGAGAACGAGGCAAGGCCGGTCCCGGCCTTTCGGATATCGTCAACGCTTCGGATTTGGGCTGAATCGAGCCGTGCGGCGATATTGGTGACGAGGTCGGTGGACATCGCATCTATCATTCGTATCACGGTCTGATAGCGCATCAGCCGCTCATCACCGTTCGACACCGATTCGCGGGCCTGTTCCGCCGACTTCCGGTAGAGTTCGGAGCGGTTGAGGTCGTCGATCGTGAGCATCTGGGCCTTGAGCCCATCGTCGACATCGTGGGCGAGATAGGCGATCTCATCCGCCAGATCCACGATTTGAGCCTCGAGGCAAGGGAATTCGTCGGGGCCGAATTCCCGGGCCGCGGGGCGGTCCTGGAAGTGGGAATGCTTGATGATGCCTTCGCGGACTTCGAAGGTCAGGTTGAGGCCGCGAAATCCCGGGTAGCGGACTTCGATCCAATCGACGGTGCGGAGGCTCTGGGCGTTATGGTCGAAGCCGCCGTAAGGCTTCATCAATTCGTTGAGGAATCGTTCGCCGGCGTGGCCGAACGGGGTATGGCCCAGATCGTGCGCAAGGGCGACGGCTTCGGCGAGCTCCGTGTTGAGGCCGAGATTGCGGGCGACGGTGCGGGTAATCTGCGCGGCCTCGAGGGTATGGGTCAGGCGGGTGCGGTAGTAATCACCCTCGTGATTGACGAAGACCTGGGTCTTGTATTCGAGGCGGCGGAAGGCGGCGGAGTGGATGATGCGATCGCGGTCGCGCTGGAACGCGGTGCGCATCGGATGCTCGGGTTCGGGAAAGCGGCGCCCGCGGCTTTGAGACGACAGCATCGCGTAAGGAGCGAGGGTTTGTCGTTCGATATCCTCGAGGGCCTGTCGGTTAAGGAGCATCGCAAGCCTAAAAGCGCAACTGCCGCCTGAGGATGGTACCATGCGGGGAAAGCGCATCTAAGGCCGGCTTCGCGTTCCATCAACAGGCAGCCCATCGGGCGGGCGCGCGGGGGTGATTTGGTTGCGCGGATGGGGGCTTCATCCGGCGCGCCCCCATCTTTATAATCCCTGCGGGGCGGTTGTGGTGCTGGAAGGAAGGGAGATGCGGCTGCGGTTTTTGAGCGCCGCGATAGCTGCGGCGGTCGCGGTCGCCATCGCGGCATGTTCTACGAGCAAGCCGGTACGCACCACTCCCGCGGTCGCATCGATTCCCCCGCCCTCCCCTGCCAAATCGCAGTTTGGAGTCGCATCGTGGTACGGCCCGGGCTTCGACGGGCATCCAACTTCGAGCGGTGAGATCTACAATCAGAACGATCTGACGGCGGCCTCGACTCTGTATCCGCTTGGGAGCCGGGTGATGGTGACGAATCTCGACAACGGGCGCTCGGTCGAGGTTCGGATCAATGATCACGGACCGTACTTGAAGGGGCGGAAGATCGATCTGTCGCGCAAGGCGGCGACGGTTCTGGGGATGATGGGTCCGGGGACGGCGAACGTGCGGCTGGACCTGGTAAGCGTGCCGGCGGGGGCATCGATGGGGCCGCCGCGGTACTTCGTGCAGGTGGGATCGTTCGCGAATTCGTCGAACGCGAATCATCTACGCTCTCAACTGGCCGCGTACTATTCTGACGTGCGCGTGGATCAGGTCGAAGCGGGAAGCCATCGCTACTACCGGGTGCGGATGGGAGGATTCGCGACCCGGGATGAAGCTGAAGTGCGGGCGGGAGAAACCTCGCGCTTCGGATTGCCGATCATCATCGTAAGCGAATGAGGACACTCTTCGCTGTTATGCGGGGCGCGACACAGCGGTTCGCCGCGGCGGCGTGCGTGCTGCTTTTGGCGGGGTGCGCGTACGCGCTGGTCAACGGCGCTTCGGTCGATCAGGGCAGCCTTGAAAAAGTCGAGCAGGGAATCCAGCGGATCCGGCAGCTCAATTTTCTCAGGCCCGTGCCGGTTGCGGTGAAGGATCGCGACGAAGCCGAGAAGCTGATGGAAGCGGACCTGATGCGCGACTATACGGACAATCAGCTTCGGGTGGATGGGACAGCGGGATCGATGGTGGGACTTTATCCGCCGGGGATGGATCTGAAGGCGGAATCGCTCAAGCTTCTGCGCAACCAGGTGGCGGGGTTTTACGATCCGCGCTCAAAGCAGATGGTGCTGGTCAAGGGAGGAGCGGACCTGGGCTTTTTCGGGAACACGGTCGAGTTCGTAGCGCAGCGCGATATCGCGGGCGAGATGGTGCTGTCGCACGAACTGACGCATGCGCTGCAGGATCAGCACTTCGACCTCGAGCGCAAACTGGACCGGGTGAAGAACAACGACGACCGCGCGATCGCGCTCAAGTGCCTGGCGGAGGGGGATGCGACGATAGCGGGATACGCATACGTGGCGGACAGGATGGACGACGGGGTCGCGGACGCCCTGCTCTCTCATCTTGGGGACATCGCCAAGACCTTCGCATCGCAGGCGCCTGACACGCCCGAGGGAATCTCGGTGCCGGTGATCTTTCAGTACTCGGACGGGGTGCGAATGGTGGCGGAAGCGTACCGGCGGGGCGGATGGAACGCGGTGGATGCGATGTACGCGAAGCCGCCGCTGTCGACGCATCAGGTAATTCATTCCGCCGACTACTTCGATCATTTCACGCCTCCGGTGAACGTGGAGGTGCGCGGGTACGAGCGCGCTATGCGATCGTGGACGAAGATCGATGACGACACTTACGGCGAGCTGCTCCTGCGCACGATCCTCGAGCGCAACCTGGGCAAGAAGGCGCCGGAGGTGGCGCTGGCGCAGCGATGGGCGGGCGATCAGATGGTCATCCTGCAATCGGGCGGCGAGGTGTCGGTGATATGGCTGCTGGTCCTTTCGGATGAAACTTCGGCGGCCGGCTTCGCGAGCGCGTACGCGAAGGTGATAGAGCGCAATCCGCCGACCATCGGGCGCTCGATCGAAAATCGCGGACGCGCGGTGCTGGTGATGCTCGGCGCGTCGGCCGCATCGAAGCAGATTGCGGAATCGATCTGGGCGGAGAGCAGGATCGGCGACGGGGCGGCGATCAGCGTTCCGACAGAACGCGGATCGCCTTCTCGATAAGGTTGCGTTCGTCCTTGTAGGTGGCACGGCGGGCCGCCTCCGCCGCGGGCATCCACACGACCTCCTCGATTTCGGAATCGTGGCGGGAGGGATCGCCGCCGGTGAATTCCATCAGGAAGAACCTGACGCGCTTGTAGATTCTGACCAATTGCGCATCGGGGCGGTCGCGCCACGAGAAGATATAGGCGATATCGCCAAGGGGCTCGACGCGCCCGACCTCGAGTCCGGTTTCCTCGCGCACTTCGCGGACGGCCGCGCTCTGCACGCTTTCATCGCTTTCGAGATGGCCTTTGGGGAGGGCCCATGAGTCGGAGCCCTTGGGCCGGATCATGGCGAATTCGAGGTCGCGTTGGCCGACGCGGCGATAGACGAGGCCTCCGGCGGACAGCTCGTGCCGCACGGGAAGTTTGGGCCGGGAGCCCGGCGATGGGTTCCTGCGAGCCATCAGCCGACGTCTCCCATGCTGAAGCCGAGCGCGAGCATCCTCCTGATCGCGCGGCGGGCGCCAAGCGAATCGCGGCTTCGCAGAGTGGGGTCGCGAGCGAGCCATTGTTCGGCGAGATGGCGGGCGCGTTCGATAAGGCGATGGTCGCGGACGAAATGGACGAAGCGAAGTGGGAGCGCGCCGGTCTGGCGGGCACCGAGGAGGTCGCCCGGTCCGCGCAGGCGCAGATCAGCCTCCGCGACTTCCATCCCGGTCCGGCAGGTGGTCATGATTCGCATCCGTTCGCGGGCTGAGTCGTCGGATTCGGCGGAAGTGACGAGGCAGCATTTGGAGGGCGCGGCGCCCCGCCCCACCCTGCCCCTTAGCTGGTGCAACTGGGCCAGTCCGTAGCGTTCGGCTGCGATCACGACCATCACGGTTGCCTCTGGCACGTCGATGCCGACCTCGACGACGGTGGTGGAGACGAGAGTCTGGACGGCGCCATCGCGAAACCCCGCCATCACGCGCTCCTTGTCCGCGGGGCTCATTCTGCCATGCACGGTTTCGATGCGGTAAGAGCGCAGCGGGCCGCGCCTGAGACGTTCGGCGGTGGCGGCGACGGACTTGCGCTCCTCGTCGGCGGCATCGATGCGCGGCAGCACGTAGTAGGCGCGATGGCCCATGGCGAGCTCGCGCTCGACGATCGAATCAACCCGGGCGAGGTCGCTTTCGGCGAAAAGGATGGTCTCGATAGGCGTGCGTCCGGGTGGCATCTCATCAAGGAACGAAAGGTCGAGATTGGCAAACAGGCTCATCGCGAGGCTTCTTGGGATCGGCGTCGCCGTCATCATCAGGAGATTGGCTTCGGGGCCCTGCGCCTTGAGGCGCGCCCGGTCGAAGACGCCGAAGCGATGTTGTTCGTCGATGATCGCGAGACCGAGGCGGTGGAAGCGGACGCCTTCCTGGATGATCGCGTGGGTGCCGAAGACGATCGGGAGCGCGCCGGAGGCAAGGTTGCGCAGTGTGGATGCGCGGTAGGCGCCGGTTACCTTGCCGGTGAGCAGCGCCGCGGGGAATCCGAGGCGCGCGCACAGGCGGTTGAAGCTTGCGTGATGCTGTTCGGCGAGCAGCTCTGTCGGCGCCATCATTGCCACCTGGAATCCGGCTTCGGCGGCGCTCAGGGCGGCGTGAAAGGCGACGAGAGTCTTGCCGCTTCCGACATCACCGAGCAGCATCCGATTCATCTGGGTGGGGCGGGCGAGGTCGGCGGCGATTTCATCGATGGCGCGCGCCTGCGCCCCGGTCATCGCAAACGGCAGGCTTTGACGCCATTGACGGGTGCGCGGGCCTTCGCCGGCGATCGCGATTCCGGGGCGTCCGGCGGCGCGTTCGCGCTCGAGTCCGAGCGCCAGCTCGAAGGCAAAGAGTTCATCGAAGGCAAGCGCCAGATGCGCGCGGGAGGTTCCGGCGTTGAGCGCGCCCACGTCCGATGCGGGACCGGGAGCGTGAAGCTCTGTGAGCGCCTCGGCGATGGATGGAAAGTCGTGCTCGACGGCGGAGGGGATAGAACCCGTAAGATGCGGGCGCAGATCGTTCAGTGCCTTGGTTGCGACCGAGGAAAAAAGCCGCTGACTGATTCCCGCAGGAAGATTGTAGGAAGGTCTGATTGGAGGCGGTTCTCCGGTGGAGAGGACGTGAATTTCGGGCTGAACGAGTTCCAGGGCGCCGTCGGAGTCGGAAACGATGCGGCCGTGGGCGAGAACGCGTTCTCCGGAGGGCATCCGCCCGCGCATGTAGGCAGGAAGATTGAACCATACGACGCGGATTCGCCGATTGCCGCCCGTGAGCCAGCCGCTCGCCAGTCGTCGCGATGGCGCGCCGCGCATCGGCCGTTCCGTGATATCGGCGAGGACGCCTTCCACGGTGGCGGTCATCCCAGCAGCGAGCTTTTCGAGCGGGACGGGGTTGCGCCAGTCCTGGTAGCGGGAAGGGAGATGGAAGATCGCGTCTTCGAGGGTGGAAATTCCGCGGTCGGCCAAGGCGGCGGCGCGTTTGGGACCGATGCCGGGGAGCGAGGCTATGGGGGTGGAGAGCGCGGCGGCGGGTGGAGCGGCTTCGCGCTGCGCATCCGCGGGCATCTGGTTGTTCCGGGTCCGAGCGCGCATCGCCTGCACCACCGAATTCATGCCGCGCAGGAATCAGCCGCGATGGTAGTCCTGAAGGGCGCGGACCTCAAAGGGCTCATTCTTGAGAGCGCGGATGCCTTCGACGGCGGCGCGCGCCCCCGCCATCGTGGTGAAATACGGCAGGCGCAGCTCGAGCGCGGTGCGGCGGATGGAAAACGAATCGGCGGTGCCGCCGGCATCTGGAGTATTGATTACGGCGGCGATTGCGCCCTCCTTCATCGCATCGACGATGTGAGGACTGCCCTGCAGCACTTTATTGATCGACGCGCATCGATGGCCGAGCCGGTTGATATAGGCGGCCGTGCCGTGAGTGGCGATCAGTTCGAATCCCATCTCGACGAGTCCCTTTACGATTGGATCGAGAAGCGGTTTGTCCTCATCGCGCACGCTGATGAAGACGCGGCCGGAGAGCGGAAGGTCGGATGACGCGGCAAGTTCGGCCTTGGCGAACGCCATCGCGAAGGACGAATCGATTCCCATGACCTCGCCGGTGGATTTCATCTCGGGGCCGAGGATCGTATCGACGCCGGAGAAGCGCGCGAAGGGGAAGACGGATTCCTTGACGGCGACGTGGGCGGGAACGCGCTCGGTGGTGAAGCCGAGTTCGCCGAGCTTGCGGCCGGTCATCACGAGAGCGGCGAGCTTGGCGAGGGGCACGCCGATGGCCTTGCTGACGAAGGGGATGGTGCGGGAGGCGCGAGGGTTGACTTCGAGGATATAGACTTCGCCGTCGAAGATGGCGAATTGGACGTTGATAAGGCCGATGACGCCGAGTTCGCGCGCGAGCATCCTGGTCTGCTCCATCAACATGTTCTGCAGCTCGCGAGAGAGGCTTCGCGGGGGAAGCGCGCATGCGCTGTCACCGGAATGGATTCCGGCATGCTCGACGTGTTCCATGATTCCGCCGATCACGACGGTCTCGCCGTCGCTGATCGCATCGACGTCCACCTCTGTCGCTCCGCGCAGGTAGCGGTCGATAAGGAGCGGGTGGCGTTCGGAGGCCTCAAAGGCCTGCGAGACGTAGCGGCGCAGCGCGGCTTCGTCCGCGATTACCTCCATCGCGCGGCCGCCGAGGACGTAGGACGGGCGGATGAGGACGGGGTAGCCGATTCGCGCGGCCCCGGCGACGGCTTCATCGAGTCCGCGGGCGAGGATGCCCTGAGGCTGCTTGAGGCCGAGCTTGTTGACCAGCGCGTTGAAGCGCTCGCGATCCTCGGCCCGATCGATCGCATCGGGCGTGGTGCCGAGAATCGGAACGCCGGCGCGTTCGAGGGGGACGGCGAGTTTGAGCGGGGTTTGCCCGCCGAACTGCACAATGACGCCGCGGGGTTTTTCGCGTTCGGCGATCGCGATGACGTCCTCGAAGGTGAGCGGCTCGAAATAGAGGCGGTCCGAGATGTCGTAATCGGTCGAGACGGTTTCCGGATTGCAATTGACCATGATCGTCTCGAAGCCGGCGTCCTTGAGGGCGAGGCTTGCGTGAACGCAGCAATAGTCGAACTCGATGCCTTGTCCGATGCGGTTTGGGCCGCCGCCTAGAATCATGACCTTGGGGCGGTTGTCGGGTTCGGCCTCATCTTCGCCCTCGTAGGTGGAGTAGAGGTAGGGGGTGAAGGCTTGGAACTCGGCGCCGCAGGTATCGACGGCCTTGAACACGGGCATCACGCCCTTCTCGCGGCGGCTGCGGGCGACTTCGGCCTCATCGATACCGCGGAGTTGCGCGATGCGCCGGTCGGAGAATCCCATCGCCTTGAACTCGCGGAAGTAGCTTTCGGAGAAGGGTTCGCCGGCAACGCGCGGTTCGGCGGCGACGATTTCGGCGATCGCGTCGATGAACCACGGGTCGATGCGGGTGAGCTTGTGCGCCTCGTCGGGCGACATGCCGAGCCGGAGCGCATCGGCGAGATGGTACAGGCGAAGGCTGCTCGGGCGTCCGATTTCGGCGCGCAGCGCGGCGAGCGCGGAGGAGGAGTCGGCGTTCCCAAGGCGCGATTCGAGGCCGAAGGAGCCGATCTCGAGAGAGCGAAGCGCCTTTTGCAAGGATTCCTTGAAGGTCCGGCCGATGGCCATGACCTCGCCGACGGATTTCATCTGGGGGCCGAGTTCGTCGGTGGCGCCGCGGAACTTCTCGAAGGTGAAGCGCGGGATTTTGGTCACGACGTAGTCGATCGTGGGTTCGAAGCAGGCCGGGGTCTTCCTGGTGATGTCGTTGGGGATTTCGTCGAGGCGGTAGCCGACGGCGAGGCGCGCGGCGATCTTGGCGATTGGGAAGCCGGTGGCCTTGGATGCAAGCGCGGAGCTGCGCGACACGCGCGGATTCATCTCGATGACGACCATGCGGCCGGTGCGGGGCTCGATCGCGAACTGGATGTTGGAGCCGCCGGTATCGACGCCGATCTCGCGGATGATCCGCAGCGCGGCGTCGCGCATGACCTGGTATTCCTTGTCGGTAAGAGTCTGGGCGGGGGCGACGGTGATCGAGTCGCCGGTGTGAACGCCCATCGGATCGAGGTTTTCGATCGAGCAGATGATCACGACGTTGTCGGCGCCATCGCGCATCACCTCGAGCTCGAATTCCTTCCATCCTTCGACCGATTCCTCGAGGAGGACCTCGTGAATCGGGGACATTTCCAGTCCCCATGAGACGCGAGCACGGAATTCGTCGGGGTCGCGTGCGATGGAGCCGCCGGTGCCGCCGAGGGTGCGCGAGGGCCTGATGATGAGAGGGAGGCCGAGGTCACGGCGAATCCGGTCGGCATCGCTCATGGAATGCGCGATCGCGGAGCGGGGAACCTCGAGCCCGATATTGAGCATCGCCTGTTTGAACAGGTCGCGGTCCTCGGCCTTCTTGATCGCATGGAGCTTCGCCCCGATAAGTTCGCATCCGAAACGGTCGAGGACGCCGGACTCGGCGAGTTCGATCGCGAG
>Ga0070741_10016165_pt1 | contig 12505 bp, 8 predicted proteins | sample Coa_R1_4_FD_66440 | JGI IMG/M metagenome (GOLD analysis project Ga0070741, IMG submission 66440) | Surface soil microbial communities from Centralia Pennsylvania, which are recovering from an underground coalmine fire - Coalmine... | ecosystem: Environmental > Terrestrial > Soil > Unclassified ...
TCGCGGACGTGGAGCGCGCCGGTGGCAGCATCCGCGCGACGCTCTACGACGGCAGCCGCGGTGTGCGGCTGGGCGTGGTTCCGGACACGCAGCACAACCTCGAACTCGCGAGTGTCACGATACGCGCCGACGGCGTGGATTTCGTGGTTCAGTACCACGCCGAGAGTGGCCACATGCACGTGCGCGAAGAATGGCCGGACGCGCCGGTGCACCGCACGCTGGCGCCGGCGGCGACGGACGATGCGACGGTGCTGGCGCAGGCGCTCGACGACAGCACCGGGCCGCGGCTGTACGCGCGGGCGCTGGCGGCGGCGCTGGCGCTGGTGCGGTGAGGCGGCGGACGGCAGATGGCAGACGGCCGGGATCAGACAGCAAGCAGCAAACGTCACAACATCAAACAGCAAACATCAAAGCCGTCGTGGTCTTTGATGTTTGCTGTTTGACGCTTGGTGTTTGCCGTTTCGACGTCCGCTGTCGGCTACTCGCCGAGGAAGTCGTCGACGACGCGCATGAACTCGTCGAGCTGGTCATGGTGCACCCAGTGGCCCGCGTCGCGGATGAGGACCGAACGGTAGTCGTGGAAGGCGCTCGCCTTACCGTCCTGTTCGGGGTCTGAGGCCCAGCTCTCCGAGCCGCGGATGAGGAGGACGGGGCAGCGGATCTGGTTCCAGATCTCGCGGGCCTCGGCGATGTTGAACTCGTACGGCGAGTGCAGGCGGACGTAGTTGTCGAACTTCCAGCTCAGGGTGCCGTCATCCTCGTTCGGGCGCATGCCGTGGATCGTCAGGTGGCGCGCCATCTCGGCGGTGAGGTGGGGGTTCTCCTCACGCATGCGCTTGACGGCGTCGTCGAGCGAGGCGTAGCGGCGGGGCCTGCGACGGTCGAACTCCTGCATGTGGGCGATCCACTGACGCATGCGGACGGAGGCGGGCGTGGGTTCGCGGACGGGCGGGCCGAGCCCCTCGATGGCGACGACCTTCTTTACGAACTGGGGGAAGACGCCAGTGTACTGCAGGGCCACGGCGCCGCCGAGCGAGTGGCCGATGACGGTGAGCGGGTTGCGGTCGAGCTCGGCGCCGAGCATGGCGATGTCGAGCACGAACTCGGGGAGGCTGTACTGTGCGCCGACAGCCCACTGGCTGTCGCCGTGACCACGGAGGTCAACGGCGTAGACGCAGTAGCGGTCGCGAAGGCGGACGGCAACCTGATCCCAGGTGCGGGCGTGGTCGCGGTTGCCGTGGATGAGGAGGAGCGGCGGATTGGCCTCGTTGCCCCAGACGACGTAGTGCAAACGGAGCCGCTGGGACTCGTAGTAGCGCGAACGCGGCTCCATCGACATCGGGCGGGCACCTCTCGATCCATGTTCGGCCGCGGGCGTCCAGCACGCCAGCCGGCGCCTGCAACGCGGCAACGCTACGGCAGGTGCGGGCGGCGCGCAAGGATGAGGTGAAGTTCGCGAAATCGCGGACAGCCATTTCAGGCTATCGGCGCCTGATCCCGCCCGGCACAGCAGTAACCAAGGCGCGGCAACGCACGACTCATGCAGACCGGCGAAGGAGGTTAGCGGCTGCCGCGGAGACGGGGGTCGAAGATGTCGCGGATGGCGTCGCCGAGCAGGTTGAAGCCGAGCACGGTGAGGGTGATGGCGCCGCCGGGGAAGACGGCAGCATTGACGTTGTAGGGCAGGAACTCGCGGGACTTGCTGACGTCCTGGCCCCAGGAGGTGGCGCCGGGGATGCCGAGCCCGAGGAACGAGAGGGCGGCCTCGGCGAGGATGATGGTGCCAAGCAGCGTCGTCATGACGATGATGCCAAGGGCGACGACGTTCGGGAGGATATGGCGGAACAGGACGCGCGGCGCCCAGGCGCCGGTGGCGCGGGCGGCCTCGACATACTGGTTGTTCTTCTCCGAGAGCACGGCGCCGCGGACGACCCGGGTCACGCCGGGAATGACGGCGAGCATCAGCGCGAAGACGATGGTCTTGAACGACGGCCCGAGCGCCTGCGTGATGATCAGCAGCAGCAAGAGCGCGGGGAACGCGATCGCCGCGTCCACCGTGCGCTGGATGGTCGAGTCGATGATGCCGCCCATGTAGCCGGAGATGATGCCGAAGCAGATGCCAATCGAACCGCCGATGAGCACGGAGATGACGGCGACGGACAGCGAGATGCGGCTGCCGTAGACGACACGGCTAAAGATGTCACGTCCAAGTCGCTCCGTGCCGAAGATGTGGGACGCCGAAATCCCTTCATCCCTTTGACCGGCAAATGCCTTCGGATCGTACGGCGCGATCCACGGAGCCAGCGCGGCGACGATTACAAAAACAACGATAATGATGAAGCCGAGCGTCCCTAGCGGATTCTGCCGCGCGACGGTGCCGATCTTTCGGAGCCGTGCACCGAAGCCAGGGCCCGCTGGCCGACTCCTGTCGCCAAGAAACGCACCCGAACGAACCGCAATCTCTTCAGCCACCGATTGCCCTATGAGTAGCGAATACGCGGGTCGAGCCACGCGTAACTAATATCGACGAGCAGGTTCAGCACGACGACGGTGACGCCAGCATACAGCGTCATCGTCTGGACGACTTCGAAGTCCTTCTGGAAGAGCGCGCGGACGGTGTAGTCACCGAGGCCGGGCAGGGTGAAGATCTGCTCGACGATGAGGGCGCCGCCGAGGAGGCCCGAGATCTGCAGGCCGAGGACGGTGACGACGGGGATGAGCGAGTTCTTCATGCCGTGGCGGAAGACGACGGCGCGCTCACGCAGGCCCTTGGCGCGGGCGGTGCGCATGTAGTCCTGCCGGAGCGTCTCGAGCAGCGACGAACGCGTAAGGCGCATGACGCCGGCGGCGGAGCCGAGCGCAAGCACGGCGGCGGGCACGATCATCTGCTTGAAGTTGCCGACCGGGTCGGCGGTGAGCTTCACGAACTTCCCGATCGGTGGCGCGTACCCCCACCATTCGAACGGCAGGATGAGGGCGAGCGTCGCCACCCAGAAGCCGGGGACAGCGAGACCAGCGATCGCGATCAGGCGCACGGCGTAGTCGGCCGGCGAGTTCTTCCAGACGGCCGAGATGATGCCGAACGGGATGCCGATGATGACCGTGAGGATCAGCGTCAGCACCATCAGCTCGGCCGTCACCGGGAAGCGGTTCCGGATCGACTCGGTCACCGGCCGGTTGTTGACGGTCGACGTGCCGAGGTCGCCCGTGAAGATGCCGCCGAGCCAGCTCCCGTACTGGGAGTCGGACGTGAACGAGACGAACGGCGTTCCCGACTCGACCTCGATCGGGAAGTAGGGCTTATCGAGCCCCATATCGTGCCGGATCGCCTCGATCTGTTCCGCCTTGCAGTTCAGCCCGCACTTCTGCTTCGCCGGGTCGCCCGGGACGATGCGGAGCAGCAAGAACACCGCGATCGACAGGATGAAGAGGATGACGACCCCGATGAGCAGCCGGCGGATGATGAAGGCCTGCATGCGCCCCCGCTATGCCTTGTCGAGCCACCAGGTGTTGACGTAGAGGCCGCTGGCGCCGATCCCCTGCGGGATGTTCTTCACATACTTCTGGTAGAGCGTGAAGGAGTACGGGCTGACGAGCGGCAGGAACGTCGGGCCCTTCTCGTAGATGAGGCGCTGGAGGTCCCACGCCTTCTTCTTGAACTCCTCCGGGTCGGTCGTCGCCTTGACGTCGTCGATCGCCTTGTCGATCTCCGGGTAGAGCTTGCCGACGCCGACGGTGTAGATGTTGTTGCGCGCCGGGCCCTCGGAGTGCTGGAAGTCGAAGTTGAACTCGGCGTACTCGTAGACCTGGTTCAGGGCGAGGCTCGCGTCGTAGTTGAGGTTCGTGTAGTTGTCGAGCCAGGTCGAGAAGGCCTGCGGGTCCTCTTTGACGTTGAAGCCGGCGGCCTTCATCTGCGCGAGGAAGATCGGCAGGTGGAGGTTGTGCTCCTCGATCGTGGACTCGGCGGGGTACATGATCGTGACGTCGATCGTATCGTTCCCCGTCGCCGCCTTGATCAGGTCCTTCGACATCTGCGGGTCGTACTTCTGGAGCTCGTCGCGCTCGCTGTCGGGGAGGCAGATGTCGCCGAGCGGCCAGTGGAGGAGGCCATTCGCCTTCGCCTCGCCGCTGTAGACGCGGTCGATGTACTCCTGGCGGTTGATGGCGTGCATGGCGGCCTTGCGGATGCGGTCGTCATCCCACGGCTTCTTCGTGGGGTTCATCGTGAAGGCGATGAAGGTGTTGACCGGGTCCTTGACCTCGTTGTAGCTGCCGCCCTGCTTGAGGCCCTTGGCCTCGTCGACGTTCTGCGCCGTGTAGACATCGAGCTGGCCGGACTGGAAGGCCGTGCGGATGGCGTCGCGCTGCGTGATGATCTTGACGTCCATGCCGTCGATGTACGGGAGCTGCTGGTTCCCGTGCTTCTCGTCCTTGCGGTAGTAGTTCGGGTTACGGTCGAGCGAGGCGCCCTGGCCCTCTGTGTAGCTACGGAGGAGGAAGGGGCCGGCGCCAGCGGCCTTCTGCTTGAGCTGGCCGATGTTTGCGTCGGTGAGCGCTTCCTTCGGGACGATGGTGTTGATGGCGCTGCCGATGCGGTTGCGGAAGTACGCGTACGGCTTGTCCATCGTCAGCGTGTACGTCTTCTCGTCGGCCGACGCGGACTGTTTGGCGATCTTGTTGATGAAGCCGACGGCGTTCGACTGCGGCAGCGTCTTGATGCGCTCGTAGCTGGTGACGACGTCGGAGGCGACGAGGTCGCGCTCGGGGACGCCCAGTTGGTTGGGACCGACCTTCACGCCCGGACGGATCGAGAAGATGTAGGTGACATCGTCCGGGTGCTCGTAGCCGGTCGACAGGTCGTCGAAGCGGAAGCTCGAATCGAGCGCGGAGAAGTTGACGAGGACGTTGTACAGACGCGGGAAGTAGCCGACGGAGGCGGCGATCCCGATGTAGGGGTCGAACGTGTCGAAGTCGGCGGTGGAGCCGATCTGGTATCGGCCGCCGCGCTTCGGCTCGCCGTCGTCGGGAGGCTTCGTCGCTGTGGCGGAGCCGCCGGGCCCGCTGGTGGGGGTCTTGTTATCGCTGCCGCCGCCACAGCCGACGATCGCGATCGCCCCTGCCGCGGCGCCGGCGACGCCGGCCGACTGCAACACGCGCCTGCGTGTGACCCGCTGCTGCGTGAACTTGTCCCAGTAGCTGCCGGCCATGTCAGTCTCCCTTCAGACCCGAGGACGCGTCCCCTCCAACGCGAGTGCGATGAGAATCTCCGAATCGCTTGCTAGTGTCAAGACAGATGAAGCGTTCCTCACGATTCACGGTTCGCCTGTCGGCGTAGTGATTGTACTCTACCCCGCCCCGTCTGTGGGACGTACACTGCAGGGTCCGCGTCCACGATTGTTAAGGCACCTCCCGCGTGATCTTCACGGCGCGGCTCTGGCCGTACCTTCTCCGCTACCGGCTCCGTATCGGCATCGGCCTCGCGGCGCTGGCGCTCGCCTCGGCCGCGAGCATCATGACCCCGTACGTCCTGGGGCGCGCGATCGACAGCCTCCGCGAGGGGGTGACGACGCAGAAGCTGCTGGCGTTCGCCGGCATCACGATTGGCATCCAGGCGCTCGATAGCGGCCTCCGCTTCATCACCCGGGTCTACGTCAGCGGCTCCTCCCGCAAGATCGAATACGACCTGCGGCAGGACACGTATTCACATCTCCAGGCCCTGGACCAGCGGTTCTTCCACGAGAACCAGACGGGCGACCTGCTGGCGCGGGTCTCGAACGACATCACGACGGTGCGGGAGTTCCTGGGGCCAGGGCTGATGGATCTGTTCCGGTCGGCGCTCCTGTTCCTCGCGGGCCTGATCATCATGCTGACCATCGACTGGCGGTTGGCGCTGCTGGCGGTGCTGCCGCTGCCGCTGATCACGCTGCTGTTCGTCTGGGTCGGGAGCGTCGTCGAGAAGCGGTTCCACGCCGTGCAGACGCAGTTCGGGAACCTGGCGACGTTCGTGCAGGAGAACTTCTCCGGGGCGCGCGTCGTGAAGGCATACGTCCAGGAGGAGAACGAGGCGAGGGCGTTCGAGCGGGAGACGCTGGCGTTCGAGCGGGCAAACCTTACGTGGGCGCGGCTCTCGATGGCGCTGTGGCCGCTGCTCGCGGTGCTGATGGGGCTGAGCACGGTGATCGTGATGTGGGTGGGCGCGGTCGAGGTGAAGGCCGGGCACATCACGCTCGGGCAGTTCGTGCAGTTCAACAGCTACATCGTCCTCCTCTCGATGCCCATGGTGAACCTCGGCTGGACGCTGAACCTCTACCAGCAGGCCGCGGCGAGCATGCAGCGCGTCGAGGAAGTGCTGGCGCGCAAGCCGGCGGTGATGGACGCGCCTGGCGTGCACGAGATCCCGCCGATCCGCGGCAGCATCCGCTTCGAGCGCGTGAGCTTCGGCTACTTCAACCGGCCGGTGCTGCACGACATCACGGTCGACGTACCGGCAGGGACGACGCTGGCGATCGTCGGGCCGACGGGTTCGGGGAAGACGACGCTCGTGAACCTCATCGCGCGCGTGTACGACGTGCGTTCGGGCCGCGTGATGATCGACGGCGTCGACGTGCGCGAGATCCCGCTCGACCAGCTGCACCGGGCGATCGCGTTCGTGCCGCAGGAGTCGTTCCTGTTCTCGGCGACGCTGGAGGAAAACGTGGCGTGGGGCGGCGACGCGGACGAGGCGACGGTGGCGGAGGCGGTGCGGCTCTCGCAGCTGGCGAACGACCTGCCGCAGCTCCCGCACGGGATGTCGACGGTCGTCGGCGAGCGCGGCGTCGCGCTCTCCGGCGGGCAAAAGCAGCGGACGGCGATCGCGCGGGCGCTGGCCCGCCAGGCGCCGATCCTCATCCTCGACGACGCGCTGTCGCACGTCGACGCGTACACGGAGGAGCGCATCCTCGCCGGCCTGCGCGGCTACATCGCCGGGCGGACGGCGGTGATCATCGCGCATCGCGTATCGGCGGTGCGATGGGCCGACCAGATCATCGTCCTCGAGGACGGGCGGATCATCGAGCGCGGGACGCACGAGGAGTTGCTGGCACGCGGCGGCGCGTACGCCCACCTCGACCGGAGGCAGCGGCTCGAACAGCAGCTCGAGGACGACGGCATCGCAGCGGCAGGGGGGGACTGACCGTGGCGATGCACGGCTACCACGAAGAAGACGAGGTGATCGGCAAGGCGTACGACGCACGGCTCGTGCGGCGGTTCCTGCCGTACCTGCGGCCGTACGCGTGGCGCATGGCGCTGGCGCTGGCGCTGCTGCTGGCGACGACCGGGCTGACGCTGGCGCAGCCGCTGCTCGTGCAGCAGGCGATCGACCGGGACATCGCGAAGGGCACGACCAATGACCTGTGGTGGATCGTGGCGCTGTACATCGGGGTGCTCGCCCTGACGTTCGTCTTCCGCTACGTGCAGTCGCTGCAGATGGTCACCGTGGCGCAGAAGGTGATGAACGACCTGCGGCTGCGGCTGTTCCGCCATCTCCAGCGCATGTCGGTCGCGTTCTTCGACGCGAACCCGGTAGGGCGCCTGGTGACGCGGCTCACGAACGATATCGCGGCGCTCAACGACCTGTTGACGGCCGGCGCGATCACGATCATCGCCGACCTGTTCCTGATCGTGGGCGTGGCGGCGGCGCTGCTGTGGCTGAACTGGCAGCTGGCGTTGATCACGTTCGTGATCATGCCGTTCCTCGCGGTCGTGATGCGCTGGTTCGCGGTCGTGATGCGGAACTCGTTCCGCAAGCAGCGGCTGAACATCGCGCGGCTGAACGCGTTCGCGGCGGAGCACATCAGCGGCATGATGCTGATCCAGCTCTTCGGGCGGCAGCGGAAGGACAACGACGAGTTCCGCGCCTACAACGACCGGCTGCTGCAGGCAAACATGGACGTCGTGCACTCGTACGCCATCTTCGAGCCCGTGGTGGCGATGGTGAGCGCGGTGACGACGGGCATCGTCATCGTCGTCGGCGGCCGCTTCGTGCTGCACGAGACGCTGACGATCGGCGAGCTGGTGGCGTTCCTGCAGCTGGTCGCGATGTACTACAACCCGGTGCGCGAGATCGCAGACCGCTTCAACATCCTGCAGTCGGCGATGGCGGCGCTGGAGCGCATCTTCACGCTGCTCGACGAGCCCGAGGGCGTGCCGGACCCGGAGGACGCGGCGGAGCTGCCGCAGCGCGTGGCCGGCGCCGTCGAGTTCGAGCACGTCTGGTTCGCGTACACGCCCGGGACATGGGTGCTGCGCGACGTCAGCTTCCGCATCGAGCCGGGCGAGCGGATCGCGTTCGTCGGGGCGACCGGGGCCGGGAAGACGAGCCTGATCAACCTGTTGCTGCGGTTCTACGACGTGCAGCAGGGGCGCATCCTGCTCGATGGCATCGACATCGCGAAGGCGAAGCAGCAGTCGGTGCGGCGGCACATCGGGCTGGTGCTGCAGGATCCGTTCATCTTTACGGGCACGATCGAGGAGAACATCCGGCTGCGCGACGAGAGCTTCTCGCCCTCGCAGGTGCGGGCGGCGGCCCGCCTGGTCGGCGCGGACCGGTTCATCGAGAAGCTGCCGGACGGCTACCAGCACAAGCTCGTCGAGCGCGGGGCGAACCTGAGCACCGGGCAGAAGCAGTTGATCGCCTTCGCACGGTCGGTGGCGTTCGACCCGGAGGTGATGCTGGTGCTCGACGAGGCGACGGCGAACATCGACTCCGAGACGGAGGCGCTGATCCAGGAGAGCCTCGAGCGGCTGACGGCGCGGCGCACGAGCATCATCATCGCGCACCGGTTGGCGACGGTGCGGGGGGCGGACCGGATCATCGTGCTGCACCGGGGCGAGATCGTCGAGCAGGGGACGCACGACGAGCTGCTGGCGCTGCGCGGACGATACTACCGCCTCTGGCTCCTGCAACAGCGGGAGCTGCCCGCGGAGGCGGTAACGCGGGACGCGTCGTGAGCGGCGCCCCGCCGGGATCGGCCGCATATGCTACCGTCCCTTCGGCCGCCGGCGCCTGACGCGCCCGACAACGGCAGCTGCTAATGCAGATCGAGCGATGATCGACCGAGTCCGAGCCGGCCTGTCGCGGATCCCGCTTGCCGTCCGCGCGTCGATGGTCATCGCCCTCATCGTCAACGCCGTGTTGCTCGCCGCCTGGGCGTGGAGCCGTCCGGGGATGACGACGCACGTCCGCTTCGAGGCAAGCGGCACGCAGTTCACCGCGTGGGTCGACGGCCGGCAGCAAGGCCAGGCGAATTTCGCCGCACCGCGCACAGGGCACGTCGAGCTGACGCTCGAGGACGCGGATGAGGTGCCAAGCCTGCCGCAACCGCGCGGCCTCGAGCGCGTGCGCGTCACTGACCTGGCCACGGGCGAGGTGCTGTTCGATGGACGGTTCAGTCACCTCCCGGTCGAAGGCGCACAGGTGACCGCGGGAGGCGTGGGCGTCACGGCGCCCGCGAGCGCGATCGAAACCGAACACGGTGTGCTGGCAGCGCGCCACGGCAACGCGACGGTGCGTATCGGCGACGACCGCTGGCGCGATTACCGCGTCGACGTGACGTACCGGAACATGACGACGGGGATCATCCGCGTGCGGGCCGACGACGCCGGGTCGAGCGTCGAGTTCGGGTTTCGGCCGTTCCGGCACCTGGACAACCGGCTGACGCTCTTCGACAAGCGCCAGACGGTGACGAACCAGCTCAATGCGCCAATCGAGGCGAGCGGGGTCGAGGTGGTGCGGTCGATGACGCGCATGCTCCTCCGGCCGTACCCGTACGTCGCAGCGATCGGCGTCGCCGCGCTCGCGCTCGTCGTCGCGGCGACGCTGCTGCCCGGGAGCGCCGCCACGTGGCAGTTGCCGGCGCTCGTAGCGCGCGCCGGCGCGCGGTTGTGGTGGCTGCCGGCGCTAGCCGTCGCGGCGTTCGCCTTCGGCGTGACGCTGTTCCTGAACTACGACTACGGCGCCCACATGCCCCACGTGCCGGACGAGATCTCGTACCTGTTCCAGTCCAAGATCTTCGCGGCCGGGCACCTGACCGCGCCGCCGCCGAAGGTCGTCGAGTCGTTCCAGCTCGGGAACCCGCCCCTGATCGTCATCAACGATGGCAAGTGGGCGAGCCTGTACCCGTTCGCGCACCCGCTCGTGCTGGCGGTCGGCCAGGTGTTCGGTGCGGTGTGGCTGATACCACCGCTACTGGGCGCGGGATGCGTGCTGCTCGTCTTCGCGATCGGCTGGCGGGTCGGCAACGCGCGGACGGGTCTGCTCGCGGCGGCGCTCTTCGCCGGGTCGCCCTTCTTCCTGATGACCGCGAGCAACTTCATGTCGCACAACACGGCAGCGTTCTTCCTGCTCGCCTCAATCTTCCTGCTGACGCTCGCGGGCGAGGGCGCTGACGCAGCGGCCTCACCGGGCGGGCGGATGGCGTGGTTCACGTCGCGGAAGCGGGCGGTGTGGTACCCGCTGCTGGCCGGGCTGGCGTTCGGGCTCCTGTTGAACACGCGGCAGCTCTCGGCGGCGGCGGCCGCGGCGCCGTTTGGCCTGCTGCTGCTGACGTTCCCGTTGCCGCGGGGGCGGCGGCGGACCTGCGTCGTGCAGGTGGCCGCGTTCGTCGCAGGGGCGGCGGCCCTGCTTGCGTGCTACTTCGCATACAAGTGGGCGACGGCGGGCGACCCGTTCGCGAGCGAGCAGATCCAGGCCGGAGAGAACGCGATCGGCTTCGGCGGCCTCCACTCGGTGCGCGCCGGCATCGAGAACGAGCAGACCCAGATGGCGTTCCTGTTGCTGGTGCTGAACAACTGGCCGCTGACGCTCGGGCTCGGGCTGGCGCTGCTGCCCTTCGCGCTCGGCACGCGCAGCCGCTGGGACTGGTTCTTGTTGCTCCTCGTGGTGTTCCTGTGGGGCGCGTACACGCTCTACTTCACCAACGGCCTCATGCACGGGCCGCGGTACTGGTACGAGACGACGCCGCTGCTGATGCTGCTGATGGCGCGCGGTGCGGACGCTGCGGCGGTGCTGCTCGCCGGCGTCGCGGGCGGCGTGCGCGAGCGGCTCGGCGCATCGCCCCTGCGACGCGAGTGGGCGGGCGTGGTTGTCGTGTACGGGTTGGTGCTCGCCGTCGCGGTCCCGGCATCAAACGACTGGTTGCGGGGGGACGGCGGCAACTTCAAGACGGACACGGTGCCGCACGACGCGAAGGAGTTGCGCGGCTTCAACGGCATCGACGACCGGCTGATCAAGCTCATCGACGATGCACAGCCGAAGAACGCGCTCGTGATCATGGATAACTGTCCGGGCTGGCAGTGCTACGGCAATGTCTACTGGCGCAACTCGCCTTGGCTCGACGGCGACGTGATCTACGCGCGGGATATCCCGGAGAAGAATGCGGCGGTGTTCGCGGCCTACCCCGACCGCGTGGTGTATCGCGGGCATTACTTCCCGCCGCCGTCGTTCACGCCGTACGGAGAGTCCGCGACGTCGCCCGCGCCGGAGCCGCCGCGCGCGAGCGCCATCCCAACGCCGACGATCGCACCGACGCCGACGCCCGACCCGCTCGCCGCGGCGCGTCGCGACGAGCAACGGCGGTTCGACCTGCAGACGGTGGCGGCCGTGCTCGAGCGGTATCGCGCGGAGCACGGGACGTACCCGGTCGCTGAGAACATCCAGAGCCTGTGTGCCTACCCGAACGATGCAGGGTGCGCGCTGCGCGAGCACCTCGACGTCGTGCCGCGCGACCCGGGGCCCGACGGGATCTACTGGTATCGTTCGGACGGTCAGTCGTTCACGCTGTTCGCCGCGCTCGAGGCGCCGGCACCACCATCGGCCTGTCCGACGCCGATGCCGGAGCACCTCGCCCGCCTCGAGCATCCGTATTGCCTCGCGGCATCCGCGCCGCCGTAACGGAGAGGCGCGGGCTCGCGCCCGGCGTGTCAGCCGAGCGCGGCCGACAGCGCCTCGCAAGCGGCCCGGAGCTGCGGGGTGCGTGGCTGCAGGCGCGCGTCGACGCCGCGCGGCTCCCAGGCGTTCCAGCGGCCCGGGTGGCCGTAGTCGGTCTGCTCGAAGACGGCCGTGCTCGACGCGATACGGATGGTCGCGACGCGTCGCACCATCGGGTCGGGTGTGCCGTGCGCCGGGTCGTAGCGCCCGAAGCGCTCCTCCGTCATTGACAGCTCGACGATCGTTGTGGCGTCGCCCATCGCTGCTCCTCCTCGCTGCGCGCGCTCAGTCGACGTCTATCGTACCGACGGCGACGAGCCGGGACTGCGCCGCCGCGACGTCGGCGGGATCCGACGCGTCAAACACGGCCGCGAGCACGGTGTAGCGGCCACGTGGGATGTCGCCGGGGACGAGCGTGACGTACGTCTCGCGGATGAGCTCGCCGGCGGTCCACTTCAACGATGGGAGGAGCGGCGCAGCGACCTCGCGCGTCTGCGACCAGCGGGGAAAGCCGTGGCGCGCCGGGACGCTGCCGTCCTC
>Ga0070741_10016166_pt1 | contig 12505 bp, 11 predicted proteins | sample Coa_R1_4_FD_66440 | JGI IMG/M metagenome (GOLD analysis project Ga0070741, IMG submission 66440) | Surface soil microbial communities from Centralia Pennsylvania, which are recovering from an underground coalmine fire - Coalmine... | ecosystem: Environmental > Terrestrial > Soil > Unclassified ...
ATGGTTTTTTATTCTCATCCAAAATCCGTGTGCCATTGAGAGCCCATGAGTGCCGTTAGGCGCGAATGAAAATAGCCCGGCAGGAACTGCCGGGTATGCGTGTCCCTAAAACGCTAGTCCCGCTAGGGACGGCCGAGATCATTTCCAGAACCGTGTATAGAGTGCCGCCTGGCACAACGGGTGCAGAAACCCTCCCAATATAAATGAGCGCCGTCAGGCGCGTCTGAAAATAGCCCGGCAGGAACTGCCGGGTTATCGTTGCCCAAAAAACGCCAGTCCCGCCAGGGACGGCTGAAGTTACAATCACAGCCCTATGTCCTATCACGTACGAAATTGCTCATTACACCATTTTGTCTTTTCGACTAAAAACCGCGTTGCCGCCATCCGTGAAGACATGCAGGCGCGGCTATGGGCATACATGGGCGGAATTGCCCGGAGCAATCAAATGAAAGCGCTTGCCGTCGGTGGGATTGCCGATCATTGCCACATCCTTCTTTCCCTTCCACCGACGATGACCGTGGCCAAGGCAATCCAATTGGTAAAATCTGGCTCGTCAAAATGGATGCACGACGAAACTGCCAGCCGTCGCTTTGCATGGCAGGAAGGTTATGGGGCATTCAGCATTGGCACGTCGCAGGTGCCCGCAACCATTCGATACATTCTGAATCAGCCCCGGCATCACAAAAAGATGCGGTTTGATGACGAATGGAAAACCATTCTCAAACGACACACGGATTTTATGGATGAGTGATTCTCAGCCGTCCCTGGCGGGACTCTGTTTTGCTACAACCTTTACCCGGCAGTTCCTGCCGGGCTATTCTCACTCGCGCCTGGCGGCGCTCCGGGATTGGCTTATTCGCTCGATGACATGCTCCGCGCTCTGTGATCCTCGCGACACGGGTGACGACATGATTTTACAAACGTTGTTCCAAAATGTGTAAGTCTGTGCTTTAGATCCTTCGTGGAAGCATGCATCAGGCCCAATCGGATAACATTATCTTCAAGCCCTGAACTCGGGAACGTCCTCTCCGCTTTACTGCGCGTCATGATATAGCTTTTGTCTGAAACCCCTAGACATTGTCCAAGCCTGAAAAAGAACTCTTTATCTAATTCTCTATATCGCTCTGTTCTCCTGATTGCGGGAACAACTTTGTCGCGATTCACCTGACGCTTTCCCTCTGAATATTCATAGCAAGCATCCAGATATAAAACTTCTTTTTCGCTTAATTGTCTCAGAATTTCAGGGAATGACGGATGAACATCTCGCTTGATTGCGGCATTCGCAAGCATAGCCGCCCAGCGATCTTGAAGCTCATCGTTTTCTTCAATCGAAGCATTCTCGACCACAGGTACAAGAAGTTTAAACGGTACCCGTTCCGGTTCCATATCCGTATCAGCCAGCATCGCTTTCACTCGCTCGAACAGACGTATTTGCCGCTTCAATCGAAACACCCTCACATGATCTTTAAGCGTAAGTCCGATCTCTTCAGCCGCTGGTCCCGCCAGCTTATCTAGCAGATCAGCAAACGGCTTGAGCGCGGCTTCAACGCCGGCTTTTATGAGCTTGTCTTCGTCGGCCATGTCTATCTCATTGTCCCGCAATCGCGCCGCGCTTCTCGTCAAAAATCGTCATGATCTCAGGCATTCTGCGTTTTAAGCTGCCATACCACAGACACTTTCTCCATGTCGTACAAGAAGCTTTCCGATAGACCTGAGGCAGATGCCTGCCCATCATTACGCGGAAAAAAATTCCTCTCACCAAAAATCTAAACGATATACAGGGCACCAAATCACTCACATCTTCAACTGAAGGCACGGTCCATACGCTTCGCGCTCCGTCGTCACTTGCAACAATCACAATGACAGCGGTATCCGGAGGCATCGCGCCGCCGAGCAGGTATTCACGCATAGGTGGCTCAAAATCCCCTAGCGCAAAATGAGGTTGCACAACTCCGTCTAACATCGTCCAATCATGCGCCGTCCCACGCCAAACAATACTCAAACCAAAGTACGCAAACTTATCCATGTCCATACCCAAATCCGCACCCGAATATCGCGGCATTTCAGGATGGTTATCGCGGGATAATGCCAGCCGCAATCGGTCACTCAAAGGAAAGCCCTTCTTCTTGCCTAATTTCGGTTGAACATATTTAAGAACCTCATCTTCTCCGTTTACCTTAAAGAGGGTTTCACATTCCCTGCATAACAACCGCGTCTTTATTTCATTTTCTTTCATCACTACACCCGCACTGTTTCGAGTCGCATATTCCAGTCGCAAATTTCGCGAATAGAGAGCGGCAGGCATATAGTGGCTTTTCAAAAGCTCTTTTTCCTTCCGACAAAGCTTACAGATACCAACCGTGGGCATTATCTATTCCTGTGGATTGACGATTCCTGAGTAGATTGTACGATTAAGTCAACCCGCCAATGCCCACAACCCGGCCCAAAAGCACCGTTTGAACTGGTTGAAAACCACCATTTACCGATCCAAAGCAGCTTGGATTTCACTAAATCACACAAAATCAAGAGGATAACTGCCGTTGTGGTTTGGCATAGGGATTGCCTAATCAATGGCAACGGTTGAAGTCTCTTTAAGGGAAGACTCTGGCGCGGCGAATTGGTGGTCGCCGCGCCAAAAGGTGAATCGATGCGAGGAAAGTTTCTAGCGGTACTGATGTTTGCGGTGACGATGACGGTGGGCGCCTGGGCGCAGACGGATGACTATCCGCAGGGGCCGCCGGATCAGGGCTATCCGCCTGCGGCGCAAGGGCCAGAGTCGCAGGGGCCGGAATCGCAAGGGCCAGGGCCGAGCGCGCCGGGACCGGAGGATGCGGCGCCTCGGAGTGAAGGTCCGGCGCCGGATGTGGCGCATATCAGCTTGATTAAGGGTGATGTCTCTGCGCAGCGCGGTGATACAGGTGACTGGGCAGCTACAACAGTAAATGCGCCGGTGATGCGTGGCGATCAGATCGCAACAGGTGACCAGGCACGCACGGAAATTCAGTTGGATTCTGCCAATGTGGTGCGGCTGGCGGCGCATAGCCAGATGAAGCTGGCTGATCTTACGCGCCAGCGAATACAGATTCAGGTGGCGCAAGGCTACGCCGATTACACCGTGTTCAAAGGCAACGAGTCGGACGTGGAGATTGATACGCCGAATGTCTCGGTGCATCCGACGAAGCCGGGACGGTATCGCGTGCAGGTGAACTCTGACGCGGAGACAGATGTGATTGTCCGCGATGGCGAAGCGGAGATTACGACGCCTCAGGGCAGCACTCGGCTAAGGCAAGGCGAACTGATTACGGTTCGCGGGACTGACAACCCGGAATATAAGATTTCAGCGGCGCCGGAGAAGGACGATTGGGACCAGTGGAATAGAGATCGCGACAAAATAATGAGCGATTCGCAAAGCTGGGGCCGCACCAACCACTATTACACCGGCGTGAACGATCTGGATGGCTACGGCCGCTGGGTTTATGTCCCGGGATACGGAAACGTCTGGCAGCCCTACCAGCAGGCTACGTGGGCGCCGTATCAGGCGGGCCGCTGGGTTTGGGAACCCTATTACGGCTGGACTTGGGTTTCTTACGAGCCTTGGGGATGGGCCCCTTATCACTATGGGCGTTGGTTCCTCTATAGCGGAAGCTGGTGCTGGTGGCCTGGCCCAGTTTATGTCAGCTATCGGCCAGTGTGGTCGCCGGCCTTTGTATTCTTTGTTGGCTTCGGCCACCGTGCGGGCTTCGGCTTTGGCTCCATCGGATGGTTCCCGGTTGGCCCGCATGATGTCTTCTATCCTTGGTACGGACGCGGCTTTAATCGCGTCAACGTGATCAATGTAACCAACATCAACATCATTAATCGTGGCCGCGGATTTGCTCCGTTGGCCATTCGCGGACGCCAGCCATTCTTCTCCAACGCGCGTCTCGTTGAGACCAACGCACGCGTTCGCGGCTCCATCACCACAGTCTCCAGCGCAGACTTTGGCCGTGGCGATTTTCACAATCGTCACTTTGGTGTCGATGAGCAGCAGTGGCGTGAAGGCCGCGTGATGACGGCAAACCTTCCCGTCGTCCCCTCGCGTGAAAGTCTGCGTGCGACCCCGCGCGGCATCGGCTCAGCATCGTCAGTGCAGCCGCGCAGTAATGAGCGTTTTTTCACGCAGCATCGGCCGCCGGCTGGCCCTGAATCTTTCCACAATCAGGTGGAGCACGTTCAGCGTGTGGTGGGCCCGCAGGACATCAACGCCCGCACAGGCATCGCCGAAGTTCCGCGCAATGATCACCCAGCAGGCGCCAGCGTTGAATCTCGCGGCAGCGAAAACAATGGCCGCTTCACTCATCCTGAAGGCAACAGCAGCGAAAGCACTGGTCGTTTCGGTCGCACTGAAAACAATAACGGTGAAGGCAACAGTCACCGTGAAGGCAACAATGCCACCAGCAATGAAAGCCCGCGTAGCGGATGGAGCAAGTTTGGTTCCTCTTCAGCGCGCTCTGGCAGCGAACCCGGCAGCAACGGGCCTCGCTCTGAGCAGTCGCCAGTCATGCGCTCAAACGATCAAGGCCGCGTCTCCCGTACAGGCTCCGCCGCCGGCCCGCAGAATGCTGGAGCACAAAATGAACGTGGCGGTTGGCAGCGTTTTCCGTCCAACAATGATCGCGGCTCGCGCCCACAGTCCAATGACGCGCCTATAACTCGCAATGACCATGTCGATTCCAATGGATCAGGCAAGCCTCCGCTGGAACTCCACCGGCCCATCGTTACTCCGCGCCAGGATTCGCGTCCTGACATGCGGAATGATCAGGGTTATCGTCCGCCGCCGGAATCGCGCGGCAATGGCGGTTACTCGCAGCCTTCGCGAGGCGAATCACCTCGTTATAGCCCGCCATCACGTTCTGGGCCGCGATACAGTCCTCCATCGCGCTCAGACCGTGGTGGTTCATCTTCATCCCGTGGTGGAGGTGCGAGAAGCGGTGGCGGTCATGAATCAAGGTCCTCTGGCCCCAAGCAGCGTTAGCTTCGTCAGGCAGCGCTAAGTCTCCTTCCTGGTAATGGGGTTGGAAGAACAGAAAAGGGCAGTCCAAATCAGGATTGCCCTTTTCTGATTTTCAGTTGAAGCTTTAGCAAAACCAGAGAAGCTGTATCCGCACAGCTGTGCCTCACGATTCTGGTCAGGTACTGCCCAATATGAACTGAGGCTATAGCAACTCTGGTTTTGCTTTAACTACCACACGCCTTTATCGCTGCCTGTAATCCTGAAAGCCACAGCAGCAGCGGAAGCCAGCGGCGGCAGCAGGCTCAGCCGGAACGTAGCCGGAACGTTCCCGCGAAACGCCGCCTGCGTAATCTGCTTGGTATAAAGTTTGGCGCCATACGGCATAATCGGCAGGCGCAGGAACCTTGCGCGCGTGTAGATCTTGTCGCCGCCCACGGTGGCATCGGTAATCACCCACGCCGGCAGGGCCACGCCTGTGCCGCGATACCGCAACACATAGTCTGAAACAATCTTCAGGAAACCGGCGACACCAGGCCAAATGCCTGCGATCATGGCTGCCGTGCGAAGCTCGGCAAAATCGAGCTTGCCCGATTCCACCAGTGATGCCGCATTCAAGATGTCGCAGACGCGGAAATAAAAGTGGCGATACATGCGCTGCAGTGTGGCGGCAAAGATCCGTTCTTCCGGCGCTGTTACAAAGAAATTATGTCCCCCAAGGTTCATTCTTACCCGCCGGTCAACAAATCGGTGCGCCAGCGCAATGTGCTCTCCCGTCTGGCCCAGCCGCCCAATGTGGGTTTCAATGGCCTCCGGCAGTCCCGGCACGGAAAAGTTCCATTTACAAGCCAGCCGGTCACCCCAACTGCGTGCTTCAATCTTCGCGCCAAAGCGTTTGGTAAAAACCTCAACAATTTTCGCTTTGCTGCCCGTTGAAACCAGGTCAAGATCGTTGCCCAGGTCTGGCCAGTGGTCCAGGCTCTTCATAATTACTGAAGGGCAATCTGCTTCTTCCAGCGCATTACATACCTGTTCCAGGTGGGTCAAAGCATTGGCAATCCGGGCGCGCTCGCGGGTAAGGACTTCTACGGCCCAGGCCTGCACGCCTGCGGCTCCAAGGTTGCCGGCCACGCGGTTAATCACCTCAAAAGCTCGGATTACCACGTGGTTTGAGTCCGCTAGATCAACAAAATCCTGCCGCTGCTCCGGCGTAAGCGAGCTCAGCAGAGGGAACACGTCTGCGGCCGACGTGGGCCGCAAGGTCAATTTCAAAAATGCATCAATATATTGGTTTTCATTCTGGATTGCAGTTGCCATTGGGACGGATGCTCCTGGTGCTTTAACTTATTCTGGATAAGATGAGAGTTCGTGCAGAACAGGTTGGATAGGAGGCTTACGTCAGTTTCCGCGATCTTCTAACCACCCACGATGCCGCCCATCCCGAGCGAGCCGGAGTATTCGGTTTGTATCTTCCTCGCGTATGCGTTGCGGCGAAGCGAGGGATCAGCTCCGCTGATCTTTAGGGTTAGTTGAAATTCCCAAGGCCGTGTTTTGCGGTAATGCCGGAACATCGCGTAAAAATCACGACAAGGGTTCGTATCGCACACCTTTGCGTCCCTGGCCGTAACCCTGAGTCTAATTGCTAGTTGCCAATTGCTATTTGCGTGTTTGGCTGATCCCCGATAGTGATTGCTGACAGCTCCTTATATAATCGCCAGTCACCAACAGGAGTGCCGATTGGCGTTTGACAGCATAAGAGACTGGATCGCCGCCCTTGATAAAGCTGGCGAGCTCAAGAGAATCCGCACTGAAGTCGATCCCATCCTGGAGATCACTGAGATCGCCGACCGCGTCTCCAAAGGCGCGGCCAAAAAGTACGGCCGTCCTGGCGGCCCTGCGTTGCTCTTTGAAAACGTTAAAGGCGGGAACGGTATTCCGGTGCTCATCAACCAGTTTGGCTCGGAGCGGCGCATGCAGATGGCACTAGGCGTTGACAGCCTCGATGAAATTGCCGATCGCATTCGTCAGCTCCTGAACATGAAGTCGCCAGAAGGTTTTCTGGAGAAGCTCAAAATGCTGCCCATGCTCGCCGACATGGGTAAATTTTTTCCTAAAGTTGTTTCCACCGGCCCATGCAAAGAGGTCATTAAGAAGAAAGATTTTTCCCTGCTTGATTTTCCGGTGCTCCAGTGCTGGCCGCAGGATGCAGGCCGCTTCATTACCTTGCCGTGCGTGATCACGCGCGATCCCAAAACAGGGAAGCGCAACGTCGGCATGTACCGCATGCAGATTTACGACGCAACTTCAGCAGGCATGCACTGGCAACGCCAAAAGGTCGCCGCTGAGCACTACCGTGACATGCTGCGTTTAGGTATTGCAGGGGGCGACAACCAGAGCGCTGGTCCCGGCAAAACTCGTGGACCGCAGCCGCCCTCGGCTGCGGAAAGAAGAACAGGAGTTGACATCATGGCCCGCTCCGGCGGAGGCTCCATGCTTGCCCCCGGAGATCGCCCCACTGGAACCATGGAAGTCGCAGTTGCTATCGGCACCGAGCCTGCTCTCACATTCTCCGCCATCGTCCCCGCGCCGCCGGAAATTGAAGAGTTCATCATCGCCGGCTTCCTGCGCCAGCAGCCGGTCGAGCTGGTCAAATGTGAAACCGTCGATCTTGAAGTCCCTGCTTCGACCGAAATTGTTTTAGAAGGTTACGTCAAACTTGATGAACTGCGCACCGAAGGGCCGTTCGGTGACCACACCGGTTTTTATTCGCTGGAAGACGAGTATCCGGTCTTCCATGTTACCTGCATCACCCATCGCAAGAACCCAATTTACTCAACCACCATCGTGGGCAAGCCGCCCATGGAAGATGCATGGATGGGCAAGGCCGTCGAACGCATCTTTTTGCCGCTCATGAAGCTCACGCTCCCGGAAATTGTCGATGTGAACTTGCCCGTGGAAGGCATCTTTCACAATCTGATGATCGTCTCCATCCGCAAGTCGTATCCCGGCCATGCCCGCAAGGTAATGAACGGAATCTGGGCACTCGGCCAGGCCATGTTCACCAAGTGCATCGTCGTGGTCGATGAAGATACAAATGTGCAGGATATTGGCGAAGTCGTACTCAAAGTTTTCAACCATATCGACCCCGAGCGCGATATCCAGTTCACGCTTGGCCCGGTCGATTCGCTAGACCATGCCTCGCGCCTGCCCAATTTTGGCTCCAAGATGGGCATTGACGCCACGCGCAAATGGCCCACCGAAGGCTTCACCCGCCCCTGGCCTGACGAAATTCTGATGGACGAAAAAACCAAGGCGCTGGTGAACAAGAAGTGGAAAGATCTTGGGATTGAATAGAGGCAACAGTTAGCCGCCAGATCTGCGCTGATGGGCGTTTCAGGATAGCTGGAACCGCAGATAGATTAAATGCATTTCTCGTTTGATTCGTGTTCATTCGCGTTGATTCGCAGCCTAAATGTTCTTTGATCTGCGTTCATCTGCGTAAATCTGCGGCGTGAGATGTTCCGGAGCCGAAGGCGCATCGCAAATCTGAAGGAGCGTGGAATGGATAATCCTTTTTCAATCATCGCTTCCGATCTCGGTCGCACCGTAGCCCAGGCCAAGCCTCTGCTCATGAAGTTGGACAACGCCGACACCTCTGCGCGTCCCAGTGAAAACAAATGGGCCAAAAAAGAGATACTCGGTCACCTGCTCGATTCGGCCTCCAACAACCATCAGCGCTTCGTCCGCGCCGCGCAGCAGGGAAGCCTCACCTTTCCCGGTTACGATCAGAATTTTCTAGTTGATCTCCAGCGCTTTGCTGACGTGGATTGGAATTTTCTTGTCGATTTCTGGGCCGCGTACAATCGCTTTCTGGCCCACGTGATCAACAACCTTTCCGTCGATTTCGCCAAAATCATTTGCAACATCGGCAACAATAAGCCCGCCACGCTGGAATGGATCGCCAGCGACTACGTTGCTCACTTAAAGCATCACTTGAACCAGATATGGGGCGAGACCTTTGCAACGGACTACGGAAAGTAACGCTGAATCCTGTCTCAAACAATGCAAGAGACTGCCAATCAGAACGTTCTTAATTCGATTTAGTCACGATGGCCCTAGTGCCGCAGGCACGAAATTATTGAGCCAGTGCGCAAGCGCTGGGTATACGGATTTAAATAAAGAGCCCCTTTAAGGGGCGGCATACCGCGAATGAAACTCTTTCCCAGTCGCCGCGAATGGACACGCCATGGCCTAACGCTGTTGGTTCTTGGCTTGATTGTCACCGGCTTTATCATCTACATGACGATGATGCCTGGGCGCTCTTTCTCTAGCGCTCTGCCCCCGCTATCCGTTGAAGAAAGGCAGATTTCTTCCAACCTCAAGCAACACGTTAATTATTTGGCTGGGACCATTGGCGAGCGCAATATGATCGCCTACCAGCCATTGCTGCAAGCAGCTCAGTACATTGAGGACAAATTCAAAGCGCTCGGATACGAGGTGAAGCCCCAGGAATATGTTGTGCAGATGAGGAAGGTGCGCAACCTCATCGTGGAGATTCCCGGCGGCGCTCACGCAAACGAGATTGTAGTAGTTGGAGCACACTATGACACCGTTTATGATTGCCCCGGCGCAGACGACAATACCAGTGGAGTGGCGGCCCTGCTGGAACTGGCTCGGCTGCTCAAGAACTATCATCCTTCGCGCACTATTCGGCTGGTTGCATTCGTCAATGAAGAGCCGCCGCATTTCCAGACCAATGAGATGGGCAGCCTGGTGTACGCCAGAGAAGCGCATCGACGGAAAGACAACATCGTGGCCGCGATTTCTCTTGAAACCATTGGAATGTACTCCGATGCAGAGGGTAGCCAGCAATATCCCGAAGGGTTCAAATCGCTGTATCCTTCAAAAGGAAACTTCATCGGCTTTGTTGGCGACCTATCTTCGCACGCGCTGGTAAAGCAGGCAGTCGCCTCATTCCGTTCGACCACACAATTTCCTTCCGAAGGCAGCTCCGCTCCGGGCTGGATTGGAGGCGTCGGCTGGTCTGATCACTGGTCCTTCTGGCAGGAAGGCTACCCTGCGATCATGGTTACCGATACCGCACCGTTCCGAAATCACAACTACCACGAGCCTTCAGACAAGCCTGAAACCCTCGATTATGATCGAATGGCCCGCGTTGTCCACGGGCTGGTGCGTATGGTCACTGATCTGGGAGAATGACCGTTCCTTGATGTTAGTTGAAGAGAAAGACAAAACTTCGGCAACCTGAGGAGCATGTGAGACTGCGGCCAAGGCCGAAAGTTTGCAGAGCTCCTAAACTGAATGGGGGACAAAACTTAATGAACCACTTGCGGGCCGCTGGGCGTGATGTTGATTCGAACCAGTTTGCCAAAGCCATGCTGTTTGGCAATAGATTTCTGGGCTTGCTGTAATCCCTCACTAAATTCTCCAAAGGTGAGCGTCCCAAGTTCGCCGTGCCGGGCGCATCTGAACCTGACGGTCGCTTGATCTTTAGCCATCTCCAGTTCCTCCCGGCATTCCGGACACAACAATAACACCCGGACTTTCGTGCCCTCTTTTGGGACCTTCGCTGAAAATAGGATTTCCATATTTTCTGCCTTTCTTCACCAACCCTCTCTTGATTTTACCATATATTCGCCAGCAAATAAATAGAGAATAAAGCAAGGTTTAAAACTGTCCTTTGCTGGTCGGACAAATAAAAAGCCCGCTCTCTCAAGCGGGCTCTCAAATTTGCAGAGAAATTTAGAGATATCTTTCTCTGGAAATCTCCGGTTGTACGGCTGGAGCAGGGATAGGCTGGGCAGTCTCTTCTGAAAATTCAGGCAACGGCTTTTCCAGCGCAATCTTCAGCACCTGGTCCATGTTTTCCACTAGATGAATTTTCATCTGGCTGCGAATATTTTCCGGAACCTCAGGCAGGTCCTTTTCATTCTCTTTGGGAATAATCGCTTCTTTAATCCCTGCACGCAGAGCAGCCAAAAGTTTTTCTTTGAGACCACCGATGGGCAGCACCTTGCCGCGAAGAGTGATTTCGCCGGTCATGGCAATATCACGGCGCACAGGAATTTTGGTAAGCGCGCTGGAGATGGCCGTGGCCATGGTGATCCCGGCAGAAGGGCCGTCTTTAGGGATGGCCCCCTCAGGCACGTGAATGTGAATATCTACGTTGCGGTAGAAATCTTTGGCCAGCCCCAGGCGAGCGGCACGAGAGCGAACGTAGGTAATCGCTGCGTGTGCGGATTCCTGCATCACGTCCCCAAGCTGGCCGGTAATGGTGGGCTTGCTGCCTTTGCCGTCGACAATGGACACTTCAGTGCTCAAAATCGATCCGCCCACTTCTGTCCATGCAAGCCCGGTGACCAGGCCGACCTCGCTCTTTTCATTGGCCAGCGTGTCACGGAACTTGGTGACGCCGAGAAATTCGCCTACGTTTTCCCCGCCAAGCGCGACAGTGTAATTTGGCTCTTTGACAACCTTGCGCGCGACCTTACGGCAAATGTTGCCGATCTCGCGCTCCAAGTTGCGCACGCCGGCTTCACGGGTATATGCGCGGATGATCTCGCGCAGTGCATCATCAGTAAACTGGAGCTGCTGTTCCGTGAGTCCGGTGGCTTCGCGCTGCTTGCGCACCAGGAATTGCCGCGCGATCTCAATTTTTTCCAGCTCAGTGTAGCCATGCAGCCGCAGGACTTCCATGCGATCTTGCAGTGCGGGCGGAATGGTATGCAGCACGTTGGCCGTAGCGACGAAGAACACCTGGCTCAGATCGTATTCCACGTCAAGATAGTGGTCTTGGAACATCCAGTTCTGCTCAGGATCAAGCACCTCAAGCAGCGCGGCCGATGGATCGCCACGGAAGTCAGAAGCCATCTTGTCGACTTCATCGAGCATGAAGACCGGGTTCTTGGTTCCGGCCTTTTTCATCATCTGGATGATCTGCCCCGGCAGAGCGCCAATGTATGTCCGGCGATGCCCGCGAATCTCAGCTTCATCGCGCACGCCGCCCAGCGATAGACGAACAAATTTTCTGCCCGTAGCCTTCGCAATCGACATACCAAGCGAAGTCTTACCCACACCCGGAGGGCCAACAAAGCAGAGAATCGAGCCTTTGGGATTCTTCACCAACTGGCGTACCGCCAAAAATTCCAGAATGCGGTCTTTGATCTTCTCCAGGCCGTAGTGGTCCTGGTTCAGGATTTTTTCCGCGTGCTCAATGTTGCGGATCTCTTTTGATTTCTTCTTCCACGGCACAGCCAGCAGCCAGTCAAGATAATTGCGCGAGACTGTTGACTCAGCCGACATTGGCGGCATGGCTTCGAGCTTCTTCAGCTCCTGGATCGCCTTCTCATGGACATCCTTGGGCATGCCGGCGGTATCAATCTTCTTTTTCAGCTCGTCAAACTCGCTCTTTTCGCCGCGGCCCAGCTCTTTCTGAATGGCCTTGATCTTCTCGTTGAGGTAATACTCTTTCTGCGCCTTCTCCATCTGGCGCTT
>Ga0070741_10016167_pt1 | contig 12504 bp, 8 predicted proteins | sample Coa_R1_4_FD_66440 | JGI IMG/M metagenome (GOLD analysis project Ga0070741, IMG submission 66440) | Surface soil microbial communities from Centralia Pennsylvania, which are recovering from an underground coalmine fire - Coalmine... | ecosystem: Environmental > Terrestrial > Soil > Unclassified ...
TGCTGCTGCCGGCGAAGTGGAAGTCGATCTCCCAGCCGAGCTGGTGCGTGAAGTTGAAGCGCACCCAGATGACCGCGAGCACCACGCCGATCGCGAGCCCGCCGCCGAGGCCGAGCACGCCGACGCCCGCCGACTCCGCGATCACCGCGCGCGCGACCTGGGCGCGCGTCGCCCCCGCGGCACGGAGGAGCGCAAACTCCCGGCGGCGATCGAGTGAGACGGCGAGGAGCGCCTCGGCGAGTCCGAGACCGGCGACGACGAGCGGCAGCAGCTCGAGCGCGCGCGTCAGCCGGAACGCACGGCGGACGGCGTCCTGGTGGTACGCGTAGAGCTCGCGCTGCGTCAGGACCTTGAGGCCGAGCTCGGCGCCGATCCGGTCCGCGATCGCGTGGCGGACGTCATCGACGGAGGCCGTCGGGGCGAGTGTCACGTGGAACCGGTTGACCAACCGGTCGTGCCACGAGCGCTGGTACACGGCGCGGGAGAGGATCACGCTGCCGCGCGGCGACACGTAGTCGACGACCACGCCGACGACACGCACGGCGACGGTCCCCGCGGGCGTGGCGAGCTCGAGCGTCGTCCCCGGCGCGACGCCGAACTGCCGGGCGAAGTTCCGCGAGACGAGGACGCCCGTGCCGGCGCGGACGGCGGCGAGCGCCGCCTGCGGTTCGCCCGCGGCGAAGCTGAAGTCCGCGGCGCGATCGGAGCCGAACGCGGTGTCGTCGAGCGAGTCGAGACTGATGCGGACGCCGCGGTACTCGTGCTCCGCGAGGCGCACACGCTCGACGCGGGCGACGCCGGGCACGGCGCGCAGCCGGTCCGCGACCGACTCGTCGAGCGGCGCCTCGATCCAGCCGGTCGTCGCCGTCGACGCGACCACGAGGTCGGCACGCACCTGCCGGCGAATGAAGCCGAGGATCGACTCCTCGAAGCTGCGGGCGAGCGTCGCCGACGTCATCATGAGGCCGAGGCCGAGCGCCAGCACGGCGGCCGCGAGCGCGAGCTGCTCCGGGATGCGCACGAGCCGGTCGACGGCGAGCCGGCCGGCGAAGCCGAGCGTCTCGCGCGCCGGTGCGAGGAGGAGGGCGGCGGCGCCGCCGGCGACCCGCATGAAGACGAGCACGCAGGCGAAGTCGGCGGCGAGCGCCGCGACGTTGCCGCTCCACGGCGAATCGAGGTGGACCTCGATCCAGAGCGCGGCGGCGGTCGCCGCGATCGCCGCGACGAGCGCGCCGCGCGGCTGCCAGCGCGCCGCGGACGTCGGCTCCCCGCCGGCGGCGACCGCCGCGCGCGGCGACACGCGGATCGCGTCCCGTGCCGGCAGCCACGCGGCGAGGAATGCCGCGGCGAGCCCGGTCGCCGCGCCGAGCACGAGTGCCGACGCGGGCACCTCGAGCCGCGTCGCGAAGACCGTCATCGAGAAGATGAGCTCCGTCGACTCGGTGACCGTGCGGAGCAGCAGGCGGGCGAGCACGACGCCGAGCGGGAGCCCGAGCACCGCGCCGATCGCGCCGGTGACGAGCGCTTCGGCGAGAACGAGGCGGGCGACCTGGCGCCGCTCGGCGCCGACGCAGCGAAGGAGGCCGAGCTCCGCGCGCCGCGCGGCGACCGAGGTCGCGACCGCGCTCCCGATCACGAAGATCGCGGCGAGGAGCGCGAGGCCCGAGAGGCCGGCGAGCAGCGTCTGGAACGAGCTGAGATACCGCTCGATCTGCTCGCCGCGGCGCGCCGGGCGCATCGCCTCGAGGCCGGGAGGAAGCGCCGCGTCGACGGCGCGCTCGGCGTCCTCCACGCTGGCACCCGGCCGGATTGTCACGTCGACCTGATCGATGAGGCCGTCGCGGCCGAGGACGACCTGCGCGCCGGCGACGTCCATCAGGATGAGGTTGCCGCCGTACGCCCGACCGACGCCGCCCGGCGGCAAGATGCCGCGCACGGTGAACGCCTCGACGCCGGCCGGCGTGCGGAGCCGGAGCGTCGCGCCCTTCGCGACGCCGAGCCGCGCGGCGAGGCCGTCGGTGATGATGATGCTCCGCGGATCGACGAGGAAGCCGAGCGGGTCGTCGACCACCCGGTCGCCCGACTTGACGAGGTGGAGCGTCTTGACCGCGTGACCGTCGGTCACGTCCGCGGCGAAGACGGAGAACGCCTCGCCCGCGATCGGCGTGTCGACGCCGAAGAAGGTCGCGGTGACGATCGGGACGGCGTGGTCGACGGCGGGAAGGGCACGGAGCGCGTCGGGGATCGTGTCGGCGAACGGCCCGGGGCCGCGGACCTGGAGCGCGGCGGTGCCGGCCAGGTCCTCGATCGCATCCGTGAACGATGCGAGCGTGCTCGCGTTGATGATCCGGATCGCGACCACGAGCGCGACGCCGCAGGCGACGCCCGCGGCGGTGAGGCCCGCACGCAGGCCGTGGCCGCGGAGATGGCGGCGGGCGAGACGGAGGAGCGTCGGCACGGCGCGGCCGAGTATGAAGACGGTCGGCCGGTTGCGCCAGGTCGCGCATCTCTGTTACCGACCGCCCATGGCCGTCGCCCGCGTGACCGAGATCATCGCGTCGTCGCCCGACGGCTTCCGCGAGGCGGTGGAGGAGGGACTGTCGCGCGCCGCGCGCACGCTCCGGAACATCACCGGCCTCGAGGTGCAGACGAAGCGCGTGAAGGTCGACGGCGGCCTCATCGTCGAGTACCGCGTCGACATGAAGGTCACGTTCCTACTCGAGTGAGGAGCGCATGGCGGTAGCTCGCATCACGCAGGTCATCGGCGCGTCGCCGCACAGCTGGGAAGACGCGGTGCGGAACGCCCTCGAGCGCGCAAACAAGACGCTCCGCGGGATCACCGGCATCGAGGTGCTGAAGGAGAACGCGGCGGTCGAGAACGGAAAGATCGCCGAGTACCGCGCCACCGTGCAGATCACCTTCGTGCTCGAAGGCAGCTGAGGCACGGATGGCCGTGCAGCGGATGACCTCGCTCGATGCGGCCTTCTACTACCTCGAGCGCACCGGACAGCTCCTCCACGTCGGCGGGGTCTACATGCTCGGCACGACGCTCGACTTCGCGCGGCTCAAAAGCGACATCGCGGAGCGACTCCATCTGATCCCGCGCTACACCGAGCGCGTCGTGCGGGTGCCGTTCAACCTCGCGCATCCGACCTGGGAGGCGGATCCCGGCTTCGACATCCGACACCACGTCCTCCGCCACGCGCTGCGCGCGCCGGGCGACGACACGCAGCTCGTGAACCTCGTGAGCCGGCTCTTCGCGCAGCCGCTTCACCGCGGACGGCCGCTCTGGGAGCTCCACCAGATCGACGGCTACCGCGGCGACCGGAGCGCGATCGTCGCCAAGGTCCATCACTGCATGATCGACGGCGTGAGCGGGGTCCAGCTCCTCGGCGTGCTGTTCGACCCGAGCCCGAACCCGGCCCCCCCGCCGCCACCACCCGACGACGCGCGCAAGCCCGCCGCGCTGCCGTCCCCGACGCGTCAGCTCGCGCGCGCGGTGCGCGAGGTCGTCGGCAGCGCGCGCCACCACGTGGACGCGTTGAACGCGTTCGTCCGGCGGCCCGGACGCGCGCTGGCCGAGCTCGGCCGCGCGAGCGAGGCGATCGCCGAGATGGGACGGATCGTCCTCGCCGGCACCCCAGCGACGCCCTTCAACGGCCACGTCAGCACGCTCCGGCGCGTCGTCTGGACGAGCGTGCCGCTGAACGAGGTGAAGTCGGTGAAGAACCGCCTCGGCGGCACCGTGAACGACGTCGTGCTCGCGGCGATCAGCGCCGCGCTCCGCGCCTTCCTCGAGCGCCGCGGCCTCAACCCCGACCGCATGGAGCTCCGCGCCATGCTGCCGGTGAACGTCCGCCGGGCGGACGAGCACCTGAAGCTCGGCAACCGGGTCTCGATGCTGGTCGCGCCGCTGCCCGTCGGCATCTTCGATCCGCTCGAGCGCTTCCGGCAGGTGCGGACGGCGACCGCCGAGCTGAAGGAGCGCGGACAGGCGGCGCACATGACCCGCCTCGTCGATCTCCTCGAGCTGCTCCCACCGCCGGTGCAGAAGCCGCTCGCGTGGGTGCCGGTGCAGGCGGCGCCCGTGAATACGATCTGCACGAACATCCCGGGCCCGCCGGTCTCGCTGTACGTCCAAGGGAAGCGGCTCGAGATCCTCGTTCCGATCGTGCCGCTCGCGCAGGGCGTCGGGCTCGCCTTCGCGATCCTGAGCTACGCCGACACGCTGACGATCGGGATCACCGCCGATCCGGCGCTCGTCCCCGACTGCGAGACCCTGCCGGAGCTGCTCGACGCCGGCTTCGACGAGCTCCGGCAACTCGCCGGCGTCGAACGCATCGAGCGCCGGGCGGACCCGGTCCGTTCCGAGCTCCAGCGCCGCCGCGCCGCGCGCGCCTGACCGGTCGGCCAGTCGTTTGCCTGACCGATCGGTTTGTAGTACCTGCCGGGCGCCTCGCTCATGGTGGATGTCGCGATCTTCGTGGCGCTCGCGTGGGAGCGCCGCGCGGTGACCGGCGGCTCGTCGCGCCTCACGGCCGACGGTCCGCGCGGGCCCTGGCAGGGGCGGCTGGCGGACGAGGCGTCGTTCTTGATCATGCAGACGGGCATCGGCCTCGCGCGTGCGCGCGCGGCAGCCGCGGCGGCTCCGCCCGCGCGCGTCTTCCTCTCGGTCGGATGTGCGGGCGCGCTGGCGACCTGGCTCCGTCCCGGGGATGTCGTGGTCGCGGACGGCGTCGCCGGGCTCGAGCGCCGGGACCGGCTGGCGGCCAGTGCGGCGCCGTTTCGGACCTGGGCCGCGCAGCAGGGGCTCCGGACCCACGTCGGCGGCGTCGTATCGAGCGATAGCGTCCTGCTCACGCGCGCCGCGAAGGAAGCCGCCGGCGCGGACGGCGCCCTCGTGGTCGAGATGGAGAGCGCCGCGATCGCCGCCGAGGCGGCCGCGCGCGAGATCCCGTTCGTCGGGCTCCGCGTCGTGCTCGACGTCGCGGGACAGACGCTGCCCGCGAGCCTCGACGTCGTCGACGCCGACACCGGCGAGCTCGCCGGCGGACGCGCGGTCGCGGCGCTCGCCGTCCGCCCGTGGCTCTGGCCGGCGGCGCTCCGGCTCGGCGCGCAGACGCGGCGGGCGGATCGGGCGTTGCGGGGGTTGATGGCCGCGCTGCTCGGTGAGAAGGGTGGGCTCGACGCGCTCGTCGGTGCGCCAGACACCGCGCGTGCTGCCCGAGCCTAGGGAGGGTCGATGCGATTTCCGCTCCACATCGCGACGGACATGATGAAGTGGCAGATGAAGAACTGGTGGGCGGGGAACGGGCACGTGCCCGTCGTGCTGATGCTGGAACCGCTCCACACCTGCAACTTAGCCTGCATCGGATGTTCGCCGGAGCGCTACACCGGCGATCTCCGTGACCGCCTGCCGCTGTCGAAGTGCTTCGACGCCGTCGAGGAGTGCGGCGCGCCGGTCGTGTCGGTGTGCGGCGGGGAGCCGACCGTCTATCCGGAGATCGTCGAGCTCGTGGACGGCATCATCGCGCGGAAGAAGCACGTCATCATGTGCACGAACGCGATCCTCCTCGATCGCTTCTACAAGAAGGCGCGCCCGCACAAGCGGCTCTCCATCAACGTGCATCTCGACGGGATGCGGAAGACGCACGACTACGTGGTCGACCGGGCCGGCGTCTTCGATCGCGCCGTCGACATGATCAAGGAGGGGAAGCGCCTCGGCTACTACGTCTGCACGAACACGACCGTCTACCGCGAAACCGACATCGCCGAGATCGAGGAGATGTGCGCGTTCCTGACGGAGCTCGACGTCGACGGTATCCTGCTGTCTCCCGGCTACCACTACGAGGCGATCCCGGGACAGGACCACTTCCTCTTCCGCGACGAGATCCACGCGAAGTTCCGCCGGATCGTCGAGCTCACGAAGCGCTACCGGAAGATCTCGTCGACGCCGCTCTTCCTGCAATTCGCCGCCGGGCTCCGCGAGTACCCGTGCACGCCGTGGGGGAACCCGACGTACACGCCGAAGGGCTGGAAGGGGCCCTGCTACCTGATCGAGGGGCAGTACTACGGCTCGTGGACGGAGTTCTTCGGGGGCGTCGACTGGGACTACTGGGAGTCGCGGAAGGATCCCCGCTGTCACAACTGCAAGATGCACTCGGGGTTCGAGGCGTCCGTCGTCCGGAAGCTCGGCGAGAGCGTGTCGGACGTCGTGACCATGGCACGCTGGCAGATGGAAAGCGTGCGGAACGCCGGCGCATGAGGGGTACGGAGCTCGTCGTGCTCGTCCTCGCCGTCGCGGCCTGCTCGTGTGAGATGCGGTCGCGAGCACCGTCCGACGCGTCCGCGCCCGGCGAGCCGGCCCGGTTCGTTCGCGAGCGCGACCTCACGTGGACGCGCATCATCCCGGACCTGGGCGCGCGGTCACCCGAGATGGCGATCGTCCACGTCGACCCGGCGACGCAGGCGACGCAGCTGATGATCCGGACGCCCGCCGCGATCCACATCCGCCCGCACTGGCACACCGCCAACGAGACGCACTCGATCATCCGCGGGACCGCGATCTTCGAGTGCGACGGCCAGCGCGCCGAGCTCGCTCCCGGATCCTACAACTTCATGCCCGCGCGGATGGTTCACCAGGCGTGGTTGCCGGCGAACTCGCTCGCGTTCATCACCGTCGACCGGGCGTGGGACGTCAACTGGGTCGAGGGCCCGCCCACGGCGGCGGACCTGATGCCGACGCGGACGCCCCGCCAGCGGAAGGCCAGGCGTCCGAAGTCGTAGCGGCCTAGTGGCAGTTCGGCGGCACGTCCGACCCGACGTTGCCGCTGCCCGACACGCGGACGCCGTGCGCGGGACTCGCCGCGGCGTCAAGGGGACCGAGGCGGCGGAGCGGCTGCCGCGTCAGTTCGATCGCCCGCGGAAGCTCGTCGCCGTGTCGGCCGTGATGCCGGCGTCGAAGGTCGCATCGAAGCACGGCAGGGCGCCGGGGGCGCTCCCCTCCTCGACGCGTAGGCGGACCGGCGGGACGAGCGGCAGCGTGCCGAGGTGCAGGTGCGGACCCTTCCCGGTCGCTCGGATCTTTCCGGGACTGCCGGCGAAAAGGCGCATCGCGACGATGCCGTCGGGGGCGCCGTCGCCGTCGCGGTAGGCGAAGCCCGCGCCCTTCCGTTTCCAGCACGGTCCGTCCGGACACGTCTGGCCGGGAGGAACCTCGGCGTGGACGACGAGACCCGTCCCGTCGTAGATGCAGACGCGCCGGCTGTCCGTCGTCAGCGGATCGCCGAAGTCGGCCGCGTCGACGGGTTGCAGGCTCTTCCAGGAGAACGTCAGCCGGTCGTGCGTGGCGGTCGCGGTGTGCTTGAGCCGCAGCGCCGCGCCGTGGGGCGCCGCGGCCGCGCAGGTGGGCGGCGGCGGCTCGCAGCCGACGCCCGGGTTGCAGGCGAGGCACGCCGCGCACCCGGTGCCGCTCCGGCAGAAACCGCCCGCGCACGTGTCGCCGGTCGTGCACGGGTCGCCGTCGTCGCACGGCGCGCTGTTGCTCTGATGGAGGCACTTCCCGGTCGCGCTGCAGACGTCGTCGGTGCAGACGTTGCCGTCGCTGGTGCACGCCGTCCCCGGGGCCTCGAGCTGACAGGCGGCGTCGCAGCAATCGCCGCCGACCGTGTTGCCGTCGTCACACTGCTCGCCGGCCGTGACGATGCCGTTGCCGCAGCCGGTGATCCGACAATTCGCATCGCAGCCGTCGCCGCTGGTGGCGTTGCCGTCGTCGCATTCCTCGCCTGGATCGTGCACGCCGTCGCCGCAGGACGTCTCGACCGCGCCCATGTCGCACCGCCCGCCGATCGGACGCCCGACGCCGCGCTGATCCGCCGCCTCGCACGCGTTGCCGCCGCTGCCGGGAACCGCCGGATTCGCGGCGTTCACGGCGAGACTGCCTGCGAGCGGCATACGCGTCGCGGTCGGTCCGCCGTTGTCCTGCAGCGGGCCGAGCGCCGGATCCACGCCGAAGAGGTTGCCGGCCTGGTCGCCGCCTTGACCGCAGCTGCCGACGAAGTCGTTGTAGCCGGCGGAAACCATCGAGCTCCCCGAGCACCCGAACACGATGCTGTTCCGGATCGTCACGGTGCCGGGCGGTGGCCCGTACGCGATGTTGTCGATCTCCGTGACGGTCACGTTGTTCAGGACGAGGTCGTCCGCCGGCGTGCAGGTGACGAACGGCGGCGGATTGCAGAACCCGAACGTGCCAATCTGCCCCTGGACCGTCGAGTTCACCACCGTGACGGTCGACCCCCCGGACGCGAGGATCGCGTCGCCGCCCGCCGTCGACGAGCCGGCGACGTTCCCCGTGAACGTGCTGGCGCGGACCTCGTCGGCAATGATGCCGAGACCGCCGGCGAAGAGGTCCGCGTGGTTATCGCGCACGGTGGTCCGGAGGATGTGTCCCATCGGGGCATAGATCCCGCCGGCGACGTTGGCGCGGTTTCCCGCCACGACGGCGTCGGTCAGCGTGAGGACGTCCGCGGAGAGACCGCCGCCGACGCCGCCGACGCCGTTCCGGATCGTGACGCCGCTCACGACGAGCGACACGCCGCCGTAGCCAGTGAAGATTTTCGCGGCGCCGTTGCCATCGAGGATCGTCGTCGCCGCGCCCGCGCCCGTCACCGTGAGGTCCTCGAGGACCTCGAGGTCGCCGTTCGCGGCGTCGCCGTCGGCGGCCGGCGGAATCGTCAGCACGTAGGCTCCTGCGGGGAGCTGGATGGTGTCCGCGCCCGCCAGATGGTTCGCCTCCTGGACGGCGGCGCGGAGGGTGCAGGTCATCGACGCGGTCTGGCAGACGCCGTCGCCGGGGCTCGCGTCGACCTCGTCGGCCGTGCTGTCGACCACGAAGGTCGCGGCGGTGGCATGGCGGCAGGTGATACCCAGCGCAGCGCCCAGGCTGATCAGCGTCACGGCCGCGAGCTGAGCACGCATGTCCGACCTCCGGGGATGCGGCACGATAGGCGTGCCGTTCGCACGGGGTCAAGAACGATTCGTTGGGCTTATCGCGGCGGCGGGCCGCCGACCGAGCGGCGGCCCGCTGAAGGGTCGTCAGCCCGCCCGCCTCAGCGACATTTCGACGGAACGTTGCTGCCGTGGTTGTGCTCCGATCCGCCGTCGCACCGGATCCGATCCACCAACCCGTCGATGTTGCCCTCGATGTGATTCCCGTCGACGGTGTTCCGGTCGGAGCCGGTCAGCTCGATCCCGCCGTCGCGCTTGCGGTCGTGCCCGTTGTCCTCGATCTCGTTGCCGACGATCTGGTTCCGGTCGGCGTGCTCGAGCTCGATCCCCGACTCCTGGTTGCCGCGGACGCGGTTGCCCTCGATCGTGTTGCGGTCGCTGTCGGGCTCGAGCTCGATGCCCTCGTCGCCGTTGTCGTCGACGGTGTTCAGGGTGATCGTATTCTCGCGCGACGCGTCGAGCCGGATGCCCTCGCCCCGGTTCCGCGTGACGAGGTTCTCGGTAACCTCGTGCTCGCCGCCGCCGTCGAGCTCGACGCCCTCCTCGCCGTTGCGTGCGAGGCAATTGCACGCGAGGTGGCCGTCGCTCGAGCTCTTGAGCTCGACGCCGCTCGACGTTCCGTCCACCACGTTGAGGAAGCGGATCGTGATGTCGTCGGATGCGGTGACCTTGATGACCTCGTCACCGCTGCCCGTGATCGTCGAGCGGAGGTCCGACGGCGCGAGGCCGCCTTCCGGGCATCCGGACGCGCCCGGTGGCACGCCCTGGAGCGTCAGATGCTCGCGCTTGTTGATTCGCACCGGACCGTGACAGACGCCCGTCACCGTGATCGTCGCGCCATCGTGCGCGGCGTCGATCGCGTGCTGCACGTCGTCGAACGTGCGGGCGGGCGAATCCGTGGTGACGGAGCAGGGAGCCGTCTCCGTGTCGCCGCAGAACCCCGGCGGCTGCGTGGTCGTCGTGCTGCTGGACGTCGTGACGGTCGAGGTCGTGGTCGACTCGGTCGTGGACGTCGACGTGCTCTCGGTCGTCGACGTGGACTCGATGGTGCTCGTCGTGGTCGTCGCCTCGGTCGTCGTGGTGACACATGGGTTCGGATCGCAGGCGCCCGGCCCATTGTCGATGCCGCCGGCGGTGGCGCACGCGTCGGGCGCGAGCTCCTGGCACGTGTCGAAGGCGCCGCCGACGGAGCTCGCGACGCAGCAGCGGATCGTCGCCGGCACCGTGGTCGTCGTCGTGCTCGTCGACGTCGACGTGGATTCCGTCGTGCTCGTCGATTCGGTGGTGCTCGTGGTCGTCGTCGCTTCGGTCGTCGTGGTGACGCACGGGTTCGGATCGCAGGCGCCCGGCCCATTGTCGATGCCGCCGGCGGTGGCGCACGCGTCGGGCGCGAGCTCCTGACACGTGTCGAAGGCGCCGCCGACCGAGCTCGCGACGCAGCAGCGGACGGTCGCGGGGACCGTGGTCGTCGTACTCGTCGAGGTGGATGTCGACGTGGATGTCGTGGTGCTCGTCGTCGCCTCGGTCGTCGTGGTGACGCACGGGTTCGGATCGCAGGCGCCCGGCCCATTGTCCAAGCCGCCGGCGGTGGCGCACGCGTCGGGCGCGAGCTCCTGACACGTGTCGAAGGCGCCGCCGACCGAGCTCGCGACGCAGCAGCGGACGGTCGTGGGGACCGTGGTCGTCGTGCTCGTCGACGTCGACGTCGACGCCGTCGTGCTCGTCGACTCGGTGACGGTCGTCGTGGTGACGCACGGGTTCGGGTCGCAGGCGCCCGGGCCGTTGTTGATGCCGCCCGCCGTGGCACACGCGTCGGGCGCGAGCTCCTGACACGTGTCGAAGGCGCCGGCGACGGAGCTCGCGACGCAGCATCGGACGGTCGCCGGGACCGTGGTCGTCGTAGTCGTCGACGTGGACCCGGACGTGGACGTCGACGTGGACGTGGATGTCGTGGTGCTCGTCGTCGTCGTCTCAGTCGTCGTCGTGACGCAGGGGTTCGGCTCGCAGCTGCCGGGGCCGAGGTCGACGCCGCCGATCGCGCCGCAGGCCTCGGACGTCGACTCCTCGCAGGTGAAGGCCCCCTCGACGGACGTCGGCTCACAGCAGCGGACGGTCGTCATGAGCGTGGTCGTGCTCGTCGTCGTGGTCGTCGTCAGCGTCGCGCACGGATCGGGAGTGCAGGTTCCCTCACCGGCGTTGATGCCGCCGACCGCGTCGCACTGCGCGGCGTCGAGCTGCTGGCAGACGAGCGTCTGGTCGAGGAGCGCCCCGGCGACCGACGTCGGCACGCAGCACTGGACGACCGGCGCGAGCTGCGCCGTGACGCAGCCGAGCTCGGTCGCGTCGCACGCGCTCGCGTAGGGCGTGACGCACGCCGTCCCGCCTCGCGGTGGCGTGCACTTCGCCTCCGCGACGACCCGGCACGTCGTCCGGCCGTGGCGATTCGTCTTGCAGCACGTGACCGTCCCGGCACGTCCGCACGTCGAGCGCGCGGCGCACTTGATCACCGCACGGAGACGCTTCCGTGCGAGACGTCCGGCGACGGCCTCCGCCTTCGCGGTCCGGACCGCGCACCCGACGTAGCTCCCGTGCTTCGTCGCCGCGTCGCACCGACACGCCGCCGCGACGGACGCGCGCGCGGCGAGCTCGGCGGAGTCGGTCGCGGCCGAATCACGTCCCGCCACGACGAGCAGCGAAACGATCACGAGCGCGAGCAACGGATAGAAAGGCCGTACAAGATTGGACACCGAACTGCCCTCCGTTCGTCAATGACTGAAAATCGGCGCGTCCCGTTATCCCGAGGATTGTTGGCTGTCAACGAGTGAAGATTGAATGGAGTAGAACCGTTTTGTCTCACCATCCTTATCTTATGCGCGGTCAACGATGCGGCGCGTCGTTGGGCCGGGCGATGGCGCGGAAATTGCGTGCGCCGCGGTTGACCCGAAAGCGCGACGCAGGCACGCTCCGCCGGCCCATGTCCAAGACGGTCTTTGCCGTGGCGGCACTCGCGCTGCTCCTCGCGCGTCCCGCCCGTGCCGACGACGTTCTCCATCCGGGCGCCGTCAACGTGGACCGGCCGACGCTCGTGACGCTCGGCGTCCAGCTGCTCGTCAGCGGCGACGACGACCACGATGCGCGTGTCGCCGTCCGCTACCGGCCGGCGGCGACGACCGACTGGCACGACGCGATGGACCTCTTCCGGGTGCGGCCGGAGAGCGTCGTCGGGCGCACCGTCCCGGAGCAGTTCGCGGGGAGCATCTTCGATCTGACGCCGGCGACGACGTATGAGATCGAGCTGCACGCGATGGACCCGGACGGCCCGGTCGACCAGACGCTCACGGTGTCCGCGACGACCCGTCCGGTACCGGGCGATCCCGTGCATCCGGTCACGCGCCCCGTCGGCGACGCGACCGCGCTCCAGCATGCGCTCGACGCGGCCGCGCCCGGCGACGTCATCACGCTCGCGGACGGGACGTACCACGGCACGTTCACGATCCT
>Ga0070741_10016168_pt1 | contig 12504 bp, 13 predicted proteins | sample Coa_R1_4_FD_66440 | JGI IMG/M metagenome (GOLD analysis project Ga0070741, IMG submission 66440) | Surface soil microbial communities from Centralia Pennsylvania, which are recovering from an underground coalmine fire - Coalmine... | ecosystem: Environmental > Terrestrial > Soil > Unclassified ...
ACGCGCGCGGCAACGACGGTGACATCTTCGACGAGGGCCAGGCCAAAATGCTCGCCGCCGGCAGCAAGTTGCGCTGGCAGTTTCACTACCACCCGAACGGCAAGACCCGCGTGTTCGATCAAACGCGCGTCGGCATCAAGTTCTGGCCAAAGGGATGGAAGCCGAATCACCTGATTTCGACGATGGCGCTGGCGACGCCGGAGACGCTCTCTATCCCACCGGGGGAGGCGAACGCGCGCAGCGATTCGTACTTCCAGCTCGCGGCGCCGGCGCGTCTGCTGTCGTATCAGCCGCACATGCACTACCGCGGCAAGCGCATGGTGCTCGAGGCGATCTTGCCGACGGGCCAGGTGCAAACGCTGACCGACGTCAACCGCTTCACGTGGACGTGGCAGATCACGTACGCCTACAAGAACCGGCCGATGTTCCCCAAAGGCACCGTGCTGCATTCGATCGCGTACCACGACAACTCGGCAGGCAACAAAGAAAATCCCGATCCCACGGCCTTCGTCGGCTGGGGCGATCGCACCGTCGACGAGATGAACATCGGCTGGATCGACTTCTATTACATCTCCGACGAGGAGTTTGCGCAGCTTGCTGCGCATAACCGATAGCCTCTCGATCGACGACAACGAGCTCGAGGAGCGCTTCGTGCGTGCGTCGGGCCCGGGCGGTCAGAACGTCAACAAGGTGGCGAGCGCCGTCGAACTGCGCTTCAACGTCGCCGCCTCGTCGCTGCCGCCCGACGTCAAAGCGCGTCTGATCGCGCTCGCCGGGCACCGCGTCAGCGACGAGGGCGTGCTCATCATCGACAGCCGCGAGCACCGCACGCAGGCGATGAACCGCGAGGCGGCACGCGCGCGGCTCGTCGCCCTTCTGCAGCACGCCGCCCGGCGTCCGAAGAACCGCCGCAAGACACGGCCCACCGCCGCCTCCCGCGAGCGTCGCCTCGAGTCGAAGAAGCACCGCAGCGGTATCAAAGCCGCGCGCGGCCGGCGCGGCGACGACTGAACTAGAATCGGCGGTATGAGAACGTGGATTCTGGCGGCGCTGCTGATCGCGCCGATGGCCGGCGTCGCGCAGCAGCCGGCGAAACCGAAACCGATCTGGGCACGCAATCATCCCTTGCCGCACGGCTTCAACGTCGGCGAAGCGTTTCCGACGATCGCGCTGCCCTCCGCGGTTGATGGCAAGACGATGTCGATCGCCGACTTCCGCGGCAGGAAGGTCATCGTCAACATCTTCGCCTCCTGGTGAAGCGGCTGCCGAGTGGACGTGCCCGTGTGGCACGCAGCAGTGCAGCAGCTCGAACAGGCCGGCAAGGTCGCCGTGGTGGGCATCGTCCAGGATCAACATCCCGATCGCGCGCGATTGTTCATGCAGTGGAAGAAGGTGGATTGGCCGCTCTTGGCTGACTCGCTCGATCTCCTGAACGTCGAGACGGTGCCGTTGACTCTTGCGGTCGACGAGTACGGCATTGTGCGCTTCACGGAGCTGCCGATGGCGGCGTCGAAGACGATCGAGCAGACGTTCATCAGCCAGACGTACCCAAAGCCGGCGGCGCCGCCGCCGATCGAGCGCGGCCGCTACGAGTCGTTCCACAACTGGACCGACGCCATCGCGATGTTCGAGCAGGACGTCAAGCGCGATCCGAACGACGGCGCGGCGCATTTCCATCTCGGCAGCGCGTACCGCAAGCGGTACGACTCGCCCGAGCGGAAGCCGACTGACTTCGTGGATGCCGAACGTCACTGGACGCGGGCGCTCGACCTCGATCCGAATCGCTATGTCTGGCGCCGACGCCTGCAGCAGTACGGTCCGCGTCCGGCGGAGCCGTACGCCTTCTTCGATTGGATCCGCGACGCGCGTAAAGACATCGTGGCGCGCGGCGACACGCCGACGCCGCTCGCCGTCGAACCCGGCGATTCCGAATTCGATACGCCGGATCCTCGCGCCGCCGCAGCGAAGAAGCCGGCGACCGAGCCCGATCCGCGCGGACGCATCCGTCGCGATCGCGGAGAGTTCGTCGAGGTCGAGACCGCCACCGTCCCGGTCGCGCCGTCGCCCGGCGACACCGTTCGCGTGCACCTGACGTTCCGGCCCAACACGCGCACGAAAGCGCACTGGAACAACAGCGTCGATCCGCTCGTGTATTGGATGAATCCGCCCGCCGGCGTGACGGTCGGCGAACGCGCTGTCGCGGCGCCGAACGCCGACACCGAAGTGAGCCAGGAGACGCGCACCGTCGAGTTCGACGCGAAGGTCCCGGTGTCCGCGCGCGGCCGCGTGTCGATTCCGGGCTACGCGCTGTATTACGTCTGCGAAGACGTCAACGGTGTGTGCATGTACCGCCGCCACGACATCACCATCACGATTCCGCTCGGGGCCGCGACGCGGTGAATCGTCGCGAATTCCTCGTCCTTTGTAGCGCGAGCCTTTTGGCCGAGCGGTCCGTTCGGCTGAAAGCCTCGCGCTACGATCAATCGCTCGCGACCGAGGGGTGGCGGCTGTTCGAAATCACCACGCACGTGCACGTGCAGAACGCGAGCGGCATCACGCGCGCGTGGCTGCCGACGCCGCTCGTCAGCGTGCCCTATCAACAAACTCTCGGCGACACCTATCAGGCCGAGAACGGCACGTCGGTCATGGTCGAGAGCGATGACATCGACATGCTGCTGACCGAATGGGCCGCCGATGTCGATCCGGTGTTGACGATGACGAGCCGCGTGGCGACGAAAGACTACGCGGTCGATCTGACGACGCCGCACGTGCCGCCGCCACCCGATCTGTCGACGTTCGCGAAATATCTCCGCGGCACGAAGCTGATTCCCGTCGACGGCATCGTCAAAGACACGGCCAACCAGATCACACGGGGCGCCGGCACCGACATCGAGAAGGCGCGCGCGATTTACGAGTGGATCGTCGACAACACGTTTCGCGATCCGAAGACGCGTGGCTGCGGCACCGGCGATATCCGGTTCATGCTCGAGACGAAGAACTTCGGCGGGAAGTGCGCCGATATCAACGCGCTCTTCGTCGGCCTGGCGCGCGCGGCAGGCCTCCCCGCGCGCGACGTGTACGGGTTGCGCGTCGCCGCCTCGCGACGCGGAGCCACGTCGCTCGGCGTGTCGTCGGCTGACGTGACGAAGGCGCAGCACTGCCGCGCCGAGGTGTATCTCGTCGGATTCGGCTGGGTGCCGGTCGATCCGGCCGACGTCCGCAAGGTCGCGCTCGAAGAACCGCCGGGCCACCTGCCGATCACGCACGAGAAGGTGCGTTACGCACGCGCGCGGCTGTTCGGATCGTGGGAGATGAACTGGGTCGGCTACAACCGGGCGCACGACGTCACGCTGCCGCGGTCGCCGGGCAAGCCGCTCCCCTACTTCATGTATCCGCAGGCGGAGACCGCGAACGGCCGCGCCGACAGCCTCGATCCCGACACGTTCCGTTACGAAATCACCGTCCACGACGTCACGAACGCCTAACTGGACATTTCATATGACCAGTTATAATCTGTGGTCATGAAGAATGTCGCCGCGGCCAAATTCAAGGAACAGTGCCTCTCACTCCTCGACGAGGTCGGCCCCGAGGGCATCATCATCACCAAGCGCGGTAAGCCGGTCGCAAAGCTGATTCCGATCAGCAGCGAATCGTCGCATCTCATCGGATCGCTCAAAGGCAAAGTGCGGCTCACAGGCGACCTGCTGTCGACCGGCGCGGCCTGGCATGCTGAACGTTGACACCCACGTCTTGCTGCACGCCGTCGCCGGGCGCTTACGCGACCGCGAGGTCGATCTCTTGCGCGCGGATCAATGGAGCGTTTCGGCGATCGTGCTCTGGGAAATCGCGAAGCTGAATCAGATCGGGCGTATCGCGATCGATCTCGAAGACCACGACGTCGTGCGCGCGCTGGCGAAAGTGCACATCTGGCCGATTACGCGCGACATCGCCCACGCGAGTACACGTCTCGATTTCAAGGGCGATCCGGCCGATCAGCTCATCGCCGCCACGAGCGTCGTCCACAACGTGCCGCTGCTCACGCGCGACCGCGCGATCCTGAAGTCCAAGATCGTGCCGTTTGCACGATGACAGCAGGCCTGAAGGCCTGCGCTACAACTGCACGGCGCCTTCGCCGACGATCACCGACCCGCCACCGACCTGCACCTTCGTGATGTCGCCGCCGCTCATCGCGATCTTCACGTGCAAGCGGCTCGGACGTCCGGCGAGCACGCCCTGCTGAAACACGATCGCGCCGACCCGATCCGCGGCCACCAGACCGTACTTGGCGATGAACGATCCGGCTGGACCCGCGGCCGATCCGGTGGCGGGATCTTCGATGCCGCCGGCCGGCAGCATCCGGGAATACGCCGTTGAATCGTCCGCGCCGCGTTCGGTGCTGAACGCGTAGATGCCCCGCCGCTGGATGCCGGCGGCAGTAAAGACGGCGTCGACTTTCGCGCGGTCCAGGACGGCGGCGTCAACGGCCTTTCGCGATGCGAGCGGGACAATGAAGAAGTTGGACCCGCAGTTGACTTCCTGACCGGCGCGCACGACGTCAGCCGGCCCGAGCCCGATCGCGGCGCCGAGCGCCGCGGTGTCCGACACCGACTTGCCGAACGTCGGGTTCAGCTGCGTCATCCAGACGAACTGCAGCTTTCCACCCGTCCACTCGAGATCGAGCGGCGTCGGTCCGACGCCGAGGCCGAACACGACGCGCGACGTACCAGGCTTGATGGTGCCGACGTGCGCGAGCGCGAATGCGGTGCCGATCGTCGGGTGCCCGGCAAACGGCGTTTCGGCCGTCCGCGTGAAGATCCTGACGCGATAGTCGGTTCCACTCTGCTCCGCCGGGAACACGAAGGTGTTCTCCGAGTAGTTCGACTCCTTCGTCATCGCCTGCATCGTCTCGGTGCTGAGGCCCGCGGGATCGACGTAGACGAGCAGTTGATTGCCCGCCATCTTCTTGTCGGTGAACACGTCGAGGTGCACGTAGCGGTACGAACGCGAGCGGTCCGCTTGAAGGGGGACAATACGTACGACAGATGTCGTGTCCGGCTTTAGCTGGACCATCGCCGCCATCGCGCTCAATCCGAATTCGCGTCTGTTCAGCATGGCGATACAATACCGCTTTCACCTACGGAGCCCGCATGAAAACCAGAGCGTTTCTGATCGCGGTGGTGCTGGCCGTGTCGTTCGCGCGCTCGCAGGCGCAGCAGGGCGCGCCGCTGCCGCAACCCGGATTCCACCACCTGCACTTGAACTCGATGAACCCGGATAAAGCGATCGACTGGTACGTGAAAGCGTTTCCCGTCAACCAGCGAGTGACGTGGGGCGGAGAGGCGGCGCTCAAGTCGCCGAACAATGTCCTCATCCTGTTCACGAAGGTCGATCAGCCGCCGGCGACGCAGCCGCAGACGGCGTTCTGGCACTTCGGCTGGCACGTGCTGAAAGAGCGCGAGACGATGGCTCGCCTGCGCGACATGGGCGTGACGTTGTTGCCGCTCTACACCGGACGCGAGGATGTGCCGACGGTCAACATTAACAGCGACACGTTCCCGGGAACGGGCGGCCTGCTCGGCCTCACGAAGGCGCAGGTGGCGGACGCGCAAAAGAACGGCGTGAAACCGACGGGTGGCGCTGGCTTCGCGTACATCAACGGGCCCGACGATGCCGTGATCGAAGTGCAGGGCGACATGCCGCAAGAGCGATTCAACCACGTCCACTTCTTCCACGAAGATCCGTTTTGCGCGCAGCTGTGGTATCAGAAGCACCTGAACGTGCCTCCGCCCCAGGGCCGTCGTGGCGCCGCCCCGGCCGAACCGCGGACGGAGGCGAACTGCAAAGCGCCGCGGACGCCGGACAAGACGTTTCCGGCGCTCGAAGTCAACGGCATGTATCGCGCGCCGCAGATCCCGCTCGTGTTCGGTGACGTCTCGATGGGCGGCTACATGAACAACGCGGACCAACCACTCGTCAGCACGCGCGGCCATCTGGCGGACCACGTGGGTCTGAGCGTCGCGAATCTCGATGCGTGGATCGCAAAGCTGAAGGCCGAAAACGTGAAGTTCCTGATCGAGCAGCCGTACAAACTCGGCGACACGCGCGCCGTCATGATCGAAGGCCCGAGCAGAGAGGCGCTCGAACTCGTCGAGGTCAAATAGTTGGGACACATTCTTCAGAGTCTTCCGGTCGGCGAGCGGGTCGGGATCGCGTTTTCGGGCGGTCTCGACACGAGCGCGGCGCTCCATTGGATGCGCGAAAAAGGCGCGATTCCGTACGCTTACACAGCGAACCTGGGCCAGCCCGACGAGCCCGACTACGACGATATCCCGCGACGCGCGCTGCAATACGGCGCCGAAAAAGCGCGGCTGATCGATTGCCGCGCGCAACTCGTCAAGGAAGGCATCGCGGCGCTGCAGTGCGGCGCCTTCCACATCTCGACGGCCGGCGTCCCCTACTTCAACACGACGCCGCTCGGCCGCGCGGTCACGGGCACGATGCTCGTCACCGCGATGCGCGAAGACGATGTCAACGTGTGGGGCGACGGCAGCACCTTCAAAGGCAACGACATCGAACGGTTCTACCGCTACGGACTCCTCGTCAACCCGAACCTGCGCGTCTATAAACCCTGGCTGGACCAGCGTTTCATCGACGAACTCGGCGGACGGAAAGAAATGTCCGAGTACATGCAGCGCTGCGGCTTCGCCTACAAGATGAGCGTCGAGAAGGCGTACTCGACCGACTCGAACATGCTCGGCGCGACGCACGAAGCCAAGGACCTCGAGTTCCTCGACAAGGGGATCACCATCGTCGAACCGATCATGGGCGCCGCGTTCTGGCGATCGAACGTCGACATCAAGCCGGAGACGGTCGCGATCCGGTTCGAAGAAGGACAACCGGTCGCGCTGAACGGCAAGACGTTCAACGACTGGGTTGCCCTGATGACGGAAGCCAACGCCATCGGCGGACGCCACGGTCTGGGCATGAGCGATCAGATCGAGAACCGGATCATCGAGGCAAAGAGCCGCGGGATCTACGAAGGTCCGGGCATGGCGCTGCTCTTCATCGGCTACGAGCGGCTCATCACCGGCATCCACAACGAGGACACGATCGAGCAGTATCGCGAGAACGGCCGTCGACTCGGACGACTGCTGTATCAGGGACGCTGGTTCGATCCGCAGTCGCTGATGCTGCGCGAAACCGCGCAGCGCTGGGTCGCGCGCGCGATCACCGGCGAAGTCACGATCGAACTGCGCCGCGGCAACGACTATTCGATCCTGAACACGACGAGTCCGAACCTCACCTACAAGCCCGAACGATTGACGATGGAGAAAGGCGAGGCGTTCTTCACACCGCAGGACCGCATCGGTCAGCTGACGATGCGCAACCTCGACATCACCGACACGCGCGACAAACTGATGACGTACGCGAAGACCGGACTGCTCAAACCGGGTCAGCTGGCATTGCCGGAGCCGGAGAACACGAAAAAGTGAGACGCGCGATCGTCGCTGCGATCGCCTTCACGTGCTGTGTCCGCCTTCAGGCGGACCTGCAAGTCCGGCCCAAACCGGACACGACGCACTTGAAAACACCGACCTACTCCGTCGATCCGTTCTGGCCCAAGCCGCTTCCGAATCATTGGATCCTGGGGGCGGTTGCGGGCGTGGCGGTCGACACACACGATCACATCTGGCTCACGCATCGGCCGTCGACGCTGCAGCCGAACGAAACGCGATCGATCTGGAAAGCAGCGCCACCTGTTCTGGAATTCGACCAGGACGGCGCGCTGCTGTCTTCGTGGGGCGGTCCGGGATCAGGATACGAGTGGCCGCAGCTCGAGCACGGCATCTACGTCGATGGACGCGACCACGTCTGGCTCGCCGGCGGCGGAGACAAGGACGCACAGATCCTCGAGTTCACGCGCCACGGCACGTTCCTGCGGCAGATCGGGCATCAGGGCAAAGGGCAAGGCAGCAACGACACCGCGAATCTCGGCGCTCCGGCGAACATCGTGGTCGACGAAGACGCGCGAGAGTTGTATGTCGCGGACGGCTACGTCAACCACCGCGTGATCGTGTTCGATGCCGACACCGGCGCGTACAAACGTCACTGGGGTGCGTACGGAAAGCGACCGGATGATGCGTGGTTCACACGTGCCGGCGAGAAACTGCCCGGCCCCTTCAGCGGGACGGTGCAGCACGAGAATCGCCCGAGTCAATACGACCCGAACGGCCCGGCGCCCGAACAGTTTCGAATCGTGCACGCGGTGCGGATCTCACGCGACGGCCTCGTGTACGTCTGCGACCGCACGAACGATCGCCTCCAGGTGTTTCGGAAGGACGGGACGTTCGTCACAGAAGCGTTCATCGCCAAAGACACGTTTGGCAGCGGATCGGTCTGGGATCTCGCCTTCTCGACGGATTCCGGACAATCGCACCTGATCGTGATTGATGGCACGAACCAGCAGGTGTACGTCGTCGAACGCGCCACTTTGAAGGTTGTGTCCACATTCGGCCATGCCGGACATCAAACCGGCGATTTTTACGGCGCGCACGTGATGGCGAGCGACTCGCACGGGAATCTCTTCATCGGCGAAACGTACGAAGGCAAGCGCATCCAGAAGTTCAGACCAAGCTGAGCAGTTTAGTGCTAGTGACAATGTCATCAAAGCCGTCCATACTGTCGGCGCGTGGCAGACGACGAGGGACGAACACACTTAGATCGACTGAAGAAACTGGCCGCCGAGCTCGAGGCCGCGAAAGCGGCCTCCGACGAAACCGTCAAGCACGTCGTCGGCGCCAAACGCCAGAGTGACCGGCTGATCACTCACGACACGCGGTTCCTGGACACGTCGAAGAAGACGGCGCCGACGCGGCCCTCGCGCGCACGAAGGCGCGTCGGCAACCACAAGTGACCGACCGCCCTACTCGTGTTTCGGCGGCAGCGAATACCTGTGTCCACAGCGGGCGCACACGAACCAGCGCATCGCGCTGCCGCTTTGTTCTTCCTCTTCGACATCCTCGACGGCGTGACATTTCGGACACGCCGGAACGCGACTGTGCGGGGTTGGCATCGTTTGGGGTCAGCGCATTGTATAACCCATAGCAATCGGGTCGGCATTCGTTGACAATCGTCCGCACCAGACTGTATGCAGACGCCTGTCGCGGAGAGTCTGTTCAAGGCGGTCGTCGACCATTCGCCGGCAGGGGTTCTGGTCGTCAACGAACGCGGCGAGATACGGTTTGCAAACCGCGAGGCGCAACGTCTCTTCGGGTACGGCGAGGACGAGCTGATCGGCCGCTCGATCGAGTTGCTCGTTCCCGACACCGCCCGCCAGCGCCATGCGCACCTGCGCCGCGAGGGCGCCAGCGCGCATCGCGCAATGGGCGTCGGACGCCACCTCACCGGTCTTAGAAAAGACGGACGCGAAATCCCCTTGGAAATCGGCCTCGCTCCCGTCGAGACCGAGGAGGGGGCGTTCGTCATCGCGTCGATCGTCGATATCTCCATTCGCCAGCACACGGAACGCGTCCTCCGCGACGCCGAAGAACGCTTCCGGCAGCTTGTCGAGAACATCAAAGAGGCGTTCTTCATCCTCGAAGTGCCGGCGATGCGCGTCGCGTACGTGTCCCGCGTGTGGGCGGACCTGTGGGGACGTCCGATCGAGGATGCATACGCGCACCCGCAACTCTGGATCAACGACATCGATCGGGACGGCGTCGGCACCTTTCGCGTGGTGCAGCCCGACGGCGCTGCCCGGTGGGTCCGCTCGCGGACGTTTCCCGTCCGCGACGGCAACGACCGCGTGTATCGCATCGTCGGTCTGATCGAGGACATCACCGAAATGCGGTTGACCGAAGAGCAGCTTCTGCAGTCGCAGAAGATCGAAGCCATCGGCCAGCTCGCAGGCGGAATCGCCCACGACTTCAACAACCTGCTGACGGCCATCCTGGGCTACAGCACACTGCTGGTGGACGACCTCGAGGAAGGCGATCAGCGCCGCAACGACGTGCGGGCGATCGCCGACGCGGCGCAGAGCGCCGCAGCGCTCACCCGTCAGCTCCTGGCGTTCAGCCGGCGACAGATGCTGGAACCGCAAGTACTGGATCTGAACGCCATCGTGCATCGGCTCAAGGAGCTGCTCCGCCGTTTGATCGGCGAGCACATCGAGTTGGTGACGAGGCTCGATCCCGAACTGCGACCGTTGACCGCGGATCCCGGCCAGATCGAACAGATCGTGATGAACCTCGTCATCAACGCGCGCGACGCCCTGCCGAACGGCGGCGCCATCGTCATCGAAACACTGAACGAGGCGAACGCACGCGTGGCGTTACGCGTCATCGACAACGGCACGGGGATGGACGAGGCCACGCAGCGGCGGATCTTCGAGCCGTTCTTCACGACGAAGCGACGCGGTGAAGGGACCGGCCTCGGGCTCTCCACGGTGTACGGCATCGTGATGCAAAGCGGGGGGACCATCGACGTCAAGACCGAGGAAGGACGCGGAACGACGTTCACGATTCGCTTGCCGTCGACCGATGCGGCCGCTGTCGTCGCCGGACGGCCGATCGCGCCTGCGACGCTCAAGGGATCCGAAACGGTCCTGCTCGCAGACGACGAGAGCGAGGTAAGAGCGGTGGCGACGGCCATCTTGCGCCGCCACGGCTACAAGATCCTCGTCGCCGGTGGCGGTGCCGAAGCGCTCCAGCTCGCCGCGAGCCACGAGGGCGCCATCGACCTGCTCGTGACCGACGTCGTCATGACCGATATGAGCGGCGGCGATCTCGTGCGGCATCTGGCCGCCATCCGTCCTGCCACGCGTGTGCTGTACGTGTCCGGTTACACCGGTGACATGGTGGTGTCGATTGCGAGCGAGGAAGGCGGCCCCGCATTCCTGCAGAAGCCGTTCACGCCGCAGGCGCTGCTGCGAAAGGTCCGCGACGTGCTCGACGGTTAGCGGACGGTCAGCACCGAACACCGCGCGTTGCGGACGACGTGGTTGACGGTCGATCCGAAGATGGGCGAATTGCCGCGGCCGATGCCCATCACGATGACGTCGGCGCCGCCTTCTGCCGCGACTCGCAGGATCTCGTCCTCGGCGTTCCCGCGCGTAATCCGATAGTGCAGCTGCGAGTGCTCGCACGTGTTCGGCGGCAGCACGCGTTTGAGATGCTCGGCGACGCGACGCTCGTAGACCTCGGGATGATGATGAATGTCGTACGGGCGCGCCACGAAGAGCGCGTGCTCGTCAGGCTCGTCGACAACGTGCAGGATGTCGAGCCGTGCGTCCCCTTCTTCCGCCCAGCGACAGGCGAGTTGCAATGCTTTCAGCGACGACGCCGAAAAGTCGACGGCGCACAGCAAATGCCCGAATGGCAGCTTGGCGGTCGATTGTGCGCGCGGCGGCACCGTGAGGACCGGACAGTCCACCTTCCGCAGCACCGACTCGGTCACGGAGCCGAGAATCAGGTGACGGAATCCGCTTGCGCCGTGCGTGCCGATAACGATCAGGTCCGCGCGCGACGAGGTTGCAAACTCGGCGATAGCGTCCGCAGGCGATTCGCCGGCGATCAGCTGCGTACCTGGCGCGAGATGCGGAGCCGGATCGTCGAGTGCCGGAACCGTCGCGAACGCTGGCGTCTGCACGTGAAGCGGCACGATCCGCGCGCCAGACCATTGTGCGAGAGCGACGGCATGTTCCATCGCATGTCGCGACGGCTCCGAGAAATCCGTCGGGCAGAGAATCGACTGAATCTTCATACCGGCTCCGCAACCGCCTCGGGCTCGTCGGCGCCATGCGTCCGCGCGAGGCCGCAGCGCGCGATGCGGTCACCGAGCGTGGACCGCTTGATTTGCAGCAGTTCCGCCGCGCGCGACTTGTTGCCGTTGCTCACCTTGAGTGCCCACGCGATCAGGTTCGACTCGAGCGCGCGAAGGCGATCGTCGAGCGCGATCGGCGCCGCTTCCTGCGGCATCGTCGAGGGTGCGACCGGCAAATCTGCCGGCTGCGAACCGGCGCGGAACAGGATGTGCGCCGACATGCACCCGATGCGGACGGTTCCGCACGAACAGGTCTGCGCGATGCGCTCGCACGCGTTCTCGAGCTCGCGCACGTTGCCGGGCCAGCTGTAGCGCATGAACGCCTGCCGAACCGCGTCGGAGGTCTCCGGTACGTCTTCGCCGGCGCGCCGGAAATAGCGTTCGATGAAATGGTCCATCAACACCGGGATGTCTTCCCGGCGCTCGCGCAGCGGCGGCAAGGCGACCGGCAGCACGTTGAGGCGGTAATAGAGGTCTTCGCGGAACTTGCCTTCCGCGACCATGTTCTTCAGATCCTTCTTGCTGCCGGCGAGGACGCGGACGTTGACCGGAACGGTTCGAGTGCCGCCGAGGCGCTCGATCGTCCGGTTCTGCAGCACACGCAGCAGCTTCACCTGCATCGACAGCGGCACGTCGTCGATGTCGTCGAGGAAGATGGTGCCCCCGTCGGCGAGCTCGAACCGA
>Ga0070741_10016169_pt1 | contig 12504 bp, 9 predicted proteins | sample Coa_R1_4_FD_66440 | JGI IMG/M metagenome (GOLD analysis project Ga0070741, IMG submission 66440) | Surface soil microbial communities from Centralia Pennsylvania, which are recovering from an underground coalmine fire - Coalmine... | ecosystem: Environmental > Terrestrial > Soil > Unclassified ...
ACCAGGCCAAGATTCTGTTCACCGATCCCGAAACGACGGAAGAACCAGTAGGCTACTAAAGCGTCCGTCAAAAAGCCCCCGCCGAACGCGTCCAAAGAGAAAAGGGCCGTCAGCTTGGCAATGACCTTCTGCGTTTCTGGAGCGATCCGGACCTGGATGGCTTGGAGTAGCCGTGGACTCGCGACCTCGACGGCTGGCGACAGACACGAGTAGAGTGCCGCCACCGCTAGACAAAGTCCGGAATAGCCAAAGAACACAACTCGATAGGAACGGAGGACGGAGAAGGCCTGGTGCGACTCTAGGAAAACTGGTAGGCCAGCGCCCAACGCTCCTAACGACCCACCTCCGTCGAGAAAGAGGTTGTACAGAGCCAGATTCCAGATGCGTCTCGCGTCTCCAGCCAATCCTGGAACGACCGCCTGATCGAGAGCAAAGGCGGCGGAACGATCCGTGCCTGTCCCATTCAGCATGCCGACGAAAGCCATGATCGCAAGCAGCGGCAGACTCGGAGTCGCCGCCAATGCAACTCCCCCAAAAGCGCTTAGTACGGAAAGGGACACGAGGAAGCGCTTGCGTCCTAAGCGATCGGCGCGGAGGCTCGTCATTCCGGTTGCTAGGGCTGAACCAGCCAGTCCCGCCGCAATGACGAAGCCGATCTGAAGCGATGACAGTCCGAGGCGAAACAGATAAATTCCGAGCACCACGCTCAGCAGCCCAACGCCGAAAGAGCGAAGAAAGCCGGTGGCGTTGATTAAGGCCAGATCTCGATGCGGATGTTGTTTCACGTTTGGTGCTGCACGAATGCGTACAGGGCATCGTAAACGGGAAACTGCTTTGCGAGTCGTTCTTCGTCCGAAAGGCCCATCGCCGCAACCCTTGCGCGATGGAACGGAGCCCAATCCTTCGTGCGCCACGTGCTCCTGGCCCTTGACATCTGCGGCGCGGACTATGAGCGCTAGTTTCTTGAGCGCGATGTCGGAGAGTGCATAGTCTTCGACAATGGCTTCGAAGGTACAACGAGGCTCACGATGGTTAAGCTGGATCGCTTCGATCCTTGGTGCATCGAATGGAACGGCGTCCTATAGTTTTGCCTGTTCGAGCAAGACCTTCTCTTCGACGAACAGGAATTCGGCCTGCGGGTCGACGAACCGACGAATCAGCCACGGGCAAGCGACGCGATCCACTTTGATGTCTTTCCGGGTAATACATTTCATATTCACCTCACGGCCGCCAGGAGTATGTGAACTTGATGACGAAGCGGTTCTCGTAATACTGCAGGGGATTTGCCGCGACCAGACTGGCGAAACGCTGCCCCGCCGTATAGATGACGTACAGGTCGCTATCGAATCGATAGTTCCATCGCAAGCGAATATTCGCGCTCGCCGCTTGCGTGTCCGGTCCAGACTTCTTCCCTGGAAATGATATCCAGTCATGATTGAACGATTGGTTATTGAGTTTTGTGCAAGCAGAATCATTCTTCGCCAGGGACAAGGTAAATTGCCCGCAACACAGCAAGCTCACCTGAAGCCTCCAAGGTCACACGCTCTCCCTTGGAAACCTGCCACATCTCGCCGCGATGACGAACAACGCGATTGGCGTCCGCGCCAGCTGCCAGGGATCCTGCACGGACCTCCAGCACTCCTTCGTACTGCATCGGCAGGGTAACTGGCTTACCGGCTTGGACGACGATAGTCAGTAGCTCCAGGCGAGAATGGAGTTGCGGCAGTACCTGCGTGTTGAGGTTTGCTTCCTGAGCGTTTTCTCCGACACTCGCGATTGCCTTGAACTGGAGTGTCGGACGCAGCACCGTCGCGGGCAGTGTGGGTTCTGCTGGCGTAGGCTCAAGTTCCTTCTTCCCGCAGCCCTCGTTGATTAGCGAAACGCTCCCTGCCAAAAGTAGACATGCTCTCCAACTTAACCTTCGCACCATAAAACAACCCTCTCTCTTTGTTCCGTTCTTTGTCCCGCTATTGACCGAGCCCGTACAAATGCCCGCCGGCGGTCGACACGTAAACCCTACCGGCCGACACGGCTGGAATGCTCTGAACGGAGCCAGTCAACGTCACATCTTTTACGATCGTCGGTACCCCTACGTTCTTGAATCCAGCTGATGAGCACATAAAACCTGAAGGAATTCCTGGATAGCTACAAACGAAGCTCGCGGGAGGTAACACATCCGTATCCGCGATGGCGAGGAGGTGATGCGGCGACGCAGAGGTATCAAAGGGACTCCACGTGCCGAGGTAAATTACGCCGTTTGCCACGCTGACGCCGCCCGCATTCTGTGGCAGATTTGGCAAAATCCATCGGATGCGGTCTGCATCGGACGTACAGACATTGAGCGAATGTAAGCGATTGAACACTTCCTGCTCGGTGTGGCCGGGGGGAGGCTCGAGGTCGAGACCACCGGCGGCAATAAACAAGTGATCGCTATCGAGCGCACCCTGACGCTTGAAATCGCTGTCTCCGTGACCATCGTCCTGGAACGGCAAACTGGCCACTGGTGGAAATGACCAGCGTGGGCATTCCAGGCTATGTCCAGCGTAAGAGCAAGCTGGATTTGAGAACGGTCCGCCGGTCTTAACGTCGACCGCATGAACGTAACCGTCTTTTTGCATGGAAATCGCCAGGCTGCCGCAGCTGACCTGGCCCACGATTGGTGAGGCCGCAAAGTCGGGGTCAAAGTCGTGCTGAATCGCAACCGGTTGTACCTGCCACAAGACGTTTCCATTGTGCCAATCTAACTTCAAAATACTGTTGGTGTAATCAGGTGACGGAATCGCAGTGCAGGTCGCACTTTCATGGATGCAACTGTTACCCGTTGTGACCACAACATTGCCGCTAGGCGTGATCGGGGGTGAACTCCAGATACCACCTCCAGGAACAGAACCGCCAACTGCGGAGAAATTGAATGCAGGATCCAGTGCGCCGTTCGACAAATCAATCGCAAACACTTTTCCTACCGTGATCGGAGCATCAGGACGCTTGGCTGAAACACCCACATACGCGCGCCCATGAGCTATCGCCGGTGAGGAATAACCGATTTTTGCGGTTCCGCTTGTAGGCGCGATCACAGCGGACTTCCAAATACACGCGCCCGTAGCTTCATCCAGGGCCCAGAGACGACCGTCGCCGCCATTTGAGTTGGGGTCGGGTGCACCGAATATTACTGCGGTGTGTCCGGCCACGCTGGATACAATCGCTGCGCTCGAAGCGATACCGGGACCCGAAGGATTACCGGACCGGCAGCGATCAACAGTGGTGCCGTTGTGGTGCCACATGGGTCAGGTGGATTCGGCGCAGCCGCTGGAGGGTATTGCCAGCGAATCTGCCCCTGGCTTGCGCCGGAGGCGTAAACGGCGTAAAAATGCCCGTTCAGAGAGCCGACGTAAACTGTGTTGTCGTACACCGATGGGGACGCAGTGAGTACTCCACCACCGGGAACCAAGAAATCCCAAAGCACATGCAGCGTCGAGACAGTAGAGGCGTTCAAGACCGATTCATTAGGCTGACGCGAGAATTGGCTTGTATCGTGTCCATACGCACGCCAACTGGTGTCACGGCAGCCGACACAGGAAAAACAAATCAGCCCTAGCACAACGACGGTTACTCCGACGTTTGATCTGCCATAAGTCATGATGTCATCTTTTTCTCGGACTAGCGGCTCCCTTCAAAGATGTAAATCGCGCGGACAACTGCAACCTCACCGGGATTCTGGATGGTGAAGGTGCAGCCTTTATCCACGACCCAAAAGTCGCCCTGGCTGCGTTCAACCTTTTCTTGATTGATGGTGGTTGTAATGCCGCCCTGCCTCAGTTCCAGAAGCATTCGGGCCGGAGTTGGTATAGCTTCGGTTTGACCGCGCCCCATGATGAGGTTGCGGATGTCCAGCCGCAGTGGCGCCGATTTGAACTGAATCTGGAAGGGAGCGCTGCCGACCATTCCCTTTGTTAGTAGTTCATAGGTCGAGGTTGGGCGATTCTCCGTGTCTTTGGCTTCGGGAGATTGCGCCGTTTCTTGTGCAAATAGCAGGTAAGTTGCAATGGATCCGACTAGCAGAAGTGCAAGCAAGAGCCTTCGCGACTTAGCGCTTAAGCAGACCATGGCTTGATCCCTCCTTTCGTTGTTCTACATCCAGAGGCATGGTGGCTCCCCGCCTGCTTAACTGCATCCCTAGTTCTTTCAGCGCACTTACGCTTTTTAGTGCAGGTGAATAAACTTACCTTCCGAAGGAACACCACTTCCGTTCAAAATGAAAACCATGTAATAGCCGCGGGGAGCGATCGCGTGCGGGTGGATGCCATTGGGCGCCACTGCGCTGAGCTGGGTCGTTCCCGTCTTTGAAAAGGAGCACTGAAGCACTCTCTGCTGGGTGTCCGTCTGATGTGTGACAGCCATGGGACGCACCAGCACCACGCGCGCAATTTCGTCCGCCTCTGGCGTCTCAATTAGAAAAGTAGCACCGTGGTGGACAGTCGGAAAGACGGTTGTCGTGGGTGCAGTTCCATCAATTTCGGCAATCGTCGGTCGCGTGGCTAGCGTGCCATCCGAGTTGAAAAGGTAAGGCGGACTGAAGACTTCGATCGTGTTCTCAACGCTGGCAGTGCAACCACCGGATGCGGCTCCGCCAGCGACCATCACTTTCCCACTCGGGAGTAGTAACGCGCACGAATGATAGTGACGTGGCGCATTCAGTTCGTCCATCTCCTTCCAGGCATTTACAGGTGTGTTTGGATCGTAAATGTAGCACGTGTGAGGCGCAGCTTGCGTACCACCGCACACAAAGACCGTTCCATTGGGCAGCAGGACCACATCAACGTTCACGCGAGCTCGTCCATCGGGGACCGAAGTTACCGGACCCCACGTCGGCGACAGCGTGGATAAGTTGATAGTCTGTGCCGTAGCACTCGAACCAGCATCACCACCACCTACAACAATCACCCGTACAAATGGGAATGAGGGTTGAAGCAGTATGGCGCACATCCCTTTGGTACGGTTTGTGACTCCGCCGATGCTGTTCCAGGCACCATCGTTCGCCCCTTGAGCAGCGGAGAACGTGAAGTAGGCGGAAGGATCGTTCAAACTGTAAACACTCCCAGTGCCGCAATTGCCAAACCCAGTAGGCGTATAGAAAATTTCGCCGCCAGGCAGCATCGACATTCCGGGGTAGGTCTGCGGGAAGGTCTTGGTGATGGCACCATTCTGCATCACCGTGGAGAAGGTATCGGTCGCTTCGGAATACGCCTCCATGGCGGGACCGCCTCCGGCCTCGCCTCCAGCGATAAGAGCCCGCCCCGACTTGCCAGTCGGGCCAGTCTCATCACCAAGCGCGAGAACGGTCGGATACCAACGTTGAGTAGCCATAGGCGAGAGTGTCTGCGTCCAAGTTTTGGAGCCGGGATTAAACTTCCATGCCTGGTTCGAGGTTGCGGCGCCGGGACCGAATCCGCCCCCGCCGACAGTAAGCATTTGGCCATCCGAAAGAAAGGCGTGACCCCCGCATAAGAGATTTGCAGTTAGACCCGTCGTCGCCCCATCCAGCAACGAATAAATCGGCGTAGTTTCGTTCGCGGGGTCCCATAACAGGGTGTTAGTACCGTTCGCGAGAAAGATTACTTGATAGGTGTGCAACAGTGCGGCGTGCTCGATCTCAATGTGCGTTCCGGCCACCTCGATGTCGTACAAAAGGTCCCACCTACCATAGGTAGGCGCACCGAAGCTTGCCAAGATCTTCTTAAGAAGATCTGCGAGTGCTGGAGAGATTGCCACGAGGTCGCGGAGCCGGTTAAACCCTCTTAGGGGAGATTCCCGATCGCGTTCGAGGATGATCTTTTCTGCGGTCTTACGATCCACCAGTTGATTCGGTTCGAGCTGCTGGAAATGCTCCATATGATCGGATGTATGATGTGTTTCTTCATCAATCGCAATTCGATCATGAGGCGCCACCATCAACTGTTCCGGGAAGCGGGCGTCGTTGAAGAAGCGAAGGACACGCCGCTCGACTTTGGCGGCGAATGCGCTGTCGCGGATCAGCTTCGGACCCGCAGCGTCCTCACCACCCTGTTTTTTAGGCCTCTTCGCGCTCTCTTCTTTCGGCATGACCGTTACTCCTTGAGGGATTGAACTCGACCCTCTCTATGGCATTACCGTGATTGATCCATGCATGCCCGTCCCGGGCGCGCCGTGGAAAAAGCAGTGAAAGTTGTAAGTGCCTGGCACGTTCATCACCGGCGTGGTGTACTTGTCCCCCGCAGCACCCATTGCGTTGATGTTTCCGGAATTGGCTGGCGATCCGGGACTGTCCCAGTCCACGGTATGTTGAAAGCCGTCCTTGTTCACGAATTGCACGCTGTCGCCCTTCGCGATCATCAAGCTCTGTGGTGAAAAAGCGCTGCTCTGCAAATTGACGATGTGGGTCTGAGCGCCGTTGCCGTTGCCATTTCCATTGCCCCCCATCTCAGCGTGCTCGCAGGGGACTCCAACCGGAAGCGCCAGTGCCAGTTCTCTGCCACCAAGAATGAGGAGCGAACCCATCATTCCCGTCATCATGTGGGAGAGCATGTGACAGTGCATGTGCCACTCGCCCACCGAGTCTTGTTGGCCCGGCCCTCCGGCACGCATGAACGAACCCGTCTTGCCGTCAATAGTGAACCCGAATGAATTGGCCGCGCCAAAGATCCGGGTGTCTTCAAACTGAGAGACTGCCTGAACTTGGGCGCTGCTCTGAATCGCCGCAGGAGTATTCCCTTGTGGTCCCGGAATGACCCAGCGATGTCCGTGGATGTGGAAGGTGTGGACGTCGCTGCCCATCCCGACCACGCCAAAGCGCATGCGGGTGTCAAAGCCCGCCACAATTGTCGGCGTGTTGCCCAAGTACACGCGCCCGTTGATGGCCATGCCGCTGACGCCGTTCACTGTGTGAAATAGTTGAAGGTACAGTCCCTTCGTCGGTGGTGTGCGGTACCTGGGAAGACAGAGACGAACAAAGCGTTCGAGCTTGTCATCTAGTTCCAAAAGCAGATCACCGCGGCTGATGATGCGGTCGATTTCGGGGTCGGCAGTGTGTTTATCCTTGCCCCGTTTTGTGTCTCCACTGTGAACCGGATGCTCAACGCGCGCCAAGTGTGCGAGCGTGCCAGAAGATAAAGCGTGTTGCATTCCAGAATGCGCCGCTGCGTGGACTTGGCCCAGGCCGGCTCGATCGGCCGGCAGAACTTTAATGTCTCCCAAGTCAGGGAACGGAAAGCATTGCAGGAAAACTGGACTTCCGTTTGGTGAGCCGCCAGGCAGGAACGCCGGATCGAGTTTCATCGGATCAGCGGCATCACGAATGTCAACTTCTTGGTTCGTGTCGGCAGGGTTGTGAATCGCAATAATTCCGATCGCGCCGAGTTCGACATTTTCCATGTCGCAAATCGAGTGGTCGTGATACAGCCACACCCCCGCTGTGGTCGGCCAGCCAACTGTTTGCCAGGTGTATTGAAACGTGCCATCCGGAGGCACGCGGTCACCTTGCTTCAGCGTTCCCGAAAACCCGGGTACACTTGCCCACGCCGCCGCTTGCGCTGCCGGTATAGGTTGGGCGGGATCAGGTGGTGACAGTGGATAGGCACCATCCTGATGCCGCCTGAAGACAAAGCCATGAGGGTGCAAACTGTGTACACGCTTCTCGATTTCGATGGGCTCCTGTGTGACGGTGGGAATGTTGAAGCACAAATCCCCTCCGAATGGCAGATGGAAGCAAACTTCCTTCATGCCAAGAACCGTCCGCGTCCGCATATCGTGATTGCGGAAATTGACGACGACGGTGTCCCCGACGTTGCACTCGATCACCGGCCCAGGAATTGTCCCCATGGTTCCGTTATCGGTTGGATCAAGCTCGTTGAGGTCCCAGGGATTTACCTTGCGGTCGTCAGGCACCGTCCATGCATCGGTCTGATCGGGCTGGGTCGGGGCTTTGTAGCGGCGCAGGATGAGCGCGTCTTTTACTTTGCCGTCGCTGTCGCGCAGCGGGTTATACATCTTGCGCGTCTTGGCCACACCAGTGCCCGGAGACGTAATCGTCACATCCACGGGATCTTTGCCGGTGGTGTCCTTGATGTTGAGTCCGGTGATCCGGTCAATATTGTGAGGCGATGCATCCCAAGGACGGTTTTCGAGCTGAATCCAATATTCCAGGTTAGCCATGACAAAGATCCTCCTACGTGCAGTCTTTTCGTTGCGGCTCGTTTAACCACCACGTGGCGTAGTAGATAGTGCGTACAACCCAGTGAGCGTTACGGTGCGTGAATCGAGTCGCAGCCGTGGCCCGCAGAACTTCTGATCGCTCTAGAACGTCTTACATTCACCCTTCGATCTCCTGTAGGACAGTCTCTAGCAGCTTGTCGTCGCGAATGATCGAGCGAAGGCGATCGGAAAGTTGCAGACGAGTGATCGGCGGTTGTCCTGGAGAGGGCTTTCGGCAGTACTCCTCTAAGCAGCGACGCAGCCCATTTAGATCGACGCCTGCCTTGCGCAATGCTTCTTGGATGCCCTTCTGACGCAACAGGCAATCGATGAGCCGACAGAAGCGATCGCGACCTGCGTTGGGATCGTCCTTTCCTGTTGGCGGTGGGGTGTCGCCTCCTTTCCACACCGCTCCAGTGAGCGTCTGCTCTCTGGTGAAAGTGCGGCCACGCAAGGTGCGTCCCTCTGCAACGATCCGGAAGCGATAGATGCCAGGCAGGAAAGCAGGTGTGTTCACTTGGAAAACGCCCGGCTCAATCTCTGGCATGGCGAGCGTGACACTCGTGTTGTCGGGGCGTGTAAGTTCAGCCCGACAGAATGCACGTGCTGCAACTGGAACGCCGTACTCGGTGAGAAAACTCCTAACAGTGATGGTCGCGCCAGGCTCGTTACTCGTCTGCGTGAGCAACGCTTTCATTCGCAAGTTTGAGTAGGCGTGTACGTTGAGGTTGTAGCGGATTCCGTGTGCTGCTGCCGTCGCGTACAACGCCGGATAATTGTCGAGCGATGCCAAATAGCGGTTATATGTCTTGTCGTCAATCTTCAGCCTTGCGTACCAGCGCCCAGCGTGCGCTGTGTTCGGACCAAGCGGGATGGGCAGGCCAACTCGGTACAAGGAGACTTGGGATCCAACCTCAAAAGAAGCCATTGGATTGGCCCCAGCGACGCCTGGGTCGATGATGTCGCCGTCCGGAGTTTCCAAAACGTAACGAATCGCATAAGGCGCCGGCGTGAGGAGAAACCCCTTCATCGTGATATCCGCTTCGTTCAACCAGAAGGGAATCCGATGCTCCTGGCCCGGTCCGATAAAGCCTTCTGGATCGAGAACGATTTCGTTATTGGTCACGCCAGCGAAGATTTGCTGGTAGTACTTGGCGAGGCGATAAGTTGCATCTGGCGTCAGGTCGCCTGTCATCATCATGTAGCCCTTGTTGCCACTACATAGCGCCTGAAGCGCTGCGGGATTCAACACCTCCGCTCGACCGAGGCCGATCGCAAAGACGTGTCCATTCAGCGAAGTGATCAAATCGGTGACGTCAGCGATGTAGCGGCGCGTGTACGGTCCGTGGTTTTCCTGGCCATCCGTGAGCACAACTATGGCTTTCACATCGAAACCAGTGAGAGGGTCAAGGATGTCGTACGCGAAAGCAACTCCTTCGCCGATCGAAGTCCAACCATTTGGATTCGGCGTATAGCCAGCGATCGCACCGTTGATCGTGACCTTTCCCACACCTGCCGCCGGCGTCATGCCGATGCCGGCATGAGCATCCTGGTCAAAGGTGCACACCGCCATCGAGTGCCGGTCATCAAGCACAACCACAGCAGTTGGCGCCGAAAATTTGAGAACATCTGCCCGATGGATACCTGCTCCTATCCCGGAATCGAAATTCATGCTGTTCGACTGATCCAGGACCATCACAATCGCGGCTTTCGGCGGCGCGATCGTGTCGGCAGTGAGACTGACGATGAACTGCTCGCCAGTCTCATCACAGCCGATGGTGACTGTGCCTGCGGCCATATCACCCGCGCTCGTTCCTTTGTAGGTGAACCACATGCGCCCCTTGGCGTCGACCTGTGGATCCGCGACGACCGGAGAAACCTGCACATTGAACGCCGTGCCCGGCGGGCCGGCTGTGACGGTCGGTCCGTTGAGCACGGTGAAGTGCACAGGGTCGCAAGCATCCAGGCTGAACACCGCAGCTGCCAGGCGCGTTTCGCCTTCCGGAACGTTGAGGAAGTTAACAGCGGGTGTGTCTAGGGCCACTCTTGGTGCGTCTTGCTGGAAACCTGGCGGATAGTGGTAAATGTTGATGGTGCGGTGGTCGAGCACGTCGGCAGGTGTCGTGCTTACCGACGTCATCGGATCATTGAGCCCGAAACCAGCGCCACTCGACACAAACGGAGCGGCGGAATGCAGGAGCTGCCACTGTGCATATAAAAGGTCGATCCAGCAGTGATGCAGGTAGAAAACCGGATCGTGCGGAGAGGCGAGGCCGCCCATCTCTCCTTCGACCCAGCGGTGCGGAGCGTTGTGAACATTTGTCTCTAGATCGGGCCAAAACACGTCATAGGTGCCATGCCCCAGCGCAGTCTGCACCTGTGCTGGCGTGGGAAGGGTATCGGAACCAAGCGCGCGGTTCAGCCCCCAGGCTCCATCAAATTGGCCCAGAAAAGAATTGTCCCAAAGCGGACCGGACGGGCTGGTATCAACCGTTGAATTCCAATAAGGAATTGTGATGGCGGGGTGATATGCCCGTAGGGCATCCTCGAAACGCCGTAGGAAGTCTCGGTGCCAGGGCAGGAAATGCGAGTTCCCATGTATGCCCATGTGGAAGAACGTTTCGTGCTCGTTCGCAAACTGATCCACCACGCCAGTTGACTTCAGGTGAAAGAGGGCCTGCACGAAACGATCACGCTCAACACCAGTAAGGTCGCTGTAGTTTTTGCGGCAGCGCATGTCACTTTCCTCCCTTGGAGGAGGAATGTTCCTGCCGCACCTTGTCTACCCTCTGCTGGTATTTGATATATCTCCGCGCGACCTCAACGAGGTTGTCGCTCCAATCGTAGGCATAGTCATGAAGGAAATATTCGCCGTTTGGCAGTTGTCCGTAGCGGACGGGTTGATCGTCTATGAGGAGTTCCCGCTTGCCATGGCGCTCTGTTAATTCAATGCGCCGTCCCTCATACTCATGGTGTTCCGGTTTCATAGAGGGCGACCTCCCTTGATCAGAAGTGGGCTGTCTCGACTTATTGGGGGAAAGGCGAACATTGTGTTATGAGTTCACGGCTTGAATCGAAAGAGGCGTGGACCTTAGGCGGTCGTTGGTTCTCGATGTCCAGTCGTTCTGGTTCTGCCGAAAGCTCGACTGTGAGATAGTGCAGTTATTCGACGAAACGTTTCATGCTTTCTCGGAGAATCTTCAGTGCACGATCTCGAGGTCACACCTACTAGGTCTCACCCACTTCAAGAAATGGATTAATCCCCGGCGGTTCGGCCGAGTTCTTGTTTTTGCAGTGATGGATACTAGTATGCGTCGCCAACAGATCGACGAACGCACGCGCGCTCCTGCAATCAGTTTTCTTGGAGAAGTCGGCGAGTGGAACCCCCTCGGATGAGAAGCTCGAAAAAGCTTCACTCTTCCGTTCGCCGAATCGCGCTCACAATATGCTTAGAACACTGCAAAGTCAAGACTAAATTGAGACTAAATTGAGGCTGCGTTTTCAACTGGACTATTATTCCAATGCCTTGAGCAATTGCAGATAGCTCTGTAGTTGGGAGAGCGGAACAGGCCCACCTTTCCAAAGTAGCCACACTCATGGCAGTCGTCTCCTAAAGAGCTCATGGAGTCGAGTACACACCTCGGCGGTGTCTGGCCAATCCGATACTTACGTCGATGTGCGTTGCAGTTCTGTCTGCGAAGCAGCTGCGCATTCGCAGCCACGATGATGGTGGAGAGGCTCATTGCGACTGCACCAATGCTCATCGGGAGATCGAGTCTCCATCGAACGAGCAGGCCTGCTGCGAGAATGGCGACAAGGTTATAGGCGGTCGCCCAAACCAGATTTTGGATCATCTTGCGGGTAGCGCGCGATAATTCGATCGCTCCCACCACATCGCGCGGATCGCTGCGCACCAGCACAATTCCAGCCGATTCAATCGCCACATCGGTTCCCGCGCCAATCGCGATCCCGACATCGGCGGTCGCCAGCGCCGGTGCGTCGTTCACGCCGTCACCGACCATTGCGACCCTCTTGCCGCTGTCAGCGGTTGTTTGCGGCTTCCCCCATGCCGCACCTTGAAATTCCCGGGACGTAGAGCGCAGCCGCCGGCCTGAAGCAAACCAGTTCTGCCAACGATTAAGCGGCCGTTAACGTCCATTGCCGGATCAGGGTCTAATCGCGACCTTCACGACCCCCTCGGATCGCTGCTCGAAGAACTTGTACGCTTTCACGATGTCATCCAGCGGAAATGTATGGGTGAGCAGGGCCTTCAGGTCT
>Ga0070741_10016170_pt1 | contig 12502 bp, 6 predicted proteins | sample Coa_R1_4_FD_66440 | JGI IMG/M metagenome (GOLD analysis project Ga0070741, IMG submission 66440) | Surface soil microbial communities from Centralia Pennsylvania, which are recovering from an underground coalmine fire - Coalmine... | ecosystem: Environmental > Terrestrial > Soil > Unclassified ...
CGATCGCGCCGACGCGCATCACCGCGCTATACTGCCGGGCGCGACGCGGGGTGGAGCAGTCAGGTAGCTCGCCGGGCTCATAACCCGGAGGTCGCAGGTTCAAATCCTGCCCCCGCTACTACAAAGGCCCTGCTAAGCGGGGCCTTCATCGTTCGACATGCGGGCGGATGTGCGACGTCCCGCGAGATTGCACCAGTCGCGGATGGCGGCTGATGCACGCTGTTTTGGATGCTCTTAGGGCATCGCATATTCTCGCCGATAAGACACCACAAATGTCAGCGGCACCCGAGGAAAGAACGCTTGAGGACGTAACGCTTCCGTCCGATCTGGAGGGGTTCACGAAGCGCCGTGTCGAGCTCGTGCGGAAGGCGGCCAAGGAGTGGACGACGGCACTCGTGGATCTTGGCGGCCGGAACAATCTGCTCCGCTATCGCGACCTGAAGCAGGGCACCCTCGATCTGAGCGGGGCAAATCCGCAAGTCGTCGGCTCACTACTCCAGGGGCGGACGATCAAGGTCGCCGCTCTCTTCTCCGATCCCGAGCAGCGAGAACAGGCAATCCGGCGTGTCAGGACGATCCATAACAAGGCAACGGAGAACTTCGAGGAGCGTGGCCTCGAAACGCTTTCTATTGGTTGTGGCCTTGCGACCTGGGAAAACAAGCGGGCGGCTTGGGAGCCGTGCGCCCCGGTGCTTCTGCGGCAGGCGTCGCTGCGGCCACTCGGTGCCGCGCAAGACGAGTTCGAGCTCGCGCTCGTCGATGAGATGGAGGTCAACCCGACGTTGCTCCATCTGCTCAAGGTCGACTTCGATTGTGACGTCGACCCGGACAAGCTGCTTGATCGCGTCGACGGTGTGATCGATGAGCCGTGGGAGTTGCAGGCCGCGTACGAGTGGGTGGAGGAACACGCACGGCGGGTGCCGGGATTCCGGGTTGAACCGCGGCTGGTCGTCGCGAACTTCGCCTACGCGAAGCTCCCGATGGTCAAGGACATCGAGAACGCGTTCGACGAATTGGTCGCCCATGAGCTTATCGCCGCGATCGCAGGCGACGAAGAGTGCCGCGAGACCATTCGCGCACAAGGATCGGGGCCGGACGCGATCCCGGGACCGGATCAAACGCCACTCGCCGACGAGTTCCTCGTTCTGGATGCCGACTCGAGCCAGAACTACGCGATCAACAGCGTCCTTGCCGGCCAGAGCTTGATCGTTAAAGGACCGCCTGGCACAGGGAAGAGCCAGACGATCGCGAACCTGATCGCCTCGCTCGTCGCACGCAACAAGAAGGTGTTGTTTGTGGCGGAGAAGCGGGCCGCCATCGACGCGGTCACGAAGCGTCTTAAGCAGAAGAAGCTCGACGATCTCGTCCTCGACTTACACGGTGGTGTTAGCTCGCGCCGCGCGTTCGCGCAAGCGATCGGTCGAGTCGTCGCGGCAAGCAGAACCGTACCGCGCATAGAGAACGGTGCCGAACTGAGAAAGGTCGAGAAGCGGCGCGATGAGCTCAACGGATACGTCGAGGCGATACATCAGCAGCGGGAGCCTTGGGGTCTGTCGGTGTACGAGATCCGTTCGCGACTTGTCGCCCTCAAGGCGGCCCAGCACGAAATTCGTTTCCGCGGCCCGACGATCGAGATGCTGGGGGCTAACGAGGCACGCGAGATTGAGGAGGAGCTGTCCGAGTACGCGCGGCTAGGCGGTCTGACGCTCGCGTCGGGCGGCAGCCCGTGGGCGCACTCGCCGATCGTGAGCAGCGACGACGTGCAGCAAGCGCACGCGGTGTTGGACGAGCTACGCCGTCACACGTTCCCAACGGTCGCGCCTGCCCTCGAGCGGACCAGCGAGCAGACCGGGCTCCCGCCGGCCGTCACGCTTGCTGAGTGGGAACCGCGGATCGAGTTGTGGCGTGATATCGCGACGACTCTTGCGAACTTCACGCCGGCGATCTACGGGCTCGATCTAGAAGAGATCTGCGGACGTCTCAACGCCGCCTCCCGCGGCGGCATCACACACCTCAAGGCAGCTCTCTTCTCAAGCGACTACAAGTCGTGCCGGAACGAGCTCCGTGCGTTGCGCGCTCGCGAGGCGAAGCTCAGCGACCACGAGCTATACGAGCAGACGGAGTCGGCGCGCAACGACGTGCAGAAGTGGCATCAGCTCGGCGGTACTGGCATGCCGGGCGCCCCCACTGATGTCGCTGACCTGGAGGCTCGTTACAAGCATCTGCTCGAGCAGCTCGAACGGCTCGAGCACTGGCTCGGGCGCGATGGACTCGCGGAGCTACCGATCTTCGAGCTGCGCGACCTGCTCGACCGGCTTCTTGACGATCAGGCAACGCTCGTCAGGCTGCCGGAACTGCGCCGGCTCGAGACGGCGCTTCGTGCAGCCGGATTGGATCAGTTCCTCGCGGCGATGCGGGGGCGGCAGGTATCGGAGGAACGCGCTGTGCAGAGCTTCCACTATGCGTGGCTGCAGTCGATCCTTGATCACCTCTCGCTCGCGGACGTGATGGTGGGCGGTTTCGTTTCGGAGAAGCATGAGAAGGCGATCGCCGAGTTCAAAGCCGGAGACCGCGATCACATTGAATCGACGCCGATGCGCGTTAGACGCATCTGCGCAGAGAACGCGGTCAAAGTGCGGGACGCGTTCAAAGAGCAAGCTGCCCTCGTTCAGCATCAAGCGGGGCTGAAGCGGCGGCATCTCCCGGTGCGTGATGTCGTCCGAAACGCCTCCGAGGTGCTGCTCGCCCTGAAGCCGTGTTGGGCGATGAGCCCTCTGGTAGTCAGTCAGTTGCTGCCGCCCACGACCTACTTCGACGTCGTGATCTTCGACGAGGCTTCGCAAATTACGCCGGCGGACGCGATCTCGTCCATCCTGCGCGGGAAGCAACTTGTTGTTGCTGGCGACCACAAGCAGCTTCCGCCGACGGCGTTCTTCGTCTCGGAAGCTTCGGAAGACGAGGATGAAGGCGCGGAGGGAGAGGAGGACTACTCGCCGGCGCAGCTCGTTGCCGGCACGAAAGGGTTCGAATCGATCCTCGATGCGCTGAGCTCGTTGCTTCGCTTCCGGATGCTGCTCTGGCACTACCGAAGCCGTGATGAGCGGCTGATCGCGTTTTCGAACACGCACATCTACGACCGCATGCTGACCACCTTCCCCGGCATCGGCGGATCCGAGGTGCTGCGCTACGTGCCAGTTCCGTGGGAGCCTGGCGCTGATACCAACAGTCCGACGCCGGAGGTGAATGCCGTCGTCGACTTGATCCTCGAGCACGCGCGCGATCGGCCAGACGAATCGCTCGGTGTGATCGCAATGGGTATCCGGCACGCCAGCCGGGTCGAGGAGTGCCTGCGTGAACGATTGAGCGCGAATCCGCTGCTCGCCGAGGAACTCGGCGATTTCTTCGACGAGAGCCGCGAGGAGCGCTTCTTCGTCAAGAATCTTGAGCGCGTTCAGGGTGACGAGCGCGACGCGGTCATCCTCTCGATTGGCTACGGAAAGAACACCGGCGGCGCCCTTCCATACCGCTTCGGGCCGCTCCTTGTCGAGGGCGGTGAGCGACGTCTGAACGTGGCCGTTACGCGCGCGAAGCATCGGCTGACGCTCGTGTCGTCCTTCTCCTACCATGACATGGATCCCGAGCGCTCAAGCGCCGAAGGGGTCAAGCTTCTGCGCCAGTACCTGCAGTATGTCGAGTCCGGCGGTATGAACTTCGGCGATCGGGTGCTCGAGAAGCCAGCGCTCAACCCGTTCGAGGTGGACGTCCGCGACACATTGACGCGCCGTGGCCTCAAGCTAACCGCGCAATACGGCTCCTCTGGCTACTGGATCGACTTTGCCGTCCAGCATCCGAGCCAGCCGGGGCGGTACGTGCTCGCACTCGAATGCGACGGTGCGACCTACCACTCATCCGAGAGCGCCCGAGATCGTGACCGACTCCGGCAAGAACAACTTGAGCGGCTCGGGTGGAGGTTCTGCCGAATCTGGTCTAGCGAGTGGTTCTACAACAAGGATGCCGCAGTGGAGAAGGTCCTCGACGCGTATGCGAAAGCTGTACGTGATGCGGACAAGAAGCCGCCGGTCGCGAAGGATCGCGCGCAGGATGGGGCGCAGGCGCCGCTTCTTGCGTCAGACGATCCGCCGACAACGAGGCGCGGGCCCCGCCCGCCGCTCCGGCGGGGCCTGCCGATCGACTACTACACGCCCGCCCAGCTCATACAGGTCATCCGCTGGATCGAGTCCGACGATCAGCTCCGCACGGAGGATGAGCTCCTCGTCGAGGCGATGAGGGAGCTCGGGTTCCAGCGCCACGGCAAGAAGATCGTCTCCTCGCTACGGGCGGCGATTAGGCAGGCCCGCCGCTAGCTAGCGGCGTCGAGGTCGATGGAGGGCACGGGATGAGAGCCATCGGAGCCGGGCGCGCCACGACGGCCTTTCACGACGAGCTGAAGACAGCGTTTCTCCGTCTGCTTGAGGGGGCGTGATGGCCCAGCGGTTAAGAGTCCGTCCGATGCTTTCCTCATACTTTTATGCCCGCTTCGCGGAGGCTAGGTGGCTAGAGGGCCGGTGATGGAGGGTCGCGTTTACGTCGAAGAGTGGCAGGCGCACTACGGGACGCCGCTGCATATCGATCTCGACGTCGATGACGACGTGCGCGTTGACATCGTCGAGGACAGTCCGAGCTTTGCGATCGCGCCGAAGGTGTGCGAGCCGCCGCACCAGCTCGCGTTCGTCGATGGCGTCCGCCGCGGCGACGCATACCTGTACTTCGAAGACCCATCGACCGGTGCCCTTGTGCACGGTGTGGCCGCGGCGCATGCGCGCGGCGCGGCTCTCTGCGACGGAGGCCGCGTCCGCTGCGAGCACATCGAGACCACCCGTCTCGCCATCTGGGGTGGCGGCTACGTCGCCAATCTGCCGGAGGTTCGTGGTGGCTACCGCTGGCAGAGCGCGTCAGTAGCGGAAGCCGATCACGATGCGCCTTTTCGCGAGCTTCAGCGCCGAATGCGACAGGCAGAGGGACGGCTTGCGGAGACCCTTGCGCTCGACGACTGGACGGTTGTCTGCGACGGCCCCCTCAGCTTCGTCCGCTCGACCGACCTCCCAGTGTGCGGCTACGTCAAGACGCATCACCGGCCGCTTCTGGTGCCTGCGGAGCACGCGAAAATCTCGTCCCTCGCCGGCGGCCAACGCAGTCCGCTGTTTGGGATCTCTGACCGCTACAGCTGCTACCTGCGGCTTGTACCTCGGGGAGCCCAGCACGGGCCGTGGCATGGAATCGTTCGCCTCGAATTCCCGCAGAGTGCTGGGATCGCCGAAGCGGCACGGGTCGCGAACCAGCTCGCCGTGACGCTTCCGCGCTTCGCAGGAATCCGCCACATTGACCCGCGTGCGCCGCAGAACCTGCAGCCGATCGGCGCGCTCGAGGAGCAGCTTCGTAGCCGGCTTGGAAACCATCGGCAGGCGTCGCTCGCGGTCCGTGAAGCCGCGCGGTTGCTTCGTGAACAGCATTCCGAACCGGTCATGGAGGAGAGCCTGTGAGTGAAATGGAAGAGCCGTCGGTAGCCGGCGACGCACTGACCGACGCGCCGATCGTCGGGCTCGTCGATGGCGCCATCCCCGCGACGACCGACCGGTTCACCATCTGCTTGAACGACGACGCGGTCGTGCAGCTCGACGATCTCGTCTCTCTGACTGACGAGCTGCCGGACGGCCGCAGCGTGAGCCATTACGGGATCGTTGTCGATCAAAGCGACTACTTCGAGGGAGCGCAGTGGGCGACAGACACTGCCCGTATCGCCGTCGACCAGACGCAGCCCGGTGAGCGCGTCCGTCGTGCGGAGGTGCAGGTGCTGCGGACGATCCCCGAACTGTGGATCGCGCCGTCGCCGGGATCCGTCGTCAGACGCGCTGCGGGTGCGACACGGGACGCAGCCCTGTTCTGCGACCAGATGGCCGAGCGACTCGCGGTCGGCCTGGACCAGTCGGGCCAGCCGGTCTACGCCGATTGGTCGTTCCTTTCAGGCCAGCAGGGCGGGCACGTCAACATCACCGGCATCTCCGGCGTCGCGACGAAGACCTCGTACGCGACCTTCCTGCTCTACAGCCTGCTCGAAACCGACGCGGGCCGGCGCCTCCTCGGCGCGCACGCGCCGAACACACGCGCGCTCGTATTCAACGCGAAGGGCGAGGATCTCCTTCACCTCGACCAGCCGAACACACGGTTCGACGCCGACAGCCGCGAGCGTTGGGCGGTACTCGGCGTTGACGCTCCGGGTCCGTTCTCCAATGTCGAGATCTTCGTGCCTCGACAGCGCACCAACGAGGCCGCCGTCGTCCCCGACATCGAGAGCCGTCCTCACGCGGACGTCCGCGCCTACGGCTGGACGCCGTGGGACTTCATCCGTCTCGGACTCCTTCGCTTCTGCTTCACGGAAGACGAGGACCGGCGAACGCAGGTCGGTTTCGTCGAGCAACGTGTTCGCGTGCAGCTCGCCCGCCATGCATACCCGCATCGGGATCGGAGCGGGGCCGTCGTGCTTGCCGCGCCGCCAGCGAATACCGGCTACACGTTCGAGCGGGTTGTCGAGGGACAGCGCGATCCACGGACTGACAGGGACGGCACGGTGATCCGCGATTTCCACGACTTGATCGAAGAGACCGCCGCGCGCTGTGATCCCGCCGGCGGCGACCTCGACTGGCAGGCGGGTGCGCAGCCGGGAACGCTCGCCGCGTTCGTGCGGCGGCTGATGGCGCTGTCGCCTCGGATGGGTCATCTCGTGGCAGGAGGGCTGCCCCGAGTGGAGCTAAACCGCCACATTACGGTCGTCGACATTCACAAGCTGCACGAGGCGGCGCAGCGGTTCGTCGTCGGCGCGCTGCTGAACGAGATCTTCGAGTCGAAGCAAGGAACAGGTCGCGAGCCGCTGCGTTTCATCCTCCTCGACGAGCTGAACAAGTACGCGCCGCGGAACGGGCACAGTCCGCTCAAGGAGCTGCTTGTCGACATTGCCGAGCGCGGGCGCTCGCTGGGTGTGCTGCTGATCGGGGCGCAGCAGTCGGCTCTCGACGTCGACGCGGCAATTGTCAGGAACGCCTCGTTGAAGGTCGCTGGTCGCCTCGACGCGAGCGAGGCAAGCGAGTACAAGTTCCTCACGCCTGAGCTGCGGGCGCGAGCCGCGCGGTTCCTGCCGGGGACGATGGTGATCGACCAGCCGATCATCCCGGCGCCGATCCCGATCCGCTTCCCGTTCCCGTCGTTCGCGACGAACGTCAGCGAAGCGGGCACCGCTGATCCGGAGGCGGCAGCCCGTCAGGCAGACGAGGCCATCCAACTTGCCCAGGGCCAAGAGGTCGACTAGTGCGGCTTCTCCACGTCTCCGACTGGCACCTCGGCCGGACAAACGGCCATGCAGAGCGCCGAGAAGACCTTGCAGATGTCCTCGCGCAGACGGTCTCTCTCGCGCGTGACTTCAAGCCGAACCTGACGGTTCATGCCGGCGACCTTTTCGACGCTCCGAGACCAGCGGTCGACGACCTTCAACTCGCCTGCGACACGCTGCGCCAACTCGCCGAGCTTTCGCCTGTTGTCGTGCTGACGGGAAACCACGACTCACCGCAGCTCCTGAAGTTTCTCGGCAGCGTCCTACAGCCCGGCCGGATCTATTTCGTCGATGTCGTCAAGAAACCGGAGGACGGCGGCATCCTTGACTTCGAGACGGATGGCGGACAGCGGATCAGGTTGGCTCCGCTGCCGTTCATCTCGGCGCACCGAATGGTGCGCGCGTTCGAGGATTCGTCGACCTGGACAGCTTCGTACGCAGATCGTGTCCGCGCCATCACGGATGTGCTGGCCGGTGGGCTTGCCGACGGCGCACAACCTGACCGCGATGTGTTGCTCTTCGCCGCACACCTCCACGTCGAGGGCGCGCAGGTAACCAAGTCGGAGCGCCCTTACACCGTCTCAGAGGGTTACGCAACCCAAGCGTCGGCGCTGCCACCCGTCTCCTACGCAGCGTTCGGCCACATCCACCGGTACCAGCGCCTGCCGCAGGCGTCCGTCACAGGCTGCTATGTCGGCTCGCCGATCCCGCTCGATTTTGGCGAAGAGCACGATGAGAAAGTCTGCGTTCTCGTCGAGGCTGATCCTGGCCGGCCGGCGGAGATCACCGAGCACACGTACGTCATCCGTCGTCCGTTGCGGCGCTTCGAGGGGACGCTGGAGGAGCTTCGCACTGCGTGCGACGGCGTTGGCGCCGCCCTCTGCCAGGTCGTCGTTCACACGGAAGAGCCGGTTCGAGAGCTCGCGGCGCAGGTGCAGGAGCTGCTTCCGGACGCGGTTCTCCTCAATGTCGATGAGATCTGTGCAGCGCAGCAGCGCTCCGCGGTCAGCATCAGTGACGTTCCCGCCGATGCGGAGGCGCCGGTCGGCGACCTGTTCGCCGAGTTCATCGGAGAGACCGGTGTTCACGGCAGCACGGTCAGTGATGTCCTCGAGACGTTCAGGTTGCTCCACGAAGGCGGCGATCTTCCCGAGCTTCAGGTTCCCAAGGACGAACCGGTTGCAGGCGCGGAGGTTGCGGGCTCATGAGGCCGGTGCGTCTGCAGATCGCGGGACTTCGGTCGTGGACGACAGAGCGTGAGCTTCGTTTCGAGGACGTAGACCTCGCTGCTGTCGTCGGCCCGACCGGCGCAGGCAAGAGCTCGATCCTCGAAGCGATCGTCTACGCGCTCTACAACACGTCGACCTACGAGCGGCGAGCCGGCTCGCTCATCTCGTCCGGCGCGAAGACGATGAGTGTCACGCTCGACTTCGAGGCCGATGGGGAGCAGTGGCGGGTAACGCGCGCTATGTCCCGCGGGAACTACCCGCCGTCAGTTCACAAGCTGGCATGCCTGAGCAACCCCGCTGAGCATCCGATGGCGGAAGGCGAGCAAGCGGTCAACGCCGCGATCCAGAGACTCATCGGCCTCGACCGTGAGCAGTTCCTGACCGCAGTTCTTCTTCCGCAGGGACGGTTCCAGACGCTGCTCATGGCTACGCCCGGCGTTCGCTCCGCGATTCTAAAGGGCGTCTTCCGACTCGACGAGCTCGATGAGCTTCGGGAGCGCGCTGGCCGCATCCGGCGTCGGGAAGTAGAACCGATCCTCGAGACGACGCGCCAGGAACGGTCGCTGCTCCTCCCCGACCCCGAGGCGGCACTCGTGCAGGCGACGGAAGAGATCGAGAGCTGCACGACGAAGCTCGGTTTACTGACCGAAATCAAGGGTCGGTACGACGAGATCGTCCAGCGCACCGCCGTGCTCCGGGACGAGGCGAGCGCCCAACGCGAGCGTGCTACGGGCATCGAAATGGCCGCCGATGCGACTCCGCCGTTCGAGGCAACGCTCGAGCTCGACGTCGAGCTATCCCAACAGGAATCGGAACTGCGCAGCCTCCGTGATGCGCAGATCGCTCAAAGAGTTGGCATACAGAGGCAGCTCGATACCGCGGCGGAGGCCGGCGTCACGATCGAAACGCTTGCGTCGGCACGGCAGGTATTGCGGAGTGCGAAGACGAACCTGCCGAAACTCGACGCTGACGCCGCGTCACTTAGGGATGCGGTCGAGTCCCTCGCCTCAGACAAGGCAGTGCTCGCGTCTGCTCAAGAAGCGCTCCAGGCGCAGCGTGCGGAAGTCGCAACCTCCGAAGACGCCCTTCCAGCGCTCAAGGACGCGGCTGATAACGCTCGCAGCACGCTTGCTGATGCGACTGAGAAGCTCCGTGATGTACGTGCGGCTGCTGCGCACCGTGGGACGGTTGTCGCCCAACTCGAGCAGGTCGCGCAGGAGCTGGAGACCGCTCAGGCCGCCGCAATCCAAGCCGCTGATGAGGCCACCGCGGCGAAGGCGGCGGCCGAAGACGCGCAAGCGGTGTTCGAGGCGGCTCGCTCGGCCCACGAAGCTGCGCATCTCGCAGCAGGATTGAAACCAGGCGAGTCGTGCCCAATCTGTCAGCGCGAGCTGCCGGGCGACTTCAGAGCGCCGAAGGCTCCCACGGTGCTCGGATCCGCCGAGGCGGAAGCGAAGCGGCTCCGCGGCGTTCATGAAGAAGCGAAGGAGAAGGCTGCGAAGGCGGCAGCGAGGGTGGAGACGCTGGACCAACAAGCCGCCGGCTGCCGGAAGGCTGTTGCCGCGGCCGAGCGAGGCGAAGCTGATGCTCGTGCGGCGGCCAAGGCGTACGTCGCGGATCTCGATCTCGCCCGATCAGATCCGGATCTGCTCGCGACTCATACGCAGGCGGCGGCGACAGCCGCGGCCGGCTATGAGACGGCTGGACGAGGCGTCGCAGCGAAGGCGGCCCAACTCGCGGCTGAGGAGAAGGCGATCCGCGAGCGTTCGGAGTCACTCGAGGAGCGTCAAGCGCAACTTGCGAGAGAGGAAACGCGGATCGAGAGCGAGCGGAATGCAATCTCGACAGCGCTCGAGGCTCTACCCGCAGACTTTCGGCCGCAGTCGAGCTCGACGAGCGAGCTCGAAGAGATCGAGGTGCGGTGCGCTGAGCGACTGGCCGAGCTTCAGGAGCTTGAAAGGGCCGTTCGCGTCGCAACGGGCGAGATCGAGAAGATCGACGGACAGATCGCTGTCGTGCTGAAGCGGAGGGCGGACGAAGTCGATTCACCGCGTCGTGACGCAACCAGTCACGCGCGCGAGCTCGCCCTCAAGCTGCGCGAAGCAAGGCAGCCTCCGAAGCTTCCGAAGCAGCCTGCGGACACCGCCGCGCTCACTGCGCATGTCCAATGGGTCACGCGGATCGTCGAGATTGCGCGAGCGACCACAAGGGAGCTTCAAGCCAGCGCGGCCGCCGCAGAAGTCACCGCCGACGAAGCCGCCAGGGCCGCCCAAGAGGTGTTGGAGGCGGCGACGGAGGTTGCCGAGCGGGGGTTGTCGACTGTGGACGAGTTCCAGCGGGAGCTGGACAGCCGCCGCGCGATGCTTCTCGCCGCAGAGCGGGCACGCGATACCGCAGCTGAGCAGATCCCGAAGGCGGCACGGCTCGACGAATCGATCGCCCAGCTCGCCCGTCGCCGGGACGCACTCGACGAGCTGGCAACGTGTCTCGGCGACGGCCACTTCATCAACTGGCTCGTTGAGCGCCGGCAGCAACTGCTCCTTGCTGTCTCGTCCGAGATCCTGGCAGCGATGACTGGCGACCGTTACCGCTTCGCCGCCGACTTCACCATCATCGACGGTCGTACCGGGGCTGGCCGGCAGCCCAGCACGCTCTCCGGTGGAGAGAGCTTCATGGCGAGCCTGTCCCTGGCACTAGGCATGGCCGAGATCGCCGCGCGCGCCGGCGGCCGGATTGGGAGCCTCTACCTCGACGAGGGTTTCGGCACCCTCGACCCCAACGCGCTCGACGAGGCGATCACAGCACTTGAATTACGAGCGCGCAGCGGCCAGATGATCTTGATCGTCAGTCACTTGCCTGCCATCGCGCAGCGGATTGATCACGTCCTGCAGGTTCGTCCAGATCCGACTGGTGCGACTCCAGAATGGTTGGACGATTACGACCGCGAATCGCTGCTTCTCGAAGCTGCATCAGCTGAGGTGCCATGAGTCTTCTCAGGCGGAAGCGGAGCGAACCGCGGACCGTGAGTCTGTCGCTGCTCGAGTTGTGTGGCGACGGCTATTGCGCCGTGGTCGGCGAGTCGCACTACCAGGACGCGCTTCGGCAGACCGCGACCATCTGCACGCCTGGTGAGGAAGGTCGGCCGTCATTCCAGGCGATCCTCGTCGCAGAGCCTGAGAACCAGTACGACCCAAACGCGATCGCGGTGTATTCGCGATGCGGGAAGCTCGGTTATCTCTCACGTGCGGATGCGGTGGCGTACGCCGAGGTTTTCAGTGAGATCCGGCGGGTGGGCTCTGATGGAGGTGCCTGCGTCGGGCTTCTAAATGGGGGACGGCCGGACAAACCTTCGTACGGAGTAACGCTGTGCCTTGCCGTCCCGGATACGTGTCTCCGCGAGCTAGGAAACTCTATGAAGCCGCTGTCAGAGTGATCAGCTTGAGGCCGTTCAGGAAAGACTGTTCGACCTGGAGTCCTCGTGCCGCGCCTAGGACGCATCGAGGAGCACTGCAAGGCATGGAAGGAGCGGGCGCCGCAGGTGCGTACTGAGAGGCGTGGACCTTCATCCTTGTCTTCGCTGTGGCAGCACGCTGACCGCCGCCTTTCGGTTCTGCCCGCGCTGCGGGCTTCCGAGCGGAGAGTCCGAGCCAGCGCTCGAGCGCGGACCGCGCCGAAGGCCGCGGCGGCGGACGTGGTCGCAGAGGGTCGACGAATCCGCCGTCCGGGCGCTCGCTTCACTGGCGGGCGTGGCGAGGCGGGTCCGCGGCCGGCGCTCGACGTTCGCTCCGGCCCTCACCCGCATACACGTCCGCGCGCGGCACCTGCTCGCCGCGGCTCGCGAGTCGGCGCGGCTCCTCGGCGAGCTGCTCGTCGTCACCGCGAGCGCGCTCCG
>Ga0070741_10016171_pt1 | contig 12501 bp, 12 predicted proteins | sample Coa_R1_4_FD_66440 | JGI IMG/M metagenome (GOLD analysis project Ga0070741, IMG submission 66440) | Surface soil microbial communities from Centralia Pennsylvania, which are recovering from an underground coalmine fire - Coalmine... | ecosystem: Environmental > Terrestrial > Soil > Unclassified ...
TCGCGCACGCTCAGCCTGCTGACGCCGAAGAGCGCCACGAGCTCGCGCTCGGAGGGGAGACGGTCGCCCGGTGCGTAGCGACCGGAGACGATCGCTTCCTCGAGCTGCCTGCGAACCTCGTCCGGACGCTTGATCCGCGGCACCGGGGCGAGCCTCGACTGTCCGCGGCGGTTGGCGATTGTCTCTCCCAAACTCATCTGATATGTTACCGCGCGGTGGGTGCGGGGCGTGAGTAGTGGCTAAGGCGGTCGCCGTACTCGGTGCGGGAAACGGTGGGTGCGCGGCGGCTGCCGATCTCACGCTCCGCGGCTTCTCCGTCCGGCTCTACAACCGCACCCCCGAGCGTCTTGCGCCGATCCAGGAGCGCGGCGGCGTCGAGACCAGAGGCGTGCTGGGCGAGCAGTTCGTCGAGCTCGACCGGATCACGACGGATCTCGCCGAGGCGACCGAGGACACGGCCGAGATCGTTCTGACGGTCCCGATCAGCGGGCTCCGGTTCTACGCCGAGCACCTGCCGCCGCTCCTGCGGCCGGAGCAGGCCCTGATGCTCAATCCCGGCCATATGGGAGGTGGCCTCTTCTTCGCGAACGAGGCGCGCCGGCGCGGCTTCTCGGTTCCGAATCTGTGTGAGACCGCCACCCTCACCTACGCGTGCCGCATGGAAGGGCCGGCGATCGTCGGCGTCTACACCGCCTCTACGAATCTGCCGCTCGCCGCGCTGCCCGCGAGCCGCACCGACGATCTGCACGCGCGGATGGTCCGGCTCTTTCCGAACCTCGTGAAGGCGAGGAACGTTCTCGAGACAGGCCTGCAGGACCTGAACGCCGTCGAGCATCCGGCGCAGACCGTGTGCAATGCCGGCTGGCTCGAGCACACGCAGGGCGATTACTACTTCTACTACGAGGGGACGACGCCAGCGGTCGCGCGCGTGATCGAGGCAGTCGACCGGGAGCGTCTCGCTCTCGCCGCCGCCCTCGGCGTCGAGACGCGCACCTTCATCGAGAGCTTCCACAGCATGGGCTACACGAGCGACCGTGCCCTCGCAAGCGGGAGCGTCTACGACGCGATGCAGGACAGCCTGCCGAACCGGACGATCAAGGGGCCGAAGAGCCTCGATCACCGATACCTGCACGAGGACGTCGGCTGGGGCCTCGTGCCCTGGATCGGTCTCGCGGAGGTGGTCGACGTTCCGGTGCCGACGATGCGCGCGCTCGCCGTGATCGCGAGCGGTCTGAACGGCATCGACTATCTCCAGGAGGGGCTCACGCTGGAGCGGATGGGCCTGGCCGGGCTCGATCCTGCAGGTCTCCTCGCACACGTGACCGAAGACGCGGCCGCCTAGCGCCGAGGCCGGAGAGCGCATGACGGACGTTCGCTTCGACTTCGGGTTCATTCCTTCCGGGCCTGTCGCCGAAACAGTCAGCATCGTGCGGCGGGGCGAGGAGCTCGGCTATCGCTGCGCGTGGATCCCAGACCAGGGATTCCACCGCGATCCGTTCGCGCTTCTGGCCGTGGCGGCAGAGGCTACGGCGAGCATCGGTCTCGGCGTGGGGATCACGACGCCGTTCACCCGGCTCCCGCTCCAGATCGCTCGAGCGGCGGCGACCGTCGACGAGCTCGCCGACGGTCGGTTCAAGCTCGGGCTCGGTACGGGGAACGTCGCCCACGTGCTGCGTCCGCTCGGAGTGCACTACGCGCAGCCGGTGGCACGCACGCGCGATGCGATTCGCATCATCCGCGGCCTGCTCGCCGGCGAGGTCGTGACCGTCGACAGCGAGTACGACCGGCTCGACCACGTGCAGCTCGAGTTCGCGCCGCGGCGTTCCGACATCCCGATCTACATCGGCACGCGCGCGCCGCGGATGCTCGAGATGTCCGGGGCGGAAGCGGACGGCGTGCTCGTCGAGTCGCTCTTCAACGCGCTGCCCTCGGTGACCGAACGCCTCAAGAAGGGAGCAGAACGCGCCGGGCGCTCGGTGGACGACGTCGACGTCGTCTCGTGGCAGCTCGCGATCGTGACGGACGATCCCGGTCCTGTGATCCAGGCGCACAAGGCGTGGATTGCACGATCGATCCAGATCGGCCCGCTCGAGGTCATGCAGCAGGTCGGGATCGACGAGGAGGTCATCCGCGACGTCGTCGCCGCGATGGAGCGCGGCGACACGGAGGCGGCGACGGGCGCCGTGACCGACGAGGCCGTGCAATGCCTGATGTTGATCAGCACGGCCGATGATCTGATCCCGCGGATCGAGCGGATCCTCGACGACGGCGCCGACGCGATCGGGCTCGTCGGAGTGGGGTCGTACGAGGCGTTTTCCGAGACATTGACCGCATGCGCGCGCCGCGTGATGCCGGCATTCGCCCATGCCTGATGGAGTCCAGAAAGGGGTTTGACGTGAAGATCGAGCGGGTCGAGACCTTCGGCGTCTCACTGCCGGAGCGCCGGGCGCATCCCATGGCCTTCCAGCACGGCAAGCAGGGCGACTACGTGATCGTCCGCGTCTTCGCCGAGGGTCTCGTCGGCCTCGGCGAGGCGACGGTGCTCAAGGCGTGGGGCGGCGACTACGGCCGTTACTACGGCGAGGACCCCAGCATGACGATCCAGCTGATCAACGACGTCCTGGCGCCGGCGATCATCGGCGAGGACGCGCGTCAGATCGAGCGGATCCTCGCAAAGCTCGACCGGATCGTGAAGGGCTACCCGTACGCGAAGGCGAGCATCGACATCGCGCTCCACGACCTCGTCGGCAAAGCGTACGACCTGCCCGTCTACCAGCTCCTCGGCGGCCTCTACCGGCGCGAGGTCCCACTTGTGCACAGCCTCGGGATCATGGAGCCCGAGCCGCTGCTGCGGGAGGTCGAGATCGCCGCCTCGGAGGGCGTGAAGACGATCAAGCTGAAGGCGGGCCTCGACCCGAAGCGAGATGTCGAGACCGTTCGCGCCGCCCGCGAGCTCGTTGGAGACTCCGTTGCGCTCAGCGTCGACGCCAACCAGGGCTGGCCCGATCCGAAGACGGCCATCCAGGCGATCAGGCGGATGGAGCCCTACGATCTGTTGTTCGTCGAGCAGCCCGTGCAGGGCCTCGAGCAGATGGCGCGCGTCGCGCACGCGGTCGACACGCACATCATGGCCGACGAGAGCGCGTGGAACGCGCACGACATCCTCGAGATCGCGAGGCTCGGAGCCGCCGAGGTCATCTCCCTCTACGTGACGAAGCCGGGCGGCCTGCTCGGCGCACGGAAGGCGGCCGCCGTCGCCGAGGCGGCCGGGTTCACCTGCAACGTGAACGGATCGGCGGAGACCGGAGTGGGGAACGCGGCAAACCTCCATCTCGCCGCCGCGCTCGGCGTGATCAGCCAGGCGTGTGCGCTCCCCGTGAGTGCGCCGGCCGAGTCGCTTCCCACACAGATGACCGGCCGCTACTACCTCGACGACATCGTGACCGAGGCGTTCGACTATCGCGACGGCTGTCTGGTCGTCTCGGACCGTCCCGGGCTCGGCATCGAGCTGGACGAGGAGAAGGTCGAGAAGTACAGCGTCTCGTTCACAGCTTCCACCGCGAAGGAGTACGCGTGACCACCACGATCGAGCGTCAGCAGGCCGCGATGGAGAAGTGGGGCTTCGAGGCACTCGTCGCCTACTCGAAGGAAAACGTCGCGTACGGCGCCGGGTACGTCGTTCCCTCCCAGGCTCTCAACGTCCGCGACCGTCACTTCGCAGTCGTCGTGAACCGCGACGGCGAGGCCGCGATGCTGCTCACCTCGAACGAGCTGCAGGAGGCGCAGGCCCGCAGCACGGTCACGAAGTTCTATCCATACGACGAGTTCAGCGACAGGCCGATGGACGTCCTTGCGACGATGCTGCGCGACCTGGGCGTCTCGGACGGCTCCGTGGGGCTCGAGATGGACGCCCTGCCGGCGGACTGCTGGGACGAGCTGAAACCACTCGTCCCGGGTGTGCACTGGGGTCATGCGAGAGACGCGTTTCAGTTCGCCCGGAAGATCAAGACGGAGTCGGAGCTCGACCGGCTGCGGACGGTCGCGCGGATCGCCGACCGGGCCCAGGCGGCGGCGCACCCGCATGTGCGCGTCGGCATGACGGAGCAGGAGGTCTACCGGCTGATCGCCGACGCGGCGCTCGCCGAAGGCGCGGAGACGATCGGGGCTCAGGTCGCTGCCGGCGAACGCAGCTCCTACTCGAACCCGACACCGAGTGACGTGCGGCTGCAGAAGGGCGATGTCGTGAAGGTCGACGTCTTCGTCAGCCAGGGCGGCTATCTTGCGGACACCGGCCGCGCCTTCGTCGTCGGCGAGGCGTCGGCGGAGCAGGAAGCGACGTGGGCGGCGATGCAGGAGGCGCTCGCCGCGATCCATGCAGCCATGAAGCCCGGCGCGCTCACGTGCGAGCTCTGGGACGTGTTCGTGGAGACCTTCGGCCGCCACGACATGAAGCCGGCGATCCGGTTTCTCGGACACGGTCTGGGCCTGAGCTTCCACGAGCAGCCGTTCATCGCCGCGCATACGGATACGCCGCTCGAGCCCGGCATGGTGATGGCGGTCGAGCCGGTCTACCGCGACGGCGACATCGGCTACCACCTCGAGGACAACCTGGTCATCACCGAGCAGGGGGTGGAGAACATGACGAACACGTTCGGCTCCGACCTGATCGTGCTTGGCTGAATCGGCGCATCACGTGCCCGACGTGTCGGGTCTCGACGTCGCGGTCGTCGGCGCAGGAAACGGCGGCCTCGCGGTTGCCGGCTATGCCGGCCTCGGCGGCGCCCGCGTACGTCTGTACGACATCGACGCGGATCGCGTCGGCCCGGTCGCCGCGCGTGGAGGTATCGACGTGTCGGGAGTCGTATCGGGCTTCGCGCCCGTCGAGGTGGCGACCACCGATGCGTCGCTCGCGCTTGCGGATGCGCACATCGTCGTGCTCGTCGTCGCCGGTCCGGATCAAGCGACGGCTGCACGCGAGCTAACCGAACACATTCCGCCGTCGTCGTATCTCGTAGTGAAGCCGGGGTGCACTGGCGGGGCACTCGAGGTACGCGACGTGTTGACTCGAGGCGGGCGGTCGGACGTGACGGTCGGGGAGACGGATTCTTTTCTCTTCGCTTGCACTGTGCCGTCTCCAGCGACGTCGCATGTCTCGGCCGTGAAGCGAGCGCTGGGCGTCGCCGTGCTGCCGCCGGAGCGCGCGGATGCGCTTCTCGCGGCTGTCCGGATCCTCTTCCCGCAAGCGAGCTTGCTTCCAACCGTGCTGCACAGCGGCTTCGCGAACATGAACGCGGTTGCCCACGTCGGACCGATGCTGCTGAACGCAGGCCGGATCGAGCACACACGGGGCGGCTTCGAGTTCTATGGCGACGGAATCACGCCGGCCGTGGCGCGCGTCGTGTCGACGTACGACGACGAGCGCGTCGCCGCTGCGGCCGCGTACGGCGTTTCCGTACCGACGTTCCGCGACTGGATCGCGACGACGTACGGCATCGTCGGATCGTCGACCTACGACGTGGTGCAGCAGCTCCAGCACGAGGTGTACAGAACCTCACCCGCGCCTGCCTCGCTCAGTCACCGCTATCTCCTCGAGGACGTGCCGTGCGGAGCCGTGCCCACGGCGAGCCTCGGCCGCGCTGCGCGTGTCTCGATGCCCGTCCACGAGAGCCTCGTCGAACTTGCGGGCATCGCCCACGACTGCGACTACTGGAGTATCGGCCGCAGCGCCGAGCGGCTCGGCCTCGCCGGAAAGGATGCGGCGCAGATAACAGAGCTGGTGTCCGCGTGAGCGTTCTCGCGCGGTCAATCGGTGCCGGCCACCTCGGCCGTCTGCGTGCTCCAGGCGTCGACGAGGTCGTCGACGAGCAGAACGGGGCCGTAGCGCCGCCGGAACGTCTTCATCGTCGCCGCGTGCTCTTCGGCGCTAGCGGTTCCGCAAGCGTCGTCGAGCAGGACGGTGTAGTAACCGGCGACGAATCCATGTCTTGCGCTCGCCTCGACGCAGACGTTCGTCGAGCAGCCGACGTAGACGCACGTCCTGATCCCCATCGAGCGCAGGTGCACGTCGAGCGCAGTGTCCTGGAACGCGTCGTAGCAGGGCTTCTGGATCACCACGTCGGCGTCGCCGGGCGCGACCAGCTCGTCGAGCAGTTCTGCGCCCCACGTCCCCGCGCGAACCGCGCATTGCTCCCAGGGCCCGAACATCGCGACGAAGTTCGGAAGAATCGTCTCCTTCGCGATCGTCTCCTGGACGTAGATCACGGGCACGTCGTGCCCGCGCGCAACGGTGATCGCCTCGTTGATCTTCGGAAGCGCCGCGCGGACGTGGCTGAGGTCCTGGCCGACAACTCGTGCGACGACGCCGTCGGGATGCATGAAGTCGTTCTGGACGTCTATCACGAGCAGCGCCGTGTGATCGGGGTGGACGATGTCGCGGACGCTCGTCATCACCGCGTCGTGTTCGCAGGTGGCTGTCATGCGCCGAAGTATCGCGTAGAAGGGGCGCGGCGTCGATGAGCGCGCAACGTGCGTTTGCGGGCCGAAAGCCTCGCGCCCTTCTCCAACGCAAACGGCGGGTGGCGGAGACCACGGTCTTGCGTGGGCGAACGCGCGTCGCGCTCGGCGTCGCAGGCGTCGTCGTCGTGCTGGGTGCGTGGGAGGCTTCGTACCGGCTCGGCCTCGTCTCGAGGGTGACGGGTAGCTCGCCGAGCCAGATCGGCGTCGGCGCGCGTGTCCTCGTACAGCATCATCTCCTCTTCTCGGCGATCTGGTCGTCGACGAAGCTCTTCCTGATCGGCTTCAGCCTCTGCGTCGGGATCGGGCTCGTTGTCGGGCTCGTGCTCGGCTGGTACCGGCGGCTTCACGCGGTCTTCGATCCGTGGGTGACGATGCTGTACGCAGCACCGCGTCTCGCGCTCATCCCACTCGTCGTCGTGTGGGTCGGGATCGGCGTCGAAGCCCAGGTCGTGATCGTGGTTCTCGTCGGGGTGTTCCCGATGATCATCAACACGATGGCCGGCGTCATGGCGATGGACCGGACACATTTCCGAGTGGCTCGCAGCTACCTCGCGACGAACAGGGATGTTCTGCTGACAGTCGCGCTGCCCGGTGCGCTTCCGTTCATCATCTCGGGCATACGGCAGACGCTCGTGCTGTCCCTGACCGGCGTGGTCGTTGCGGAGTACTTCCTCGGCGAGACGGGCGTGGGCGGGCTGATCTTCAAGTCGGGTCAGGTGCTCGAGACCGGTCAGGCGTTCGTCGGCGTGGCGATCTTCTGCTTTGCCGCTGTCCTCCTCACGATCGCGCTCGGGCTCGTCGAGAAACGGTTCGACAAATGGCGCGGGTAGTCGTGGAGAAGCTCGGACAGGTGCGCCAATCCGCTGCCGCACCCGCCGTCTTCCTGGCGGTGGAGGGCCTCTCGATGACGTTCGAGAGCCCTCGTTCGGGCGGCGACCCGCTCACCGTGCTCGACGGGCTCGACCTCACGGTTGCGCCGGGCGAGTTCGTCACGATCATCGGGCCGTCGGGCTGCGGGAAAACGACGCTCCTCGACTGCGTGGCGGGACTCTCCACGCCGACCGCCGGCCGGATGTACCTCGACGGCATCGAGCTGCGCGGCCCCGGTCCGGACCGTGCGGTCGTCTTCCAACAGGCGTCGCTTCTGCCGTGGCGAACCGTCGCGCGCAACGTCGCCTACGGTCTCGAGCTGCGACGAGAGTTGCGCCGATCGGAGATCGCGGAGCGCGTAGGAAAGGCGATCGAGCTCGTCGGGCTGAAGGGCTTCGAGCATCACTATCCGCATCAGATCTCCGGCGGCATGCAGCAACGCGTCAACCTCGCGCGTGCGCTCGTGGTCGAGCCGAAGCTCGTCCTGATGGACGAGCCGTTCGGGGCTCTCGACGCCCTGACACGAGAGATGCTCCAGGACGAGCTGGCAGCGCTCGCCAGGAGCGTGCAGCGTGCCACGCTCTTCGTGACCCACGACATCGAGGAGGCGGTCTTCCTCGGTGACCGTGTCGTCGCGATGTCGCGGGCTCCCGGACGCATCATCGCGAACATCGAGGTCCCCTTCGAACGGCCGCGCAGCCGCGACGTCGGGGATTTGCCGGAGTTCAAGACGATCGTCAGGGACCTCCGACGGCTTCTACGACCCGCGACAGCCGATGTCGACGCGACGACGAAGGAGGACTGATTCGACCACGACGTGACGAGCGCAGCAATGAAGCAACGGTTGGCGTCGCTGATCGCGACGAAGGCTACGGTGGAGGGAGAAGTATCAGTGAGCATCAACGAACGGAAGCGGAGGCGCCTCCGGTGCGGGAGGCCTCTCGTCCTCGTGTCGCTGGTGGCCGCCGCCACTGCGTCGGCTGCAGGATGGTTCGGTACGGGAAGCGCCGGGGCAGCACGCGCGCACAAGCTGGACACGATCACCATCGCGATCACAGGCCCGACGGCGACGCAGGATGTGCCGCTGCTCGCTGCGAAGAAGGGCTATTTCGCGCAGTACGGCCTCGACGTGAACGTGCAGATCCTGGCCAGCAGCCAGGCATTGCCGGCGATCGCGTCGGGTCAGGTGCAGTTCATCGAGGGTGCTGAGCCGCAGGCGATGAACGTCGACTGGTCGTCCAACTCGGCCGCGACCCACAACAAGCCTGTGAGGCTCCTCGGGTACTGGCAGCCGAAGGCCGGGGGCATCGTGGTCGTGGCGCGGCCGGGGATCAACACCGTCGCCGACTTCAAGGGCAAGACGCTCGGCGTGACGACGCCGGGCGGCCCGTCGGCGATCCTGCTCGACCTCGTCCTCAATCGCGTCGGGCACCTGACGTCGAAGGACGTCAACGTCGTGCCGCTCGGGACGCTGCCGGCGGAAGTGGCCGCGTTCAACGCCGGCCGCATTGCCGGCATGAACAGCACCGAGCCCCTCACGACGCAGATTCTCACCGGGACGCCCGGATCGAAGGTCGTCTTCGACGAGAGCAAGTATCACTGGATCCTCGGTGGCATCGCGGGCTATATGCCGTGGGTCAAGGCGCATCCGGGGGCGACCGTTCGCGTCCTGGCCGCGATCAACAAGGCGCTGGCGGACTACCACTCCTCACCCGCCGACGCCAAGGCGATCATCGGCAGCGCCGGCAACATCACGGACCAGTCGCAGCTCGATACGGCGTACAAGAGCTCGATTCCCTACATCACGACCAAGATTCAGCCCATTCCGGAGGTCGCGATGCGGGCCGTGCTCTTGGCGATGAAGAAGAACGGCACGCCGGCCGCAAACCCGAATCGGTGGAAGGAAGCGGTCGACAACGTCTACGTCAAGGCAGCAGCCAAGATGAAGTAGCCGGTCGCTGGTGTCCGCGCGCGAACGCGCGCGGACACCAGCGCCACACGCTCTCATGGCACAGAACACCGATAAGCAGCCGACGCTGCCGCTGGACGCAGCGGCATTCCAGGATGCCGCGCGCGCGGTAGGACCGCATATCCATCACACTCCGCTGCTCTCGTCGCGTCTCCTGAGCGAGGAGACCGGGCTCAACGTGCGCCTGAAGGCCGAGGTGTTCCAGCGCACAGGCTCCTACAAGGTGCGCGGTCCGCTCAACAAGTTCCGCCACCTGTCGGAGGAGCAGCGCGTGAGAGGCGTCATCTGCTCGTCGGCCGGCAACCACGCGCAGGGTGTCGCGTTTGCCGGGGCGATGTACGGCATCCGCACCGTGGTCGTGATGGCGGAGAACGCGACACGATCGAAGATCGAAGCGACGAAGGCGTACGGCGCGGAGGTCGTCCTGCACGGGAGCATCTGGGACGAAGCCGACGCGCACGCTCGGGAGCTCGTCGCGGCGGAGGGTTTCACGTACATCCATCCGTTCGACGATTTCGAGCTGATCGCCGGTCAGGGCACGGTGGGCCTCGAGCTGTATGCGGACTGGCCCGAGGTCGACGTCGTCGTGGTGCCGATCGGCGGAGGGGGCCTCATCAGCGGCGTGACCCTCGCGCTGAAGAACCTCAACCCGGCCGTCCGGATCGTCGGCGTCGAGTCGTCAGGTGCACCCGCCATGCAGCGGAGTGTCGCGGCGGGCGAGCGCGTCACGCTCGACGAGATCTCGTGCGCGATCGACGGTCTGAAGGTGAAGCGCGTCGGGGAGCGGACGTTCGAGGTCGTGCGAGACTTCGTCGACGAGGTCGTTGCGCTCGACGACGACACCATCTTCGACTCGATGCTCTGGACGTGGTCGCACTGCAAGGTCGTCGTCGAAGGCGCCGCCGCCGCACCGGTCGCGGCACTGCGGCGCCGGGCGTTCGCCGTGCCGGCGGGGGCAAACGTCGTGTGCGTCCTCAGCGGTGGGAACGTCGATCTCGACGCGATCCGCGGCAGAGTTTGGAACTGACGCCGACCCTAGCGAAGGGCGGGCATGACCTCGTCCGCGAAGCGGCGCAGGTTCGGGAGCAGCCCCTCGTCGCTTCCGACGTACAGCACGTTCACGGACGTCGCGCCACTGTCGAGCGCGTCGCGCAGGCGCTCGGCGACCGCTTCCGGGCGGTCGATCGCCATGAGCGCAGAGACGGACGTATCCGGGACGGCTGCGATCGCGGCATCGCGATCCGATCGGCTCATCGCTTCCATCACGCGGTCGTAGACGTCCGCCCCGACGCCCACGTGCTCCATCACGTCCCTGGGGCCATTCTGGATCGTGCGCGCGGCCCACGCTCGATGCTCGTCGATCGTCCGCTTCGGATCGTCGGTCACCACCACGACCTGCCACGCCACGACGTCGACCTCGGCGGCAGAACGCCCCGCGCGGGCGGCGCCGTCGTCGACGTGGGCGCGGACGTATTCGGCTCCCGAGCCACCGAAGAGCGACTCCGCGAGCACGCCGTCGCCGATCTCGCCGGCGAGCCGAAGCATGCCGGGTCGCCGCGTGCCGTAGTAGATCGGCACCTCGAGCGACCCGGGAATGTCGAGAGCGACCGCGGCTGCGCCTTCGCCGCCCATGGCCACGGACTCCCCCCGGAGCAGCGCTCGAACGGCGAGCGTCGCGTCGCGCAGGCGCTGGACAGGCCGCTCGGCCACGAGGCCGAGCGGCCTCAGGACATGCGGGATGTTTCCGGTGCCGAGAGCGAGCGCGAGTCGGCCGCACGCCTCGTCGTGCAGCGTGGCGACTGCGCGGGCGATCTGGACGGGAAGCCGAGTGAACGGGCTCGTCAGGCCGACGCCGAGACGGATGCGGGACGTTGCGGCCGCACATGCAGCGACGACGACGAACGGGTCGTAGCCGAAGCCCTGATCGCCGATCCAGACACCGTCGAAGCCCAGGGCCTCGGCCTCTGCGACGACCGCCGCTGTAGCCTTCTGACGTCCCGGAACAAGGGCGAACGTGATGCTCGATGCCGCACTCACCCTGGCAGCCTACCCAGACAGGAGCAATGGCGCTGATATGGAAATGGCGAAGCAAACGCTGACATATGTGGGGTCGACGTATTTCGATCGTTTGCCCAACGCGTCGTCGTCGTCGCTCGAGTTGAACGTCACGACGACGGACGACCTCGGCGGACTGTTCCGCGCGATCACGCGATCGACGGACTGGGACGTCGCCGAATTCTCGTTGTCCAATTATCTGACGCTCAGGGGAAACGGCGACTCCCGCTACGTCGCACTCCCTGTCTTTCCGTCGCGGAGCTTTCGCCATAGCCAGATCTACGTCAGCTCGGGGAGCGGGATCGACGAGCCGCGCGACCTCCGCGGACGCCGTGTCGCGATTCCGGAATACCACATGACGGCGGGAGTCTGGATGCGCGCGTTCCTCGCGTCCGATTTCGGCGTGAGCCCGTCGGAGATCGAGTGGGTGACCCCTGCAGAGGCGCTCGCCTACGCCACCGACGTCGACTTTCCGTTTCCATCCGACGTTCGTCTCGAGACCGTCGAGGAGCCGCTAGACACCCTGCTGCTGCACGGCGAGGTCGATGCGCTCTTCACGGTGACCGCACCGCCGTCGTTCGCCGACCCGTCCAGCAACGTCCAGCGCCTTTTCCCCGACTACCGGACGGTCGAGGAGGACTACTTCCGGCGCACCGGGTTCTTCCCGATCATGCACACGGTCGTGATCGCGGACGAGATCTATCGCCGAAATCCCGAGCTCTCCGTGGACGTCCTCGAGCTCTTCCAGCAGGCAAAGGAGAAGGGAATCGAACGGCTGACGAATCTCAACGCAGTCGCGATCGTCGATCCCTGGGTCGGCGAGGAACTCGACCGGGTTGCAAGCCTGTTCGGCGGCGATCCGTTCGGCTACGGGATTCCTGCGAATCGCCCGACGCTCGAGGCGATGATCGAGTACCACTTCGAGCAGGGCCTCGCCCGACAGAAGCTCGCAATAGAGGATCTCTTTGCGACCGAAACGCTGAATTGGGAGCCCGAGCGCGATCTCCTCGCCCATCGGCGCTGGTGATGATGTAGGCGCACGGGAGCTGAGGTGGGTCGACGCCCGCGACGTCAATGGCTGGGCGACCCAC
>Ga0070741_10016172_pt1 | contig 12501 bp, 9 predicted proteins | sample Coa_R1_4_FD_66440 | JGI IMG/M metagenome (GOLD analysis project Ga0070741, IMG submission 66440) | Surface soil microbial communities from Centralia Pennsylvania, which are recovering from an underground coalmine fire - Coalmine... | ecosystem: Environmental > Terrestrial > Soil > Unclassified ...
TTTATGAAGTCCGACAAGGGCGGAAAGAAGTAGGTTCTGCCTTATCTCGACGGACTGACAGGGCGTTCCGAAATTCTCGGAACGCCCGTTTTCATTCGCAGGCGTAGCGTGCAGTGAACTCCCGGACGATCTCCGCCAAGGGCTCATCCAGCAGTTCGTAGACTTTCTCTGTGAGGAAGGCGGGCAGCGGGCCGTAGTAGGCGTGCGCGACGCCGCCCGCCATACACGCCAGGGTGTCGCTGTCGCCGCCGAGCGAGATGGCTTTGCGCACGGCGTCTTCAAAGTCCTCCGACTCCAGGAAGGCGATGAGCGCCTGTGGCACGGAACCCTGGCAGGAGACATCGAACCGATAGTAGGTGCGAATCAAGGCCAGCGGCTCGCTCAGGTCGTAGCCGAACGTCTCCTCGATGGTGCGTCTTATCTCCGCTTTGTCGCTGCCTGTCCGCGCCAGAAAGATCGCGGCGGCGATGGCCTGCGCGCCTTTGATCCCCTCCGGGTGGTTGTGCGTCACCGCCGCGCTGCGCTCCGCTTCCGCCAGAACCTCCTCCAGCGTCTCGCAGGCGAATCCGACCGGACTGACCCGCATGGCAGAGCCGTTGCCCCAACTGTTGTAGGGCTGCGTATCGTCCGAGCGCGCCCAGTCTATAAACGCGCCGCCATAGCCCACGTTCGGATAGCGCCAGTAGTAGGCTTTCAGCAGCGCGGCGTAGTCCGTGCCATGCAGAATGCTGTCGGCCAGCGCGACCGTCAGCACGGTGTCGTCCGTGAACCGGCAGCGGTCGCTGAAGAGCGGAAAATCCGTTGTGCGGATGTTGCGGACTTCGTAGATCGAGCCGATGATGTCGCCCGCGATGGCTCCGAGCATGGCCTAGCCTCCCGCCCCCGGAAGCGGAGCCTGGCGCGGCGACTTGAGCGCCTGTACGTCATTTGCCATCGTGACTGTATAGACGATGTCGCCATCGTATTCGGGCGTGGAGAAGATGTTGCCGGGGCCGAGTTCGTAGCCCCAGAGCGGCCTGCCGTTCGCCGTATCCAGCACGGAGACTTTGCCGCGCATCCCCATGATCGCCAGCGACTTGCCGTCCGGGGCGACTTTCGGCGCGGAGTCGAGAATGGTCTGGCCGGTGGAGCGCCGCCAGCGCACCTTGCCGTTCGCCGTGTCGAGCGCGTAGACATCGCCGTTCTCGCCCTGCCCGGCGATATAGAGCGTCAGGCCGACCACGACCGGCGTGGAGGCGAACTCGTCGCCATCGGCAGGCGCGCGGGCCGTCCACGCCTCCTGCCCCGTGCGCGCATCGAGCGCGTGCAGCACGCCGTCGTTCGAGACGACATAGACGCGGCTGCCGGAGAGATAGGGCGAGGCGACGGCGGGCGAAGCGTAGAAAGAGAGGTCGCCGCGTCCGCCGTTCGCGCGGCCCATCTTCGCCGTCCATTTCGGCTGGCCGGTGCGCGCATCCAGGGCGTAGAGCGTATTGTCCCACCCGCCCAGATAGAAGCGGTCGCCGTCGGTGGCGGCCTGGGACTGGAAGAAGCTTCCGGTGGGCTGCGTCCATCGGGGCTGCCCGGTTTCGGCGTCGAGGCCGTAGATCTTCCCGTTGCCGCCGAAGCAGACGACGCCCTGCGCCACCGCCGCCGTCGCGAAGATGGGGCTGTCCGTGTCGAACTTCCAGCGTTGCTTGCCGTTCGCCAGGTCGAGGGCGTAGAAGGCGTGGTCGGTCGAGCCGATGTAGAGAGTGTTTCTCTCCGTGACCGGCGAGGCCAGAATCGGGCCTTTCGTTCCGAACGTCCACCGCTTCTTGCCCTTTTGCAGTTCCAGCGCGTAGACCTTGCCATCCAGGGCCGAGACGTAGAGAGTATCGGGCAGCAGTAGAGGGCTGGACTGGATCGCCCCGTCCAGGTTGACCGCCCATTTGCGCGCTTCCGGCTGGTCGAGGCCGCGCTCCGTTTCGAAGATCAGTTCGTCCTGATAGGTGACGTTGTTGCTGGTGGTCAGGCGGATGTCGGCGGAGTGGACGCCGACGGGGAGATTACGGGTGTAGAACTGGTCGCGCCAGATGTCGCGGGCGTCTTTGGTCATCGGCTTCCAGGGGCCGTCGTCGAGCCGATATTCCGCCTTCTCTTTGTCCGGGTTATCGGCGACGGCGCGCGGGTCGAGCGTGGCGGCAGGGCGGCGGCGTTCCAGGAACGGCACGTCCGGGTCGTCCCACCCGGCGCGCAGCACGGACGGTTTGGCCCCGCGCGAGACAGGGAGCGTGGCGACTTTGATAGGCTTGCCGGGCTGTTCCTTGACGACCCGCTCGATGGTGACGAGCGCAGGCGTGACGGTGACGCGATGGTAGGAACCCTGCGCCAGTCCGCGCGCCATGACGGTCGTGACGCCGTTCGTCTTCCAGGTCAGGTCTTCATGCCCGTGTCCGGTGAAGATGGCGAGAACGTTGCGGTCGCGCAGGGGTGGCAGCAGGTCGAATTCGTTGTCTATGAGGCGCTGGCTCGGCGTATCGCGCCCGATGCTGTGGTGCAGGAAGAGAAAGACCGGCGTTTCGGGCCGCACGCGCTTGAGGTCTTTCGCCAGCCAGTCGAGTTCCTGCTTGTCGAGATGGCCCCAGCGCTGGAGGTAGACGGTCGAGTCGAGCAGGATGAAGTGCGCGCCCGCGTAGTCGAACGACTGATAGAGCTTGCCGAACTCGCGCGCGAACGCCTCTTTGCCCTCCGGACACCAGCGGATGTCGTGGCTGCCCGGCACGGCATAGAAGCCGATGCCCGCCGCTTCCAGGCCGGAGATCGCCTCCTTGAACCGGCGATACTCCTCCGGGCGTCCGGTCTCCGTGAGGTCGCCGGTCGCGATGACGAAGGCGGGGCGCGGCTCCATCCGCGTCGCCTCTTCCACCAGTCTGCGCAGCGGCTCCGTCGAGCCGTTGGCCGTCTGGTGCGTATCGGTGATGTGCAGGAAGGTGAAGGGTTCGGGCGCTTTGTCTCCCGGCTTCTGGGCCAGAGTAAGTTGTGCCGCCAGCAGCAGGGCTGCCGCGACTATCAGAGGGCCGATCCGTCGGCGCATGAAGGGTTTTCCTTTCGTACTGAACAAATGGGGGCCATAGGCAGTCTCTACGTTCGCCAGAGGGTGGGGGGAATTCCTCTTTGTGACCTAACCCCCCGGCCCCCTTCCCTAATCCGCTTCGCAGGGAAGGGGGTGACGGCAACGTTCGCCTTCGTATCTGGCTTTCCTTTCCTACAGATGGGAAAGACAAGCCCAAGTACAACGGCGAAGACTTCCGACACTCTCTTCCCTAGCGAGGAACGAGCGGGTAGGGAAGGGGGCCGGGGGGTTAGGTTCATGCATATCCTGGTGCTGAATGCGGGCAGTTCCACGCTGAAGTTTCGGCTGTTTACGATGGCAGATGCCGAGGAGACCGTGCGGGCCGAGGGCATCGTGGATCGCGTCGGATCGGCGCGGGCCGAACTGCGCCTGTCTGTCGCCGGGCAGCCGGACGTGACGCGCCCGGTTCCTGCGGAGACGCCGGGGCAGGCGGCGGAGCAAGTCCTCACGAGCCTGATCGCGCCGGAGAGCGGAGCGGCGTATCCACCGTTTCAGATTGACGTGATGGCGCACCGGGTCGTACATGGCGGGGCGCGTTTCGTCGCGCCGACGCGCCTGACGCCGGACGCGCTGGACAGCCTCCGCGCCCTGAGCGAACTGGCCCCTCTGCACAATCCGGTCAACATCGCGGGAATCGAGGCGGGACTGCGCCTGCTGCCGGACGCGCCCGCCATCGCGGTCTTCGATACCGCCTTCCACCATACGCTGCCTGCCGTCGCCGCAAACTATGCGCTGCCTCTGGAATATGCAACGCAGCGCGGCCTCCGGCGTTACGGTTTTCACGGCATCTCGCATCAGTATGTGTCGGCGCGGCTGCTGGAGCGCCTGGGGCGCGGCGTCGAAGGCACGCGAGTCATCACCTGCCACCTGGGGAACGGCGCGAGCGTCTGCGCGGTGCAGGATGGAAAAAGCGTGGAGACGAGCATGGGCCTGACGCCGCTGGAAGGGCTGATTATGGGAACGCGCTCCGGCGATCTCGATCCCGGCCTGGTGCTGCATCTGCTGCGCGTGCAGGGGATGACGGTCGAAGCGGTAGACGATTTACTCAATCATCAGAGCGGGCTGAAGGGGCTTTCCGGGCGCACCGGCGATGTGCGCGATCTGGAGCAGGCGGCGTCTGTGGGAGACACGCGGGCAGAACTGGCTTTAGAGTGCTTTGCCTATCGCGTCCGTAAGTATATCGGGGCGTATGCCGCCGCGCTGGGCGGTGTGGAGGCCGTCGCCTTCACCGGCGGCATAGGAGAGCATTCCGTTCTCATGCGCCGCCGTATCTGCCGGGGACTGGAGTTTCTCGGCCTGCGCCTGGACGCGGAACAGAATGCGAGGGTCGGCGGTCGGGAACCAGCGCGCATCAGTTCTGACGACAGCCCGGCCCAACTCTGGGTCATCCCGACGGACGAGGAGCGCCAGATCGCCCGCGAAGCCTATGCCCTGCTCCATGTTTGATCTGCCCTGATGCCATTCTCCTTTTCACAATGAGAACGAGCGTGCCGGTTCGAGCGGTCATGCCTCCTCAGGAGAAAATATTACGGTTCATTGACAAATAGTGTGGTTGAATGTGTGCGCGGCCTTCAAAGGCCGGTCTGGAGGTGCCAAGCCTGCCTGCGCAGGCTGGAGTCCGCGCAGGCGGACTTGGCAACTTCAGACCGGGGTTTCCACCCCGTGTCCAAACAGAACCACACTATTGCTCAATGAACCAATATTGCTTGAATGTTCTGTGAGCCGTGCAGCACACGAACAACTTCTATCGTCTCATCGGTTGTGAGGTAGAAGATCAGAATGTTTGGCCCTTGATCCTACTCTGCGCTCGCCGATGTAGTTCTTGCCAATCTGCCTCGGTCATCTCGCGGGCGGGCGAGGCCAGCCCTTCGAGTAGAAGCTGCTCCAGATGGGCGGCATCGCGTACAGCAGTGGGAGGATCGGGGAGATTATCTGTGAAATCTTCTTCGTCCGGCTCGAAAATGATCCGTGCCTTCCGCCCGGCAAATGCCCCGCCTTGCAGCAAGGTCACAATCTCTTCTGTCGTTCCTTCTATGATTTGTGGCTGCGCCATATTGTTGTTCTCCGAGTTCGGTTTCTGCCTCTATTGTACACGATACAGACCGTTGTGACAAGCGCCTGCCCGGTACGACGCGCCAGGTCATATCGCCTGTTCGAGCGCGGGCAGCAGGGCGAAGAGACTCTGGTACTCCTCGGGCATCCAGTCCGCCGCCTCCGGGTCTTTCCCCCACCAGGCGATGCTCTCCAGGCACAGGAGAAGGCAGTAGAATTCGGCCTTCAGCCGGTGATGCTCGCTCAGGGGAGAGATACTCGCGTAACCCGCATAGAACGGCTCGACGCTCCCCGGACACCCCGCCAGGGTTCCGTCAATCCGGCAGTCGAAGACGGGGTCACCGGACATGGCCCACTCGAAGTCTATGATCCCGGTGATCTTGCCCTCTTGCTGTAGCAGGTTTTCAAAATGGTAGTCCCGGTGCAGCAAGCTGCCGGTCGTCACCGCGTCCATCAGCGGTTGGAATCGCACGAGAAGCTGTTCGATCCGCGTGGTGGTTGTCGTGTCGAGAAGTCCTTCGTCGCGCGCCTGTCGAGCGTTTCGCCCGACATAATCTTCCAGATAGGCTCTCCACGTGGGAAAGCCGCCGTCCGCCAGTTGGCTTAAGCCGCCGAAAGCCGGAAGCGTGTGCTGGTGCAGCAGAGCCTGGCAGCGTCCGGCCTCGAAAGCAAGCTGCTCCCGCGTTCTCTCGTCCAGACCGTCCCAACTGTCGTAGACGGTCTCCCCCGGAAGCCGCGTCGTAATCAAGAAGGCACAGGGAACCAGCGTCTTCGATTCGTCCAGCACAAGGACTTCCGGGACAGGGAGTTCACTGCCGCGTAAGAGGTCGTAGGCGATCTTTTCGGTGCGAAACTTATGGCGGGGCAGTTCGGTGACCTGGAAGCGCACGACACGATCCGCGTTCACGAGAAAGCAGGCGTTGCTGCACCCGCGCTGCGGAACGGTGATGGTCTGCGCCGCGCCGAATCCGAGCGCCTGCCAGAGGGCCGCGACCTGTTCATTTGTGATTGGCTCGACTTTCATGCCAGGCAGGTTCGCGCCTATTGGCGGATCTCCTGCATGGAGGAGGTCAGGCTTCCCCGGCATTCTCCGGCATGGCGTCGGCAGGGGCAAAGGGCCACTGTCTGTTCAGGCGCGTCCAGATCAGGAACGCGACCAGGCCCGATACCAGGAAGCCCAGGCTATAGAGGATGAGAATGCCGTCCGACGTGCCGAAGAGAAACAGCCAGCCCGCCAGCGCCACCAGGCAGGAGAACGGATAGAGCCAGATGCGATAGGGGCGCTGCAGGTCGGGAGCGCGCTTTCGCAGCAGGAACACCGCGCCGATCTGTCCGACAAACTGCACGAGGATGCGCGTGACGATCAACGCGTCAATGACCTTGCCGAGCGAAAAGAAGCTACACACGATGGAGAGCGCGCCGATGGTCAGCAGCGAGATATGGGGAAAATGCTTCGTGCGATGCACCTGCCCGTAGATGCGGAAGAAGTTGCCGTCCCGCGCCGCCGCGTAGGGAATGCGCGAGTAGCCGAGCATCAGCGCGAAGACCGAGCCGAACGCCGTCCAGAGGATCATGACGGTCACAAACTTGGCGACGCTTGGCCCGTAGACCTGTTCCATGAGGGCGGAGACGACATAGTTGGCGTTCGGGTGCGCGTCCGCCGGAACGAGTTCGCGCCAGGGAACGATGCCGATGATGGACAGGTTGATGGCGATATAGATCAGGGCGACCGCCAGCACGCTGATAAAGACGGAGCGCGGAATGACGCGGCCCGGCTCCCGGACTTCCTCGCCGAGATAGCAGATGTCGTAGTAGCCCAGGTAGTCGTAGACTCCGATGCGGGCGGCGGCTCCCAATCCGAAGAGAAATCCTGTTGAGAACTGGAAGGCGTGGGGCGGAAAATCGAAGGCCACCTTCGGGTCGAAGTGCAGCGCGCCCGTGAAGATGACCGCGCCGACCGTCAGCAGCGTGCCGATCCAGAGGCTGACGGTCAGCAGGCCGATAGAGGTGATGCGCCGGTACAGCAGCGCGATGGTGAAGAGGCCCAGGCCGACGATGACGGCGTCTCTCTGGAGTGCGGTCATGCCGCCCCACAGGTATTTCAGATAGTCCATCAGGCCGATGTAGCCGGACGCGATCTCCAGCGGGCCGCTCAGAATGAACTGCCAGATGAACAGGAATGCCATCAGGCGACCGAAGGTCTTCGGCCCGTATCCCTCGCGCAGATAGACATACGTGCCGCCGGAGCCGGGCATCGCCGCGCCCAGCTCGCTCCAGATCATGCCGTCGGGAATGACGATGAGCAGGGCGATCAGCCAGCCCAGCATCGCCTGCGGCCCTCCGAGCGCCGTGAGCAGCAGGGGAATGGTAATGAACGGCCCGATACCGATCATGTTCGTCATGTTCAGGGCCGTCGCTTGCAGCAGGCCGAGGCGTCGTAGCAGATGCGGTTGGCGCGTCGTGTGCGGGGCATGTTCCGGCGTCATGCGTTCCTCCCTTCCAGGCAGATCGGTTTCCTCCAGGCTGATATTGTGCGAAGCGCCTGCTTTCCACCTCCTTGACAGGCCGCTTTTTTGCGCGCACGGAAGCGGCCGCACGCCGAATTCACACCCGCAAAATTCCCGGATTAACACGGGCGGCGGTTCGCAGATGATTTTTGACAGGCGGATGGCACGAGGTTTGCTCTGATGACTGAGACGGAGAGCAGACCCCGGCGCGTTTTGACCCACTGCGTAAACAGGCCGGGACGAAGAGCGGCTAATTGCACCCCTCCCTAACCCTCCCCTTCATAAGGGGAGGGAACCGTCAGGCATTCGCCCTCCCCTTATGAAGGGGAGGGAATCGTTCCCCTCCTTCGTAAGGAGGGGAACGATTCCCCCTTACGAAGGAGGGGCTAGGGGAGGTTGGATTAGGCGTTCTAAGGGAAAGGCAGCAGAGATGATTCGGGTTCTCATTGCGGATAGCCGCCCCGCGCAGCGCGAGCAGCTTCGCGCCCTGCTGGCAGCCGACACCGCCATCGAGATCGTCGGCCTGGCGCGCGATGGGCAGGAAGTCCTGCAACTGGTCTACCAGTACGCGCCGGACATCGCCCTTCTGGACGCCGGTCTGGAAGGGAAGGACGGATTTCAGACGGCGGAGTATCTCGCCTCGGTAGACTTGCCGACCGAGAGCATCCTGATCTCCGGCTGCGATACGCCCGAACAGATGCGCCGCGCCATGCGAGTGGGCGCGCGCGAACATCTGGCCCGGCCCTTCGCGCCGGAGGCGCTGCTGCTGGCGATCCACAGCGTCTATGCGGATCAGCAGCGCCGCAAGACGCCCGGCTTCGCCGCCGCCGCCGATCCGAGCCGCGCGACCCGGATCATCGCTGTTACCGGGGCCAAAGGAGGCATCGGCAAAACGACCATCGCGACCAATCTGGCGATGGCTCTGGCCCGCGATACCACCGATCCGACGCTGCTGTTCGATTTCTATACGCAGTTTGGCGACATCGCGATGGTCTTGAACCTGCTGCCTCCCCGTTCCCTGGCCGATCTGGCGCAGGTCGAACCGGCGCTGATAGATAGGCAGCTCTTGAGCGGCTTTGTCCAGGAGCATGGCTCCGGCCTGAACGTGCTGCTCAGCGCGCGCACGCCCGTTGCGCTCGATACCGTAACGATCCCCTGCCTGGAAAAGGCGCTGATCCTGCTGAAGCAGAGCTACCGCTATATCGTGGCGGACATTCCCCCGATCCTCCACGCGACCACGCTGCATATCCTGTCCCATGCCACGACGATTCTGCTGGTGGCGAATCAGTTCGACATTATGACCGTCCACGATACGCGGCGTCTGCTGGACACGATGCTGGGGAAGTATGCGGCGCGGGATAAGGTGCATGTCGTTTTGAACCGGGTCGCGCGCCAGAACCGCCTGCCATTGGCGGACATCGAGCGCGCGCTCGATCACCCGATCTACGCCCAGATCCCCAATGATGGCAGGATCGTGCCGGAGGCGATCAATGAGGGCGTGCCGTTCGTGCTGTCGCATCCCGACAGCGCGGTGGCGCAGAGCGTGCGGCAGCTTGCGGCGCAGTTGTCCGGGCGCGCGGTCGAAAAGCAGGGCAACCTCATCAGCACGAGCAGGCCGCGCCCGCGCTGGTTCTTTTTACATAGTCTGCTGGCTCGTGGCAGCCAGAATGGATAGGAGAGCTTCTCATGTCACTGTTCAAACGCCGTGATCCGCGCGGCCTTCCCGAAACGGAGATGCCGGCTGGAGAGACGGATTTCCGGCTCATGCCGATGACGGATCGTTTCCCCCCTGTCGCCTCGGAGGAGGCGATGGAGGGACGATTCCGGCTGACCGATAACCTCACGGCGGACTTCGCCTTGCGCGCCCAGGAGGACGAGGCGAAGGCGGAGACCGCGCTGCCCTCTCTCGGCCATCTGAACGAACTCAAGCAGCGGATTCATGCGCGGTTTTTGGAAGAGGCGGATGTCACCCAGGTCAGCCGCATGGCGCGCGAGGAACTGACGGCGCAGGTGCGCGAGCGGACGTTTGCGGTGCTGGAGGAGGAAGGGGTCGCCGTCACGGAGCAGATCAGTTCCGCGCTGATCGAGTCGGTCGTCTGCGAGATACTCGGGTACGGCCCGCTGGAGCCGCTCCTGAACGACGCCAGCATCACCGAGATCATGGTCAATGGCGCGCGGGACATCTATATCGAGCGCGGCGGGCGGCTGGCCCGCGCCGAGCAGAGCTTCATAGACGACACGCATGTGATGCGGATCATCGAGCGCATCGTCGCTCCGATAGGACGGCGCATTGACGAGTCCTCGCCGATGGTGGATGCGCGCCTGCCGGACGGCTCCCGCGTCAACGCGGTCATTCCGCCGCTGGCGATCAAAGGGCCGTGCCTGACCGTCCGCAAATTCTCGCGCACGCCGTTTACCGCAGACGACCTGATCCGCCTGAAAACGCTGACGCCGCAGATGGTCGTCTTCCTGCGCGCCTGCATCTATGGACGGCTGAACATCCTCATCTCCGGCGGCACGGGCAGCGGCAAGACGACAACGCTCAACGTCCTCTCCTCGTTCATCCCTGCGGATGAGCGTATCGTCACCATCGAAGACGCGGCAGAGTTGCAGTTGCAGCAGGAGCATGTGGTCACGCTGGAGAGCCGCCCGCCCAACCTCGAAGGCAAGGGGGAGATCACCATCCGGCAACTGGTGCGCAACGCCCTGCGAATGCGCCCGGATCGCATCATCGTCGGGGAGACGCGCGGCGGCGAGGCGCTGGATATGCTGCAAGCCATGAACACCGGACACGACGGCTCGATGTCCACGCTGCACGCCAACTCGCCGCGCGATGCGCTGTCCCGCATCGAGACGATGGTGCTGATGGCCGGAACGGAACTGCCTGTCCGCGCCATTCGGGAGCAGATTGCGTCGGCTTTGAACCTGGTCATCCATCAGAGCCGCCTGCGCGACGGCAGCCGCAAGATCACGCACATCGCGGAGGTGCAGGGCATGGAGGGCGACGTGATCCTGTTGCAGGACATCTTCCTGTATGAGCAGCATGGGGTCAACGAGCGGGGCGAAATGCTGGGCGAGATGCGGCCGACGGGCCTGCGCCCGCTTTTCGTCGCCGATCTGCTCGCGCAGGGCGTCGCCTTCCCGACCGATCTGTTCACCGTATAGTTCGCCACGAGGGAATGAAATTCCCTCGCTGAGTGGCGTTCCGCCCAGTGTCCTGCGGACACGGCGCAGACTGGCAGCTTGCACCGTGTTCACCTGCGTGGACACGGTGCCGAAGGCTACCCGGCGAGGGAATTTCATTCCCTCGTACACAGCCTTCCCCCCGCTCCTTCCCGCTCCGACCTCTTTTCTCTCCGCATTGCCGCCCGGAATGAGGGAGGAGATGCCGCCCTCTGCGCCGAAGAGACCGCCAACTCTATCGAGGAGCAGACACATCCATGAAGATCATACGCTATCAGGACAGCCGAGGCGGCATCCACTACGGCGCGCAGCAGGCGGACGGCTCCGCCAAGCGCATCGAGGGCGACATTTTCGGAACCTATCGCGCGACGGATGAGACGGCGGACGTGAAGAAACTGCTGGCTCCTATCGCGCCGCCCGTCTTCTTCTGCATCGGCCTGAACTACCGCAAGCACGCGGAGGAGGGCGGCTCGCCGATCCCGCAGTATCCCGTCCTCTTTATGAAAGGCCCGGCGGCGGTGCAGAACCCCGGCGATCCGATCCTGCTGCCGCGCGCGCTGCGCAGCGACAAGGTGGACTATGAGGCGGAGCTGGCCGTCGTCATCGGCAAGGCGTGCAAGAACGCCACCAAAGAGAACGCGCTGAGCTACGTTCTCGGCTATACCTGCGCCAACGATGTCTCCGCCCGCGACTGGCAGCAGGAGTGGGGCGGCAGCCAGTGGTGCAAGGGCAAGACGTTCGACACCTTCGCGCCGCTCGGCCCCTGCCTGGTCACGACCGACGAGATTCCCGACCCGAATACGCTCCCCATCAAGTCCATCGTCAGCGGTGAGGTGATGCAGGACTGGAACACGGACGACATGATCTTCAATGTCCCGACGCTCATCGCGTTCCTCAGCGGCAGCACGACGCTGGTTCCCGGCACGGTCATCCTGACCGGCACGCCGCACGGGGTCGGCGTGGCGCGGAAGCCGCCGCGCTTCCTCCTGCCCGGCGACACCGTCACCATCGAGATCGGCAAGATCGGCGCGTTGACGAATCCGGTGGCGGAGGAGGCATAGTCCGGCGAATGAATTCGCGGCTGCAAAAGCACGAAGTCGGCCTGCGCCGACTCCGCATTCAGTCCACGCAGGTGGACTTCGTGCTTTTGCAGGTGCAGTTTCAACTGCCACCAAAAAGAGGAATCCGCCATTGAGACTCCAAAACAAAATCGCCATCGTGACCGGGGCGGGCGGCGAGGCGCAGTGCGTGCCGTGCGACGTGAGCGCCGAGGCCGACGTGCAGGCGATGGTGGATGCGACTCTGCGCGCCTACGGGCGCGTGGACATCCTGGTGAACAATGCTGGAGTCAACTTTGTCAAGGCGTTCGAGACGATGACGGTGGCGGAGTGGGATCGCGTCCTCAACATAGACCTGCGCGGCGCGTTTCTCTGCATTCGGGCGTGCATTGGGCCGATGCTTCAGCAAGGGGGCGGCAGCGTCGTCAATGTCGCGACGGCGCACACGGGTGCGGCGGTTCCCGGCGTGGCTCCCTACGATGCGGCCAAGTGCGGCCTGCTCGGCCTGACGCGGGCGCTGGCCGTCGAGTTCGCCGCCCGGAATATCCGGTTCAACTGTCTCAGTCCCGGCCTGATAGACACGCAGATATGGCAGGACGTGCAGAAC
>Ga0070741_10016173_pt1 | contig 12500 bp, 21 predicted proteins | sample Coa_R1_4_FD_66440 | JGI IMG/M metagenome (GOLD analysis project Ga0070741, IMG submission 66440) | Surface soil microbial communities from Centralia Pennsylvania, which are recovering from an underground coalmine fire - Coalmine... | ecosystem: Environmental > Terrestrial > Soil > Unclassified ...
TCCACCCTCATCTTCTCAGGCACACCGCGGCAACAAGAATGCTGGAGGCAGGTGCGGACATCCACTCGGTCCAACGACTTCTCCGACACACGGACATACGCACGACACTCCGATACGCGCACCTCGCGCCGGCCGAACTGAAGAGGCAGATGGACCGGTTCTCGCCCCTTGGATCGCTGCGTAGAACTAGAAGGCGAACCTGGCCGCCTCACGCTCGATAGGCTTGACGAGGCGGGGCCGGGGATTTAGGATCGGGGAACGTACGTACGGCAATCACCGCTCATATGTGCTACCGTGGGAGGAGGGCCCATGCCTCAGGGCGTGCGGATTGAATGCATTAACAAGACGGACCGATACAACCCGCATGAACGCATCCAGAACGTCGGCGGTAGAAATCCAAGTGGCACGCGCTGGAAAATGACTCAGCCAGCGGCCATCCAGGCCATTGAGGACGGCACGTACAGGTTTTGGGTGAAGCCGCCGAACGCTGACAGCGTTTGGGTGATAGTCGCTCGGACAGCGCAGGGCCATAAGTACCTAAAGACGGAGGCCGACGGGGAGGAGCCGAACAACCTTCTCTCGTTGCCAGAGTGCCCGTGACCGCTACCGGTTACCGTGAGAGTGCGTACTGAGAGTAGGATTACAAGCTACCCACGGCACTGGTTTATCGTCGACGGCAGCTGGTAAGTTCACGTAGCAAACAGCGCCTGCCGTGAATTGCGAGGACACAATGACCGAAGAAGAACGGCGTAGTCGTCCGGACGATAATCCGCCTGACCCACGACGCGAGCCACCGCCTCCGCCGCCACCAACGCGCGAACCGGTCACGAAACAATACGACGAGGCAGATCGTCATCCGGTTCCCGCCGAAGACCTCCAGGCGCCGGAGGACGACGAGTAAATTGCTGGATGCGTCCGGCCTCGCGTACCTCCTGGTTCTCGTGGGTCCGGGATTCGTCGCGATGCAGTTGCGTGCATGGACTAGCGAGGGCTACCGCATCTCGGATGCACAGCGCATAACTTGGTCAGTTCTCGTCGCGTTACCAATATTCTTCGGTCTTCACGGTCTGTTACGACACGTCCCTTGGAAAGCGGGAAAGCTCGCGTCTCCACAAGATCTTCTTGCGTCACCGTTTTCTGCGCCGATTCAGTTCATCGTCGCACTTTACGCAATCGCAGCGTTGCTGGGATACGTCGTTGGACGCCTGCTTGACTCTGAATTCTTCAACGATTGGCTAATCAAGATTCGGCTCGATCCAACGCGCCATCGTGACGTTTGGAAAGCCGCCTTTCGGGACCAGCAGGTTGTGTCAATGCAGCTGCACGACGGAACGCTCTTCTACGGGTGGGTTGAAGAGAACTCGTCAGGATCGGACGAACGGGGCAGGTTTGTCCGCCTCGCCAAGGCGTGGCGTCGACGGCCCGGTGATCGTGTCTGGAAGAAGCTTCCCTCCGATAACTTTGTACTCATCGCTGCCGACGCAATTCGGTTCATCAGATTCAAACCCTACGTTCCCGGCGCTGATGCACCGGACTCCGCAGCCGGCCCCGAGTAGCTCGGTGCTTGTTTGTCTAGGGTTGACTGGCCGTCGCTCGCGGACCGGAGGATGCGTCGGCGGGAAAAGGAGGGCGGGTCCAGGCAGCCTTCCTCTTCGCCTACCGAAGGCTCTGAGGCAGGACTAGACCCTTGTAGTCCGCCGCGAGCAGGATCTCTTCGACGTCCGGTACCGGTAACCTCAGCCCAAATGCTGATAGCAGTATCAGCGCGTCCCGGCTCGGGTTCGTCCGTTCGCCCGATATCAGCCTCGACACGTAGCTCTCATCGAGCCACGCGTCCCGGGCAATCTCTGCCTGCGATCGTTGCACCGCCTCGCGGTGCCGCTGCAGCAGCTCAGTCACGGGGAGCGTTGCCGGCTGCTGCGAACGTCGGTGAGCTTGGTTCATGGTCACCTCCATCATCCACAAGCGTGAAGGCTGACCTGACCGAGCTCTCGGGCTACACCCGCCCTCCTGGCGGCTATCTTCGATCCGAAGCCGCCCCATCGTCAATGCCCGCCGGTCACGGACACTCGCTCCTCAGACGCTTACGCTCGTCGACGGGCTGGTTCGTCAGGACCATCGGACGCTCGCGGGGCGACGCGAGCAAGACCTGCCGCGTTATTGAGAGGTCTTCATACTCATAAGTACCGCGTGGTTCGGCTGGCCTCTCGAGCATCCGGGACATGGTGCCTTTGCGGCACTTCACGAGGCGCGAACACATTGATAACCGGCCTGCAACGGTTGCGGGAGTAGCCTATTCAGAGACTGGTTAAAAGAGGCGTTAGATCGATGTGGGCCGTCGCTGCCTTGACAAGGGTTGATAGACTAATAGCAAACAGCTATCTGATTATGCGCTTGAGCCGTTCCTGTTATGGGAACTTGCGACGACGCACTGCTCGATCTAGAAAGGAGCTTCTCATGGGTACCACGGAGGCCGAATGCCGTCCGCAACTCCGGTTCGCGAACCACCAGCAAGAGAAACCGAGTCGCGCTCTCGAGCCGACGACGATGGTTGGCTCGGTGATGGAGTATCGCATCGGCGAGGGAGGGTGAGCATGCACTCTCTTTCTGACCTTGGTGTTCCTATCGCGATGGCTATAGCGAGCGGCATTACCACGTTGGGCGTCTGGTTGCTAGTTTCGGCCGACGGGTCCTCATCCGAAGTTGCGAGCGGATTGTCCTTAGTAATCGCTGGTTCCGCTTCCATAATCCTCGGGCTTTCTGCGCTCGCGCGCCGACTGCGCACCTAACCTACAAGGGTGAGCGCCTCATCAAACGGTGTTCACCCTCTCTTTTTGCTCCCGCCGGCTGGGATCTCACAGCGAAAGGGTCTCGGCTGGGCTTCGCAATCATAACCGCAACTATTGCCGTCCTGTTGGGCGGCTTTGTCATTGCTTTCACCACTCTGTGGCTCGGCCACCGGCTTGTTTCAGAGTTTGTGAGGGGCATTCTCGAAGTATTCCAGATCTTCCAGGGACAGGCCGAGGCCGCGATTGTAGCAATCGCCATTTCCGGAATTGTTATCGTCGCGACGCTTCAGCACGACCTTGGAGTCACTTATACGGCGATTCTCGCGATCGCATTGATAGGCCTGGTCGTGTGGCTCGCACATAGGTGAGCTCAACAGGAGCTTTGACGCACGGCCTTCTCTCTCCCCCTGCAAGGCGGCGCGGCCAGACGAGCGGTCAAGCGATCGAAAATGCCGTCTTGACACCGAACACTGCCCGAATGAGACAATCGCCCCACGGGTCGGCGCATGTTCCGGCTGTCACGAGAAGAGCCGTATGAGGCGTCCCGTTTACCCGGGCCGCCGGCGTCGCCTGCGCCCGTGGTAAAGCGGCCGCGAGAGCACGCTTACCGCCGACCCATGCCACCCAACTATCTATGGACAGGAGTGCTTCATACCGCATCATCATCTTGCATCGCCCCGACGGCTACCTAGCCTGGGCTCCGGCCTTCCCCGAACTCACCGCGCGTGAGCATTCTGGTCGCGCCGCCTACCACGTCCTAAAACAGGCAATCACCAAACAGATCTCTGCCAACATCGCCATCTCTCAACCGCCACCCACCGATCCCGTCGTCCAGACAAGGACACTACGGATCGATCTCGTGTACCTCCGGGAGAAGGAGGAACTGCGATGAAACCTGGGCTTGTGCTCTTGGCCACATGCTTTGGCTTTCACAAGCCAGAGGCAGAGTCTCCCTATCGGTCGGCTCCCTCGCTGACGCTCGGACAAGGGGGAAGCCTGGCCGGCTCGCCGAGGGAATCTATCCGGCGGAGCCGGACACATTCCGCCACTCGCAGGCCAGCTGTTGTCGGGCTCGTGGTCCCTCCCTACGGGCTACCCTCCACGGACCCGACCACCCCCGCCCCAAGCCCTCGTTACGGAGAGCTTGGTCCGGCGTCACTACGCGCCGCCGGTTCGCGGTGGTGGTCGGCTCACGCCGACAACAGCACGCGCGGCGGGAATTCCCCCTTGAACCCCCTTCCCTTGCGCGAGGACCGGCCGCTACGGCGGCCTGGTTTGAGACCAGCCGATGCTCACGTCCTCGCCGCTGACAAAGACGCCTCACAGAGTCCTACAGCTCCCTGGAGACGGCAATGACGACGCTGTCGACAGCCGTCCGCCGCCCTCGCCTGCCGCGCTATAAACGCGCGGACACACCGCCGCCCTTCCATCTGACTCCCCGAGACGAGGAGCTAATCCGCTGGATCTACGAGTTGCGTTTCGCCACGCGTGAACAGCTGCAGCAGCTGCTCTTCACACCGAGCACCGCCTCGAGCTGCAAGAGGCGGCTGACGCTCCTCTACCACAACGGCTACATCGACCGCCGTCTTATCCCACTGCGCTCGCGGTTCGGCGCCAACCGCGCTGCTTACTGCCTCGACAAGGCCGGCCGGGACTTACTCGCACTTCGCACAGGCTCCGGTCCCGCGGTCATCGACTGGCGCCCGGCAGACAACGACCGGGAGCTGTACTTTCTCGAACATCTGTTGTCTACCAATCAAGTTCGCATCTGTGCTACTATCGGCGCCACTAAGCTCGGGTACGACCTCGTCTGGACAGACGAACGCGCTCTCAAGAAGACCGCGATGCGCGAGACGGTCAGTGACCCTAAGAACCGAGACACCAAGCTCGCCGTCATCCCTGACGGCTACTTCCAGCTCGCCGCCAGTGACGGCCCGCCGCTCGGCTTCGCCGTCGAGCTCGACCGGTCCACTGTCGAAGAGCGGCCCTTCAAGACCAAGATCCGGGCGTTGGGTGAATGGAAGACCACCGGCGCCTACGCCAGGCGCTTCGGTACTGACAGCCTGCGCGTCCTCTTCGTCGTTGGAGACAACCGCCGCGACCCAAACCGCCTCGGCCGCATCAAGGCCTGGACGGCAGCCGAGGGCGGTCGCAGCCTCTTCTGGTTCGCAAGCCTCGAAGAGCTGACTTCCGAGACCTTCTACTCGGCGCCGGTCTGGCAGGTCGCCGGCCGGCCCGGTCAGTACGCGCTCTTCGACTAACAGGAAGGAGGCACTCGCATGGTCTGGCGCTACACCGCGGTACGACACCTCTCCTCCATCGGCGGCTTCGCTCGCTGGTGGCTAGGCGGTGGTCTTCTCGACCGCTTCATCATCGTCACGATCGTCGGCTGGCTCTGGGCGTCCTTCTGGTTCACCTTCGCCCTTCTGGCACAGAGCACGGGCTTCTTCGTCTTTACGTTCCTGTTCATCTGTCCGATTCCCTGGGCCTTCTGGCTTCTCGATGCCTGGATCGATGCCCGCACGGTCCATGCCGACATTGCGGCCTTCGGCTCGCAGAAGGCGATCCTTGCCACCCGCTGCGAGTACTTGGGTGGCCATCCGCAACTTCCTCACGGTCGCTTCGCCTACCTCACCCTCGAAGGGACACGCCAGAACCCCGTCCTCAACCTCGTCTTTCCACGAGCCGGTGGAGTCCCTTGGGAACGCTTCGCTCTCCCGCTTCTGGACCTAAGGAAGACCAAGCCCGAGAAGGGCTCGGACGACTCCCTCGCCGCCGACATCGGTGCCGCGATCAACAAGGACATCGGACGTTTCCTTCGGCCAGAGCGTCTCAAGCTCGTCGTCGACTACGCCGGCTACGCCGACCGCACCCACAAGGTCGAGCTCACGAACTTCTTCCACGGCAACGACGAGATCCGCAACTGGCGCAACTACCTGGTCTGCGCCCAGGCCGAGTCAGATACGGGAGTCGCACCGCACGAGCCCTGGGTGAGTCTCCCCAGCGAACCCGACGCCCCGCTCCCCCACGCCCTGACCGGAGTCGAACTGCATGAGCCTCCTCGGAACGGACACGAAGACCGGCAACCCAGTAGCGCTTTCATCCGCCGCTAGACGCCAGGGGACCTACATCCTGGGGATCAATGGCACCGGCAAGAGCAACCTACTGCTCGACATTGCCCTACAGGACATTCAGGCCGGCGACGGCCTTTGTCTCATGGATCCGCATGGCGACCTAATCGAGGCGGTCCTTGGGCGGCTGCCGGCTCACCGCGTCGATGATGTGATCCTCTTCGACCCGGCCGACATCGACTATCCGTTTGGGCTCAACATGTTCGAGTGCTCTGACACCTCGAACCCTCGTCTCGTTGACCGCGTGTGTTCTGAAGTGGTCCTCACCTTCAAGAAGCTCTTCGAGGACTTCTGGGGACCGCGGATGGAAGACCTCATCCGGCACACCGTACTGACCCTGATGGCGACGCCCGAGTGCACGATGCTCGACATGCTGCCGTTGCTTACCGACCCCGACCGGCGGGCGCAGTATGTCACCCGGGTCACAGACCCGGTCCTGCGTCACTACTGGGAGCAGGCCTTCCCCGACAACAAGAAGACCCAGGGTGAATGGGTCTCTTCCACCCTCAACAAGATCGGCCGCTTCCTCACCAACCCGGTCATCCGCAACATCGTCAGTCAGCCCAAGAGCAGCTTCGACTTCCGCCAGCTCATGGACGAGGGCAAAGTGCTCCTCGTCAACCTCTCGAAGGGCAAGCTCGGCGAGGACAACTCTTCACTGCTTGGCTCAGTTCTCGTCGGGAAGATCCTCATCGCCGCCCTCTCCCGAGCCGAGATCGAGCAGACGCAGCGTCGTCAGTTCCACCTCATCGTCGATGAGTACCACAGCTTCGCTACCGACAGCTTCCCGACGCTCCAGAGCGAAGCCCGCAAGTTTGCCATCGACACCATCGTCGCCCATCAGTACCGGGACCAGCTCGACGTCCTCAACAAGGGCTCGACTCTCAACGTCGGCAACTTCATCATCTTCCGCATCACCGGTAAGGACGCGCGAGAGATCGCGATGCAGTTCGACAACACTCCACCCCCTGGGGAGCCGCAGCTCGAGTCGCTCCCGCTCCGCACCGGCCGAGATGGTATGTACCGCACGAGCAGCGATAAGGTGGTCGTCTCCGGCAAGAGCCGCGGCTACAGCGACGTCGAACACGAGACCGCCAACTACCTGACCAACACACCCAACTACCAGGCCTACTGCAAGTTCATCGCTGACGGCACGCTGGCCGAGTACTGCCTCAGGACCCGTCCCGTTGATTCGCCGATCGACCCGATGCTGGCCTCGACCGTAAGGCAGCGCTCTCGCGCGTTGGGTCGCCCCCGGCGCGAGGTTGAAGCTCGCGTATCCGATTTGTGGAACTCAGAGCACGGAGCCAAGGAGTACGCGGCAAGTCTTAACGGCCGACCCAAGCGCGTCGTTGTAGGCAAGGAAGCCTCACCATGAGATGAGCGGAGACGCAGCCGCGGGACTGAGAAGCTAGTCAGGGAGGATGACCCGTGAATCGCGAACAGCTACTGGAGTTCGTCGCGTCCCAGCTATCGCCCGAGATCCTCGGTGCGCTCGAGGCGATGACCTCGCTCAAGTATCCGATCGACGATCGAGCATCGTTCGTCGCCCAGGTCAACGGGCTGGATGGCTCCGCTCCCGGTCGCGTGATCGAAACGGCGCTCGGTGAGCTCGACTTCCCGATTACGACCGCTCAATCCGGCCTAGAAAAGCTGATGGCTCGGATTCACGGCCCGGCACCGGAGCCGCCTTACCCTCTGTTCCCACGCCGACCCCGCCCCGGCGAACAACACCAAGACCCCGGTAAGCCCGAGTTCTTCGACCCCTTTGCTGAGGAGGTCACCGACGCCTGCGGCCGCGCCGCAAGCGACTACTATCAGTCACTCGTCAGCCATGGGTCCAACGTCATTGAGGCAGACATTCGCGCCCGTGCCCGAATGCGTTCGTGCCGCGCCAACATGCCGCGCGGCTTCTCCAGCTCACGATCATGCAACGCGGTCGGGCAAGCAGCGTTTGCGGAAGCTCTGGTGGAGCGCGGGATGTCGGTAGGTGGCGCAACCGACTGGGCAACAGCGGCCGCGCGCATCTGCGAAGAAGCCAGGCCGGAACCCCCCGGGCCGTAGACGCAGCCAGCTTCCTACAGAATCAAATAAGAACGGGCTGACGTGCCCTCGTTATGGGTCTGGTGTTCCACGTCTTCCATCACGCCGCCGGCCTGGGGTGGGGGCAAGAGTGCACGATCAGAGCAACTCGGGCGCCGCATGAGGCTCGTGCGTGCCCGGCATCCCGAAGAAACTCTAAAGCTACCTCTTGACAAACGTAGCCCTCCGCCCTAACGTAGCCCCCATCGCGTACTCAGAAGTACGCTCAAGGAGGGCCAACGATGCCTCGATCACGGAAGACCGCCAGCGCCCCGTCAAGCCTGACCGTCGAAGAATTCACCGATGCCGTTCTCGGTTCGGTCGCTATCGCCATTGAACGACGTGGCCTCGACCGGCCCGTCATTCGCGGGCCGATCATCTACGGAATCATCTGGTGGCCAGAGCTCGGCCCGGCGAGGCCGCCACAGCTGCAGCCGCGCACCACCGCCCGCGGCGGTTAGCGACCTTGAGCTGCGATCTCGATGAACCCCGCAGCGCTGAGCCGCTGTTGTGCCCGAGTGCCGAACCGACGGCCATCGGCGCAGTGGTCCTCGGCGTCATTTGCGGATCTTCTGGGGCAAGTAGGCTGCGCTACTTAGCCGCGCCCCTCCGTGTCACCGACGAGATCCTGGCGTTGTCCGAACCGGTGCTGCCGGACGAGGTCATGCGCTTTGCCGCACCGTGCGTTGAGCATGCCTGTCAGCACTTCGACGGGACGAACTGCCGGCTCGCTGCTAAGACCGCGACCCTACTATCTCCCGTCAACGACACTCGACCGCGGTGTTACCTGCGACCACGTTGTCGCTGGTGGCGTCAGGAGGGAGACGCCGTGTGCCTCCGCTGCCCGATGGTAATCCGGCGCAACTTTGCGCCGACGCCGGATCAGGCGACCGCCGCTTCACCCAAGTACTAAAGGACCCGACCAGTGCTTGAACCAGAACAACGCGAAGAGGCCAGCGCCGAGCTCGAAGACAAGCGCCTCGCCCTCGTGCGTGAGGCCGCCGAGTGGTTCTCCGACCTCTCGCCGTTGCGCCAAGGCACGCTCATGTGCGCGCTGCAGGATTCGCGGACCGTGAGCCTTGTCTGGGTCCAAAACGCCAGTGACCAAGACATACGCCAAGCCGTCCGGGCTATCGCCGAACGAGTTCGTCACACCGACGATGCCAGCTTCCGCCAGCTTGCGACAGCCGCGCGGGATGCGTCCTTCGCGCCGGACACCTTCGGCGTGACCAACAACAAAGTTCCGTCAATCATCCACAAGATCTGGGACGTCGTGGTCGAAGCGCTGTCGCGGCCTGGAGGATAGACCCATGGATGCCGCAACTATCCCCGAACCACTGACAACCAAGTTCAGCGCCTACGCGTTTGGCGTCGCCCTCGTCGCGGCCGCGGTTGCCGGCGCGGGCTTCGACATGCACGTCGACGGAAAGCTCCGCTGGCTGTTGTTTGGCGTCGGCTGGTTCATCCTCATCGGAGCGATCGTTGCCTCGTCCCTGCAAGCGAACGCAGATCGCAACAAGAAGAGCACCAAGGCCGACGGCGTTGCGGCCGTCGTGAATCTTGCCGCCATCGTTGCGCTACTGATCGCCACGGCAGTTGCCCTTGATCAGCGGGCAGACACCGACGCCGCTGCCAACCCGGTCAAAGATGCTCTCGCGAGTTATCTCGAGACGGCACACACACCGCAGGCCGACTTGAACCAGGCTAGTTTCGACGTTTGGGCAGCCTGTGCTTCCACAGGTGACATCAGTGATTCGAGCGAGAAGGGGCTCGCCATCGAAGCCTGCACGCGTCTAATCGATAAGCCGATCGCGACCGATCGGGCGGCCGACACGCTTGCCCACCTGTTATCCGGACCGTAGGCCGGACGAGCCGCGCGAGCCACTAGCAAGGAAGCAAACCCATAGTCCCGGGCTCCACGCCCCCAGCCACCAATAAGAGAGCCCCCACCGCCCTGTAGTCCGCGCTTTCCGCCCCGCCGCCGGCCTCGCGGCGGGGCGGCTCCTAAGAAGTGCCACCCTGGACTATGGGTTTGACATACCGCAGCCTCTATCCTTCGAGCGGTGGTGCCTCTTCCTGAGCTTCTCCGAGCAACGGATACCTCGGCTTTGAAGAGCAGCGCATCAACACCGACGTGTTCAGTCTAGACGGACTCTTCGCCAATCTTCTCTCCGAGTTGATCGGCATAATTGTCGGTACAGCTTTGACTGTCTTCTTCATCGACCGATTGCAGCAACGTCGTGAACGGGCACAGTGGTCTAGAATTAGGATTCAACTCCTGTCCCGCTTTTATCATCAGCTCCAGCGGGCACTCACTCCGCTCGCGAACTCACTCGGCGTCAAAGAACCGCATCAGTTAGTAATGGAGTTTCACGCGCGCGGCCGCGCGATAATCCCGGACCAATTCATTGATTCTGAGTCTCTCGCATCGAATTTGCGCGCGGCGAGCGCAGCTCTAATCAGCGACATGGCTAGATTTCCCGGACTGGCGGTGTATGAGTCGGATGCACTCACGAAGGCGGAGTATGTCCGAGCTTTATCGTTCCGTTGGGAAGCGCTCGCTAAGTCATCCGTCGACTTGCCCAAGAAGATTGCTCTTCGTCCGTGGGCCGAGATGGCAATCGCCAATGCTGCCTTGGTGCTGAAGCTGATCGAGTTCGAACAACGTTCCGAGGTGGAAACAATCGAGTGGAGCATCTACAACTCGCTGCATGAATTGAAGCACGTCGGCGCGAATATCATCGACCATGTAGGCGACGACCTACCCGCCGAGATTCGAGCCTCTCCACGATCCGCAAGGAGGCAAACCATTCCGACGGCGCTGATCTTCGGCGCTTCGACCATACTGGTCTCAGCGGCCTATCTGCTCGGACGACGCGCTGGCCCTCGTTAGCGGCTGCCCTGCTGTCTCCCAACTCACTTCGGCCCCGGAGGCAGCTCCCACACCTACTCAGAATTGACACGATGCTGCTCGCCGGCCACACCGCGCCACAACCACGGGCTTGACTCAGTACATTAGTTTGAAACACACTAGAACAGCACTCGGCGCGGTTGGAGGGAACATGACTAGACGTAGCAATGGCAAGCGCTACCTCGGCAACACCAATTCGAAGGAAGTACACGACCTAGACAACGAAGACACCAGCGCGTCCGGCTGCCAGATCAACGAGATCATCCGGGCCGGCCCCGCTGTGTACTTCAGCCCCGACTCGTTGATGCAAGCGCACAACGAAGGCTATGACAACTGCGCGAAGTGCCTGACCGGTTCGAGGCGCTAGCCGACTGTCAACGCCGCCACCTACGAAGGAGGACCGATGGCGCCGAAGACTACCAAAATCGGCCGGGACGCCGAGACCGGTCAGTTCATCCCAGTCAAAGAAGCCCAGCGAAACCCGAAGACCAGTGTCGTCGAGACGATTAAGGCGCCACATAAGCGCAAGTAGAGTATCGCGGCCCGAACCTCACTGGTGCGCCTGCGCGTTTCTTCAAGGCAGGTTGTTGTTGCTTGCCGATTCCTCGTTAGCCTCCTAAACTGCGCCGACTTCATTCCGCGCAGCTTGTTCGAGCGAACGTCGTCATTTGGCTGACAACATCGCCACACGCGACCGAGTCGGCAGCGCCAATGGGTGGCTCTCGTTATGAGGGTATCGGCGATTCACTGCTACCTGGTTCAACCGGCCAAGAACCAGGCTGATCAACCTACCATCGCCGGGACATCTTTGCCTCGCACGGGGAGGCTTTATGACATGCTGCGAGGCATCTTTGATGCAGCCGAAACAGAATGCCCGATCGAGATCATCTTCACACCGACAACGAGCGGCGCCCAGCAGAACGATTGCCGCGATACACTATTGCAATACGTCCGTTCGCCGCGGATCGAAAATGGTCGAGCCCTAGCGGCGCGCCTTCAAGCCGTAACAACGCACCGATCCAAACTTGGTCTGCTTGTACTCACGTACGCGAAGTCGGGCTCGACCGCAAAGATTGTGCTTTCGCGCTTCCCGGCTGACCAAGGCATCCTCGCTGAACAGTCCACCGACACTCTCGACGTCCAGTTCCTTGAAAAGGTCTTCGTCAAGAGTCTGTTCTCTTACAAGGCCGCGGTCTATGCCGGGCCGCCGGCGTCTAATGCAGCATTTTGGACCGGACGCGCGATCGATAAGCAAATCGACCACCCTGGAGAGCTCGCGGACTATTGGATCCGTGACTTCCTGATGTCCGAACTGCGAACTACGCCGGCGGCCGGGACAATGCGCTTCGCTGAGGCGCTCGTTTCAGCCATACGAAAAGCGGATGACCTTGACACCAAACACCAATTGACCGCAGTCGCAACGCTCGCTCGCGGACTAGGAGGCAAGGCTGTTAGCGGAGAGTCAATCGCGAAGACCTTCGGCCTGTCCGATTCTACTTCGGACGCTCTACTAGCGGAGTTCAAAACCCCGCGCCTGGCGCGAGAGTCTTTTCAGTTTGACACACAGGAATTTGAGCGGCGCGCGCC
>Ga0070741_10016174_pt1 | contig 12500 bp, 11 predicted proteins | sample Coa_R1_4_FD_66440 | JGI IMG/M metagenome (GOLD analysis project Ga0070741, IMG submission 66440) | Surface soil microbial communities from Centralia Pennsylvania, which are recovering from an underground coalmine fire - Coalmine... | ecosystem: Environmental > Terrestrial > Soil > Unclassified ...
CGAAGAACAGCGCCCCGTTGTAGGCCGCCGGGAACGAGCCGCCGCTCGTCGGGTAGAACGCGAGCCCGGTGATCGAGGAACCGGACGCGGTCGAGCACGTCTCGCCCGGAACCACCTGATTCGAGTGGTTGTAGGCGTAGTACGGCGCCGTCACCGAGCCCGGGGTGTTGTACAGCGACGTGCACATGTTGAGGTTCGCCGCCTGGTACGACGGCTGGACCGCCGGGCCCTCGTAACACGGCCACCCGAAGTTCGTGATCGTCGACGCGGTGGGGTCGACGACCCGGTCGATCGCCTCCCACGTCGCCCAGCCGACGTTCCCGATCCAGAGCTCGTTGGTGCCCGGCCTCGTCACGAAGCGGTACGGGTTGCGGAGCCCGATCCCGGCGAGCCGGGCCTTGTTCGGGTCGGTCGACGACGCGAACGGGTTGCCGGCGGCGCCGGCGATGAACCCGTCCGACGCCGTCTTCGACGGGTCGAGCCGCAAGACCGCCCCGCTCAGGAGGACGGGCTGCCCGGCCGGCCGCAGCGCCGACTGCGCCCGGAGCGCCCCGCCCTCGGCGGTCGGAGCGGTCTGCCCGGTGCCGGTCGCGGTCGGCGGGTCGCCGCAGAGGTTCTTGTACTGGCCGTAGTCGATCGTGTTGAAGTTCGCGCCCTCGCCGCCGGACAGGTAGAGCATGCCGTCGGCGCCGACCTGCAGGTCGCCGACCGAGTGGCTCGGGAACTGCTGGCACCACCCGTCGAGCAGCGTCGTCGGCCCGCTCGCCGCGACGTCACTCGTGCCCGAGGCCGAGAACTTGACGAGCCGGCCGCTGATCACGCAGCCGTCCGCGTTGGCGCCCGGCGGGTTGGGGCACGTGTCGAACTCCGACGACGACGGCGTCGAGGATCCGTACTTGGGTGCGGTGCCTCCGATGTCGGCATCACGCGAGTAGGCCACGTAGACCGTCCGCGTGCCGGGCGCGTTGGGGTCGGACGGCCAGTCGGGGTTGAGCGCGATCCCGAGGAGCCCGCGGTCCCAGAAGTCGTACGTCTCGACGCGGAGGTCGGCGAACACGGTGGGGGTCGGGTCGCCCAGCCCGTCGAAGACCTTGATCAGGCCGCCTTTCTCGGCGACGAAGATGCGCCCGTCGGGGGCGAAGCGGAAGTTCGTGGGCTGCGTCAAGCCCGAGAAGGCGACGCTGTCCGTGAATCCCGCGGGGAGCGCCGCGCCGGCCGGCGGCGCGGCCGCCGTCTCGACGGCGAGCGGGAGCACTGCCACGAGCAGCGCGGCCAGGGCGACGAGCACGCGCGAGGGACGGCCGGCTCGTGAGTTCGTCAAGATGCCCCCAGCCCTCTGCGTTGGATCTCGAAGATGGTTGCCCGGGTGCCCGCACCGGAGTCTCGGATCTCGCGCCGCGGCGAGTCAACTCCAAGTGGTCGATCGGCAGAAATTCGCGCGGTACGCGCGCGAAGAGACACCGACGTGCCCAACAACTCCAACATGCGTCACAGCGGGAACACAGCGCGGCCGGTTACGCTCGACGGCCGTGCCTCCCGAGGCGCCCGCCCAGATCGCCGTGCTCCTCGTCGAGGATCACGATCTGCTCGCGGACAACCTGGTGCGGCTTCTCGAATCGGCCGGCGACATCCGCGTGGTCGCGGTCGCGACGACGGTCGCCGACGGCGTCGCCGCGGCGCGCGAGCACCGCCCCGACGTGGTCGTCATGGACCACCGCCTGCCCGACGGGACCGGTATCGACGCGACCCTGCGGATCAAGGCCGACCGTCCCGAGCTCCCCGTGATCCTGCTCACGGGCGCGCTCGACGCGACGGTCGAGCGGGCCGCCCTCGACGCGGGGTGTGTGATCGCGCTCGAGAAGGCGTCGGGCGCCACGATGGAGCTCGCGGCGACCGTCCGCTCGCTCGTCTGACGGTCGGACCGGAGGCGTTCAGGCGGCGCCGGCGACGTCGAGGCGGAGCCGGGCCCGGGCGAGGGCGGCGGCGGCCGCCTCGTCCTGCTCGTTCGACGCGAGCGCGGCCTCGGCCCGCTCCTTCGCGACCCTCGCCCGTTCCGTGTCGATCTGCTCGGGGAGCTCCGCGACGTCGGACAGCACGATCACCTTGTCGTGGCCCACCTCGACGAACCCGCCGTGTACCGCGATGGCCTGCTCACCGGAGCCCGGGAGGATCACCCGCACCTTCGCGGTGCCGAGCGCACCGATGAACGGCGCGTGCCCGGGGAGGAACGCGATGTCGCCGTCGGCCGTCCGGCACACGACCATCTCGCCCTCGCCCGAGTAGAGCACGTCCTCGGGCGAGACGACCTCGACCTGGAGCGGCACCGGGTCAGCTCTCCTGCAGCTGCTTCGCCTTGGCGAGCACGCTCTCGACGCCGCCGACGTTGAAGAACGCCTGCTCGGGCACCTCGTCGAGCTCACCCTGCGCGAGCGCCTCGAAGCTCTCCACCGTCTCCTCGACCGGGACGAAGACGCCGGGCAGGCCCGTGAACACCTCGCCGACGAAGAACGGCTGGCTCAGGAACCGCTGGATCTTCCGGGCCCGGGCCACGATGACCTTGTCGTCCTCGGAGAGCTCGTCGAGGCCGAGGATCGCGATGATGTCCTGGAGCTCCTTGTACCGCTGCAGGATCTCCTGCACGCGGCGCGCGACGTTGTAGTGGCGCTCGCCGACGATCTCGGGAGCGAGGATGTTCGATGTCGACGCCAGCGGGTCGACGGCGGGATAGATGCCGAGCGCCGCGATCTGGCGCGAGAGCTCCGTCGTCGCGTCGAGGTGGGTGAAGGTCGTGAACGGCGCCGGGTCGGTGTAGTCGTCGGCGGGGACGTAGACGGCCTGCATCGACGTGATCGAGTGCCCCTTCGTCGACGTGATCCGCTCCTGGAGCTCGCCCATCTCGTCGGCGAGCGTGGGCTGGTACCCGACGGCGGAGGGCATGCGGCCGAGCAGCGTCGAGACCTCGGAACCCGCCTGAACGAATCGGAAGATGTTGTCGATGAACAGGAGCACGTCCTGGTTCTTCACGTCGCGGAAGTACTCCGCGACCGTCAGCGCCGACAGCGCGACGCGGAGGCGGACGCCGGGCGGCTCGTCCATCTGCCCGTAGACGAGCGCGGCCTTCTCGATGACGCCCGACTCCTGCATCTCGAGCCACAGGTCCGTGCCCTCACGGGTGCGCTCGCCGACCCCGGCGAACACCGACACACCACCGTGCTGGGTCGCGACGCGGTTGATCATCTCCTGGATGAGCACGGTCTTGCCGACGCCCGCGCCGCCGAAGAGGCCGATCTTGCCGCCCTGGACGTAGGGCTCGAGGAGGTCGATGACCTTGATGCCCGTCTCGAACATCTGCGCCTTCGGCTCGAGCTGGTCGAACGGTGGCGCGTCGCGGTGGATGTCCCAGTAGTCGTCGATGCCGGCGGTGATCGCCTCGCCGTGCGTGTCGAGCGGCTCGCCGATGACGTTGAACACGTGCCCGAGCACGCCGTCGCCGACCGGCATCATGATCCCGTGGCCCAGGTTGCGCACGATGGTGCCGCGGCGCAGGCCGTCGGTCGGCTTCATGCAGATCGCCCGGCACCGGCCCTCGCCGATCTGCTGGGCGACCTCGGCGACGATCGTCACCGTCTGACCCTCGAGCTCGGCGTCCATCTCGAGCGCGGTGTTGATCTCGGGCAGCGCGTCGGGTGGGAACTCGACGTCGACGACCGGCCCGGCGATGGCGACGACGCGGCCGTCCTTCAGCTCGCGCTCGGCGCCTTCCCGCTGCGGCTCGGCGGTGATGGTCATACGGTGCTCCTGGCCTCTTCGCTCACGAAATGATGGATCAGTGCGGAATGCTCGGCGCCGTGCCCACCGCCGGACGCCTGGCGCAGCGCCTCGGCACCACCGACGATCTCCATGATCTCGGTGGTGATCGCGTCCTGGCGGGCCCGGTTCATGACGCGCGTGAGGGTCGTGATCAGCTCGTCGGCGTTGTCGGTCGCGGCCTTCATGGCCCGCTGGCGGGCGGCGTGCTCGGACGCGGCCGCGTTGAGCAGCGCGGCGTAGACGCGGGCCTCGGCGTACCGGGGGAGCAGACGTTCGAGGATCTCGGTCGGGCTCGGCTCGAACTCGTAGTCGGGCCCCGGCAGCTCACCGCCATCGACGTGTCCGTCGGCCGCCGGCGCGCCCTCGCCCAGGACCTCGCGGTCGAGCGGCATCAGCGGCCGGCGAACCACCTCCTGTGCGCCGGGCGAGATGAAGCGCGTGTAGACGAGCTCGACGAGGTCGACCTCGCCGGTCAGGAAGCGCGGCTCGACGGCGGAGGCGATGCGGCGGGCGTCCTCGTAGGTCGGGTTGCCGGAGATGCCGGTGAACGCGGCGTCGATCCGGTAGCCGCGGTAGCGGAAGTAGCCCTCGGCCTTGCGGCCCACGACGAAGAGGGAGTACTCACGGCCGAGCTCGGCCTGCTCGCGGATCGAGCCTTCCGCGGCCCGCACGACGGCCGAGTTGTAGGCCCCGCACAGACCCCGGTCGGCGGTGAAGACGATGTGGGCGACCCGACGGATCTCGGGTCGGGGCACGAGCAGCGGGTGGTCGGTGCCGGCCCCGGCCGCCGCGAGGTGCTGGACGACCTCGGTGATCTTGTCGGAGTAGGGCTGGGCGGCGTGGACGCGGGCCTGGGCCTTGACGATGCGACTGGCGGCGATGAGCTCCATCGCGCGCGTGATCTTCTTCGTCGATTGCACGGTTCGGATCCGTCGCCGCAGGATCCGTTCTTGACCGCCGGCCATGCTCTCCGCTTGCTCCGTCGGGGATCGCCGCTTGTGAACGGATTCTCAAAGTATCCGTCGCCCGCCCGGGCGGTCAACTCGGGACGTCGCGACGCTACGGGGTGAGCGCGGGCACCCAGCGGAGATCGGGGTCGAGGCGGCCGGCGTCCCGCAGCGACTGCAGCCACCGCAGCCGCACGTACCGCCACCGCCCGGCCTCGTCGAAGCCGGCGGCGCCGAGCCGGTCGCGGAGGTCCTCCGCACCCCGGCGGGCATCCCATGCCTGCACCCAGTCGGGGAACGCGGCCGCCGCCCGCGAGAAGTCGACGCGGTACGAGCGCGGGTCGGCCCCGCTCTCGCCCGTGATGTTGACCCGGCTGCCCGGCACGACCTCGGCCACGATCTCCGCGATGTCGCGGACCTGGTAGTTCTCGCCGGAGAACCCGATGTTGAACGCCCGGTCGTGCACGGTGTCTCGGGGTGCCGCCAGCGCCGCCGCGAACGCGCCCGCGATGTCGGCGGCGTGGACGATCGGCCGCCACGGCGTGCCGTCGGAGAGGACGCGCACCTCCCCCGTCAGCAGGGCCGTGGCCACGAGGTCGTTGAGCACGAGGTCGAGGCGCAGCCGCGGCGACCAGCCGTACGCCGTCGCGTTGCGCAGGTAGACGGGCGTGAAGTCGTCGTCGGCGAGGCCGTGCAGACCGTCCTCGACACGCACCTTCGACTCGGCGTACGGGGTGACCGGCCGCATGGGCGCGTCCTCGTCGACGAGGTCGTCGCCGCCGTTCGCGCCGTAGATGCTGCAAGACGACGAGAAGAGGAACCGGCGGACGCCGGCGTCGCGGGCGACCCGGGCGAGGTGCATCGTCGCGTCGATGTTGATCTCGTACGTGAGCTCGGGCGCGAGGCTGCCGAGCGGGTCGTTCGAGAGCGCTCCGAGATGCGCGACCGCGTCGACACCATCGAAGACCTCGGGTCCGGCGTCGCGCAGGTCGACCCGGTGCACGGGCAGCGCACCCGGCTCCGGCCCGATGGTGCACTCCTCGAAGTACCCGGTGTCGAGGCCGACGACCTCGTGCCCGGCTGCCGCGAGCGCGGGCGCCATCACGGCGCCCAGGTAACCGGCGTGGCCGGTCAACAGGACCTTCACCGGGTCTCCGACCCCTCGTACGCGGCGCCGGCGGCGCGGTAGTCCGTCCCGAGCTCGACCGACGTGGGCGACGCCTCCGTCTTGTACAGCGTGAAGTGCGGCACCGCAGCCGCGTCCTCGTCGTCGCGGTGCGTCGTGTAGTAGTAGAAGTTCAGGACCTTCCGGAGCACGCCCTCGGGGCACGCGTTCGGAACCGGCGCGCCGTGGTTGGAGTGCTCACCGGTCGAGAACACGAGCAGCCGGTTGAAGCCGGGCTCGACCTCGTCGACCTTCTCCGTCATGTCGCGGTTCCACATCTCCGTGTAGCCGCCCCACTCGGGGTGCCATTCCTCGTTCAGGTACAGCAGCGCGTTGCAGCGACGGTGCGCCTGCAGCTTGTGGTGCCAGTTGAAGTCCGCGTGGATGTTGAGGAAGTCGCCCCGCTCGCTGATGTGGATGCCACCGCCGATGAAGTACGGGTCGGGGATGAGGTTGTCGATGCCCGTGAGCGTCTCGACGAAGAGGAGGAACTGGCGCGAGTTGAACTCGCGCAGCACCTCTCGCAGGAACGGCTCGAGCTTCGTCTCGTCCGTGACGAACCGCCGGCGGTTGTTCACGTTGTCGCGCTCGACCCACGTGAGGTCGTCACGTGCGGGGAAGGCCCGCGCGATCGCGTGCGCGAGGTCGTCGGGGAGGAAGTCGTCGATCACCGCGTGCGGGAACGGCTCGGCCGACCGGTAGGTGGGCGCGAAGCGCTGGGCGAGCGCCGAGTAGCGCGGATCGTCGAACACCCCGAGCGGGGAGATGGTGACCCCCGGGTCCTGACTCGTCACGGACACGGCAGACCTCCTCGTTCCAGCCCCTGCATGAGCCCTTGCCACCTGGGGCCCCTGCCATCGGGCCCCGACCCGGCCCGCGGCTGCGGACCGTCTCTTGATACCCCCGTCGTCGGTCAGGCGGTAGGGGCCAAAAGCCCCAACAGCGCCTCGGCGACATAGTCGACGTCCACTTCCACCAGCTTGAGGGCCGACGGCAGGTTGACCCCGTAGGTCCCCAGCCGGTAGCTCACCGGGTTGCGCGCCGCCGCCTCCGGGCCTGCCCCCGGGAACCCGGCGTAGGCGGGGAGCGAGCTCAGCGGGTGGAAGAACGGCCGGGCGATCGCGCCCTTCTCGACCAGCGCGGAGATGACGTCCTTCTTGGTGAGCCCGAACCGCTCGTCGAGCACCACCGTCGTCATCCAGTACCCGTTGACGACGCCCTCCGGCTCGGCGTTCAACGTCAGCCCCTCGACGCCGCCCAGTCGCTCCCGGTACCAGTCGAAGATCTGACGCTTCCGGCCGACCAGCTCGTCGACCCGCTGGAGCTGGACGAGTCCCATCGCCGCCTGGACGGCGCTGATCTTGTACTTGAACGCGATCTCGAGGTTCCAGAACTCGCCCGCGGCGCCCGGGGCCCGGCCCTGGTCGCGCAGCGTCAGCATCCTCTGGTACAGGTGCGCGTCGTCGGTGAGGACCATGCCGCCCTCGTGGGTGGTCAGCGTCTTGGTCCCGTGGAAGCTGAACACGGAGGTCTCGCCGAAACCGCCCGCCCGCCGGCCCCGGAACGAGGCGCCGACCGCCTCCGCGGCATCCTCCACGAGCGCGAGCCCGTGGCGGCGGCAGACGTCGAGGAGCTTGTCCATCGGGGGGAGGCCGCCGTACAGGTCGACGACCACCACCGCCCGGGTCCGGTCGGTGATCGCCTCCTCCATCCGATCGACCGAGAGGCACCAGTCGACCGGGTCGACGTCCACGAACACCGGCGTGGCGCCCACGTAGCTCACCGGCGAGGCGCTCGCGATCCACGTCGACTCGGGCACGATCACCTCGTCGCCCGGCCCGACGCCGAGCGCGGCGAGGCTCAGATGGATGCCCGCGGTGCACGACGGCAGCGCGATCGCGTAGCGCCGGTCGCAGTACTCGGCGAACGCGGTCTCGAAGGCGGTGATCGCGTCGTAGGCGTGGCCGTACCAGCCGTCGCGCGCCGCGTCGGCCACCGCCTCGACCTCACGGTCCGTGATCCACGGACCGGCGATCGGGATCGGCAGCTCGACGACGCTCCGGTTCAGGTCGATCTCTGCCCCTGCCATTCCTTGGAATGGTAGCGGCCCTCCGAGGCGGCGATTTCACTCTGCGTCACAAGCGCTTCCCGGCGAGCCGGTACCATGCCGCCCCATGAAAGCCGTGATCCTCGCCGGTGGCCGGGGCTCCCGCCTCGCCGAGGAGACCGAGGTCCGCCCGAAGCCGTTGGTCGAGATCGGCGGGCGCCCGATCATCTGGCACATCATGCACATCTACGCGGCGGCCGGGATCACCGAATTCGTGGTCTGCGCCGGGTACAAGGGCTTCCTCCTCAAGGAGTACTTCGCGAACCTCGCGCTCCACAACGCCGACGTGACCGTGCATCTGGCGAGCAACAAGGTCGACTTCCTCGAGGAGAGCCCGGTCGACTGGAGCGTCACGGTCGCCGACACCGGACGCGACTCGATGACCGGCGGGCGGATCAAGCTCGCGAGCAAGTACCTCGAGCCCGACGAACCGTTCTGCCTCACCTACGGCGACGGCGTCTCCGACGTCGACGTCCGCAAGGTCGTCGAGTTCCACCGCGAGCACGGCCGCCTCGTCACGCTGACCGCCGTCCGGCCCCGGGCCCGCTTCGGCATCATCGATCTCGACGGCGGCCGCGTCACCGCGATCCACGAGAAGGATCTCAGCCGCGAGCGCTACGTGAACGGCGGCTTCTTCGTCGTCGATCCCGCCGCGCTCGACTACGTCACCGGCGACGACTCGATCTGGGAGAGCCAGGTGCTGCCCCGCCTCGCCGCCGACGGGCAGCTCTCCGCGTACCCGCACGACGGGTTCTGGCAGCCGATGGACACGCTGTGGGAGAAGGAACTGCTCGAGGAGCTGTGGCAGTCCGGAGACGCCCCCTGGAAGATCTGGTGAGCGCGCCCGCTCCCGCCGCGGCGCCGCGCTGCCGCTCGTGCGGTGCCGCGCTGACGCGCACCGTCCTCGACCTCGGTGAGCAGCCGCTCGCCAACTCCTACCTGACGGCCGAGCAGCTCGCGGCCGGCAACGAGCCCGCCTACCCGCTGCACGTGCGCGTCTGCGACGACTGCCTCCTCGTGCAGGTCGACGACGTCGTCCCCGCCGAGGAGATCTTCTCGGACTACGCGTACTTCTCGTCGTACTCTGACTCGTGGGTCGAGCACGCGCGCCGGTACGCGCACTTCGCCGCCGAACGACTGGGGCTCGGCGCGGGCAGCCTCGTCGTCGAGGTCGCCAGTAACGACGGGTACCTCCTGCAGCACTTCGTCGCGCTCGGTGTCCCCGTCCTCGGGATCGAACCGGCGGCGAACGTCGCCGACACGGCACGCGCCGCGGGGATCCCGACGGAGACGCGATTCTTCGGCGAGCAGTGCGCGCGCGACCTCGTCGCCCGGGGCCTACGCGCCGACCTCATCGTCGGGAACAACGTCCTCGCGCACGTCCCCGCGCTGAACGACTTCGTCGAAGGTCTCTCGATCCTGCTCGCCGACGAAGGTGTGATCACGATCGAGGTGCCGCACCTGCTCGAGCTCGTGCGCCACGTCGAGTTCGACACGATCTACCACGAGCACTTCAGCTACTACTCGGTGCTCGCGCTGCAACCGTTGTTCGCGCGCCACGGCCTGCGCCTCTTCGATCTGGAGCAGCTCCCCACCCACGGTGGGAGCCTCCGGCTCTGGGTCGCGCACAACGGCTCGAGCCACGCCACGACGCCGAACGTCGAACGGATCCGCAACCTCGAGCTGGACGCGAAGCTCGACCGCCCCGAGGGCTACGCCGGGTTCGCGGACCGTGTGGCGAGGGTGATCGAGGGAATGCGCACGTTCGTTGCCGAGCAGCGCGACGCGGGCCGGCTCGTCGCCGCGTACGGTGCCGCAGCGAAGGGCAACACGCTCCTGAACGCGTGCGGCATCACCAGCGACGACATCGCCTTCGTCGTCGACCGCAATCCCAACAAGCAGGACCACTACCTCCCGGGATCGCACCTGCCGATCCTCGGGCCCGAGGCCGTGGCCGAACGCCGGCCCGACTTCCTCGTGATCCTCCCGTGGAACCTGCGCGACGAGATCGTCGAGCAGATGTCGGAGATCCGGACCTGGAACGGCCGCTTCGTCGTCCCGATCCCCGACGTCACCGTGCTCGACTGAGCACCGCGCCCGCCCAGCCGCGGTCGGGCATCGCCTCGCTCAGGCGCTCGGCCAGCTTCGGGGCGTCGTCGTCGACGATCGAGGCGTGGGTCCCCGAGACGTGGACCACGTCGACGCGCCCCGTCACCATGCGGCGCCACGACATGTCCGGCTCGGCTCGCCGTCTGCGCCAGTCCGGCGGGCCGAACTCGTCGGCCCGGACGAGCAGGAGATCGACGTCGACCGGCTCCGGGCGGTAGCGACCATCCGCACGGGTCGCGACGTGGTGCAGCAACTGGCTCTGCAGTGTCGCACCGCGCGGGACGATGCCCGCCGTCCACGACCGGACCCACCACGCGAACCGGTCGGCGTGGTGCCGGGCCGTCTCCCGCCCGACCAGGATCCGCCGGCGGAGGTCGAAGCACGGTCCCGGATCGGGGTTGAACGCCTCGATCGTGTGCCAACGCGACTCGTGCTGGAGGCGCCGGACGGTCCGGCGATCGAACACCGGGGCCCACACGTCGATCGCGATGAGCCGCTCGACCCGTTCGCCGTCGGCGATCAGCGCCCGGGCCGCCTCGAGCGCGACCCACCCGTTGTACGAGTAGCCGGCCAGCAGGTACGGCCCGGCCGGTTGGATCGACCGGATGTCGTCGGCGGCGCGCCGTCCGCGCCGCTCGAAGCTGCGGTCGGGGACCGCCCGCCCCTCGAGGCCCTTGTGCTGCAACGCGTAGAAGGGTCGGCCGGCCAGCCGGTTGAACTCCGTGGCGATGGCGCGTGACTGGAACGCGGCGATCGTGCAGAACAACGGCCGTCCGGGGAGATCCGTTCCGAACCCCACGACGCGCGTGTTGCGCGTCGGGCGTGTCCGAGCGATCCGCCGTGCGAGCGTCCGTACGGTCGGGCTCTCCACGAGCGCTCGGGGCGGGAGCCGGACACCGGCGTCCTCCTCGACGACGTCGAGCAGACGACGAGCCGACACCTCGTCGCCCCCGAGCGCGAAGAAGTCTGCGTCGGCCGACACGACCGGTACGCCCAGGACCTCGTGGAACAGCGTGGCGACGCGTCGCTCGCGGAACCCTGCCGGCCGGCGTGACTGCTGCTGCGAAGCGTCCAAGGGTCAGGCCCTGGTCAGCACCTTCCGGGCTCCACGGACCACGGGGCGGCCGAGCTTGGCCGCGATCCGCTGCGCACGGTTCGGACCCTTGGGCCGGCGGCCCGCGAACGCGGTGCGGTCGAGCAGCGCGTACCACTCGCCCGCGAACGGGTGGTCACACCCGTAGTCCCACGGCTTGGGCCGGTTGGAGAAGTGCACGATCCACGGGTCGCGCCGGATCTGCTCGAGCATCGCGTGCGTGAACGGGAGGAACTCCTCGTAGTGGTACTGGATCCCCTCCCAGAAGATCTCCCCCTGCTGGTTCCACCGGGGATCCATCTCGCCGATGCGCTTGCCGAGCACGACGTTGATCGCCTCCTGGTCCTGACCGCGCAGGTGACGTCCGCCGGTGAGATAGTGCAGGAGCTCCTCGGTGATGCCGTGCGTGCGCCAGGCGTCGAGGTCGAGCAGCATCACGCCGGCGTTGTAGTTCAGCTCGGCGGCCGAGCGACCGGCCTCGAACCAGTCGGGCACACCGAAGGGGACGAACGGCGCCTGGACGTCCGGCGTGGCGAGCGCGAAGTACCCGTTCATGTCGGCGGCGAACAGCTCGCTGACGCTCCGGCGCGCCATCACGTCGCAGTCGAGGTAGAGCACGCGGTCGACCGCGGGCAACACCTCGGGAAGGTAGATGCGCGCGTACGTCGCCCGGGTGATCACGGGCCACGTGTTCGGGAAGTCGTTCACGCGGTCCACGAGGGAGTCGATCCAGACCAGCTCGACGTTCGGACCGAAGAGGCTCTGCTCGACCCGCACCCGGGTGGCGCCGTCGATCCCCATGTCGAGGATGCACAGCTGGAGCCGCACGCCCGCATCGAGGGACTCGACCACCGAGCGGGCCGCGACGGTCATCGGCATCGCGTAGCCGGCGTCGGCCGCCAGGGCGACGGAGACGGTCGTCTGCGTCATGGGAGCACCACCATCGGGACGATCGGTTCCGCTCGCGGTTATCGACCGGTCTCCGACCGGACCTGAGCGCCGTGCCGCCGTCATGGCCCCTGCACCATTCCCGCGAGGTCCGTGCGAAACCGCCCGAGCGTGATGCGCAGGTGCTTCCGGCGGCCCAGCCCCTGGATGGGTGGGGCGAGCATCAGCCGCTGCGCGGCGGCCGCGGGGTCCGGGCCGAACCGCAAGATCCGCTCCACCGCGGCCCGCTGGTACTCGTGCGCGATCTTGTGGACCAGGAAGACGTTCGGGTCCGCGGCGAGCAGCTCCAGCTCGTCGAGGTTGAGCAGGTGCTCCGAGAGC
>Ga0070741_10016175_pt1 | contig 12499 bp, 8 predicted proteins | sample Coa_R1_4_FD_66440 | JGI IMG/M metagenome (GOLD analysis project Ga0070741, IMG submission 66440) | Surface soil microbial communities from Centralia Pennsylvania, which are recovering from an underground coalmine fire - Coalmine... | ecosystem: Environmental > Terrestrial > Soil > Unclassified ...
GTCGGAGGTGCCGCTGCCCGGGCTGCCGCCGACCAGCGAGTAAACCACCTGCAGGCTGAAGGAAGGACTGCCCGAGTAAGTGGTGGTCAGGAAATTGTTGGCCGGCTGGCTGATCGAAGGCGCACCGAGCGTATCGATGGAGGCCTGCGGTCCGCTGGAACCGACACGATACCAGAACCATTGCTGGCTGAGTTGATTCTGGCCATCAACCGCCCAACTGTACATGCCAGTCTGGGAGGAGTTGTTGATGGAGACCGTGCTGTTGGCGTCCTGAAGCGTCGCAATCTGGGCCGGCGCCGAGGTGTTGAACACCATTGCCGCAAGCGCCAGCGTAACAATCGCAAAATTCGAGAATATTCCCCTCAAAGCCGAGAGGAAATGCAGACGCTTCATATACTACTGTGACGCTCCGTGTGAATATTTGTTCCGTGAGCAGTAGAAGTCAAGCTGATAACCATGATTTTTGACAATTTCGTGGCGAAATCGGTCAAAGCGTCAGACAGCATTTTCACCTGACAAAGAAGGCGCAGCGTTCCGGAATAAGGATTTGTCGCAACCAAGTGAGCCCATTAGGGTTAAACCATTCTAGAGATGATGACCACCAACCACCAGGCCGCCCGGGCGGTCTACGAGAAAATCACCGGGAATATCGCGAGGATCATGCAGGGGCAGTCGACGTCCGCGCGCAAGTTGCTGGCCGCGCTGGCCAGCGGGGGACATGTGCTGCTAGAGGATTTTCCGGGAACTGGAAAGACCACGCTTGCCAAAGCCCTTGCGCGCTCGATTGACGCCCGGTTCAAGCGCATTCAGTTCACGCCCGATCTGCTGCCATCGGATATACTGGGCGTATCCATCTTCAATCAACGCGAACAGCAGTTTCATTTCCATGAAGGACCGGTATTTACCAACATCCTGCTGGCGGATGAGATCAACCGGGCGTCACCGCGCACGCAATCCGCGTTATTGGAGGCGATGGGAGAAAGCCAGGTGAGTGTCGACGGCGAACGGAGGGATCTGGCGGAGCCGTTCTTTGTGATAGCCACGCAGAACCCGGTGGAATTCAGGGGCACGTATCCATTGCCCGAGGCGCAAATGGACCGGTTTGCCATGCAATTCACCCTGGGATACGTGCAACCGGGCGAAGAGGTGGCGATCCTGTCGGCCCAGCAGCATAATCATCCGCTCGAGGAGCTGAGCCCGTGCGCGACGATGGAGGATGTGCTGTTGATCAGGCGGGCAGCGCGGCAGGTGCGGGTGAGCGAGGAACTGAAACGGTATGCGGTGGACCTGGTGGGAGCCACGCGAACGGCGCCCGGGGTGCAATTGGGGGCAAGTCCGAGAGCGTCCATCGCTTTGATGAAACTGGCGCAGGCACTGGCATTGTTCGATGGGTTGGATTTCGTGACCCCGGAGCAGATCCAGGAACTGGCGGTGCCCGTCCTGGCGCACCGATTGGTGCTGGAGGCCCAGGCGCGATTTTCCGGCCAGACCGGGCGCGCGGTAGTGGAGGAGATTGTGAAGAAACATCGGGTGCCGGCTTGAACCGGAGATGACCAATGTGGCGGGCACTCTATCGCCTTTACCGGATCGTTTCCTGGTTGGAGCACTGGATTCTGCGACGCTTCACTTCCGCAGGCCTTAGATTGCTCTCCGCGCTGATCATCGCGGCGATGCTGGGTGTGGACACGAGCAACCTGGTTGCCTACGAGGTTTTTGCGCTGCTGGCATGCGTGATCACCATGGCAGTCGTGTTCAGCTGGTTTTTTCGGGCGAAGTTTGCGGCCACGAGATTGCTGCCGCGGTTCGGGACGGCCGGCCAGGCGATGAGTTACCGGGTGGTGGTGCAGAACCTGACCGGGCATGACCAGGAGGGGCTCACACTTTTGGAGAATCCAGCCGATCCACGACCGAGCTTCCGCGAGTGGCGGGCGATGCAAAGGGCCGCGGAGAAACTGGTGCGGTCGTTTCGATTCAATGAGAGCCGGCGCGCGGGTTCGCTCCGGATGGCGAGCATAAAGGCCGCGTCGGTTGCCGCGATCCCGCCGCGGGGTTCAGTCGAAGTGCGGATGGAATTGACCCCGTTGCGGCGCGGGTTGTTGCGATTGGAAAAGGTGACGCTGGCCCGACCCGATCCGTTCGGATTATTTCGGTCGCTGGTCAATGTGCCGGCGCCGCAGACCGCGCTCATCCTGCCGAAGCGATACCCGATCCCGCCGCTGGCGTTGTCCGGCACGATGCGTTACCAGCAGGGCGGTGTGGCGCTGGCGTCGAGCGTAGGCCGGAGCGAGGAATTTGTTGGACTGCGCGATTACCGGCGCGGCGATCCGTTGCGGCACATCCACTGGCGGAGCTGGGCCCGCGCCGGGAGACCAATCGTGAAGGAGTTCGAGGATGAATTCTTCGTGAGACATGCGCTGGTGCTGGACACGTTCACAGAGCTGCCGAACAGCGAGCTTTTTGAAGAAGCGGTATCCGTGGCGGCATCGTTTGCGTGCACCGTGCGAACACAGGAATCGCTGCTCGACCTGCTGTTCGTCGGGCCGGAGGCTTTTTGTTTCACGGCGGGGCGCGGTTTGGGACGGGAGGACCAGATGCTGGAGATTCTGGCATCCGTGCGGAACTGTCCGGACAAGCCTTTTCGATCGCTCGAACATCTGGTTTTGGGCCATGTGGGAGCGGTGAGCGGCTGCATTTGTGTGCTGCTGGACTGGGACCGCGAGCGGCAGGAATTCGTGAAGAAGATCCGGGCATTGGATGTGCCGATGATGGTTCTGGTCCTGGTTCCGGAGGGAAACGCCGAAACGCTGGACCCGGGGCCGCTGAGAGACTCACCGGATAAATTCCGAGCTCTGGAAATGGGCCGCGTGAAGGAGGGGCTCGCGAAGTTATGAGACTGCCGCCATGGCTGCTGGGAGCAACGCTGCTCTTTTGGGGGTGGCAGACTGGTTTCGTAATCGCGGGTGTGATCATGGCGGCGGCGGTGGAAGGCCCGCGTTTGGTGAAAGCGCGCTGGGAATTCTCGGACGAGGACCTCGCGCGGATTGCCACTTTTTGCACGGTGGCGGCACTGGCGATGGCGTTGTATGCGTTCACCTCGCGCGAGGGTCCGGCGAGCTTCGGCGGAATGTTCAGTGACCCGAATCCGTACCACGCCAATCGCCTGAGCCTCTCCGCCCAAAAAACAGCCACGGCCATTCTGCAATGGCTGCCGATGGCCCTGTTCCTGTTCGTGGCGGCGCAGGTTTACAGCGGGCGCGAGGGTGTGCCGGTTTCGACGACGTCGCTGCTGCTGCGGCGCCGGCGCCGGAAGGCCTTGCAGGCAGGACGAGTGCCTCCGCCGGATCACATTGTTGATGCGACCTTCCCCTATTTCCTGGTGTGCCTGTTCGCGGCAAGCGCCCACAGCGGCGGGAACACCGCATTTTACTGGGGCGCCTGCCTTTTGGTGGGCTGGGCGCTTTGGCCGCAAAGGTCGAAGCGATTCGGAACCGCGGTGTGGGCGGGTGTGTTTGGACTGACCATGCTGGGCGGCTATGCGGGGCAGCGGGGAATCATAGGCCTGCAGCGGGCGATGGAGAATTACAATCCGCAATGGCTTGTCGGCGGCGGGCGGCATGGTTTCGATCCTTCGCAGAGCCGCACGGAAATCGGGGAGATTGGAGCGATCAAAACGTCCGGCACGATTGTCATCCGGTTGAGCACAAGCGAAGGACAGCCTGCGCCGGAGCATCTGATGGAGGCGAGCTATCGGCTGTATCGCGGCACGGCTTGGAACGTGGGGGGCGCGAAGGATTTCGGGGACATCTCGCCCGAGGCGGATGGGACGACGTGGGTGTTGCAGCCAGGCGCAACGAACGCGGCGGAAGTGAACATAGCGTGCTATCTCGACGGAGGCACGGCGCTGCTGCCGCTGCCAACCGGCTGCCGGAAACTGGAGCATGTTCCGCAATACACGTTGATCCGCACAAACGGCGTGCGCGCGGTGATGGCCGAGGGGCCGGGGTTGATGATATTCGATGCGCAGCAAGGGGACGGAACTCTCACCAATTCGCCGCCCGGCCCAGAGGACCGGGACGTGCCCGACCGGGAGAACGCGGCGCTGGAGCAGGTCATTTCCGAACTGCCGGTTGCCGATAAGAGTCGCGAAGAAAAACTGCAGGCGGTCAGTGAGTTTTTTCAAAGCAAATTTCGATACAGCCTGTGGCAAAGGCCGAGCGGGCGGGGCAGCACGAATGAGACGCCGCTGGGGCGATTCCTGCTGCGGACGCGCAACGGGCATTGCGAATATTTTGCCACAGCCACGGTGTTGCTGCTGCGCAAGCTCGGGATTGAAGCGCGCTACGCGGTTGGTTACGCGGTGCATGAACGATCGGGAAAGGGTTATGTGGTGCGCGAGCGTGATGCGCATGCGTGGTGCCTGGCATGGAATGGCGATCGCAAGGTGTGGGAACAGTTCGATACCACGCCGCCTTCCTGGATGGCGGAGGAGGGGAAGCGCGCATCCGTCTGGCAATTCATTTCGGACGGCTGGTCGTGGTTGTGGTTTGAGTTCTCGCGGTTTCGCTGGAGTCAGACGAACCTGCGGCAATACATCTTATGGGGGCTGGTACCGGTGCTGGGATTTCTGTTCTATCAAATTGTGTTTCGGCGTCGCCGCCGAAAGAACGCTGCAACGAGAGCCGGCGGAAGCGCAGTCCGGTGGGCCGGGTGGGATTCGGAGTTTTATCTTCTGGAGAAGGAACTCGCGAAACGGGGATTTGCGCGGGATTCCAACGAACCTCTGGCGCCGTGGCTGCGCAGGATCATGGCGCAGCCGGTATTGGCGGAGGCGGGCGGGGCGCTATCAGAATTGCTGAGATTGCATTATCGGCATCGATTTGATCCGGAAGGGCTCAGTGCCACGGAGCGGGAATCACTTCGCGCCCAGGCGGAGGCCTGTCTGGCGCGATTGAAAACACGGGCCCTCTCTTGAGATCACAATAATCCTCAGAATTTATATAAATCGTTACAAGATAGCGGCTTATAAATTTCGTGAGGCGCATTTTATTTGGCAGATTCCATGCTGGAAACGGGGTGGAATGCGCTGGATTTTCGATGTTGTGTTGATTGCGGCGGGAATCGGCCTCGCACATTTGGTGTCGCGGGCGCCTGAATTGCACAGGCTGCGGCGAATCCAGGCAATTTGTTTTCCGGTGATATTGTTAGTGGGTTTTGGATTGCTGCCGTTTGGGTCGGGTCGGAACGCACTGGGGGACCTGGCTTGTTTCACCGCCTTTCTGGTTCCGGTGGCGTTGATGGCGATATTGCTGGCGCCGAGTCTGGCCTTTAATTGCGGGGCGGGTTTCGTGACCTTTTTGGATCCGCCGAACTGGACGCCCGCGCACGAGGAAATCCGGCTGGGGCACGTCCAAAAGATGATTGATCATGACCGGCACCAGGACGCACTGGATGAACTGGAGGAGTTGCTGAAGAAGCACGAGCCGACTTACGAAGCACTGCTGCTCAAGACAAAGCTGCTGTTTCACTTCACTTCCCACAACGCCTCGGCGGCGACGCTGCTGCAGATGATCCCGTTATGCCGGAGCTTTCAACAACAGATGGCGGTGATGGAATCGTTGCAGGCGCTGGTGCGGCAGTTCGCATGCGTGCCGGTATCCAGAACCGCGGAGAGCCCGACGCAGTTTGAGCTGATGCACGAACTGCTGCTGTTCGAGGGACGGGGAAATGACCTATCGCGGCACAAGATGATTGAGCCGGGAACGTATGAAGTGGAGGAGATCCGGGTGGGGCAGGCACGGTGGATCAAATTGAAAGGAACGGATTGGGGGAATCATCTGGCGTGCTGGGAAAGCGTGCGCAGGGTGGCGGCAGTGGAGCCGTCGTTGGGAAGGCGCGTTGCCCGGCGATTGCTGGCCGCACCGGACGGGGAGCCGATGGTGCTGGCGCAGGCGAAGGCGAGGGAATTGTTGAAGCAGGCATTGCAGCTCACCGACGAGGAGAAATGGGGCGAAGCGGTCAGCGTGCTGCACGAGGCGTTCCGATATGATCCGCGGAATTATGAGATCGCTTTTCGATTGATGGAGGCGGCGCGGCGCAACGGATCGAAGGCAAGGACAAGGGACCTGCTCAAAGAGGTGGGGCGAATGGGGACCTGGACCGAGCGGGAATGGAACTTGTTGCAGCACGGCTGTTGATACGGCGATTGCATTATTGCTTTCCCTGATTGGCCCGCTAATTTGCCTTGATGCAAAGCGATCATGCCGTCGCCGCTCATTGGGAGGCGGAATTCGACGAAGCCGGGCTGGGCGCCTGGGCTGCGCAACTGAGGGCCCGGCTGGCTGCGCCGCGGGTTTCGTTGGGCCTGGTTTTCATGGCGCCGCGATTCTTTCCGCAGGCGAAGCAGGTGCTCGAGATTTTGCGCGTGCACGGGCAGATTCCGCTGCTGGCCGGCTGTTCGAGCACGGGCCTGATCGTCAATGATCACGAACTTGAGGATGAACCGGGCCTGGTGCTGGGGTTGTATGCGCTGCCGGGAGCGGAACTCAAGGCGATGCATTTCACGCAAGAACAGGTCGAGGAAGCCAACGGGCCGGGGTATTGGCACCTGGAGTCGGGTGTGGGCCCGTCCGACACGAATGGCTGGCTGGTGTTTGCCGACCCGTTTCACCTGGATGGCGAGACCTGGTTGCGCGACTGGAACGAGGCGTATGCGCCGCTGCCGATCCAGGGAGGTCTGGCCGGCGGCGATCACAGCGCCCAGGTGACGCAGGTTTATTTGAACGGGGACGTTTTCGAGGAGGGCGGCGTGGCGGTTTCCGTGGGCGGTGATGTGCAGCTTGCCGGGATCACTTCGCAGGGGTGCACGCCCATCGGCGAAACCTGGACGCTCACGCGGGTGGAGCGGAATGTGATTCAGGAAATGGGCAATCGCCCGGCATATGAGGTGCTGGTGGAAACGTTCAACAACCTGCCGGACGCGGAAAAGGAGAAGTGCGACGGGAACCTGTTCATCGGGATGGTGATCAACGAGTATCTCGAAGACTTTCATCGCGGGGATTTTTTGGTGAGGAACCTGTTGGGCGCGGATCCGTCGTCGGGCGCGCTGGTAGTGGGCGCCCTGCCGCGGGCGGGCCAGACGGTGCAATTTCAGCGCCGCGACGCGGAAACGGCCACCGGCGATCTGCTGGCGCTGCTCGCACGCGCGAGGAAGGAGTTGGGCGGCCGAACGGTGTATGGCGGATGTTTGTGCAGTTGCAACGGGCGGGGCCGGCATTTGTTCGGCGCTTCGGGACATGACGCGAAGCTGGTGCAGCAACAGCTGGGCCCGCTGGGGTTGAGCGGATTTTTCTGCAATGGAGAGATTGGGCCGGTGGGCGAACGGAATTTTCTGCATGGTTACACGGCGTCGCTGGCTTTGTTCGTGAAGAAATCCTGAGCAGTCAGGATGACTTGCGCCGGCCGAACTCGGGATCGAGAGGGATGAGGGCTGTGACGACGAAACCGGGGATGGTTGCGAGCAGCACCCAAACGAAGAAATGCCGGTAGCCGAGGAGTTCCTGCAGCCAGCCGCTGAACATGCCGGGCAGCATCAATCCCAGCGCCATGAATCCGGTGCAGATCGCATAGTGAGCGGTCTGGTGTTGTCCGCGCGCGATGTAAATCATGTAAAGCATGTAGGCGGTGAAACCGAAGCCGTATCCGAATTGCTCCAGCGCCACGCAGCCACTGATCACGCCCAGGCTGTTGGGCTGCGCATACGCAAGATAGACGAACGCGAGGTCCGGCAAGTGCATCACAATGACCATGGACCAAAGCCAGGCACGGAGTCCGTAACGGGCCACCAACAGGCCGCCGGTGATGCCGCCGATCATCAGCGCGATGACGCCCACGGTGCCGTAGACCACGCCCACGGATTCAACGGTCAGGCCGAGGCCGCCTGTCTCGCGCGGATCCAGCAGAAAGGGCGCGACCATCTTGACCAACTGAGCCTCGGCAAAACGATACAGGAGGAGGAAGGCAAGGAAACGGGCAATCCCGGGCTTTGCAAAGAAGTCGCGAAAGGTGGAGAAGAATTCGGCCAGGAATTTCGGCCATGATTCCAGCACGCCGGGTTGGTCGCCGGGAGGTCGTGGGAGAATCGTTCCGTGATAGATTCCGAGCAACACGAGCAAGGCGGCAACGCTCGAGAAGGCCAGCGACCACGAGAGAGGGGTGTTGCCGATCCATCGCTGGAGCGACCCAGCTTCAATTACCAGCAGCCCCTGCCCACAGATCAAGGCGATTCGGTAGAAGGTATTGCGGATGCCGACGAAGAACGATTGCTGGCGTTCCTCGAGCGCGATCATGTAGAAACCGTCGGCGGCGATGTCGTGGGTCGCGGAACCGAAGGCGACGAGCCAGAAAAACGCGAGCGTATAAGGGAAGAAGTTTGGGAGAGGAATGGTGAAGGCGACGCCGGCCAGTGCGCCGCCGATCAGCAGTTGCATCATCCAAATCCACCAGCGCCGCGTTCGGAGGAGGTCCACAATCGGGCTCCAAAGCGGTTTGATGACCCACGGGAGATAGAGCCAGCTCGTGTAGAGGGCGATGGCGCTGTTCGAAATCCCGAGTTGTTTGTAAAGGATGACCGCGACAGTGACCGCGATTACGTTCGGCAGGCCCTCGGCGAGATAGAGCGATGGCACCCATGCCCACGGGTTGCGATCGGCAGGCTTGGAAGCAGGCGTTTGCAAAGTTTTCGGGCTGACCGTCACTGCAATCCGCGTAGTCCGGGATCCAAGGTTGTTGTATTGCCCGGTTCCGGGTCGATCAGGGATCCACTTCGTTCATGGCCCGCGGGTTTGGAAGCCCGCGATACAGTCCCGACACGTCGGGACGCCACGGTGTTTATTGTGTGCTCTCTTTCACTGCCGCCACGCAGCGCGCGCAGATCGTCGGATGCGCCGAATCCGATCCGACATCGGTTTCCCAATGCCAGCAACGTTCGCATTTCCGCCCTTCGGCTTTCGAGACAACCACCGCCACGTCCTTGCCACCCGGCTTGACGGCGAGTTGCGAGACGTTCAGCAACTCGCGAAGCGCTTCAACGTCAGCGGGTGAAGGAACGGACGCAGTCAAAGCGACTTTCGCATCCAGCGCCTTGCCGATTTCCTTGGCCTGCCGCGATTTTTCCAGTTCCGGAAGCACCAGCGCGCGCAACTCGAAAAGATGCCGCCAGGTCTCCCGTTCCGTTTCGGGACGGTTGAAATCATCCGGCGCCCAATCGGCGAGATGCACCGAGAGCGCCGACGTGCCGGGGATGAACTCCCAGGCTTCGTCGGTGGTGAAGGCGAGAATTGGCGCGAGCATCCGGCTCAGTCCGATGACGAGGCGATGCAACGCGGTCTGGGTGGAGCGCCGGCGCGGCGAGTTGGCCGCGTCCGTGTAGAGCCGGTCCTTCACCGCGTCGTGGTAGATGGCCGAAAGCTCGACCGCCACGAACTGGCTCGCCTTCTGGTAGACCACATGGAATTCATAGCGATCGTACGCGTCGAGCACATCCTTCTCCATGCGCGCGAACTCGTCCAATATCCAGCGATCCAGGCCGGTGAGTTTGTCCGCGGCCACGGAGTGTTTCGCGGGATCGAAATCGTAAAGGTTCGAAAGCTGATAACGCAGCGTGTTGCGGATCGCGCGATAGGTTTCGCTCACCTTGTTGACGCGCTCCTCGCTCACGACGATGTCGCTGCGGAAATCCTGCGACGCCACCCAGAGGCGCACCACGTCGGCGCCCCATTGTTTCACGTAGGCTTCGGCGGTCTGCGGTTTCTCGTAGATGCCCTGGCCCTGCCTGCTCTTGGAGATTTTTTCGCGGTCGGCATCGACCATGAAGCCGTGTGTCAGCACAGTCTTGAACGGCGCGGCGCCGTTGCCGGCCAGCGACAACAGCAACGAGGACTGGAACCAGCCGCGATGTTGATCGCTGCCTTCGAGGTACATCTCGGCCTGAAAAGGTTTGCCGTTGCCACGGATCTCGGGACGGCGCGCGATGACGGCGCGCGACGACGACCCGGAATCAATCCACACGTCCAGCGTGTCGTTGGAACGCGCGACCGGTTCCGAGCCCTTCCAATCGGCAGGTTTGACCAGCGCCCAGAGTTCGGTGGCCGATTTCTCGAACCAGATGTTCGAGCCGTGTTTTTCGATCAGGTCGGCGGCGTTGCGGACGATCCGCGCATCGAGCACGGCGTTGCCCTGCGCGTCGTAAAACGCGGGGATGGGCACGCCCCAGGTCCGCTGGCGCGAGATGCACCAATCCGGCCGGCTTTCGACCGCGCCCTTGATGCGGTTGATGCCCCAATCCGGAATCCATTTCACACCGTCGATCGCGGCAATCGCCTGATTGCGGAAATTCTCGTGATCAATCGAGATGAACCATTGGTCCATCGCGCGAAAGATGATCGGCGTTTTGCTGCGCCAGCAATAGGGATAGCTGTGATGATAATTCTCCTGGTGCAAGAGCGCCTGCCGCAGGCGCAGTTCGTGGAGCACGGCTTCGTTGGCGTCGCTCCTGCCGTGTTTTTCCAGGATCGACTTGCCCACCATCTCCGCCGGCATCTGTTGCTCGCGCGGCAGGTCGTTGGTCCAGGCCAGCGCACCGTTGTCGTCCACCGGCGAGTAAATGGGCAGGCCGTTCTGGCTGCCGAGATTATAGTCGTCCAGGCCGTGGCCGGGCGCGATGTGGACAAAGCCCGTGCCCGTGCTGTTGTCCACGAAATTATCGCCCGCGAACAGCCGCCCGGTGCGCTTGCAAAAAGGATGCTGATATTCCAGCCGCGCCAGGTCGGCGCCGCTCAACGTGCGGACCACCTCGTGATTCGCCCAGCCGCACTTCTCCGCGACCGTTGCAAGCAACTGGGTCGACACCAGAAAATGTTCGCCGCCCACGCGCACCTCGGAATAGCCAAAGGTGGAGTTATAGGCCACGGCCAGGTTGGCCGGGAGCGTCCAGGGCGTGGTGGTCCAAATGACGATCGAGGTGTTCGGCTGGCCGAAGACCGGGAATTTGACGTAGATGCTCTGGCTGACGTGGTCGTGATATTCCACCTCGGCCTCGGCGAGCGCCGTGCGCGCGGGGATGCTCCAGTAAACCGGCTTCTTGCCGCGATACACGAAACCCTTCTCGACGATGTCGGCGAAAAGGCGGAGTTCGTCGGCTTCATAGCGGCGGTCGAGCGTGAGATAGGGATTATCCCAATCGCCGAGGACGCCGAGGCGCTTGAATTGGGTGCGCTGGATGTCGATGTATTTGCGGGCGTAGGCTTCGCAGGCCTTGCGGATGATGGCGGGATCGGTGTTGGTGTCGCCCGCCTTGCGCATCTCCTGAGTGACCTTGAATTCGATCGGCAGGCCGTGGCAATCCCAGCCCGGGACGTAAGGCGCGCTGCGGCCGCGCAGCGTGTGGTACTTGACGATAATATCCTTGAGAATCTTGTTCAGCGCAGTGCCGATGTGCACATCGCCGTTGGCGAATGGCGGCCCGTCATGCAGGACGAACTTTTCCCGCCCGGCGCGCCGGGCCTGGATTTTTTCGTAGAGGCCTTCCGACAGCCATTTGGCCAGGCGATCCGGCTCACGCTTCACGAGATCGGCCTTCATGGCGAAGTCCGTTCGCGGCAGATTCAATGTGTTCTTGTAATCCATTTCGCTTCCGAAAAGGGAGTAACGGTACCAGTGGCCGGAGGGAGTGTCAACGGAGCGGGGCGGGGGTTTGGGGAGAAGCTGGTCACAAAAAGGGCCAAAGAGGCGAAGGAAAGCAGGGACGAGCACCGGATGTGGGTGGCCCGTGTATCGGAGCGTTTGGATGATAAGCGAAAACCCTTCTCCTTCGGGACCGGCATGTGACTAACGAGAAGCCGGTCCGGCACCTGCCAAGCGAAAAGCTGGCCGGAAGCCTGCTATTGGATGCCTGCTGTCACTTGTTCGTAATGGCCGTGGCGCTGATGTTGAAGTCCGCGCGAGACTCCCCTTGAGCATAGCGCCTATTGATTTCGCGCCAACTAATAAAAACCGACTTCGGGGCTGTCACGGTGAAGCTGAAGCCGTTCGAAACACGCTCGTATCCGTAAAGATCACGGTATTCATCCTGTAAGTAGCCGGCAATCACGTCCCTAAATTGCAGATCAATGGAAGCCCGAAGAACTTCCAGTGACTCAGGATACGTGCCATGCTTGTCTCTGTATTCCTCAACGGAAAACGCCAAAGGTGCCAGATGGGACTCCACCAAATCATGTCGAGCCATTTGCTTCGCATCCAAAACCACTTTCCCAATCACTACAATGATTATTACCAGCGCGATTGCGAAAATGATCCACTTTTTTTGGGCTGTTTTCGACTTCATACATAAACGGGCCGGCCATTAGGGCCCTGATCAAGTAGAAAAAACGTTGCTGTCCGATTTTTTAAACCGGTCTCGGCTGCAGTGCTGAGGACCTTTCACGGACACCATTCGAACCTGCGT